>WNFT01000107.1_pt1 | contig 54076 bp, 55 predicted proteins | sample 5400191 | NCBI WGS metagenome assembly WNFT01 (sample SAMN13153359, study PRJNA577476) | soil metagenome | isolation source: 80 cm saprolite under Madrone tree | place: USA:California | collected 2016-06-14 | reverse complement strand
CTCCGGCCGGCGATCGATCTTGCCGAAACCGGATAAAACCACTCCATCGGTAGTGTCCGCAACCAACTCTTGCGGACACCACCGGGCCCCTACTACTTGGATATCATCTCGGTCAATACGGTACTCACAAGACGCTTACCGTGAAGAAGCGCTATGCGCAGAAGGATCCGGACAATGCGAGGCATGCGGATCTGGTCGCGTTATTCATGTTCAATTTCTGGAATGCGACGGGCCTGCTGCCGATGGCCCAGGCCTGGTGATTTGCGGCTCAAACATGTAGACCTCAACCATGATCAATGTTCGACCGCGTCGGCTAAAGCCGACGCCTACAGCGTACATGCCACTAGTTACTTCAATTCGAGCAGAACGTGTCACCTGCAATGATGGAACCGAGGTGGTCGAGTAGGACGATGGAACAGAAGCTTGACGCCCGGGGCTACGCGGCTCCGTTCGGGTTACTACTTCCGTTTCTGAACCAGGGCTTCGATTTCGTCGATTTCCTTGGGAAAAGTCGAGAGGAGGCGGTAACCAGTCGATGTCACAAGTACATCGTCTTCGATGCGCACGCCAAGCTTCTCTTCGGGGATGTAGATGCCCGGCTCAACCGTGATGACCATGTTGGCTTCAAGCGGACGGGTCGTTGTTCCGACGTCATGGACTTCGAGTCCAATGTGGTGGCTGGTTCCATGGATGAAATATTTTCCGTAGCCTTTGGACTCGATATAGCTCTTGGAAGCCTGATGGATTTCGCTAATCGTCACACCCGGCTTCACCTTCGCCATCGCGGCCTTCTGCGCATCGAGCACGATCTGATAGATCTCGCGCTGCCTCGGCGAGAACTTTCCGGAAACAGGATAGGTGCGGGTGACGTCCGCTGCGTAGCCGCCGTATTCCGCGCCGATATCCACGACAACGGTATCGCCGGACTCCATGCGCCGCGTATTTTCGTTGTAGTGAAGAATGGTTGAAAACGGCCCCGAACCGACAATGGAAGGAAAGGACGGACGCTCGGCGCCATTGTGTCGAAACTCAAATTCGAGCGCCGCTTCAACTTCATATTCCCAGGCTCCCGGGGCAATCTCTCGTGCGGCCGCCTGCTGGGCCTTGATCGTGATCTGGATTGCTTTCTCGAGAAGGGCGATTTCAGTTCGCGACTTCGTCTGGCGAAGGTAGGCAATATCGCTCTCGGCCTCTTTCAAGCCATATGTGGCCTTTGCTCGCTCCGACATTTTTCTCAGTGTCGCGTCGAACTCAGACACCGGCAGGACTTTCGCAAAACCTGTGACTCTTGCTGCATCCGGCCCCGGCCCCAGCTTTTCGCCCGTCCACCGTTCTTCCGCTGGCTTTCGCTCGGGAATGAAGAGGAACTCCTGCATTGGCTCGGAGACGGCATCCAGCAGAAGGATGGCGCCCGGCTGGTCAAACCCGGTAAGGTAATAGAAATTGCGTTCCTGCTGGTACTCCGTGAGTTCCTGGTCCGGCGCCGCCCGCAGCACCAGCACATTTCCCTTGATGCGTTCCGCCAGATGCTCCCGCCGTGCGCGGTACTCCGCCAGCGGTTCCTTCTCGATGGCAAACAGCGAGACGGCGCTTAACAACAACAGGCAAACGCGGGCTAAAGCCGCGCGACTACATTTGGGAACAAGAAAGCTCCGGATGTAATCGGTTCCAATGTAGTCGCGGGCTTTAGCCCGCGTTCCTTTCATAGGCCTCTCAGCCATCGGTGCAGCGTCATGTGAACAATCGACATCAGGCCCATATATGTGAAACCAATGACGAACAACATGAGAAAAGGAATCGTTGGGTAGTTCTGGCTCGTAAAAGCATAGAGAACGACCAGGCTGAAATACGCGCCCAGGGACAGTTCGAAAAACGGCATCATACCTGTCCTGCGCAGGTACTGCTTGGTGGCCCATCGATCTTTCTTACTCTCGATCTTGTATTTGGGCGTCCTCTTGAAGCTGCTTTTAATGCCGAGCAGCGCTTCCATAACCGCCTTCGAGTTGCTGACCGAAAGGCCGATTCCCACAGACATGAGGAACGGAAGATACTTCAGCCGAATTCTCCAGTCCGGATAAAGCTCCTTCTGCGAGATGAGATAGAACATGGAAACGGATGCTGTCGAGGCGAGCCACAGCGGCAGGTCGATGTAGAGCATCTGGAACCAGCCCTGGTTGAACCTCACGATCATGGCCGGCAGGAGGAGGAACGAAAGCGCGATCATCAGCGGATACGAAATGTTTGCCGTCAGGTGAAAGAAAGCCTCGACCTTGATTTTCCAGGGCAGATCGCTTCGCAGAATCCGAGGAAGTAACTTGATGGCCGTCTGCACCAGTCCCTTCGCCCACCGCGACTGCTGTGTCTTGAACGAATTCATTTCAACGGGAAGTTCGGCCGGGCAAACGACGTGGGGAAGATATAAAAACTTCCATCCGGCCAGTTGTGCCCGATAGCTGAGATCGGTGTCTTCCGTGAGCGTGTCATGTTCCCAGCCGCCAGCCGATTCGATCGTCTGGCGCCGCCAGATGCCTGCCGTTCCATTGAAATTGAAGAAGCGGCCAGACAGATGACGTCCGCCGTGCTCGATCACGAAATGGCCATCCAGGATCACAGACTCGACCTGCGTCAGCAGGGAATACTCGCGATTGATGTGGCCCCATCGCGTCTGGACCATTCCCACTTCTGCATCGCTGAAATAATCCACTACATCTTCGAGAAAGCTCGCCCCCGGCGTGAAGTCTGCATCGAAGATTGCGATCAATTCGCCTGCCGCCAGTTTCAGTCCGTTCTCGAGCGCACCGGCTTTGAATCCGGATCGGTTCGCGCGGTGGACATGACTGATATCGAAACCCAAGGCACGATGCTTCGCCACGCAGGCCGCGGCAATTTCGACGGTTCCGTCGGTGGAGTCATCCAGAACCTGAATCTCCAGAAGCTCACGCGGGTAACGGATCCCGCACACGGCTTCGACCAGACGCTCGACCACGTACATTTCGTTGTATATGGGAAGTTGAACCGTCACTCGCGGCTTTACATTGAGCCTGGCTTTCGGCTGAGCGACTTTGTCTTTGTTTTTCAGATACAGGTACACGAGGTAATAGCGGTGGATTCCATAAACCGCAAGAATGCTCAGAATCGTGAGGTACGGAATGAGGATGAAAGCATCGAAAAGATTGAGCTGGTATAGGCCATTCCAGTGAGTAAGCGGCTGATAAAAACGGGGCCGCTCCGGCGGCAGTATCAAACTCGCGATTAAGTTGTAATTATTCACCTTGTTTAGTCCGTTATACGGGTTAATGTAGGCGCCGGCTAAAGCCGGCGCCTACATTAGTATGTCTCCTGCAAACGTCAGCAGTAGGAGAATGCTGACGTATCCGTTCAGGTTGAAGAAAGCCACGTTGACACGACTTAGATCGTGCGGTTTCACGATCCGATGTTCCCAATACAGAATGATGGCCACTATCGCGATACCCGTGTATGCCATCCATCCGGAGCTGCTAAGCATGGCTGTGGCGGCGAGAAGCAACACGGTTCCCGCGTGAAACAGTGCTGAGATTCGCAGCGCCGGAGCCACACCGAATTTCGAAGGCAGTGAAAAAAGCCTGGCCCTGCGATCGAACTCGGTGTCTTGAAGCGAATAAATCACGTCAAATCCTGCTACCCAGAACATCACCGCGCCGCTGAGAAGAATCGGCGCCCACGCAAACTCTCCGCGGATGGCGAGCCAGGCCGCGAGAGGCGCAGAACCAACGGCCAAACCCAGCACGATGTGGCTTAGCGAGGTGAACCGCTTGGTGTACGAATAAAAAAACAACAGAGCCAACGCCGGAAACGACAGATAGAAGCACAGCCTATTCAATTGCCAGGCCGAGAATACGAACAGGAACGACATTGCAATCGTGAAGATCACAGCAAACTGCATGGACAGCGTGCCTCGCGGCAGCGCGCGTTCGCTGGTTCTCGGGTTCATCCTGTCGTAGTGGAGATCCGCGATTCGATTGAAAGCCATTGCGGCGCTCCTTGCCCCGACCATGGCAGCTACGATCCAGCCGGTCTGCCAAACAGTCGGCAGGCCTCTCCGGGCCAACAATGCCCCTAAAAATGCAAATGGAAGGGCGAAGACCGTGTGCTCGAACTTAATCATGTTAAGCGTAATGCTTAACTTGCGCCAAATCAACACTTAGCTCCCAATATCCCAGGAACTAAGTCTAACGCAATATGACCTACTCAAAGCAACGACTTAGGGAGGTTTTGGAACTCAAGCGGACGGCGGTGCGCCATATCCAGAGCGATATCGGGGAACTTGGCGCCTCTCCCAGCCGGAAATATATCCACGAATTTAATCATGAGTTCCAGACTTTTCAGGCCGTTTGTGAGCCCGAGACCGTTTTTGAAGAAGCCCGCACGGCGAACCTGATCTGGATCGGCGACTACCACGCGCTTCCCAGAAGCCAGACCTACGCTGCACAGTTTATCCGGCAGCTGGCCGCCAGAAACGTGAATCTCGCGCTTGCCGTGGAGCCTGTGTTCGCCCGGAGTCAGAAGACCCTGGATCAGTGGATGGCGGGACGAATTTCGGAGCAGGAATTTCTTGACGGTATCCGCTACCAGGAAGAGTGGGGCTGCGACTGGAGCGGCTACAAAGCCATCTTCGATACAGCCCGCGAACTTCGCATTCCGGCATACGGCGTCGACTGTCACCCGCGAAATGACATGCGAAGCATCAGCCGCCGCGACCTCGGAGTGGCGCGACGCATTGCGCGTTTAATCGAAGAAGATCCTTCTCGATGTCTTGTCGTGGTCTTTGGAGAATCCCATCTCGCGACGGATCATCTGCCTGCACGAGTGCGCGCCATTCTTCAGAGGAAGGAAATCGCTCTGAGGGAAGTCTTCGTCCTGCAAAACGTGGACAGCATTTATTGGAAGCTTCAGGAACAAGGGCATCATGACGCTCGCTCCGTCCGTGTGCGCGAAGGTGCCTATTGTGTATTCAACGCGACGCCGATCGAGAAGTACGAGTCCTTTCGCCAGTACCTTCACAATTGCCTTGGAGAAGACTCTTGCGGGGATTGGACGCTGCTCGCGCAAACTCTCATGGAAGTCATGATGGATTTTCTTGCCATGAAGAAGAATGACTCCGTCGTGAGCTGCATGCCGATGCCTGAGCTCAATCCCGTGATGGTCGACCGGTTTCAGCTCGGCTCCGCCGCCGAGGAATTTGCGCGCCACATCCATCAGGCGTGCCGTGGCGAGCTGGACAGGCCTGCCGAACGGGCGGCCAATGATCAGTTCTTCGTGAATGTCATTGAAAGCGGCCTCGGCTATTTCTGGTCGAAACTGCTCGACTCGTCGCGAGATGGTATCGAGCCCCTCGCGGAACGTGTTCTCGGCCAGATCGGCCGCAACGACCAGCTCACGCGGGCCATCGAGCTGCTCGTGGATCCGTCCCGGCGGCCCGGTGCACAGCATTTCTCAGTGCTTCGACTGGCAATCGAGGCGAAAATCGGCAAGCAAAAGACAAAGAGAATGCTGAGTGAGTTACTTGGATACGCGCTGGGTCGAAGGCTCTACCACGCCTACCTGCAATCGCGAATCTCCAGGAAGGAAATTCAGGCCCTCTTTCATGATCCTCTGAATACGCCCAACCGTCCGTTAGAATGTTATCGGGAACTGACGGAACGGCTGGTTCATGACTGAAGAGCAAATCCGAAAAATCCTGGACGAATACAAAAGGGGCGCTTTGACGCCTGACGAAGCACTCCACCGCCTGCGCTCATTGCCGTTCGAGGATCTCGGCTTCGCCAACATCGATCACCATCGACCCCTTCGGCAGGGCTTTCCTGAAGTGGTGTTCGGCGAAGGTAAAACGATCGATCAGGTCGCGCGCATCGTCGAATCGATGTACAGGCACGACCACAACATCCTGGTTACCCGGAGTACCCCCGCGCACTTCGAGCGTGTGAAAAGGATTGCTCCCGAGGCGGAATACCATGAGGGGGCGCGCGCCATTGTTGTTCAAAAAGATACGAAGATTCACGGTAAAGGCACAATCCTGGTGGTTTCTGCCGGGACATCCGACATGCCCGTTGCCGAGGAAGCGGTCGTGACGTTGAAGGTGATGGGCAACAACATCGATTCCCTTTACGACGTCGGAGTGGCCGGCCTCCATCGATTGCTCGACCGGCGCGAACGCCTGACCCAGGCGCGTGTCTTGATTGTGGTGGCCGGCATGGAAGGCGCTCTGCCCAGTGTGGTCGGCGGTCTGGTATCCGTGCCTGTCATTGCGGTTCCAACGAGTATCGGTTACGGCGCCAGCTTCAATGGCGTCGCCGCTCTGCTTGGCATGCTGAACAGTTGTGCCTCGAATGTAACGGTTGTGAACATCGATAATGGTTACGGCGCCGCTGTTGTGGCGAGCCTGATCAATCGATTGTAGGCGCCGGCTTTAGCCGGCGCGGGCCGGCCGCTACAATTATCGGCAATTTGAAATGGACTTCTCCCTCGTCGCCCTCGAGTATCACCGGCTGAAAGAATTGCTCGGCCGCTATGTGTCGACCGATGCGGGCCGCCTCGCGCTTGCCGAACTCTCGCCGATGCTCGACGAACAGAAGCTCGATGCGGAGCACGCCATTACGGCCGAAGCGATGGCGTACCTGCGAGAGCACCGGGTTCCGTTCAACGACATCGCTCTGTTGTCCCAGGCACTGGAGAAGCTCTCGGTTGCAGGCTCCAGTCTGGAAATTGCCGAGATCGAAGCCATCCAATCGTTCCTTTCCCAGGTCGAAGGTCTTCGGCTTCGCTGGAAAGAGGAGCGTGAGAAGTTTCCGAAGCTCGCGCAGACCGGACAGCGACTGCCCGATCTTCGGGACCTGGCCAAGCACCTTGGCCGCGCCATCCACAATGGTGAAGTCGACGAGAAGTACAGTTCTGAACTCGCGCGTATCCGGCGCGCGCTCGCGGCGTCGCGCTCGCGTTTGACCGAGAAGCTCGAATCCATCGTCCGGAGTCCGGCATACGCCTCTCAATTGCAGGAACAGCTCGTGACCATTCGAAACGGCCGATTCGTGATTCCGGTGCGCAGCGACCAAAAGCGCGGCGTTGAAGGCATCATTCACGGCAGTTCATCCAGCGGCGCGACGGTGTTCATGGAGCCTCTCGCGGTGCTGGAGATGAACAACGAACTGGTCCGGTTGCAGGAAGAAGAGCGATATGAGATCGCGCGCATTCTTGCCGAGCTGACGGATCTGATTCAGGCAAGCGCCGGCCCGATCGAGTTTGCGCGCTCGCTGGCCGCTTACCTGGAGCTGGTTTTTGCGAAGGCGCGGTTTGGCCGTGATTTCGATTGTGTTCGCCCGTCCTTTTCGCGAGGACCGCTGCTCAGTTTGATCAAAGCAAGGCATCCGCTGCTCGAAGACAATTTGAAACGCGAGGGTGCGTCCGTGTCGCCGGTGTCGTTGGATATGGATTCAACTCGAACCATTCTGGTCATCAGCGGCCCCAATGCCGGCGGAAAAACAGTGGTGCTCAAGACGGTCGGACTATTGGCCCTGATGGCGCAGTCCGGCATTCCGGTGCCGTCGGAAGAGGCGGCCCTGCCGATTTTCGATCGAGCGCTTGCCGACATCGGGGATCAGCAGTCCATCACGAATCACCTCAGCACTTTTTCGGCCCACGTTCTGGCGATCAAGTCGATGGTCGAATCGGCGACTGCCCGGTCGCTGATTCTCATGGATGAGATCGGCAGCAGCACCGAACCCGGGGAGGGGGCCGCACTCGCTCGTGCCGTCCTCGAACAATTCCGGGAAATCGGCGCTTTGACGATCGCGACAACCCATTACAACCGGCTGAAGCTCTACGCGGAAACAACGGCCGGGGTGGCGAACGCCGCGATGGAATTCAATGAAATCACTTTGGAACCGACCTATCGCCTGATTCACGGGCTGGCCGGGGCATCGAGCGGTTTGAAAATTGCAGAACGACTGCAGTTGCCGGCGAAGGTACTGCAAAAGGCGACCGGATTCCTGGACACGGCTGATGTGGAAGCGGGGCACTATGTCGAGGAACTGAGGCGCAGGATTGCGGACCTCGAGGGCGAGAAGACGAGATTAGAGAAGGAACGGAAGGAATTCGAGGACTGGAAGCAAAAGGAGTTGGACCAGGTCACGGCGCAGCACAAAGAGGAGATTGCGAGGGTAGAGAAAAAGCTGGAGCGGATCGTCAAGGAGATGTCGGAGCGGGCGTCCCGGGAACTGGAGTCCGTGCGTGACGACTCGGTCAAGAAGTACCAGAAGAAACTGGCAAGTGTTAAGGAGCAGGCGACGTCGGAAATCAAAAGGGAAAGAGAAAAGATCCAACCGGCGTCGAAAACTGAGCCTTCGTCCGGCGGGCTTCCGGGGCGCGTCCAAGTCCCGCTGGGAGAGGGACAGGCCGTACGAGTTGCTTCCCTTGGAGTAACCGGGATAGTGACCTCATTAAAAGGCGACGGTGCTGAAGTGCTGGTGGGGAACATCAAACTACGTAGGCCTGTCGCCGATCTCGAGGTGATCGAGAAAGCGCCGATCCGATTGCCCCAGGGAGTTCACCTGACTGTTGCATCCAAGCAGCTGGAGAAGAACGAACTCAACCTTCTGGGGCGTAGAGTCGACGAAGCCGTCGATATGACGGACAAATTCCTGGACGATGCCTTCCTGGCACAGATGAACCAGATTCGAATCGTCCACGGAACCGGAACTGGCGCCCTGCGGCAGGCGATAACCGAATTGCTGAGCAGCCACCCGCACGTGGCCCGTTTCGAGGCTGCGCCGCAGAACCAGGGCGGCCGCGGTGTCACCGTGGTCACGTTGAGGGAGTAAGCCGCGCTGGCTTTAGCCGGAGCGACTATCACCACTTGACTTTTTCGTACAAAAACGTATAGATTATCTGATTTCGCTTTTTCGATTCCCCCCGGCAGCTAATGAAAAATTTTTCGGAAACTGTTCGTGACTCTGCCGACATCGTTAGGGTGGTATCGGATTACGTAAGTCTTAAGGGTGCGGGGAACACGTTTAAGGGGCTTTGCCCTTTTCATTCTGAGAAAACACCTTCGTTTTCGGTTCATCGCGAGAAACAAATTTTTCACTGTTTTGGCTGCCAGGTCGGGGGGGACGTCTTTTCGTTCGTCATGCTGGCGGAGAAAGTATCTTTTCCGGAATCCGTCCGAATTGTCGCGGAGAAATGTGGTATTCCGATTCCCACAACCCCGGGACTGGACGACAAACAATCCGAGCAACGTAAACAATTTTTCGTAATCTACGAGCGTGCTTCAACGTATTTCCGTCAGATGCTGTCTACGGAAGAAGCAACGGCCGCCCGACAAGTGCTGGAAAAACGGAAAATTCTGCCGAACTTCATCGAACGATTTCGTCTTGGCTATGCGCCTGCGTCAGGTTTGATGTCTCAGTTGCGGCTTACGGATCCGGTAGGCAGCGGGCTGTTCGTCAAGAATGATCGAGGGGACGTTTACGAACGTTTTCGCCGTCGCCTGATGTTCCCCATATGGAACGAGCGCGGCAAGACGATTGCATTCGGCGGGCGCGCGCTGGCTACGGACGCGGTGCCCAAATATCTGAACTCGGCAGAATCGCCGCTTTACTCGAAATCGTACGTCCTGTATGCGCTGCACCTCGCACGTGATACGGCACAGAGGGCAGGACGGTTGATCGTTGTGGAAGGCTACTTCGACTGTCTGAGCCTCCATCAGGCCGGAATCGAGAATGTGGTGGCCTCGTGCGGCACGAGCCTGACGCAACAACAAGTCGGCATTATGGCGCGATATGTCCCCGAGGTCGTGATGAACTACGACCCGGATAGCGCCGGCCAAAACGCTATGCGGCGATCGATCGATCTGCTGCTGGCCAAGGGATTGCGGGTCCGAATCCTGAAGTTACCAGACGGTCTGGACCCCGATGATTTCGTCCGTCGCGAAGGGGGGGAAGTTTACAACCGCCTCCTGGCTAATGCGCCCCATTTCTGGCGGTACCTGATGACCGAAGCCGCACGGCAATACGATCTTGAGCAGCCGGCCATGAAGGCTAACGCGGTCAATGATGTTATGGAACACGTCGGCAAAATCCAGGATCGGGTGGAACAATTGGAAGTGGCGCGGGCTGTGGCCGAGAACTTTAAAATCCCGGAAAGTGTCATTTTTGAAAGGCTTAGAGTAAGTCCGGGGAAACCGGCCGTCGGCGCCGTTTACAACCGTCCAGCCGCTAATAGATTGACAAGACAGGAAGTTCAGCCCGATCGGAAGCTGACTTTGGCGGAAAAACAGCTAATTCAGGCCTTCATGCAGGACGCGGAGATTGCCCGGGCTGTACAGCCGTTCTTGAAAGGGGATTTTTTGTCCGGTATCTGGTCCGGAGCCGTGCTGGAGCAACTCGTTAAAGATCCGGCCCGGAACATCGAAACTGTACTGGAAACCGTCCAAGATGAAGGACTCAAAAAGGAGGTCCGATCCGCTGTTTTAGAACCATTTGGTCGCATTTCGGGCGAGCAGGCACTGGCTTCGGTTAAACGACTCTATGATGCCCATCTCGTCAAAAAAATAGAGGAGATCCGCACAGAACTCCAACAGTATGGCTCAGGGGCTGCGCCAGCCGAACTGTTGAGAAGACACAATGAAATAGTTGCGGAAAAGAACCGCGTCGGCGGGTTCAAAGCTTGAAAATCCAAGGCAAGCAGCCTATTAGTGAGTATTAATGAAAAAGAGTATTCAAAAAAACACTCATAAAAAAACCACGACGAGTGTGGAGCCGAAAAAGGCTGCCGTCACTTCTTTCGAGGAGGAATTAGGGGGTCTCGAAGAGAAGTACGATGGGGTCCAGAAACTCATCGATATCGGCAAGGAGAAAGGATATCTCCTTTACGATGAGGTGAGTGACCTCCTTCCTCCGGAGATCAGCTCCTCCGCCGAAGATCTGGATGACTTGTTTTCAGCCTTCGGGACGGCCGGCATTGAGGTCATCGACACCGACGATCAGAACTTCGCCCCTCTCGACAAGATACCCAGCGAAAAGAAATTCGATGGCGATCAGCCCGAAGATATGGAACTGGATCTGACGCCGGGCGCGCTGGAGAAGACCAACGATCCCGTCCGCATGTACCTGCGTGAGATGGGAACCGTTCCGTTGCTCACTCGCGACGGCGAAGTCGAGATCGCGAAACGAATCGAGCGCGGCCAGTTGACCGTGCTGAAGTCGCTGTCCCGGTCACCTGTGATCGTGCGCGAGATCATTCAGCTCGGCGAGCACCTCAGAAGAGATCCCAGCATCATCAAAGACATCCTTCAGTTCAGCGACGAAGAACTGACTGACGAGAAAATCGAAGAGAAGCACCAGGAAACGCTCGACATCATTGATCAGATCGGCAAGACATATAAGAAGGTCAACGTGCTTCGCATCAAGTTCGACGGCACACCGAAGTCGAAGAAGCCGCAATTCCGGCGCGCTTCGTGGAACCTCGGCCGAACGCGAGTAGAACTTTCCAAGCTTGTTCGGTCCCTGGAATTCTCGAATTCGGAGAAGCTTCGGCTGATGGGCCTGATGAAAGCCACCGTCGAAAGACTTCGTCCGATGGAACTCGAGCTCGGGCGCCTGGAACGCAAGGCCGACCACACGAAGAAGGAATATCGAAAGTCCGTCCAGAAGGAAATCCGGACAGTGAAATCCAAGATTTCCGTAATGGAAGACGACACGAAGTCCACAGCTCTCGAACTCAAGCGAACTCTCCAGACGATCCTGCAGGGACAGATTCAGGCGGAAGTTGCAAAACGCGAGCTTGTCGAAGCCAATCTCCGACTCGTTGTGTCGATTGCAAAGAAGTACACCAACCGCGGACTGCAGTTCCTGGATCTGATTCAGGAAGGCAACATCGGTCTGATGAAGGCCGTGGACAAGTTCGAGTACCGCCGCGGTTACAAGTTTTCCACGTACGCCACGTGGTGGATCCGGCAGGCCATTACTCGCGCCATTGCGGATCAGGCTCGAACGATCCGCATCCCGGTGCATATGATCGAAACGATCAACAAGTTGATCCGGACCTCCCGTGCGCTCGTGCAGGAACTCGGGCGCGAGCCTACCAGTGAAGAAATCGCAAAACGCATGGATATTCCGGTATCGAAGGTTCGGAAGGTCCTGAAGATTGCGCAGGAGCCGATCTCTCTGGAGACGCCGATTGGCGAAGAAGAAGATTCGCATCTTGGCGACTTCATCGAAGACCGCGGCGTGGTCTCGCCTGCTGACGCGGTCATCAACATCAATCTGAAGGAGATGACTGAGCAAGTCCTGAACACGCTGACGCCTCGCGAAGAGCGCGTCATCAAGATGCGCTTCGGTCTCGAAGACGGAACCGAGCACACATTGGAAGAAGTGGGCCAGAACTTTGCGGTCACCCGTGAACGTATCCGCCAGATTGAGGCGAAGGCCTTGCGAAAGTTGCGGCATCCGAGCCGCAGCCGCCGGCTTCGAGCCTTCCTGGATGGAAGCGGCCGGGACTAAGGTAAACTACGGGGGCGCCTTCGGGCGCCCTTAAGTTTTTTCGGGCCCATAGCTCAGTTGGTTAGAGCTCCCGGCTCATAACCGGGCAGTCGTAGGTTCAAGTCCTACTGGGCCCACTCTATGACGGTCTTATATAAATGAATTCCGATCTCAAGCAGCTTATTCGCCTTCAGTCGATTGATCTCGCCATTCAGGAACTCCGAGCCAGAATCGATAAATTTCCGGGTATTTCAAAGGCCCTGGATGAAAAACTGCGCTCTGCCCAGGCCGGCCTTGAAACCGCGAAGGAGCAGGTTAAAAGCAATCAGGCCAACCGGAAGAAGTTCGAGGGCGAAATCAACAACACGGAATCCAAAATCTCGAAGTACCGCGATCAGATGATGGCCGTTAAAACCAACGACGAGTACCGGGCGCTTCAGCACGAGATCGAACACGCGCAGAAGGGAATTCGCAAGACCGAAGACGACCTCCTCAACTTGATGATGGAAGCGGAGAGCCTGCAGTCCGAAATCAAAACCGCCGAGGTCCGCCTGAAGGAGGACCAGCAGAAGGTCAACGAAGAACGCAAACTGCTCGAAGAGGAAAACAAACGCGATCTCACGGCCCTGGAGTCTTACGTAAAGGAACGTCAGGAGATCGCGACTTCGATATCATCCGACGACCTGCTTCCGCGCTATGAGCGCGTCCGCAAACACAGGGGTGGAATCGCTGTTGCCGCCGCCCGAAATGAAGTCTGCGAAATCTGCAAGGTTCGGATTCGGCCTCAGGTCTTCCAGGAAATCCTCAAGAATGATCAGATCATCGCCTGCGATGCCTGCCAGCGCATTCTCTACGATCCCAATAATCTCGATCACCCATTCGAAGTGGCATGAATTTGGAAGCCTACATCGATGGGGGCTCGCGGGGTAATCCTGGCGAAGGCGGCATTGGTGTCTATTTCCCTGGTGTCGTGCGCATTGCCGAATTCCTGGGTACCTGCACCAACAACTTCGCCGAGTATTCCGCGCTTCTCAGCGCTCTTCGCTTCGCCGTGTACTCGCGCTGTGACGAACTTCAGGTCTCTTCGGATTCTGAACTCGTCGTCAAACAAATCAAGGGCGAATACCAGGTAAGGAATGAAGCTATCCGTCCGCTCCATGATTCCGCCCAGCGATGGATCGCCCTCATCCCCCGCTTTTCAATCCGGCACGTTCGCCGTGAAAGCAACAAGGAAGCGGACAAGCTCGCCAATCTGGCAATGGATACCCGCCGCAACACGGTGAAGTGGGAGTAAGGGCATCCCAACTACGCAGACCGGCATCCTGATTTGCATAATCCGGTATCCTGATTGCACAAGACGACCGGTTGTAGGCGCCCGGCTTTAGCCGGCGCGGCCGAGAAGCAAAATACCATCCGTCAGTCAGACCTGATGAGCCGCTTCAAAAGCTGGATCTGGCCTGCATGGTAGAGGTCGTGGGCGGCGACGCCCGTGATGAGAGCGAGATTGCTGACTTTGCTGCCCGCGGGTTTTTGAGGCAGAGTTTTGGGACTTAGGTTCGCAATGGCCGACCGGAGCCGTGGATGTCGTCGAGCAGCGCGACATCCTGCTTCCAGGCCGACTGGGTCGCTTCCTGAGGGCGGGAAAACCAGTTGGAGCCCTTCAACGCGAACGAACCGGCGGGTGCTTCCACCAACCGCCGATGCACAACGTATTTCCAGTACGCCGCGTGGACGACAAGCTCCCAAATGTTATGACGACCGGATTGCGGGCGCCGCGCAGCCTCCTCGGCGGTCACATTGCGGAGGGAGCCGCGGAGGTTTGTGCCATGCCATGACTTATGGTTGTAGGCCTGGTCGACGACGTCCAGCAGGACTTTGATCTCGGGCCCGGGCATGACGAAGTATAATCACTAGATCATGTCTGACGAAAGTTATAACCCTGCAGAGACCGAACCGAAGTGGCGTGAATACTGGATTTCAAACCACCTGCACGAGGCGCGCGACGACGATCCCCGGCCCAAATATTACTGTCTTGATATGTTTCCCTATCCCTCCGGCTCAGGACTGCACGTAGGGCACTGGCGAAGCTACGTTCTTCCGGACTGCTGGTCGCGATATAAACGATTGCAAGGTTTCAACGTACTCCATCCTATGGGGTGGGACGCCTTTGGCTCCCCTGCGGAGAATGACGCCATCCAAAAAGGGATTCATCCGCGCGTCGGTACGCAGCGTAACATCGAGAACTTCAAGCGTCAGTTGCACGAGATCGGCGCGATGTACGACTGGTCGCGTGAGGTCAACACAACCGATCCGGACTACTACAAGTGGACGCAGTGGATCTTCGTGAAAATGTTCAAAGCCGGCCTTGCCTATAAGACGTATATGCCGGTGAACTGGTGCCCAAGCTGCAAAACCGGCATCGCCAACGAAGACGTCGTCAACGGCCGATGCGAGCGCTGCGGTACGGAAGTGACGAAAAAAGAACTGAACCAGTGGATGCTGCGCATTACCAAGTACGCCGACAGGCTGCTGGACGGTCTCCAGAAGCTGGACTGGCCGGAAAAGGTCAAGACCATGCAGACCAACTGGATCGGCCGTTCTGAAGGCGCCGAAGTCACATTTACCGCGATCGCAGCCGATGGTACCGAGCACCCGTTGAAGATTTTCACAACCCGTCCGGACACCCTGTTCGGGGCGACATACATGGTCATGGCACCCGAGCATCCGTTGGTGCCGGAGCTCACCTCGCCCGCTCAGGCCAGGAACGTTCAGGCTTATGTCGAGAAAGTGAAGCATGAGAAGGACATCGATCGCGCCGCCAACATCGAGAAGACCGGGGTTTTCACAGGCGCGTACGCGCTCAATCCGGTCAACGGCGAGAAGACTCCGATCTGGATCGCCGACTACGTTTTGATGGCTTACGGCACGGGTGCAATCATGGCCGTACCCGCGCACGACGAACGCGACTACGAGTTCGCAAAGAAGTTCGGCCTGGAAATCCGGGAAGTGATTTCCTCAAAGCAGGGCATTGATAAGGAGGCGTTTATCGGTGAAGGAAAGATGATCAACTCCGGGCAGTTCACCGGGACGCCATCCGATGAAGGGCGAAAGGCCATCGTTCGCTGGCTCGAAAGCAAGGAACTCGGCACCCCGACGGTCAATTACAAGCTGCGGGATTGGGTCTTTTCGCGCCAGCGGTACTGGGGCGAGCCGATTCCCATCATTCATTGCTCGATTAATTGCGGTCTGGTTCCCGTTCCTGAAAGCGATTTGCCGGTTCAATTGCCCGATGTCGAGCGGTATCAGCCGACGGGAACTGGAGAATCGCCCTTGGCCGCCATCAAGGACTGGGTGAACGTGAAATGCCCCAACTGCGGAAACCCGGCCGAGCGCGAAACCGATACGATGCCCCAATGGGCCGGGTCGTCCTGGTACTTCCTGCGCTATGCGTCACCGAAAGCGAAGGACGCTCTGATCACTGAAAAAGGAAAGGAGTGGTTGCCCGTCGATCTGTACGTCGGAGGCGTCGAGCACGCCATTCTGCACCTGCTTTACGCGCGCTTTTACACTATGTTCCTCCACGATATCGGCGTTGTGGATTTCGACGAACCGTTCGAGCGGTTGTTCAACCAGGGAATGATCACGCATGTCGGCAAGAGCGGGAAAGCCGAGAAGATGTCGAAGTCGAAGGGCAATGTTGTGAATCCCGACGATCTTGTCCGGCAGTTTGGATGTGACTCGCTTCGCATGTATGAATTGTTCGTCGGGCAGCCCGAACTCGACGCCGAGTGGAACGACCATGGCATCGAGGGTGTATACCGATTCCTGAAACGTGCCTGGCATTGGGTATTGATGCACAACGGCCGGTGGAACGCCTCTCCTCCCCGGGAGATGCTCGTTCAACGACACCTGTTGATAAAGAATGTCACCGAGCGCCTGGAGACGTTTCGCATGAATACGATCGTCAGCTCGTTTATGGAATTCATAAACGCAGTGACGGATATGAACGAGGCTCCTGACAAAGAGACCGTTGAGGCCTTTCTGGTTGCGATTGCGCCGTTCGTGCCGCACTTTGCGGAAGAGTTGTGGCAGCGGACGGGGCATCAACCGTCCATCTTTATGCAGAAATGGCCGAAGTGGGATGAGGCGTACACGACGTTCGATACGGTTACGGTTGCCGTGCAGGTCAATGGAAAGCTTCGCGGGACGGTCGTCGTCAAAGCGGAAGCGCCGGAAGAGTCGGTACTCGAGGCCGCGACGAAGGATCCCGCCATTACCCGTTTCCTGGACGGGAAGCAGATCCGTAAGAAGGTCTATGTTAAGAACAGGATTCTGAACCTGGTAGTGGGGTAAAAGTACCAGTCAGCACGTAGCCGCGGGCTTTAATTCGGGGACAGACGCATAAATCACCTAATTACCTTAAATCATCATTGATTGTAATTAGGTGATTTATGCGTCTGTCCCCGAATTAAAGCCCGCGGCTACGTGCTTAACTCGCCTTTTCCAGCAAGACCTGGGACGTGCAGTTCGGGCACCTGGTAGCCTTCAGCGGTATCAGCGACACACAATACGGGCATTCCTTCGTAGTGACGGCCGCGGCTGCGGGCTGGGCTCTCAGTTTATTGATCTGCCGGACTAACAAAAACACCGCAAATGCCACGATCAGGAAGTCCATGATCGAATTAATGAACAGGCCATAGTTGATGGTCGCGGCGCCGGCCGCCTTGGCTTCGGCTAGTGTAGCGTGGTGCGCACCCGACAGGTCGATGAACAAATTCGAAAAATCCACCTTGCCAAGAACACGACCGATCGGCGGCATCAGCAAATCGCTAACGAATGACGTTACAATCTTCCCGAACGCGGCGCCGATGACGACGCCCACGGCGAGATCCAGCACGTTTCCTTTTACCGCGAATTCTTTAAAATCTTTCAGCATAGTGGCACCCTCATTCCACTCCAGCGAGCGACAATAAGATGCCAAGTGCAACATTGATTCCTTTCACGCTCGCCTGTTTTTCCACATCGATCCATTCGTCCAATGCATGAGCCCGGCCACCCCGGCCACCCGAATCGATAGTGATGGCAGGAATTCCCATACTGATGGGAATGTTCGAATCGGTGCTGCTCATGCTGTAGTACGGAGTCATACCAAAGCCTTTGATGACGGCCGTGGCGGTCTGAACAATTGGAGCGCTAATCGGTATCTCTCCGGAAGGGCGGTCACCGATCAGCTTCATGTCCATCTCGATCCTGCCTTGACCTGTAGATCTCGCCCTGTTCTCCTCGTCCGCTGCTTCGTGCATTAACCCGAGGAGCGTTTCCGCAGCCTTATTCAATTCCTCCCGCGATTCCGACCGTATGTCGACTTCCATCCAAGCCTCATAAGGAATTGAGTTGACCGAAGTTCCACCGCCGACAACGCCGACGTTGAAAGTCGTTCGAGGCCGCACCGGGACCTGCATCTTCGAGAACTTATTGATGGCGTTACCCAGAGCGAATGCAGGATTCACAATTCCGAATGCGCCGTAGCTGTGTCCGCCGGGCCCTTTAAAAGTCACCTTGTATCTCTTACTTCCGAGGGCGCCATTGCTGACCTCATTGCCGGCACCGGTACCGTCCATGGAGAGGAACATTTTGATTCTGTCTTTATAGGGGCCCTTCTGAAACAGGTACTTCATCCCGCGGAGGTCGCCCGGACCTTCTTCGCCAACGTCGCCGACGAACAGGATGTCGCTTGCAGTCCGGATTTTGGCGGCGTCCATCGCGCGGATCATCGCAAGCAGGACGGCGAGAGCGCGCGAGTCATCTCCGATTCCCGCCGCTGACAGCCTCGTGCCCGAGCGTTTCACTTTGACATTGGTTCCTTCCGGAAAAACCGTGTCCAGATGGGCGGCGATGGCGATGAGTGGGGCTCCGCGGGTGCCTTTCCGGATGCCCATCACGTTGCCCTCCGCATCCATTTCGACATTCACCAGGCCGGCTTGCCGCAGCATTTCCAGATATGCCGTGCCGCGCTTCTCTTCTTTGAATGGAGGCGCTTCAATCTCGGTGATCTGGATAGTCTCGCTAACGATGCGATCGTGATCCTTGTCGATGAAATCCTCGGCGGATTGGAATTTCGGATTATTCAGCACACGCTGGACATCGGGGGCCTGAGCCCGGACAAAACCAGAGAACAGAAGCCAGGCGACGATGGAAATGTAGGCGCCGGCTTTAGCCGGCGCTGCCGGCGCGGTCTTCATAAACAACTTTTCCTCCGACGATGGTTCCCGCGGCCTTTCCTTTCATCTGCCAGCCATGAAATGGGGAATTGCGGCTAAGTGATCGGGACTTATTGACGTCGAACGTCCAGCTTCGATTGAGATCAAGCACTGTAAGATCCGCTTCGCTTCCCTCGAAGAGGCCCCAGGGCGCTACTCTCATGATTTTCTGCGCGTTTGTCGAGAATAATTCAATGAGACGTCCAATGGGAAGCTGAAGCTTCGTCAGCGCCAGGCCGACTGCTGTTTCCAGACCGGTAATTCCAAACGGCGCGAGATCGAATTCCAGCATCTTGAGGTTGATGTGATGGGGGGCGTGATCGCTGGCAATAGCGTCGATGGTACCGTCGCGGATTCCATCCAGGACGGCATCCACATCGTCGGCGGTTCGGAGCGGTGGATTCATTTTTGCGTTCGTATCGTATTCCGCGACAGCTGCATCCGTGAGCGTGAAGTGGTGGGGAGTGACCTCGGCGGAAATCCGCAGTCCCCGGACTTTCGCCGCGCGAACCATTTCAACCGAGCGCCGCGTGCTGAGATGGGCCACGTGGTACTTGCCGCCGGTCATTTCGGCCAGAATGAGGTCGCGCGAGACCATCGTCTCCTCGGCGGCAGCCGGAATACCCTTCAGGCCCAGCCGAGTGGAATACACGCCCTCGTGCATGACGCCGCCCTTCGAAAGGTGCAGGTCCTCGCAATGCTGAATGACCGGCATGTCGAACATCTTCGAGTACTCGAGAGCGCGTCGAAAGAGCTGGGCATCCATCACAGGCTTGCCGTCATCGGAAATTCCGACGACTCCCGCTTCGAACATTTCGCCGATTTCCGCCAGCGTCTCGCCCTTTTGCTCTTTCGTGATGGCGCCAATGGGAAAAATCCGGGCCGGAGACGAGCGCCGCGCCTCAGAGAGGATGTAGTGCGTGATGGAGGGATTGTCGTTGGAAGGCTTCGTGTTCGGCATCGGGGCGACTGCCGTGAACCCGCCTGCAACCGCGGCGTTGCCACCGGTCGCAATCGTTTCTGCTTCTTCGGTTCCGGGCTCGCGCAAATGGACATGGATATCAAAGAATCCCGGCGCGACGATCAGTCCGGTGGCATCGAATATCGGAAGGTCGGAAACATTGCCGTCACCGAGCGCCCGGATCTTCCCGCCACGAATTACAACGTTGGTAACAGTATCGACGCCTCGCGCCGGATCCACCAGCCTCCCATTCTTTACGAGCAGGTCCATCAGCCCCCCAGCAGCAGATACAGAATGGACATACGCACGGCAACGCCCGCGGCCACCTGATCCAGAATCACCGAGTATGGACCGTCCGCGACGTCGGTTGCGATCTCCACGCCGCGATTCATCGGGCCGGGATGCATGATGATCACGTCTGGCTTCGCCTGTTCTACGCGCCGCCGGCTGAGCCCGAAGTATCGGAAGTATTCCCGAATCGATGGGAAAAACGACTCGTTCATCCTCTCAAATTGCACCCGAAGCATCATGATGACGTCGGCAGCTCGCACGGCTTCTTCCATGAAATTCGTGGTGTGAAGGAACTGGCGGTTTTCGCAGACCATGTGTTGGACGCCCGAGGGCATCAATGTCGGCGTGGAGCAGAGCCACACGTGTGTTCCGAACTTTGTAAGCAGGTGCACATTGGAGCGGGCCACGCGGCTATGAGCGACATCACCGATGATGGCCACTTTCAGATCATCCAGCCGGCCCTTTCGCATGCGGATCGTAAAGGCATCGAGTAATGCCTGCGTCGGATGTTCATGCGCGCCGTCGCCGGCATTGATGATGGAAGCCTTTGTGAGCCTCGCGAGCGTATTCGGCGCTCCCGAGGAAGAGTGCCTGATGACGACGCAGTCCGCCGCCATCGCATCCAGCGTTTTCGCGGTATCAATCAGCGTCTCCCCTTTCGACACGCTGCTGGTCGAGGCAGACACGTTCACAACGTCTGCCGAAAGCCGCTTTCCGGCGATTTCAAATGATGTCCGTGTTCGCGTTGAGGCCTCGAAAAAAAGATTGATGATGGTCTTGCCGCGTAACGTGGGAACTTTCTTGATGGGGCGTGTCGAAACCTCTTGGAATGATTCTGCGGTATCGAGAATTTCCAAAATCTCTTCGCGATCGAGGTCTTGAATTCCCAGCAGGTGTTTTCGCGTCATTGGCGCAATTTGCGGTTACGTTTTCTCCATCACATAAATAGCGTCTTCACCGTCGATCTCCGTCAACTTCACTTCGACAACCTCGTTATCTTTTGTCGTGATCTTCTTTCCGATGAAATTGGCTTCAATGGGCAGTTCGCGATGCCCACGATCGATCAGGACTGCGAGTTGAATCGTGCGCATCCGTCCAAAATCGCAAAGCGCGTCGAGCGCAGCACGGATGGTTCGTCCCGTGTACAGCACATCATCAACGAGAACGACGTCCCTGTCGTCGATGTTCGGAGGTATATCGGTTCTTCTGACGACCGGTTGGAAAGCCACGCGGGTGAGATCGTCGCGATACAGATTGATGTCGAGTGTTCCGATTTGAGGTTCCGTCTGAGTTTTCTCGGCCATTCGCATCGCCATGCGCCGGGCCATTGGAACGCCACGCCGTTGAATACCGAGCAGTACCAGTGGGCGGCCATCGTTCGCTTTCAGGATTTCCTCCGCCATGTGATCGAGCGTGGCGGTCAACTCTGCGGGCTTCATCAACTGGTAGTTGAGCTTCAATGGCATGGCGGCGGAAATTATATGCTAGATTGACCGGATATGGGTCAGCCTCCGGATCTTGCGGTTGAAATAGCAGGTATCCGCCTGGGCAATCCCGTTATTGCTGCCAGTGGCACGTTTGGGTACGGAGAAGAGTTCGAACGATTCGCGGATTTGCGGCGAATCGGCGGCATCGCAGTGAAGGGAACCTCGGCTCGACCCATCGATGGCAATCCTCCGCCCAGGCTTCATCCCACACCTTCAGGGATGCTCAACTCCATCGGTCTGGAGAACGTCGGCGTCGATGCATTCATACGAGACAAGATGCCATTTCTCCGGCAAGCCGGCTCTGCCGTGATCGTCAACGTATTCGGTTTCACGGAGGATGAGTACGCTGAAGTCGTGGACAAGCTCAACACATGCGATGGGATCGCTGCTTACGAACTAAACATTTCCTGCCCGAATACCAGGCATGGCAGCATGGTCTTCGGACAGAGTCCTGATTCCACCTTTCAGCTCACAAAAATGTTGAAGGCTCGCTCCCGGCGTCCGGTTATCGTGAAGCTCTCGCCCAATGTGACCGATATCGTCGACCTCGCGCGGGCCGCAGAAGCGGGCGGAGCGGACGCTCTCACGGTCGCGAACACTTTCCTGGCTATGGCCATCGATACGGACACCTTCAAGCCGCGCATCTATACGATCACCGGCGGTCTTTCGGGTCCGGCCATTCGGCCAATCACATTACGCATGGTGTATCAATGCGCACGCGCGGTGAAAATTCCCATCATTGGGTTAGGCGGTATTGTCAGCGTCGAGGATGCCGTAGAATACTTTCTTGCAGGAGCATCGGCAATTCAGGTCGGCACGGCGAATTTCTACGATCCACGCGCGCCACTGCATGTTCTGGAGGGTTTGGAAAAATGGCTGAAAAAGAAGGGTCTGTCCTCGATAAAGGATCTCGTCGGTCAAATGAAGCAATGAAAGAGAAAGTCATCATTGCGCTGGACGTCAGTTCCCGGGAGCAGGCCCTGTCGCTTGTGAAGACCCTCAGGGACATGACCGGAATGTTCAAAGTCGGCGGCCAGCTGTTCATGGCCGCGGGGCCGGCGATCGTTCGCGAGATTGTGGATCTTGGCGCGAAAGTCTTCCTGGACCTGAAATTCCACGACATACCAAACACCGTGAAGCATGCGGCAGTGGAAGCCGCGAAACTTGGCGCTTCGATGATGACGATTCATGCCAGCGGCGGGCGTGCGATGATCGAGACGACGATTCGCGAGTTGCACGACAAATTTGGCGCCAGGAGACCTGCCGTTGTTGCAGTCACTGTCCTTACTAGTCTCGATACACGGGCATTGTTTGAATTAGGGATGGAGCAGCCGATCGAAGAGCATGTACAACGACTGGGCCTCCTGACGCAGGATTGCGGCGCTGACGGTGGCGTCTGCTCTCCACGTGAAATCCAGGGCCTGCGAAAAGTCGTGAAGCCCGCGTTCAAGATCGTGACACCCGGGATTCGCATGCCCGATCAATCACTCAATGACCAGCAGCGTATCGCAACACCTCACGAAGCTGTTGCAGCAGGTGCGGATTACATCGTCGTCGGCCGCGCGGTAACCGACGATCGCGATCCGCGCGCCGCGCTCGAGCGCGTCATTCAATCCATTTGAAATAGCCGGATGCCGGCAATCCCGGCCGCGCCAGTAGCAAGGACATCCGGTATGGTCTTCGCCGTGATTCCCCCGATGGCCACTACCGGAATTCTGACTGCGGCGACAACTTCGCGCAGCGGTTCGAGCCCGACGGCATTCTTTCCCGGAGTATCGAAGATCGGTCCGAACACCACGAAATCCGCTCGAGCTTTTTCGGCGAGGGTCGCTTTTTGAAGCGTGTGCACGGAGATACCAAGAACGGTTACGAGCGGGCGAACCCGCTCAGCCGGCAATCCATTCGAAGGCAGGTGAACGCCGTCGACGCCGGCGGCGAGGGCGACGTCCAGCCGATCATTCACCAGAACACGAGTCCTGGTGCCGGCCGCCAGATCGCGAATCTTGCTTACGAGTTTGAAGAGTTCTTTAGCGGGCAGATCCTTTTCGCGAACCTGGATCATATCGACGCCTTCACGCACGGCACGGTAAGCGAAGGCGACGACGTCGCCCTGACGCCGGTCGGTGACATAGTAGCGAATCATTCCGTTGTGCTGGTCCGGCTAACGATCTTGAAGGATCTCCAGAAGCGAGCCAGTTCGGTCAGTCCAAGCACGACGTCAACGATGCCGAGTCCGGAAACAGCTCCCCGAATGAAATTATTGAGAAGAATACCGCGCAGGTATATGGAGTAAGTCAAAAGAACGTTGTGTTCCCAGAGTCCCGACCACGGTACGAACACAAGGAAAAGACCGATCTCGAAGCAAAAGAGAATAAAGGCGACGGCGAGAAGGCGATTCATGTTTGGAAGAGAAGCCAGAAGCCAGAAGCCAGAAGCCAGAATGAAGAGAGTGTTCCCATTCTGGCTTCTGGCTCCTGGCTTCTGGCTTCCAGATCCCCTTATTACGTGGCAGCCTTCACTTCTTTGATCCGTGCAGCCTTGCCACGGAGATCCCGTATGTAATACAGCTTGGCGCGGCGGACGCGTCCGGAGCGGACCACTTCAACCTTGTCGATCACTTTCGAGTGAAGAGGAAAGATTCGTTCCACGCCGTGCCCGAAGGAAATCTTGCGAACGGTGAAAGTCGCCCGGGCACCACCGTGCTTTTGCGCAATGCAGATGCCCTCAAAAACCTGGATGCGCTCTTTGTCGCCTTCCTTGATTTTGACGTGAACCTTGACGGTATCGCCCGGCTTGAAAGCCGGAATGTCCGTGCGTAGCTGCTGTTTTTCAATCATGTCGAGCGTATTCATAATTTCTCCAAGTCTCCGTGGGCCAATAGGTCCGGTCTGTTCTTCGCGGTTTTCTTCACTGCGGCCTCGTGGCGCCACTGGCGAACGGCTTCGTGATCGCCGGAAACCAGAACCTCGGGTACCGACCAACCCCGGAATTCCGCCGGCCTGGTGTAATGCGGATGTTCCACCAGTTGGTGGACCGCCGCCGGATCCGAGAACGAATCCCGCAAAATCGATTCTTCTTTTCCAACCACTCCCGGAACGTAGCGGGTTACGGCATCAACTACCACGGTGGCCGCAATCTCGCCGCCCGAAAGGATAAAATCGCCGATCGAAATCTCCGCCGTTGCGAGATGCTCGACAACGCGCTCATCAATACCTTCGTACCGGCCGCAGATCAGGATGACCTGCTCTGCCTTCGACAACCGCAGCGCTTCGGCCTGATTGAATGGCCGGCCTGCCGCACTGAGCACAACGACTTCGGCACGATCGTTCTTCCGGATGGACTCGACGGCGCCGAAAATCGGTTCGGGCTTGAAAACCATTCCTTCGCCCCCGCCGAACGGCCTGTCGTCTACAGTACGATGCCGGTCCCAGGTAAAATCTCTGAGGTAGTGGACTCGCGTTTCGATGAGTCCATTTTCCCGGCCTCGACGGATGATGCCGAAATCGAAAGGCCCTTTGAAGAATTCCGGAAAGATTGTGACTACGTCGAAGGTAATCACTTGTTCAACTCCCGGAGTCCCTCTGGCAAATCCACTTCGATTCGCCGCTGATCCAGATCGATCTTTTTTAAGTAAGATTCGGCGAACGGGATCAGCGTCTCTTCATTCTCTCGATCGACTTTCAAAATCTCGGTGCCGCCTGAGTCCAGCACATCTGTGATCGTTCCGATGTACTCGCCATCCACAGCAAATACGCGGCAACCTTTCAACTGAAATGTATAAAACCAGCCCTCTTTCGGAGGTGATAATTCGCTGGCAGGGATTTGGATTTCAGCGCCGATGTAGTGTTCGGCGTCTGAAATAGCATCGATTCCTCGAAGCTTGACTACGCACCGTCCGTGCTGCCTGCGAAAGAATTCAATCTCCGTCTCACGCTCAGGGAACCTGCCTGACGTAAGTCTTAATCGTCGTCCGGGCTCAAAAATTCGATCATCCTCGAGCAGCTGCTCGATTCTAACGGCGCCCTTCAGACCTTGAGTTTTCGTGATCCGAGCGATGGAAATGAAGGAAGCTTCCTGACGACTTATGAAGCTACTCCAAAATTTCTAAGGTAAAGCGCTTTTTCAGCTTCATTCCCGCGGCGCTGAGGATAGTCCGGATAGACCGAGCTGTTCTGCCTTGCTTTCCGATAACTTTACCGAGGTCGCTTTGTGCAACTCTTAGCTCAAGAACCGTCGTCTGTTCTCCTTCGATCGGCCGAACTGATACCTGATCGGGATTGTCCACAAGAGCCTTCGCAATTTGTTCGATGAGCTCCTTCATAGCCACCCCCAACTGTGTGCTTTCGCTGCATGCAATATGAGCTACAAGTAGTATGAATCCGGCACGAGGTGATTCGAAAGAGCCTTTTATACCTGCCTGGGCCAGGTTACTTTACAATTTCCTTTTGTCGCAGGATGCTACGGACAGTTTCGGAGGGCTCCGCGCCCTTCGACAGCCAATACAGCGCCCGTTCCGAGTTGATCTCAACTTTTGTCGGGCTGGCGATGGGGTTGTACTGCCCCAAAACCTCAAGGAAACGGCCGTTTCGCGCTCGACGTTTGTCGATAACAACGATCCGGTAATAGGGACGCTTTTTAGACCCGATCCGGGTCAGACGCATTGTTACCAAACAGTTAGCCTCCTCCCGATGTGAAAAACCCTAAGAGTATAGCTCAAAACGGCATCTGGGGCAGCTTCATTCCCTTCATCATCCGCTTGCCGAAAAAGGAATTCTTCATTCCTTTCATCATTTTACGGGTTTGGGCGTACTGCTTGAGAAGCTGGTTCACCTGCTGGACGCTCGTGCCGCTCCCCCTGGCGATGCGTTTGCGACGGCTGCCATTGATGATCTTGTCGTTGCGGCGTTCCTTCGGCGTCATCGAGTCGATGATGGCTTGTACCCGAACCAATTCCTTCTCATCGACTTTTGCCTTTTGCATCTCCTTCAGCGGACCCATGCTCGGAAGCATTGCCAGAATTTGATCCAGCGATCCCATCTTGCGGATTTGCTTCAGTTGGTCGCGAAAGTCCTCGAGCGTGAAGCTGTCGGTGAGCATTTTTTCGGAAAGCTCCGCGGCTGTCTTCTTATCGACGACCTCTTCGGCTTTCTCGATCAGCGACAGGATGTCGCCCATTCCCATGATGCGGGAAACCAGACGATCCGGATGGAAGAGCTCCAGCGCATCGTACTTCTCGCCTGTTCCCACGAACTTCACGGGCTGACCCGTGACCTGCTTGATGGAAAGCGCCGCGCCACCGCGTGCGTCGCCGTCCATCTTGGTGAGGATGAATCCATTGAAGCCAAGCTGCTCGTGGAACTGCTGCGCGCTTTTCACGGCGTCCTGGCCAAGCATGGCATCCGCAACGAACAGAATCTCGTGCGGATGGAGAGTCTCTCTGATCTCGCGCAGTTCCTTCATCAGCGCTTCGTCGATATGGAGGCGGCCCGCGGTGTCCACGACCACAACGTCGTGCGCCGTGTTGCGTGCCTCTCGCATGGCGCCCTGGCAGAGTTCCAGCGGCTTGTCGTTCGGGTTGCCTTCCCACAGCTTTGCGCCGATATCTTTCGCGATCACCTTCAACTGATCCCGCGCTGCCGGCCGGTACACGTCTACCGAAACGAGGATCGGGCGATGACCGTTCTTCTCCAGCCATTTCGCGAGCTTGCCTGACGATGTGGTCTTACCGGAACCCTGAAGCCCAACCAGCATGATGACTGTTGGCGGCTGTGAGGAAAAATTGATGCGAACATGCTCCCCGCCGAGCATCTCGACCAACTCGTCTCGAACGATCTTTATAACCTGCTGGCCAGGACTGAGGGCCTGCATGACCTCCTGCCCCAGCGCCTTCGACTTCACAGCCTCGGTGAACTGCTTCACGACTTTAAAGTTGACGTCCGCTTCCAGCAGGGCCAGCCGTATTTCCTTGAGGGCTTCATCGAGGTGCTGTTCTGTGACCCGGCCCTCACCACGAAGGTTCTTGAATACGCGTTGTAGTTTCTCCGATAACGTTTCGAACATATTTCCTGAGTATACCGGGAACGCGGGCTAAAGCCCGCGACTACATTTGGAAACCCTCAATCCCCAATGTAGTCGCGGGCTTTAGCCCGCGTTCTATCGTTTGTGGATTCTCTCGATCGATCGCGCTTTGCCAGTGGCTGAATCCACGTCAACGAACACGGCATTCAGCCTGGCATCCAGTGAAGCGGCTTCAAACTTATCCGGAATGGAAGTGAGAAATCGGCGGATCACTTCTTCCTTTATGACACCAATCACGGAATGGAACGGACCGGCCATTCCGACGTCGGTCAGGAAAGCCGTCCCGCCGGGAAGAATGGTCTCATCGGCCGTGGGGATGTGGGTGTGGGTTCCGACCACAGCGGATACACGGCCATCGAGGTACCAACCCATCGCAACCTTCTCCGACGTGGCTTCCCCGTGCATGTCAACGAAAATGACTTTGATGTGGTTCGGAATTTTCGCCAGTTCCGCGTCCGCGACTCGGAATGGATCGTCCGTGGGCGGCATAAAGACACGGCCCTGGAGATTGAGCACTGCGGCCTCTTCCCCGGATCTCGTCTTGAGAATCGTCATACCACGCCCCGGATTGTCCTCCGGGTAGTTTGCCGGCCTCAGGAGCCGCGAATTCGTACTGAGGTAAGGCATGATCTCTTTTTTGTCCCAGATGTGGTTTCCGGAAGTCAGGACATCAATTCCCCAATCGAATAATTCGTCTGCGATCCTCGGTGTGACACCGAAGCCGGCAGCCGCATTCTCGCAATTGAGAATCGTCAGGTCGACGGCCAGCGTTTCCTGCAGTTCTTTTAGATATTGGTGAACGATAGAGCGACCCGCCTTCCCGACGGTATCGCCGATAAAAAGAATTTTCATGGCCGAAAAGAAAAAACCCCGCAACAGGCGTGTGGCTCACCTATTTGAACCTGTTCACACAGGTGGGCGTCCTGATCCGCGCTTTAGGGGACCTCGGGACCCCGAAAAGGGGTAAGGCCCGCACACCGCACAGAAAGTCGGACTCCCTATCAAATAAGTGTTGGTTCAAATTTAGTTGATACCATCACGCTCTTTGCAGGGCGGAGTCGATGATAGCACGATTCACTTCTTTAATACCTGATCAAGCGCACGAGACCACTCATCTGTTTTTTGTTCACATTTGAGCTTGAGTTCCCGGTAATCCTGTGCCAGATGCAGAGCGGTAAGGATGGCCACCTTGAGGGAATCCGCCGTATTTGCGCCGGCGGCAATTTCACGCATGCGTGTGTCCACGTCCTCAGCCAGTTCGCGAACCTCAGCTTCGTCGAGTGGTGTCTTGAGAAGGATCGTGTATTTCTGGTCGTAGATTTCGACCTCGATCGTCTTTACTTTTGCTTTAGACAAAACTTTCCTCGCCGAGTTCCGACAGCATTGCAACCAAAGACTCGACCTTATTCTTCACCACATCCCGCTCGCGTCTCAAGTGTTCCAGTTCGCGCTCGAGGCGCGCAACCTGGCTGCGGGCTTCGAACATCTCTTTTTCCGCGATTTGCTTTTCCCGCCGCGTCCTCTTGACGAGCTCGATTGTTTGCATGATTCGGCCTTCGAGTGCCGAGAATTTGTCCTGAGCAGTGGCCATGCTATTTCCTCAATTGCGCTCCAACGCGCTGCTCCAACAACGTTAAAATTCGCCGATCGAATTGCTCGACTTCTTCATCGGTCAGCGTGCGTTCAGACGATTGGTAAATAAGCGAAATGGCAAGACTGTATTTCGACTCCGGGAATGGGCCGCTTTCGAGTCGATCGAACGGCTCCACCTGAACCAGGTTTGGAATTTCCGCCGCCGCCACACTGGCGCGAACGTCTTCGTATCGGGTTCCCTTGGCGAGCAGCAGCGAAAGATCGCGCCGGATCCAGGGGAAGCGCGGAATCGGTTCGACCGAATGCCGCATTCCCGAGCGGAGAAGCATTTCCGCATCCAGCTCGGCGAGATAGATCCGCTGGTGCTTGAACTGGACATACTCCGGATGCAATTCACCAAGAACGGCAACGTCGCCCCACCGGAGCGACCGGCCCGGGTGATAGTATGCCGGCGGACCCTTGTGATCCATTGTCAGGCTCACGTCAAAAGTTCCAAGGATTTCCTCGACATCGCCCTTGAGATCGTAAAAATCGAAATCACGCTCGGCCTCGTGCACACTCTTCGTCCGCAAGTTGCCCGTCGCGGCAAGGATCAGCGAGCGGCTTTCTGAGCCGTTTCGATAAACCTTGCCGAGCTCGTAAAGCTGAAGATCGCGGAGCCCGCGATTAAGGTTCCACTCGATTGTCCTGAGCATGCTCGGTATGAGGGATGTTCTCAGAATCGACTCGTCTTCGGCTATCGGATTCAGTAGCCTGACCGGTTCGGTTTCCGGCCTGAACTTCCGCTCTGTAGCCTCATCGCTGAAAGCCATGGTAATGACTTCGGAATAACCGGTTGATGCGAGCCGGTTTCGGAGGAGGCGTTCTTCGCGTTCCAGGGGAAGGCCGGAGCCGTGCCCCGACCAGAAGGGCAGCGTAGCCGGGAATTTGTCGAAGCCATGATGACGCGCGATCTCCTCGAGCAGGTCCTCTTCGCCTCTGATGTCCACGCGATGACTCGGCACTTCGACCGACCACCCGTCGCTTGTCTTGCTCGTTTTGAAGCCCAGCCGCTCGAAGATGCGTTCGACAATGGCGTCGTCAACAGGCGCACCCAAAAATGTCCCTATTCTGTTCCGGCGAAGCGTCGCCACGGCGGGCTTCGACCTGCCGGGATACACGTCGATGACATCACGATAGATCTTGCCGTCCGCAAGTTCACCTATGAGTGCGGCCGTCCGGTCGCAGGCGAAACGCGCCATTTCGATATCAGCGCCACGCTCGAACCGATATGAAGCTTCCGTGGACAGGCCGATCGCCCGCGAGGTCTTGCGAATCGAAAGTGCGTTGAAGTTGGCGCTTTCGAGGAGAACGTTCTTCGTTGTCGGCGAGATCTCGGTCGCGGCGCCTCCCATGACTCCAGCGATCGCCACTGCTCGATCTTTGTCGGCAATAAGAAGCACGGACGGATTCAGTTGTCTTTCGACGCCATCAAGAGTGGTCATTTTCTCGTCAACATCCGCGCGTCTGACGATGATTTGGCGGCCGTGAAGTGTGTCCGCGTCGAAGGCGTGAAGCGGTTGGCCAAGCTCGAGCATCACGTAATTCGTGATGTCCGCCACGTTGTTAATCGATCGAACTCCCAGGGACTCCAGCCGCGTCTTCAGCCAGTGCGGTGACGGACCGATCCTCACACCTTCGATGTAGCGGGCGCAATAACGCCCGCACAGATCCGGGTCGGCAATCGAAACTGAGAATACGTCGCCCGCCCGCGTCTCCGCCTCGCGCAACTCGAACTTCGGCGGCCGTAGGCGAGACGCGTAGATCGCGCCCGCTTCCCGGCCTACACCTATGTGACTGAGACAATCCGGCCGATTGGTCGCCACATCCAGCTCGTAGACAAAGTCGCTGCCGATCGTTTCGAGCGCGTCAACGGCAAATCCCACGCTGGTGAACCGCGTACCGAGCTCCTGCGGGTTCTCGCCGATATCCACGAATTCTTTAAGCCAGTTGTAACTGATCTTCATCGGGTTTTAACGCGGGCTAAAGCCCACGACTACATTGGGGAATGCCCGTTTCCAAATGTAGTCGCGGGCTTTAGCCCACGTTCACTTCAAAACTGCTGCAGAAACCTCGTATCGTTCTGGAAGAACAGCTGAAGGTCGTTGATGTCGTACTTCAGCATCGCGTAACGATCGATACCTCCGCCGAACGCAAAGCCGGTATATTTCTCGGCATCGTAGTTGACGAACCCGTAAAGTTTCGGGTGCACCATTCCGGAACCCATCACCTCGATCCAGCCGGTGCCTTTGCAAACGCGGCAACCAGGTCCACCGCAGAATCCGCAACTAACGTCGACTTCAGCGCCCGGTTCCACGAACGGGAAAAAACTTGGACGCAGGCGCGTCCGGGTTTTTTCACCGAAAAACAATTTGTGAAAGCGTTCGAGCGTTCCCTTGAGGTCGCCGAAAGTAATGCCCTGATCCACGACCAGGCACTCCACCTGGTGAAACATAGGCGAATGTGTCGGGTCGAACTGGTCCCGCCGGAAGACACGGCCCGGACAAATGATGCGAACGGGCGGCTGAATCTTTTCCATTGTCCGGACCTGTACGGGTGACGTATGCGTCCGCAAAAGCGTCTGCTCGCTGATGTAGAAAGTGTCGCGCGGATCACGTGCGGGATGGCCGGCCGGGATGTTGAGTGCATCGAAGTTGTAGTATGTGCTTTCGACTTCCGGACCGTCTTCGACGGTGTAGCCCATCGAGATGAAAATGTCTTCGATTTCCTTGCGGACAATCGTCAGCGGATGGCGATGTCCGATGCGCTTGCGGTTTCCCGGAAGGCTGACATCGATGGCTTCACCTTCGAGCGAGCTGTGTTGCTCACGCTCGACAATCGCCGTTTGCAGTGTCTCCAGTGACGCTTCGATTTTCGCTTTGACTTTGTTCGCGGCCTGACCGAAATCGGCACGCTGTTCCCTGGGCAGTTGCCCCAGGTTTTGAAGTTGCAGGGTGAGAAGTCCGGACTTGCGGGAGAGATAGCGGGTCCGGATGTCTTCTAACGATTTCCGATCGACGACAGACGCACGTTCACGATCAAACTGCTGCTCGATTGCTCGAAGCTTGTCGATCCCCTCGTTTGAAGACATCCCGTAAATCCCATGATGTTATGAGGCGTGTTAACTCGCCTTTTTTACTGCGCCCTTTGCTGTTTCCGCCAGGCGACTGAAGGCCGCCGGATCCTGCAGAGCAATATCGGCCAAAACCTTTCGGTCCATCTCGACACCGGCCTGCTTCAGCCCGGATATGAACTGATTGTAGTTCAACCCATTCTGCCGGGCGGCCGCACCGATACGGACAATCCACAGCCGGCGGAAGTCGCGCTTGCGAACTTTTCGATCGCGGTAAGCGTAGCCGAGAGCCTTTTCGACCGATTCTTTAGCAAATTTGTACAGCTTGCTCTTGTTGAGGTAGTAACCCTTCGCAAGGCTGAGAAGTTTCTTGCGGCGGTTATGCCGCTTTGTTCCGCGTTTGACTCGAGGCACTGTAAAGCTCCTTTATGCGTAGGGCAACATGCGGCGGATCTTCGGCGTGTCCGCGGCGGATGCGATGACGGACTTGCTGAGCTTTCTTTTCCGTCCCGCAGCTTTCTTCGTCAGGATATGGCGCGCGAACGAATGGTGGCGCTTGACCTTCCCCGTCGCCGTGATCTTGAAGCGCTTGGCCGCGCCTTTATGCGTTTTTAGTTTCATGTGGTTTTTCTACTTTGTCTGACTTTGGTTTTGCCGTTCCCGCCCCGGCCTTGGGAGCAAATATTGCGATCAGATTTGGACCTTCCATCTTTGGCCGCGCTTCCACAGCGCCAATTTCCGCCAGCTCTTCGACCAGTCGATCCAGAAGCGCCCTGCCGATGGCTTGATGGACGATTTCGCGTCCCCTGAAAAATACAGTTGCCTTAACCTTGTCGCCTTGTTTCAGAAATCGGATGATGTGATTTTTTTTGAAATCGTAATCGTGATCATCCGTGTTAGGCCGAAACTTTACTTCCTTGACGACAATGTTCTTCTGGTGTTTCTTGGCTTCGTGAAGTTTCTTGTTCAGCTGGTAAAGATACTTTCCGTAGTCCATGATCCTGCAAACCGGTGGTGTTGCAGTCGGCGCTACCTCTACCAGGTCCAGGCCCCGCTCTTCAGCAATCTTTAGTGCTTGCTGCGGTGCCATGATTCCGAGCTGCTCATTCTGGTCGTCGATTACTCGAACTTCTTTCGCTCGGATGCGATGGTTAACCCTTATGTTTTTATCGATGGCTTAGCCTCCGAAATAATCCGCCCTGGGGCAAACGCTAACCATAACAAAACAGCTAAGGTCTTTCAATCACAGCGCAGGGATACGATGGGAATTTTACTGTAGCGGCGGTCTATGACCGGCCGACGATCCCGCAATTGCGGCATTCCGGCGGTCATAGACCGCCGCTACAGTGAAATTCTCCTGTTGTCCTCGGTTGGATCTAAACGTGCCCATAAAACAGTATGAACTTGTACCGCCGACTGTCTCAATACCATTCCAACAGCCGTCCAAGCTTCGTTTTGTTCACAGAACTCATAGCTTTTGTCGGCAGTATGGCCACGATGGTGGGATTTGCCTACCTCCGTGAGCTACTCCGTTGACCATCTTGCCGGAACCCTTCGGTTAGGTTACTCTATCCGATATGCGATATGCGCTGGTGAATACGTCGTTCGATCTCCGGGCTGCAGTCACTGGTGCGTTCATCGGATTCCGCTTTAAACGACAACTCCTTTCCCTCGAAAAGAACCAACCACTTTTCACATAAATCCCTCTCCATTTGAGAGAGGGTGCAGTAAAGACGGGGTGAGAGTCACATTCGATTAAACTACCACTATGCCTAAAAACGAAAATCTCGATACGAAACGTCATTCGCTGGCGCACGTCATGGCTGCGAGCATTCAGGAATTGTTTCCGGAAGCCAGGTTTGGTGTCGGTCCGGTCATTGAGGATGGCTTCTATTACGACGTCTATGTCAACCGTCCGTTGACGCCCGACGACCTGCAGGCGATCGAAAAGCGCATGCGTGAGAAAGTGAAGCAGAACCTTGGCTTCGAACGCTCCGAGATGCCTCTTGATGCCGCCACCGACATGTTCGGCAAGATGTCTCAGGATTTCAAAGTGGAGTTGCTTCGCGACCTGAAGACCCGCGGAACCACGGCTGTTGCCGATCTTGACGATGTGAACCTCATTGGCGGCAACGTGAACGAGGTCAGCGTATACAAGACCGGGACCTTTACCGATTTGTGCCGCGGACCGCACGTGAATTCGACTAAGGAGATCGATCCCGAGAGTTTCCGGCTGACGCGGGTATCGGGCGCCTTCTGGCGGGGTAACCAGGCGCGCGAGCAGATGCAACGCGTGTATGGCGTCGCATTCGATACGAAGAAGGAGCTGGAAGAATATTTCGTCCGTCTGGAGGAGGCCAGGAAACGCGATCACCGTAAACTGGGCCGAGAGCTCGGTCTCTTTACTTTCCATCAGTGGGCGCCGGGCGCGGCGTTCTGGCTGGGAAAGGGAACGACTCTTTACAACACGCTCGCCAACTATATGCGGGAGATCCTCTTCCCGGCCGGCTATGTGGAGGTGAAGACGCCGCTCATCTACAACAAAGCGCTATGGGAAAGATCGGGGCACTGGAAGCACTACAGGAAAAACATGTTCCTCATCGAATCAGAGGGCGAGACGATGAGCATGAAACCGATGAACTGTCCGGGCCACTTCCTTGCGTATGCCAGCGACGTGCGCAGCTACCGGGATCTGCCGATCCGTTTTCACGAGCAGACGCCTTTGCACCGGAACGAAGCATCAGGCGTGCTTTCGGGGCTTACGCGCGTTCGACAGTTCTCCCAGGATGATGCCCATTGCTTCCTGATGCAGGAGCAGATCGGCGAGGAGATTGAACGCTTGATTCGTCTTATCCAGAGGATCTATGGCGACTTCGGCTTGTCGTTCTCGGCGAAGCTGTCAACGCGGCCCGATGAGTTTCTGGGTGAGATTGCTACCTGGGATCATGCAGAGACGCAGCTCAGGTCGGCGCTCGATAATGCCCAAATGGCGTATACGCTCAACGAGAAAGACGGCGCGTTTTACGGGCCGAAAATTGACTTCGACATTACTGACGCCATTGGCCGAAACTGGCAGTGCGCGACGATTCAGCTGGATTATGAGCAACCGCAGAACTTCGATCTGAAGTACATCGGTGCGGATAATACCGAACATCGCCCGGTGCTGATCCACCGTGCCATTTTTGGGAGCTTCGAGCGATTCATCGCAATTCTGATCGAGCACTATGCCGGCGCTTTTCCACTATGGCTCGCGCCGGTGCAGGCCGTGATGATTCCTATCGCCGATCGTCATGTGGAGTACTGCAGGCAGGTTCGAGATCGTCTCAATGCGGCCGGGTTGCGCGTGGACATCGACTCCAGCCTGGAGCGGATGAACGCCAAGATCCGGAATGCCCAATTGCAAAAGATTCCCTACATGCTCGTTGTTGGTGATCGGGAACAGGAACAGGGGGCCGTGTCCGTCCGGCTGCGTTCGGGTGAAGACTTGAAGTCGAAGCCTCTGGATGAGTTCCTGGCAATGGCAAAAGAAACGGTTGCCAGCAAGAAGTAAACTGTAGCGGCGGTCTGTGACCGCCGGCGGTCACAGACCGCCGCTACAGTGTCAGGCAGAGCGGCGCGTGATTCGCGCCGACACCGCCTGTAAAGTCTCGGCCGCAGCTTGAACCGGGCCGAGAATGTTGCGCGTGGCCTGCATGGCCTGCTCTACCTGGTGGCTCAGCTTCCACGAGACGGAGTAAAAGGCCACCAGGACTCCTGTTTGAACAAGAATGGCCAAAGCAGTCAGCGCAAGGAAAATCGTCAGCAGGTCCTGAACGGCCATCTTTCCCCCTACCTCAGTGCCGTGTCCTCGTCGTCTTCAATCGATTCATTGAATCTAAGTTTCCCCGCCTCGATCGAATCATTAAGACGCTGCCTTCCGATACTCGCCACGTTCCGGCTTTTTTCCATCACGCTCCGAAGCGTGCTGCTGGCGGCCTCGCCAACACCGGAATGTTGAATCCTCTCCGGGACCCGGACTGCCAACCCGCTCACTTTATTGCTGAGGTTACGGCGCGTTTCCTGGCCGGATTTGGGCGCAAACAAAGCGCCTATAACCACACCCATACCGCAGCCTGCCACCAGGTAGAGGAGTTTGTCGTTCAGGTGAATTGTCATAATGATTTGCTCCTTAGGATTGCGATGTTCGCTACGCCGCCTGTTCCCACTCGCGGAGGCGCTCGTGCGTTCGTTTGATCTCCGTGTACTGATGCTTTACCACCGGAAGAACGTTCGGAGGAAGATTTTGCTTCAGCACGCGTTCATAATTCACAAGGGCGGCATCTTCGCCTTGCTCACACTCCGCAACGATCGCATATGTGCTGCCGCCTGCAACGACGGCCTTGATATTCAACCAGCCACGATGGAGAGCGGCCGACACGCTGCCGCCTTCGGCCGGCGTTCCACCCAATTGGCGGACCTCCGCTTGAAGTTCCGACGCAAACTGGGCACGCTGTTGTGAGTGTTGATTGAAGAACTTCTTAAGCTCCGGTTCCTCCACATGATCGGCGGCGGTTTGAAACCCCTTTTCACTGTCACGGCATATTTCGATTAAACCCTTAAGACACTCGATGAGTTCTTCCCGATTTACGGCCATGAGTTCCCCCCCTCGGTATTTTTTTGCAATTGCCCTGCCAGTTGAGCCTGGCTCCGTACATGTTGAATGCACTGCAATTAAAGGAAAACCAAGGCTTCCCAGGAGTTCCGAAAACGGGACTTTTTCCCTTGGCAAAAGGTTTGCAAGTAGAGGCTTGGGGGTTCTTATGAATGCAATAGATCTCTTAAAAAACGATCACCAAACCGTGCGGCACTTATTTGCGGAATATATCGCCACAGACGAAACGGAGACCGACCGCCGCGAAGACCTGTTCCAGCAGATCGAAAAAGAGCTTCTCGCGCACACGGACGTCGAAGAAGCGATCTTCTATCCCGCGATCAAGAACGTAGCACCGGATCTTGTGGAACAAGCGATCACTGAACATCAGGAAGTCACACGGCTCTTGACGGAGATGCTGGAGTACGAAGTCGATGATGAGGAATTCGACAAACGGATGAACAGCCTGATGGAGACGGTCCAGACGCACGTTCAGCAGGAGGAAGGCGCGGGTGGAGTCATGGAAATCGCCCGCCAGAGGCTCAGTGGACAACTTGAAGAGATGGGAAGGCAGATCCAGCAGCGCAAAGACTCCGCGGACGAGGAAGTGGCCGCATAGAGAAGCCTCGATGCTGAGGCGCCCCGCCTGGAACTCCAGTCAGTCGTCCAGGATCGGCTGACTGGACCGCTATTCGTTACCAATGCTCACGACCAAACCGGCCGCTTGTTCAGTCCGGCTCTGCAGTGATCGTTACGCCGCCGGAGGGCGGTTGGCTTTCCTTTTCTGGTGATGGCGCTGTGCGGCATTATCAACGGACAAGGACTGATGGGAGTCTTTCTCCTTGTTGGCGAGATACGACAAACGCTTGTAGTGCTCGTGAAGTTCCACTAATTCCTCTTCCTTCCAGTCTTCCAGATCGATAAGCCTGTTGCTGGCACCCTTCACGGCCGCGACCAGTTCGTTCAGCTTTAGCTGCATCGCGGCAGTTTCCTTGTTTTGTGCCCGTTGGATGAGGAAGACCATTAGAAAAGTGATGATTGTTGTGCCGGTATTGATGACCAGTTGCCAGGTGTCGGAGAACCCAAACATCGGTCCGCTCAGAATCCAAACGATGATCAGGGCGGCGGCAAGGGCGAACGCCCAACTGCTACCGGAATATCGGGTTGCCGATTCGGAGAACTGCTCAAGCAAACGATTGATTCGGGTAGCCATCCACCGTCTGTCGAGCACGCTTCGGTCCAAAGTAATTATTTCGGGGACATAGTATGATGAATTAAGAGGACTTTAATTCCCAAATAAGGAGCCTTGTAATGGCTAAACCTGTGAATGCTCCGCGCGTAGGCGATGACGCCCCGGATTTTACGCTGCCTTCACACCTCGACAAAGAGGTGAAGCTTTCGGATTTCCGCGGCAAGAAGAACGTTGTTCTGGCGTTTTATCCCCTCGCCTTCACCCCCGTTTGAACTGTTCAGATGCCGGCGTACGAGGAAGATACTTCCGAGTTCGACCGGTACGATGCCCAGGTTATGGGCATTAGCATTGACCACATCCCCGTTATCAAAGCATGGGCGAAATCGATGGGAGCTATTTCTTATCCGCTGCTCAGCGATTTCTGGCCGCACGGCCTGACCGCGCTGAAATATGGTGTACTTCGAGCGGAGGGCTTTACGGAGCGGGCTATTTTTGTCATCGATAAACAAGGAAAGATCCGTTACATCGATATTCATCCGATCGGAGACCAGCCCAAGAACTCAGTCTTGTTCGAAGAATTGAAAAAGATTCAGGGGTAACTGGATGGAACTCTCTCGGAGCTGCATCCCCTACACTCCCCTTAAAAGGGAGTTAAAGGATTGTCGCGTAGGACTCGTCACAACGGCGGGCGCCTATGTCGAGGGGATGGAACCCTTCACTGAGAATGACCTCAGTTTTCGCCTGATTCCCACTGCAACTGATACGAAAAAGATCCGCTTCGTTCCAGGACATTTCGATACGTCGAAGGGTGCACTCGACCCCAATATCATGTTTCCGCTTGACCGGCTGCGGGAACTGCTCGCAGCCGGTGAGATCGGAAAAGTTTCGGAATACCACGTCTCGATGGGGCTGACGATGGAGCTGCGGAAACTGAAAGAGCAGGTCAGCTGGAACATAGCTGAAGCTGTTATGAAGACTTGTCCGGATATCGTCGTCCTCACGGGAGGCTGACCGCTCTGCCATCGGACGGTCGTCACGATTCAAAGAGCAATCGAAACACAGGGCATTTCGACTGTGCTCATTACGGTCTCGCCGAATGAGTCGGAGCAAGCCGGCCCGCCGCGAGCCTTGTACCCGAAGCCGTACGAGCCCGGTTCCTCTCTCGGCCGGCCTGACGACCCCGATCTGCAGACGCGAATCCTGCGGGACGCTCTTGCCCTGATGAGGTATCCCGCAGAACCGGGCGCAATCATCACGAAAGACTATAGCGACACGAGACCTTAGCCCGGCTGTAGGCGCCGGCTTTAGCCGGCGTCTGACGCGGAGCGGCAACGACCTCGAGCCTTCGGCTCACGCCGGCTAAAGCCGGTGCCTACAGCTTCGGAGCCGAAAACCGCGATCCTCAATGATGCCGACAGATCATGTGCTACCGACAAAAGTCGTAATTAAAGTCGTAATTAAAGTTGACAGATTCCCCGCTGTGCGCTAAAACTTCTTGGTCCGCACAAAGCTGTGCGGACGTTTCTAACGACATCGACGTCCAGAAGAGAGTGTTCTCTATCTGGGCGTTTTTTTTTGCTCGAAATGCTCTGTTTGGAAGACAAATTAAAAACGAGAGGTCGCCACCGTGAAAAACTATAGAGTGTTCTTGGGACTGTTTGTTGCCTTGCTGTTTGCCTTGAGCGGGCCTACGGCAATGGCGCAATCGACGATTTTCAACATTCCGTCAACGGATACCGTCGACAAAGGGAAGGCATATTTCGAATTCGACTTCCTGCCGCAGGCACCCGGAGTCGATGCAACACTAACCTCGCCCAAGCTGCGAACGTATCTCATCAATCCGCGTCTTGTCGTAGGCGCTCCAGGCAACGTCGAGTTCGGCGTGAATTTTCCCACGTTTCACACTTCCAACGGCGACCCTGGCTGCGGAAACACGACCTGTGGATTCATTGAACCCAATTTCAAATGGAAGTTTTTCAAGAACGAGGATGAGGGACTGGCTGTTGTAGGCGGAGCCCTTCTGCACACTGCATTGAACAAACGAGCCGGCCAGGATACCTGGGGTTTGGTTTATGGAAATTTCAGCAAAAAAGTGAAGAGCGGCAAGTACGGTCCTCGCTTCCACGCTGGTCCTTACGGCATCGTGGATCCAAGCCCCGTGACTTTCGCCGGACCCCGGGGAGGCGCGATGCTTGGGTATGAGCAGCCGATTCATGCGAAGGCCAGCATCGTAGCGGACTGGTTCAGCGGAAAGAATTACTACGGGTACTTCACGCCGGGGATTTCTATTACGCTTCCCAAGAACGGCTTGCTCAACGCCGGCTATAGCATAGGCAACGACAGCTGGAAGAACTCAAACGCGACCAAAAACCGCTATGTGTTCCTCTATTACGGCGTGACGTTCTAATTTTTGACGTGTGTTCAGCGGACACGTAGTCGTGGGCTTTATGCCCGCGTTCAAAAACACTCTGAACGCGGCATAAAACCCACGGCGACGTGCATTCTGGGACATTCTCGCTATGTGGAAAAGACTTAGAGGATAGCGACAGTTGAAATTACAATTGCCGGGACAATGCTTTTGCCGGTACTCATATTCATTTTGCAATCAGTTCAAGTTGCACAAGAGCCCACTATTATTCGCTCTCGCACTTTTCAAATCGTCGCGCCTCAGGGCTGGAAAGTTCGTGACAGCGCCAGCGACATCTGGCTAGAGCACTCCACAGGCGCCTCGCTGCGCATCATCAGGTCCTCTCGTCCAACTCAAAACTTCGATAGCTACGCCAGATTAGGCGTGGACAGGATCATGGCGCCCCTGGGCTTTGCGAAGTTCGAGGAACCGCGCCGATTCAAGGATTCCGGCGAAGAATCGCTTCAATACGAAATTCGAGGAAACCGCCTGAGCGAACGGCGCAGGATCCTTTATCGTGTGATTTTCCGTAAAACGGGCATCTTCGAAGTCGTCTATGAGAGCAGCGAAGACCGCTTCGACATCCTTTTGAGCGAAGCTCAGGCAGTCGCTTCGTCGCTGGAGCTGCTCCCCGAGCCGCCGCCCGCGCGAGGTACCACCGGCCGTCGGACACGCTAGAAACGCGGGCTAAAGCCCGCGACTACATTGACGGCACCCGGGTGGACGGCGTGGTATTCCCCAATGTAGTCGCGGGCTTTAGCCCGCGTTCTTTGAATCCTCAGTTGCCTTTGAAATAGGGATGTGTCAGCAGCGAAGGTTTTTGCTGCGTGCCTGTCGGACGTTTCAGTTCCATCTCCTCGAGCAACACGGAAGGAGCGACGATGCTGGTCGGGGTTGGAAGGTCTCCCCCGCCGGTCAACCGGTTAACGACGAAGCTGTCATTGCCCACCGCGTCGATCTGACGCAATGATCGTATTGGAACGCCGGTAGCGAATGCTCCCCTCACCAGTTCCTCACGGCCGTCGTCCACGTATACCTTATAAATCAGCAAGGGCACACCGATTGGAGTGCGCGTGTCCGTGATGAGTGCTTTGATCAGGATGCCGTAGTCGAGTTTCTCGGTCTTGCACATCGCGATCAGCTCCTGCTTCAGGTTGTCGTAGCTCTTGCCTTGACTTGTCTGGATGAACAGGTTGCCGATTTGCGCAATCTCTCTGCCCGGAATGCCGGACCGCCCGTGACCATTCGATTGAGGCATGTTTTTGCTGGGACGGCGCGACATCAGGAAAGTCTTGAGGACGCCTTGCTCGATCAGTGACACCCGTCGTGCGGGCACACCTTGATCGTCCACTTTGTAATGGCCCATCAATTCCTGACTGCCCATACGTTGCTCGGTCGGATCATCGACGACTGATAAAAATGCGGGAAGGACCGGCCGGTTCATGCGGTCCGCCAACTCGCTGCGAGTCCCGGATCCCTGCTGCTCGCGGTCGGTCAAAGGCAGACGCTGCCCGGAAAGGTTCGGCGCCAGGACTCGGGCAAACATTTCGGCGGATGCCTGGCCTGTAAAAAGAACAGGGCCCGAGTAGTCCGCCTCCAGCACTGGGGCGGCGCGCAGAGCCGTCAGGTCGGCTGCCATGCGCCGAATCGAGTCGCTGATCGCCTGGGCCGGCGGAAGTTGGTCCAGGCTTGTGGCATTGAAGGGTATCCAATGCCTCAGGCGCATACCGTCGGGAGCTTCGGTGCCGGCTTCAACTTCAACGAAAACAAGCAACGAGGGTTGCAATGTCCGCGTACCTTCGCTGTTGACCAGGTATCTTTGTGTCAGCGTCGCCTGCAAAACGACGCTCGATTGCTGGATTTCCGGAAACTGTTTGAAGATTGCCGACCACTCCCGCAACTGCTTTTCCCAACGTGCCTGATCTATTTTCATGGGGGCGCGTCTTGCAGTGAGGTCGGTCACCGCGCTTTCCTGTGAAAAGTCAGGTATCTGTTCGCCCCGGACTTTGTTCTCCACAAAAGCGCGCTTGCGTGCCAACTGCTCGACGGACTGTTTGTAAGCCGCATCCGTGACCAGCCACAACGCATGGCGAAGCCGGTCGTAATCGTTTTCGATGATCGTCGAAGCGACGACCCCGGAAGGCGGCGGCCCCTGAAAATTTCCTCCGGTCACAAACTCAGAATTGTCGAAATTGTAGTCACCGACGCGGACTTGAGCCTGAATGTAGCGTGACTGGCTCTGATTGGACGCCGTCAGCGCACCGAACGTCGCGGACGAGCGGTATTGATCCTGATCGAGCACGATGTACTGGATGAAGTACGGCTTTTCCAGGTCCTTGAACTGCAACTCCGAAACCGATCTCTGGAGCTCGTCGGTCATCGCCCGCATAACCGGATCCGGCGACGGCGCAGCGCTCTGGCCGGATAACAACTGGACGGACAAAAGCGCGAAAAAAACAGCAATCCTTAGCTGTGATGCGTATTTCAAGGACGGCCTCCTGTCGAGCTGGTCGGAGGAGGCAATATCGGCAGTCGGTCGGATGCTTTCGCTTTCTTCTGTACTTCGATCTGCGCGGTCAGGATGCTCGGGGAAACAGCCGAAACGGGAACATAGCCGGACTCCGCTCCGCAGAAGCCGTTGAAAACCTCCGGCGTATCGCCGGCTGCCACAATCTTGCTGAAGGATGTGAGCGGGGTGCCGATCAAATCGACGCCACGAACCAACTCATCGGGGCGGCCGTCCACATAGATGCGGTAAACCATGATCGGCGTGACCTGGAATGATTGTGGGCTTGCGCGTCCCGTCAAAGTAAATCCACCAGAGATGTCCTTGAAGAGCAGACCGAATGTCTTGCCTTGCTTCTTCGCCTCTTCAATCAACATCGCGCGCATCTTTGCGTCGTTAACCGTGTTCGTTGCCTGCACGATCAAATTTCCCTGGCGCCCGACACTCCGAAAGCCGGGAGCCTTGCGGCCATGGCCGTTCGAAGTTTCGAAACCGGAGACAGGCGAGCGAGACATCAGGAAGTTCTTCAGGACGCCCTTGTCGACCACGTTCACGCGCTGAGCCCGTATACCATCATCGTCGAATGCGTAATAGCCGTTCAGATCCGTGCCTGCCAGCCGTTCGGTGGTCGGATCATCGATCACAGACAGGAAATCGGGCAGGATCGGCTGATTCACGTTCTTGGTGAACGTCTGGCCTTCGCTTTCGCTCTTTTGCCGGTGCCCCTCGATGCGATGACCGAAGATTTCGTGGAAAAATACGCCGCTGGCCCGGCCTGAAAGGATAGCAGGCCCAGTATACGGCTCAATGACTGGAGCTGTCCGCAGCGCCTTAAGGTCCTGCACCATCGTGTCGATCGTCTGGCGGATCACCTGATCATTCGGCAGATGATCCGCAGAATGCGCATCAAAGGCCTCGAAACGATATAGTTCCATGCCGTCGTCGGCCTTCGTTCTCGCGTAGATGCTCAACCTGAGGGCGCCGGTGCCGTGCTGAATCGCTGTCCCTTCGCTGTTCACGAGGTAGTCATTCGAGGCGGTTGACGAAATACCAACCGACCCGTCGTAAATCTCCGGATATTTGTTGAACAGCGCTGAGTAATCCTTCAGCTTCTTCTCCCAGTTCGGAACATCCATTCCCAGGCTGGCCAGGGGAAGCACTGTGGTCTGCTTCTGCTCGCGGGACAGGTCGGCGGACGTGTCTTCTTCCTCAACCTTGATCGTCCGATTCGCCTTTACCTGGATGAAGCGCTCGACGGCTGCCCGGTACTTCTGATCGGTTTCGAGCCAGATCACGCTCTTGAGAGCGTCCGTGTCATTGTCGATGGGCATCACCACCGGATACGAGAAGGCTGGCCCGGTATTGTTCCCGCGCTGTCCACGGATTTGGTGCGTGTTGTCCAGCTGGTAGTCGCCGACTCGAACGTCCACATCCAGCAGGCGGGAATGATCATCCTGCTTGACGCGCATGGCGCCGAGTGAGGCCTCCAGTTCGGTTGTCTCGATATCGTTGACACCGAAACTGATGAAATAGGGGGCAGGGTCGCCCTTCTGCCGCAATACCTGAAAGGCCCGCTTTAATTCGTCATCGAGCGCCTGAAGAATGGGACCCGGGGTGGTCTTCTGGGCAGTTGCAGTCTGGATCAAAGGGCTGATGCACACCAACAAAGTGATGATGGCGATGGACTTCTTCATAGTGCTTACCCTTCCGGTGGACAAGATTCACGCAATTCTACACACAAAAAGCCGCGGATACACGACGTAATCCGCGGCTAAGAATGTCCGAGAATGAAATTTCGATTAGGCTGCTGCTGTCGCGCCCTTTCCTTTGGGGACGGCGGGAGCCAGGTGCAGAGTCAAGAGCCGGCGTACTTTTCCGTTGAAATCGACCTTGCATCTCTGGATGCTAGGTCCAAAAAGTGCGGTCTGCCGTATTTCGAGAATCTGTCCCGTCAAGCCGAAGCAATCGGCATGGACGAGCCCTCGAATGCGGACACGGTCTCCTATTTTCAATTGAGTCATGTTCCTCACACTTTCGAAAGATGTCTTAGGACAAGAAAAGAATTATCCTTCGCATGCGGCTTTCTGCCAAGTAAATTTGTGTGCAGAAAGCACGCAAGTTTTTGACCAAATCCAGTACTTTTTCTCTTGTGGCTGCGAGGCTGTGGAAAACTCTCTCGAGCGGTTGAATCCGACTGTAGCGGCGCTCTGTGAGCGCCGGTTTTTTCTTGAAATGAACAAAATACCGGCGGTCATAGACCGCCGCTACAGTTCGGCCTGTATAATCGGAACATTTTTCCCCGGGCTCGCAAATTGATGTATAAATATCGGGCTCGGGGCGCCCAATCCCGGAGTGAAGGAGTGTTTTCGTATGCGATTCTGTCGCTTCGGGGACGATCGTCTCGGCCTCGTCGAGGGCGAAGGGATAAAAGACGTCACGGCCGCACTCGATGTGTTGCCCAGGTATCGCTATCCCTTTCCTGCCTATGATGTTCTGATCGAGAACCTTGAGAAGGTCAGCGAGCGAATACGTCAGGTCGCCTCGGACCAACCGTCCATTCCTTTGGGCGGACTCAAGCTGCTGAGTCCGGTGGCCAACCCCAGCAAGGTTATCGGGGCGCCGGTGAATTACCAGAAGCATCTTAATGAGGTGCGCAGCGATGCCCAGCTTCACCATGACAATCAGGCGCATACGGCTGTGATTCAAAAGACGGGTTTATTCCTCAAGGCCTGCAGCTCGCTGGTTGGACCCGGAGAAGGTATCGAGCTGCGCAAGCTGGATCGCCGCAATGATCATGAAATCGAACTCGCTGTCGTGATCGGCAAACGGGCGAACAATGTTCCGGCCAGTGAGGCCCTCAATTACGTCGCCGGTTACGCCATCGGGCTGGACATCACGATCCGCGGACCCGAGGAGCGAAGCCTGCGGAAGTCCGCGGACAGCTACACAGTTCTTGGCCCCTGGATGGTAACCGCCGACGAAATTTCCAACCCGGGCCAGCTCGACCTGCGCATCAGCGTGAACGGGGAGATCCGGCAGAACTCAAACACGAGATACATGATCCTCGGCGTTCCCGAGCTTATCGAGTTCGCATCAGCCTTTTACACCCTGAACCCAGGTGATGTCATCATCACAGGCACTCCTGAAGGCGTGAGCCCGATACAACCCGGAGACACGATACTGGCGACGATTGAGAAAATCGGCACGATGGAAGTGAAAGTACGAGCGGCGTGATGAAGTCGACGAATTTCTACAACAAGCCCGAGGCCACACCCGAGTTCCTGGAATTCTACGAGCGCCTCGCCAAAATGAACGCCGCTCCTCTCTGGGAGTCTCTCGCGGAGCTGGTGCCCGTCACCCCAAAACCTAGATGCATGCCGGTGTTGTGGAGCTACGATGAGATTCGCCCGTTCGTCATGGAATCCGGAAAACTGATTACCGCAAAAGACGCCGAACGCCGAGTTCTCATTCTGGCAAATCCGGGACTTCGCGACTCGACTCAGGTGACCGACAGTTTGTATGCCGGATTGCAGTTGATCCTGCCAGGCGAAGTAGCCCCGACGCATCGGCATACCACTTCAGCATTGCGTTTCATTATCGAAGGCAACGGCGCCTACACGGCTGTCGAGGGCGAAAGAACCACCATGCGGCCCGGCGATTTCATTCTTACGCCCTCCTGGACATATCACGATCACGGAAATCCGAGCGACACGCCCACCGTCTGGATGGACGGCCTCGATATTCCGCTCGTGAATTTCTTCAACACAGGTTTTGCCGAGCACTACCCCGGAGAAGTGCAACCGGTCACACGAACTGAGGGCGACGCCCTTATGCGTTACGGCGGCCACCTGATGCCGATCGAATACAAGCCGCCCACCCTGGCCACGCCCGTCTTCAATTACCCTTACTCCCGCAGCAGGGAAATCCTGGACGAGTTGTACCGGAATGGGCCGCTTCACCCCTGCCATGGGATCAAGATGCAGTACATCAATCCCGCAACCGGCGGATATCCGCTGCCGGCCATTGGAGCTTTTATCCAACTGCTGCCTTCCGGTTTTCAGGGAACCGCACATCGTTCGACGGATTCAACGGTCTATTGCGTCGTCGAGGGCCGCGGGCGCAGCCAGATCGGCGAAAAGACGTTCGTTTGGAAGGAACACGATATCTTCGTCGTGCCGTCATGGTACTCGCTTTCCCACGAGCCGCAGGGCGACGCGGTATTGTTCAGCTACTCCGATCGTCCCGTGCAAAAAGCCCTGGGGATCTGGCGCGAACAAGCTCCCATGCCCACGTAGGGGCCGGCTTTAGCCGGCCCGGCCAAAGCCGGGCCCTACGTGTCGGTTTAATTTTAATCCAGGAGTCGATTCATGCGTCTTCGGTCGATGATCATTCTCACTGCGGCTGCCGTTGCCGCGCTGCTGCCAATCGTCAGTGCCCAGGTGGGTAACTCCCGAAAGGAAGCCGCGGACTGGCCGATGTATAACCGCGATCTGAACGGCACCCGCTATTCCCCGCTGACGCAAATCAATACACGGAACGTTGCCAGGCTCACCCGCGCATGGACGTACAAGATCGGGAAGGACTACACCAGCGGCATCACCGGCGGCTCCGAAATGACTCCGATTGTGGTCAATGGTGTGATGTACCTGGCGAATGCGAAGAAGGTCATGGCTCTGGAGCCTGAAACGGGGAAAGAAATCTGGAGCTATGAACTGAAGAACGGCAACCCGACCAAGCGCGCTGTCGCCTTTTGGCCCGGCGATGGAACCATTCCGCCGCGGATTTTCTTCACGTCGGACCGCAAGCTGATCGCCTTGAACGCCTACACCGGTGAAACGGTGTCGGCGTTTGGGAATCAGGGTGAAGTGGACATGGTCGTGTCGTACGATTCGGCTCCGATTGTCTACAAGAACATGCTGCTTGCCGGAACGAATGGCAATCCCGGCGGTACTCGTGCCTTCGATGCCCGGACCGGCGCGAAGATCTGGGAGTTTCGATCCATTCCGCAACAAGGCGAAGCGGGCACGGAGTCCTGGGGAGGTGAGAGCTGGAGGAATCGGCCCGGCGCTACACAGTGGAGTTTCTCGATGACTGTGGACCCGCAACTCAACGCGGTCTACTCCACTTATGACGCTCCCGGTCCGAACGATTATTACGGTGGCGATCGTCCCGGCGACAATCTTTACGGCAGTTCTGTAGTCGCGCTCGATGCCGATACAGGAAAACTCAAGTGGTATTTCCAGGTGACCCACCACGATTTGTGGGACTACGACCTTCCGTCTCCTCCTGCGCTGCTGGACATCACGGTCAATGGCCAGAAGGTTCCCGCCTTGATCGCCGTTCCCAAGCACGCTCACATGTATATTCTCAATCGCGTTACGGGAAAACCCGTGTTCGGCGTCGAGGAAAGGCCGGTGCCCGTAAGCAATGTTCCCGGTGAGAAGAGTTCTCCGACGCAATCGTTTCCCATAAAGCCCCCTGTCCTCGCACGCGATAGCTACAAGCCGGAAGATCTCGTCACAGCAGCGGACACAAACGAGGAACACGCGAAATTCTGCCGCGATGTGGTCGAGAAAAGCGGAGGTATCTACAACGTCGGACCGTTCACTCCCTACATGTACCGGGAAGAGGGCGCCAAGCCGTACTCCACCGTGCTCTTTCCTGGGTCGATCGGCGGCGTTAACTGGGGCGGCACCGCCTCGGATCCCAGCCTGGGCTACGTTTTCGTGAACACACAGGACGAGGCCAGCATCGGCTGGATCGAGAAGACTCCTCCGGGAGCGCGCGGCGGAAACGGTTATCGAAGACAGAGTATCTTTGGTCCAACATCACGCTTTCAGTGGAGCGAAGGCGGTCCGTCCGGCAATATCAATGGTTCCGGCGCCAGGGCCTGGCCGTGCCAGAAACCGCCATGGGGCCACATGATCGCCGTGAACGCGAATACCGGGGATATCGCCTGGAAGGTGCTGCTCGGCGTGACAGACGAATTGCCGCCGGCCAAGCAGAAAACGGGCCGCTTCAGCATGGGTGGTCCCATCGCTACAGCCGGAGGCCTGGTGTTCATCGGCGCGACCAATGACAAACGCTTCCGCGCTTTTGATTCGAAAACCGGCAAGGAGCTGTGGACCGCGAAACTCGACATGAGCGCTCACGCCGTCCCCATTACTTATCAGGGTAAGAACGGGAAACAATATGTCGCCATCGTCGCGGCGGGCGCCAGCGCCATCGACGATCCGGCGCCGCCGGATTCCGAGGCACTGGTGGTATACGCGCTTCCGTGAGATCCCCGCTGTAGCGGCGGTCTATGACCGCCGGTCTTTCCTCGCAAGATGCCATAAAACCAGCGGTCATAGACCGCCGCTACAGTGGAATCGGCCGCTACGAAGACAGCAACGCACCCGCTCCCGGCACGTACGTCTTGAGGCCGAGCTTCTGAAGCATTTGATGTGTGGTGCAGACGGCGGCCGACACTACAGGCAGTCCACACTGCTTTTCGACCACCGGTATCGCCGCCAGAGACGGCATCTGAACGCAGGAGGAGAGAACGAGCGCGTCAATACCAGTCAGCTTCAAATCCTTGTACACGTTCACGAGGGCCATGGGATCCAGTCGGCCAACGGCCACGTTGTCCGCAATCTCCAGCGCGATGCTGTCCACGACCTCAATCCCCTCAGCTTCGATATATTCGATGACCATGCGCGTCAACGGCTTCAAGTAGGGCGCGATCAGCGAAATCTTCTTCGCCTTCATCCTTTTCAGGCCGGCGATCAAAGCTCCTGCGCTGGTCACAACGGGAACAGGGTGGCCTTCTTTTACAGTGATTTCATGGAGATTTGCTTCCGATTGGCAATGGTAGCCCTTACCCATACTCATGATCGCCACGAGACATGCGTACCCGAGCACGTCGACCCTGGCGTCAACCAGCTCAGCGGCGCACCTGCCGGAATCGGCATCCATCGCCGCCAGTTCCTCCCTGGTAACCTTCTGCATTCGCATACGGCTTGAATGGAAAGTAAAGCGTTCCGGTTCCACGGCTTCGCGGGCACGAAGCATCGCCGGAATCTCGGTTTCCATGGTGGTGTTCGAACTGGGCACGATCTGACCGATACGATAGGTGCGTGTTGTCATGCTGCGTAATTTAACCTAAATCCATTGGTTGAATCCATGCGATGCAAGATGTCGCGCGAAGCGCAAGGGCAGCCGTATGATCCCTCAGCAGTGCCACGCGCCGTCAACAAACCAGATCCAGTGTTGACATATCACAGCATTGGGTGTGAAATCTGCCACAAAGTCATGGTTTTTCGGAGGGCTTGAAATGAAGCTAGCCGGTTTATTACTTATAGTTACGAGCATCCTCTGCGGACTCGTCTACGCGCAGCAGAACCAGAACACAGAAGTCGGTGTGCTGCATGTGCGTGGCCCGATTTACATGCTGGTCGGCGCCGGCGGCAATATTACGGTCTCGGTCGGCCCGGACGGCGTGTTGATGGTGGATACCGGGACAGCCGCCATGACCGACAAGGTTCTTGCCCGGATTCGGGAACTCCAGAACAAGGTGAACACGAATGGCCTGCAGGAGTTGCAGTTCGCGGCCGAAACTCGTTCGAATCTTCCAACCCTCCGTGATACCAACGCGCCGCTCAAGCCTATTAGGTACATCATCAACACCCATGTCCATCCGGATCACACCGGCGGCAACGAAAAGATTGCTGCTGCCGGGCGAACCATCACCGGAGGCAATGTTGCCGGTAACATCGCGGATGCCGCAGAAGGTGCGGGCGTGATCGCGCACGAGAACGTTTTGAACCGAATGACCGATCCGCCGAAAGGCCAGGCCAAAGCGCCGTTTGGCGCGCAGCCCACCGACACTTACTTCATGGATGGAATGAAACTGAGCCACTTCATGAACGGCGGAGGAGTTCAGATCATCCACATCAAAGACGCCCATACCGATGGGGACAGCATGGTGTATTTCCGCGGCTCGGATGTGATAGCGACCGGCGATCTGTTCGTCACCAACAGCTATCCTGTCGTCGATATCGCCAACGGCGGCAATATTCAAGGCGTGATCGACGGGCTTAACCGGATTCTGGCCATGTCGATCGCCGAATTCCGGACTGAAGGCGGCACCATGATCATTCCCGGTCATGGACGGCTATGCGATTCGGCCGACGTCGCATACTACCGCGACATGGTGACCATTATTCGCGACCGGGTCCAGGACCTGATCAAGAAGGGCATGACTTTGGATCAGGTGAAGGCCGCCCGACCCACCAGGGACTACGACCCGCGCTATGGCGCGGCCAGCGGCTGGACGACCGACATGTTTGTTGAGGCTGTGTACAAAAGTTTGAAGAAGTGATGTGCGCGGCTTTACTGTAGCGGCGGTCTATGACCGCCGCTACAGTAAGAAGGAGGATGAAATGCGAGTTCCCATGCTTTTGCTGCCGGCGATGCTGCTCTCGTGTGTTGCAGCGTTCGCCCAGATCGACTTTTCCGGCGAGTGGGCACCTCGATTTTACGAGGATCAGCCCGAACGTGTGCCCGGGCCGGAACTGGGAGACTACCTCGGACTTCCAATCAACGACGCGGCCCGCATGAGAGCCGACACCTGGAGCGCATCCATCCAGACACTACCCGAATGGCAGTGCCGGCCGCACTCTGCGGATTACATCTGGCGCGGGCCGTCACAATTGCGGATCTCGAAGGAAGTCGATCCGGTTACTCGGCAAATCACTGCATTCCATGCGGAGTGGCTGCGATCCGTCGACCGCACGATTTACCTCGACGGCCGCCCTCACCCGGAGGAGTACGCAGCGCATTCCTGGTCGGGCTTCTCCACCGGGAAATGGGACGGCGACATGTTGACTGTGACGGTGACGCATCTCAAAGAAGGGTACGTTCGGCGCAACGGTGTTCCCCGGAGCGATCTCGCGACTTTGACTGAACACTGGATTCGACACGGGAATTGGCTGACCGTCGTCGAGATTGTCAACGATCCTGTCTATCTGACGGAGCCTTTCGTCCGAACCACGGACTACGAACTGGATCTCCACCAGCAGATACCGCCGTATCCCTGCGGCATCGTCGAAGAGGTGGACCGTCCGGAAGGAGTGGTGCCTCATTTCCTGCCGGGAACGAATACTTCTCTCGCCGAGTTTCCCGCCCATCACGATCTTCCTGCTGAGGCCGCGAAAGGCGGCGCCGAAACCATGTATCCGAAGTATCAATCGAAATTGAGGCAGAAATGAATCGTGGAGTTCTCATCGCGGCCGGCATTGCGCTGTCACTTGCCGTGCCCGGTTCCATCCAGGCACAGCGTGGACGGGGAGGGCAGGGTGGCGCGCCGGTGACACCAAAAGCAGCCGCCCCCGTAGACCTCACCGGGTACTGGGTATCTGTTGTCACAGAAGACTGGCGTTATCGGATGGTCACTCCCAAAAAAGGAGATTACCCGAGCATTCCTCTCAACGCCGAGGGACGGAGAGTTGCCGATGCCTGGGATCCCGCCAAAGACGAAGCGTCCGGCGATCCGTGCAAGTCCTACGGTGCTGGAAACATCATGCGCGTGCCCGGGAACGTGCACATTACGTGGGAGGACGACAATACTCTGCGCGTGGACACCGACGCGGGAACGCAAACTCGACTCTTCCGTTTCGCGGGTTCGCCGAATTCATCAGGCGCCCCGGGTTGGCAGGGAAACTCCGCTGCTCAATGGGAATTTGCAGGCGGAGGCCGAGGGGGACGAGGCCGGGGCAATGCGCAGGATCGCGGAGGCGATCTGAAGGTTGTTACCACGGGGATGCGGGCTGGATACCTGCAGAAGAACGGCGTTCCTTACAGCGGCAACGCGGTCGTGACCGAATACTTCCATCGAACGATCGAGAGCAACGGCGACTCGTGGCTCATCGTGACGACAATGATCGAGGATCCGCAGTATCTCAATCAGCAGTTCCAAAGGAGCACGCACTTCAAGAGACTTCCGGATGCTTCGACCTGGAGTCCCTCGCCCTGCACGGCAAGGTAGCCGGTAGCGTGGGAATTTTGAAATTGGACGAATCCTGCATCTCAAATCCGAAATCCGAAATCTCCAATTGGACGGGCGATCCAGGCGGTCCAATCTGATATTTCGGATTTCGGATTTGAGATGCAGGATTCGTCCAATTTCAAAATTCCCCCACGCCTCCCTACGGAATCAACACGACCTTCCCCGTCGTGCGGCGGGCCGCAAGTTCCTCCTGTGCCTTTGCGGCCTCCGCCAGAGGGAACACGTGATCGACCTTGAATTTCAGTTCGCCTGAGCCAATCCACCGGAACAGATCGCCGGCCCGGGAGAGAACTTCGTCCCGTGTGGCCGAGTAGCCAGTGAAGCTGGGCCGCGTAAAGAATACAGAAGCTTTGGCGAGTATGTTCGCATCGATCGGTGGCACAACACCGCTGGATTGCCCGTACAGGACCAGGTACCCGCGAGGCCGCAGGGAATTCAGGCTCTTGTCAAACGTGTCCTTTCCAACGGAGTCATATACAACATCCACGCCGCGGCCGCTCGTGAGGCGCTTCACTTCCGCTTCAAAATCCTGTTTGGAATAGATAATGACTTCATCCGCTCCGGCGCCACGCGCGAGTTCGGCCTTCGCTTCATTGCCTACAGTCGCATAAACCGTCGCGCCCAATTTCTTCGCAACCTGTGTGAGCAACAGCCCGACTCCACCGGCTCCGGCGTGCACGAGGGCTTTGTGTCCGGCCCCGAGCGGAAACGTGCTGTGCGTGAGGTAATGCGCAGTCATGCCTTGCAGCGGGATCGCCGCGCCCAGCTTGAAATCGATGTTGTCGGGAAGCTTGACGAGCTTCCATGCGGGCACGACGGCGTATTCGGCATATGAGCCAAGCGACAGCGGATACGCCACGCGATCCCCCACTTTGACTTCTGACACACCTTCACCGACAGAGCTTACCGTGCCCGCCGCTTCCCGCCCCAGCGTCAACGGCAATGGCGCCGCCTTGTAAACTCCCGCCCGGTCGTAGATGTCGATGAAATTCACGCCAA
>WNFT01000105.1_pt1 | contig 54183 bp, 41 predicted proteins | sample 5400191 | NCBI WGS metagenome assembly WNFT01 (sample SAMN13153359, study PRJNA577476) | soil metagenome | isolation source: 80 cm saprolite under Madrone tree | place: USA:California | collected 2016-06-14 | reverse complement strand
CGGCGCACTTCGGCCCGGTCGGCGCCGGGTTGCACGACCTGCCGGCCGGGTCGCCGCTGCGGCCGCTGGCCGAGGACCTTTTGGCGATCGGAGTGCGCGAATCAGACGAGATCGCGGCGCGCTTTCCCAAGGTGCAGCGTCGGGTCGGCGGCTATAATCTCGATGCGCTCGCCCCCAATGCTCCCCTCCACAACCTTGCCCATATCCTGGTCGGCTCCGAGGGTACGCTCGGCTTCTCGACCGGGATCGAGCTCAAGCTGTGGCCGCTGCTCGGGCGTCGCGCGGTCGGCGCCTGTCACTTTGGGCGCTTCTACGACGCCATGGATGCGGCCCAGCACATCGTCAAGCTCAGGCCCATCGCGGTCGAGCTGGTCGACCGCACCATGATCGAACTTGCCCGCAACATCGACATGTTCCGCTCGACCATCGACGCGTTTGTGCGCGGCGCGCCCGACGCCGTGCTGCTGGTCGAGTTCGCGGAGGACAAGTGGGAGGAAAATCTCCATCGCCTAAAGCAACTCGAGGCTCTGATGGGCGACCTCGGCTATGCCTGGAATAAGGCCGGCGCCAAGCAGGGCGGCATTGTCGAGGTGTTCGATCCGAAATTGCAGGCCGCCATCACAGATGTCCGCACCGCGGGTCTCAACATTATGATGTCCATGAAGGAGGAGGGCAAACCGGTCTCCTTCGTGGAGGACTGCGCGGTACCGCTCGAGCACCTTGCCGAATACACCGAGCGCCTCACGCAGGTGTTCGAAAAAAACGGCACCCGCGGCACCTGGTATGCTCATGCCTCCGTCGGCTGCCTGCATGTGCGCCCTGTCCTCAACCTGCGGCTGGACAAGGACAAACAGGCGATGCGCCGAATCGCCGAGGAGGCATTCGCGTTCGTGCGCGAATATAAGGGCTCCCATTCGGGCGAGCACGGCGACGGGCTGGTTCGCTCGGAATTCCACGAAACGATGTTCGGCGCCCGCCTGGTGCGCGCCTTTCAGGAAGTCAAGGACCGCTTCGACCCGGGCCATCTGTTCAATCCCGGCAAGATCGTGCGAGCGCCCAAATTCGACGACCGCACCAATTTCCGCTTCGGTCCCGGCTACCAAGGCAAGCCGATGACGGTCGCGCTCGATTGGTCGGCCTATCCGGGCGTTGGCGGCGGTTTCCAGGGCGCCGTCGAAATGTGCAACAACAACGGCGCCTGCCGCGCGCTGGCGGGCGGCGTCATGTGCCCATCCTTCCGCGTGACCCGCGACGAGAAGCACGTCACGCGCGGCCGCGCCAACGCGCTGCGGCTTGCCGTGACCGGCCAGCTCGGCCCCGATGCCTTTACGTCCGACGAGATGGCTGAGACCATGAAACTCTGCGTCTCCTGCAAGGCCTGCCGCCGCGAATGCCCGACCGGCGTCGACATGGCGCGCATGAAGATCGAGGTTTTGGCTGCGCGCGCCACAAAGCACGGCCTCTCGCTGCACGACAGATTGGTCGGATATTTGCCGCGTTACGCGCCCGTGGCGGCGCGCCTCTCGTGGCTGTTCAATTTGCGCGACAGCCTGCCGGGTGCCGCAGCGATGTCGGAGCGCATCGCAGGGTTCTCGGCTCGCCGCAGCCTGCCGCGCTGGAGGAGCGATTGGTTTCGGGATCACCCTCCCCTGCAGGGGGAGGGTCGGACTGCCGAAGGCAGTCCGGGGTGGGGTGACAGCGACGCAGCATATGCTGAAGCGCTGTCACCCCCTCCCGGCCCGCTGACGCGGGCCGACCTCCCCCGTCCAGGGGGAGGTAAAGGCGGCGGCGACGTCGTTCTGTTCGCCGACACCTTTAACCGCTATTTCGAGCCCGAAAATCTTCACGCCGCCGTAAAGGTCCTGAACGCCGGCGGCTACCGTGCGCAGGTGGCGACGCCGTCCGATGGCTCGCGGCGTCCGCTGTGCTGCGGCCGCACCTTCCTCGCGGTCGGCCGGATCGACGAGGCACGCCGCGAGGCTGAACGAACGATCGCAGCGCTCGAACCTTTGGTGGCGAGCGGCCTGTCGGTCGTGGGCCTCGAGCCGAGCTGCATCTTTTCATTCCGCGATGAAATCCCCGCCATGATGCGTGACGAGCGAGCGACCCGCATCGCCGATCAGGCCGTTTTGTTCGAGGAGTTTTTGGCGCGTGAAGCCGGCGCCGGCCGGCTCGCACTGCCGCTGGCCCCGCTGCACGACCGCGTGCTGCTGCATGGCCACTGTCACCAAAAGGCGTTCGGCGCGATGGGAGCGGTCGAGACGGCGCTGAGACTTATTCCGGATATTGCGGTGGAGATGATCGAGTCGAGTTGCTGCGGCATGGCCGGAAGCTTCGGCTACCATGCGCAGACCATCGACACTTCTCTCGCGATGGGCGAGTTGTCGCTGTTGCCGGCCGTGCGAAAGGCCCCGGATGACGCCATCCTGGTTGCTGACGGTACGTCCTGCCGCCACCAGATCAAGGACGGTACTGGCCGGGAGGCCGTGCATGTCGCGCGCGTGCTTGCGAGGAGCCTCATGGCCATGTGATAAATTCGCGCACCGCGCTGCAACATACCTCGCCGTTGACCAATTCGGCTTGCAGCACAGATACAAACCCGCAAAATGGCGGCAAGAACAGCCGAGGAGGAAAACCACCATGCCGGACGCCGAACAAACAAAGGCCAGCTATGGCCGGTGGTACATCTTGGGGGTGATCTGCCTGATGTACCTCATCACCTATCTGGATCGCGTCAACATCTCGACAGCGGCGCCGGAGATCCGCAAGGAGTTCGGTTTTGACGCCGTCACCATGGGGTGGATCTTCAGTGCTTTTGGCTGGTCCTATGCGCTGTTTCAGGTTCCCGGCGGCTGGCTGAGCGACCGGTTTGGCGCCCGGCCGGTTTTGGCGGGCATCGTCACCTACTGGTCGGCAATGACAGCGGCGACGGCCGGCGCGTCCGGCGCAGTCTCGTTCTTCGTCATGCGCTTTCTTTTCGGCATCGGTGAAGCCGGAGCATTTCCGGGCGCCACCCGCGCCATGCAGGTCTGGTATACGCGCCAGGAGCGCGGCTTCGTGCAAGGCATTACCCACAGCGCGAGCCGGCTGGGAGCCGCCATTGCGCCGCCGCTCGTGGTGTTGATCATGACTACGCTAGGCTGGCGTTCGGTATTCTACATCTGCGGCGCGATTGGTTTCGTCTGGGCGGTCTGGTGGTACTTGAGCTACCGCAACCTGCCTGAAGAGCACGGGATGGTGAATCGCGCTGAGTTGACGCATATCCGAGGCCTCAGTGCGACGGGCGAGATCAACCAGGCGGCCATCGAGAGAGAGGCCGCAAACGTGCCGTGGGGGACGCTGCTGCGGTCCCCCAACATGTGGGCGATCATGTGCGCCTACTTCACCTACGTTTATTGCCTTTATATTTTCCTGACCTGGTTGCCGTCCTATCTCGTGGACGCCAGGGGCTTTACGCTGCTCAAGGTCGGCTTCCTGGCGTCGCTGCCGCTTTTTGCCATGGTGATCGGGGACACGGTCGGCGGCCTGGCAACCGACTGGCTCTTGAAAAAAACCGGAAACACCAAGCTCGCCCGCCGCGTGGTCGCCATCGTCGGCATGTTGGGTTGCGTCGTGTTCATTGTTCCGGCCGCGCTGACGGAGGACGCTTATACGGCCGTCTATTGCCTGACCGGGGCGGGCTTCTTCCTGGAATGCACCATCGGGCCCTCCTGGGCGGTCCCGATGGATACCGGCGGAAAATACGCCGGGACCGTGTCCGGGATGATGAACATGGCCGGTAACTTCGGCGGCGCGCTGTCCCCCTTGGTGTTCGGCTACTTGGCCCAGTATGCCAACTGGCAGGCGCCGTTCATCGTGGCGGCTACCTTGCTCGTCGTCGGCTCCGCCATATGGGCGTTCTGGCTCGATCCGGACCACTCGGTTGTCGAGAAGCACGACGTTCCAGTCGCGATTCCGGCCGCAGCCGAATAGACCAGGTCCCGTAGCCCGGATGGAGCGCAGCGCAATCCGGGGGCAATCGACCCAATTGCACGGCCGTTCCCGGATTGCGCTCCGCTCCATCCGGGCTACCAGCAACGGGCTACTGACACACCGTCTTGAACCGCTCGACGGCCGTCGCCAGCACTTCATCGCCGGGCCGGCTCCACCAGTAGTCGGAAAAAATCTCGACCTCCTGGATGCCGTTGTAACCCGCCGCGTCCACCATGCGCCGGATCGCCTGAAAGTCGATCACGCCATCGCCCATCATGCCGCGGTCGGTCAGCATGTGCCTGGTCGGCACCAGCCAATCGCAGATGTGGTGGGCGACGATGCGCCTGCCGGCGCGGGCGATCTGGACGCGGAGCTCCGGATCCCACCACACATGATAGGTATCGACAGCGATGCCCAGCCCGTCATTGCCCAGCAGGTCGGCAATGTCGAGCATCTCGCGCAGCGTGGTGATGCAGCCGCGATCCGCGGCGTACATCGGATGCATCGGCTCGAGCGCCAGCGTCACACCGCAGCCCTGCGCGTGCGGCAGCACAGCGGCGAGCCCTTCAGCAAACATCGCGCGTGCCGCGCGCAGGTCGCGTGATCCTGGCGGAAGGCCGCCGCCGATCATGACGATGGCTTCGGCCGCGATCGCCGCCGCCTCGTCGATCATCCTCTTGTTGTCGTCGATCGCAGCCTTGAGGTTCTCGCGACCGCCGGCCCCGAACAGCCCGCCGCGGCAATAGCCGGTGACGCGCAATCCATTGTCCAGGCAAATGCGCGCCGTTTCGGCGATGCCGGTCTCTTGGACCATCTCACGCCAGGGGGCGACACCCGCGAAGCCGTGGCGGGCGGCCGCCTCCACGGCCTGGGGCAGCTTCCACTGCATGCGCACGGTTGCGAGATTGAGGGAGAGATTGAGGAGCATTGCGATTCACGTCCGGCAAAGAGCGCACATAAAACAAGGGCCCTCATCCTTGTATGGTGGCCGATGATTCCTTCCCGTCGTCTTACCCGGCCAGGAAGTCAAAATCACAGCCCTTGTCGGCCTGCGTCACCCGCTCCGCGTAGAGCCGCGCGTAACCGCGCGCCGGTTTGGCAGGCGGCTTCCAGGTGGCGCGGCGTTTCGTGAGCTCGGCCTCGTCGACCTCTAGGTCAAGGCGGCGCTTGCGGGAATCGAGCGTGATGATGTCGCCGTCGCGCACCAGCGCCAGCGGACCGCCGGCCGAGGCTTCGGGCGCGACATGCAAAACCACGGTGCCGAACGCGGTGCCGCTCATGCGGGCATCGGAAATCCGCACCATGTCGGTAATGCCCTTGGCGCCGAGCTTCTTCGGGATGGGCAGCGCGCCCGCCTCCGGCATGCCGGGCGCGCCGATCGGCCCGGCATTGCGCAGCACCATGACGTGCTCGGGCGTGACCGGCAGATCGGGATCGTCGATGCGGTCGGCGAGATCTTTAAGCGACTCGAAGACCAGTGCAGGTCCCCGGTGCGCGCACAGACTCGGCGTCGCCGCCGCAAGCTTGATGGCGGCGCCGTCGGGCGCCAGGTTGCCCGAAAGTATGGCGATTGCTTCGCTGGAGCAGACCGGGCGATCGAGCGGGCGCACCACCTCGTCGTCCGTCCACGCCGGCCAGCGCGCCACGATATCGCCGATGGTTTCGCCGTTGACGGTGGGAGCCGAAAGGTCGAGGTGGTCCCGCAACCGTCGCCACAACGCCGGCAGGCCGCCGCCCGAGTGGAAATCCTCCATGAAGAAAATGCCGGCCGGCTTCAGGTTCAGGAGCACCGGCGTTTCGCGGCCAACCGCGTCGAGCTCGGCAAGATCGTAGGCGAGGCCGGCACGTCCGGCGATGGCGGCAAGATGCACGATCGCATTGGTCGAACCGCTGGTCGCCTGGAGCACCACCGATGCATTGCGCAGGGCGGCACGGCTGATGATCTGGCGCGGGGTCGGCCCGCCCGCGACCGCCATCTCGACGGCGCGCCTGCCGGTCGCCTCCGCGATACGGATGCGATCGGACGAGACCGCCGGGGCGGTGGCGGCGCCCGGCAGCGTGAAGCCGAGGGTCTCGGCAAGGCACGTCATGGTGGATGCCGTGCCCATCACCATGCAGGTGCCGGCGGTCGGCATCAACTGGTCGTGGGCGCGGTCGAGATCGGCGGGAGCGAGTTTGCCGGCGCGGAATGCCGCCCACAGCCGGCGGCAGTCGGTGCAGGCGCCGAGCCGCGTGCCCTCATGGCGGCCCGCTAGCATGGAGCCGACGGGCAGCACGATGGCGGGCATGTCGGCGCTGATCGCACCCATCAGCTCGGCCGGAATGGTCTTATCGCAGCCGCCGATCAGCACCGCGGCATCGAGGGGCAGTGCCCGCACCATTTCCTCGACATCCATCGCCATGAGGTTGCGCAGCAGCATGGAGGTCGGGAACGAGAACGCCTCGTGCAGCGACACGGTTGGAAACACGAAAGGCAGCGCACCCGCAAGCCGCACGCCCCGCGCCGCCGCCTCAGCGAGCCGGCCGGCAGTGGCGTGGCACGGATTGAAATCCGATGCCGTCGACAGAATGCCGACAATCGGGCGATCAAGCGCCTCGTCGGTGAAGCCTGCGCCTTTGAGAAAACCACGGCGCAGGAACAGCGCGAATTCCTCGTCTCCATATTGGGCGAGACGCGACCGCAACCCTTTTTTCATCATGAACCCCGACCGAACGCAGCTTGCCGCCGCGGGATGTGTGGCCCGCGAAAACAGCGGCCGCCACATTGCGCGATCGGGCCGGTGTGCTCAACTGGCAAAAATCAACGGCGTGATTGGCATGGAAAGCCGTAGGGTGGGCAACGCGCCCCCGCGATGACGTTCAACTCCGTACGAGCGGGCCGGCGCGTTGCCCACGCAGTCGATCGATTCCATTTGTGGTACAGCGCGGGCAAAATCGCTGCGGCAAGCGATTTTGCCCGCCCTACTGCGCTACGACTGGCCCCAAAAATGCGCCCGCCCGGACAGGGGATGTCCGGGCGGGTCTATCAGATCGATGCAGGGTGGATGGGGGGCGCAGCATCGATCGGATATGGGCAACTTCCTTTTTGGCCTGTCGAGCCCGGGGATATTGGTCTCGACAGACATTGGTGTCGCGGCCTGGGCGGAGGGTTCAATGTTTTTTGAAAATGTTGACCCGATGCGGCCCATGACGCATTTTCCCGCGCAACTCGAAGCGGTTAGCCGCCAAAAAAGAGAGCCGATGCATCGCCCGATGGCGCCAAGCACCGCCCGTCCGGACACAACCTGAATATGCTCCCAGGAGGAATTCACTATGGCGACGCCCAACAAGGTCATCATCACCTGCGCCGTGACGGGCGCTATCCACACGCCTACGATGTCGCCCTATCTGCCGATCACCCCGCAGGAGATCGCCGAAGCCGCGATCGGGGCCGCGGAGGCCGGCGCCGCGATCGTGCACTTGCATGCCCGCGACCCAAAGACCGGAAAGCCCGATCAGCGGCCGGAGGCATTCGCCCCCTTCCTGCCGGTCATCAAGCAGCGCTGCAACGCGGTGATCAATTTGACGTCGGGCGGCTCGCCGACGATGCGGGTCGAGGAGCGCGTGAAGCCCGCCGAAGTGTTCAAGCCCGAGGTCGCGAGCCTCAACATGGGGTCGATGAACTTTGCGCTGTTCCCGATGCTCAATCGCTACAAGAGCTTCAAGTTCGACTGGGAGCAGCCTTACCTGGAAGGCACCCGCGACCTCATCTTTCGCAACACCTTCCGCGACATCGAATTCGTGCTTGCGACCTGCCAGAACAACGACACCCGGTTCGAGTTTGAATGCTACGATATCGCCCACCTCTACAATCTGGCGCATTTTCTCGAACGCGGTCTCGTCAAGCCGCCGCTGTTCGTGCAGTCGGTGTTCGGCATCCTGGGCGGCATCGGCACCCATCCGGAGGACGTGATGCACATGCGCCGCACTGCCGACCGCCTGCTCGGCCGCGAGAATTACCGATGGTCGGTGCTGGGCGCCGGGCGCAACCAGATGCCGATCGCCGCCATGGCGGCATCGATGGGCGGCAATGTGCGGGTGGGGCTTGAGGATTCGTTGTGGATCGGTCCCGGCAGGCTTGCCGAATCAAACGCCCAACAGGTCAGCAAGGCGCGCCAGGTCATCGAAGGACTGGGGCTCGAAATCGCCAGCCCCGACGAGGCGCGAGAAATCTTGTCGCTGAAAGGCGGCGACAAGGTCGCATTCTGAGGTTGGGGCGCCCCACAAATTCCGGACTTGAGGGCGCGAGCATTGATCCTTGCGATGGTGCAACCGAACGGCGCGTCCCTTCAGGCAGGGCGCGCCCTAAGCACCGCGCCCCGTTTTGATTTCGGCCTGGACATCAGCCATTCAAAATATGAGTCCTTCCCGACCTCGTTCTCGGCCATCGTAATCTGCCGGCAATCGACGCATTGGTAGGTGCTGGGCATCAAAGGTCCGCCTGGGCGGATGAGCTTCAACGTTCCACGACAGAATGGACACATGCGAAACTCCGAAAATCGCTCGCGCTTTGCCTTTAGCCGCTCCGGAGGCTAATTGTGGTTGGTCGGTGGACGGAACTGTGGCCGTAAACACGAAACCTTACGAATATTTTATTGTGTTGTATTTTTGGCACGCGTTAGAGCTGAGGAAACACGATTGCGAGAGCGATACCCATCAGAGATTGACGACGCGGGCTGGCGCCCACGACCAATATCGCTTGCCGGAGAGAACCAATCACGCCCAATTCCTCGCGGTACGGTTGTTATATCCGGCCGCCCTGGCTCGTCGATATCCTTAAGGTTGCGGCGTGGAGTTGGCCGATCCGTTCGTCGCGGTTCAGTGTGATTCTCGACAAAGCCCACGCATTTGGCGCTCACAGACTTACAGTGTTAACCACCCGCGACGGTGCGCGGGGGAGCGGCCAGCTGCATATTCCTCGAAGATGCGTGTGTCGATTAAAGGGCCGCCGCTGCGCCGGCTCTTTCTCCAGTTCGATCCATCTTGGCCTTGATGGCCGGCTGAGCGTCGGGAAGGGACGATTCCCTGCTGAGGTTTCGCATGCCGCGAGCGCTCGCAGCGGCGCAATCAGGCCGACTCTGACCACAAATCAGGACCCGCAAAGTCATCATGATGATGCGCAGGTCAAGCAAAAAGGAGGCATGCCGGACGTACCACTCGTCCAGTTCGTCCTTTTCGCTTGGTGTCAGAAGAGTCCCGCCATTCACCTGCGCCCAGCCCGTGATCCCCGGACGGCTCATCAGGCGCACACTCGGATTGGACGGCTGATCTCGCGGCAGCAGCGGACGTGGCCCCACCAAAGACATGTCTCCAACCAGCACGTTAAAGAGTTGGGGGAGCTCATCGACCCGCATCCTTCGAAGAAGATTTCCCACCCATGACAGTCGCCGATTTTCCGGAAACGGTCGGCCCCATTGATCGAAGGGTGGACGGAGGGTGCGGATCTTATAGATCGTGAATGTTCGGCCACCTTCTCCCAAGCGCTGCTGCCAGAACATCATCGGCGAGCCAACATCCACAAGCGCGAGCCCGCCTGCCACGATTAGAAGCGGTGCCATTAGAACAACCGCAATAGCGGCGATTACAAAATCGATCGCATACTTCCATCGGAAATAGGGTGATAATTTAGCCGACGGCGCTGTATTGACAATCGTGTCGAGCTCGGAATCGCTCAGACCCTCGAGGGCACTCAGACCCATAAGTTCTGGCACAAAATCGAGCGGGATTCGACGTTGGTCGCAGACCCGGCGCATTTCCCTCCACGTCGCGCTTGGTAATAGATCCGCATCGCCGCCAACGACGACACGCCCAGTCTTAATACCGTGCTCGGCAAATTCGTCGATGATGACTTGGAGATGGCCGGGCGGTCCGACGATGCGGATGCCACACACGGTACGACCGATCATTCCCAGCCTTCCGTCGAGCACGGCGATCACTTGCCTTTGTCCGGGGCAATAGGCGGCCAGGAATTTCACGAACCAAAAAGTCAGACTCGTTGATCCGACCATAATGATGTGTTCGACCTCGGCACCTCGCCGGCAGACGCCTACGCCGCGGTTGTCCTCGCGTGAGCGAGCAAGTGCGCGCATCGCAATGAGGCCGGCGCACAAACTGAAGGCGTGGACAATAGGCACCGAGCGCGGAATATTGTCCAGGCGCGTGAATGTGAAAAGGAGGATACAAGTCATCAACTCTGCGACGGCGACAGCCCTTAATACGTCCCACGCATCATTGACGCTGAAAAATCTTGAGACGCCGTCATGCAGGCGAAAAGCTGAAAAAGCTATAAGCGAGAGAGCCACACATATCGAACAATACAGTAATCCCTCGTAGGAAAATATATAAGCATCGCGAATGGCCAATGCCATCATGGGCGAGGCAATTGCCCATGCCGTATCGAAGGGGGAAAATCGGATTCGGAAGTACCCCCTCGATGCCGGAGAACCAATTCCCATTATGTCCCCACCCCTAGTCGAGTTCCGTCAGAATCGTAGCGTCGCCCGCCGTCGACGAGCGGGCATCAATGCATGGATCTAAGCCCCAAGATCGGAAAGCCGAATTGCCGCGGAGCGCGGCCGCTTGTGGTCCACGCCCGGCTAAGTCTCCTGTCGCAAACGGCCATCTGCTCCCGACATCGCGCCAGGCTCCCCAGGTCAAAAGCTTACAGATCTAGTCGCCCCGACAAAGCCCTATCAGAACCACATCGCTACTGCAACATGTCATGCAAGTTTATGTTGCATATTTGATGGATGTTTGTTAGGGTGGCATTAACGTGAACCCCGGCGGGAACGGGGCCTTACAATTCAAGGGGCCGATGGCGGGGACCGCGGGCGAGCATCTGAAGAATTCGGGGATCTTGCGTCGGGCTCGCGCGCCGGCCGGCGAGATGCAATGGTATGTCGTCCATACCCAGCCCAGGCGCGAGTTCTACGCCAAAGCGAATCTCGAGGGCCAGGGCTTTCAGGTGTTTTTGCCAAAACGGCTGAGGACCATCCGGCACGCCCGCATGATCGCCAACGTCGAGGCGGCGTTTTTTCCGCGCTATTTGTTCGTCGAACTCGACCTGATGCGCCATCCCTGGCGTAGGGTCAATGGCACGTTCGGAGTGGCGAGCCTTGTGATGCGGGCCGATCTTCCTCATCCGATGCCGCGCGGCATCGTGGAAATGATGGCAAGCTCCGTAGATCGCGGCGGCTTTTTGCGATTCGAGCAGGATCTTACGGTTGGTGCGAAGGTTCGCCTAACGGCTGGCCCTTTCGCCGAGCAACTTGCCATCCTCGATCGTCTCGATGATTCAGGGCGTGTGCGCGTCCTGCTCGAAATCTTAGGCCGTCCGGTGCCGGTCGCGATTCGGCGCGAATTCATTCTGGCCGTCATCTAGAGCTGAGGCCTCAAGGCCGCTAACCTGACTTGCGCGGAATCGAGGATCGCTATCAATGCGATCAGTGGGTTAGACGAAAGCGTCACGACCTTTTTGTAAGGCCGACCGGCGGCTGCGAATCGCGCTTCGCGAAACGACCTGTGAGAGCATATGCAACATATCCACATCCACCGTAATGTTAGAAAAGCACCATTTGTAGTTACTTGCAACGTGCGGAAGAGTGCGGTATGAAACATTTTAAGGCCAGAGTTTGCGATCGGCAGGGCACCTTTGTCGATCAATCCGTTGGTGGTGCTTCATCAAGAGCAGTTTGGCCGCGTCAAAAATTCGGGGTCAATGCGATTGCATGGTTAAACGGCGACACTCCACGGCGGAGATCGATGCCAAGCTTCGACAGGGCGATGCTATGCATCGACAGGGAATCTCGAAGATCAGGATTGCCGAGGCATTGGGAATCAGCCCGATGACGTATCATCGGTGGCTTGCGGCGCGAAAAGTGTCCGGTGCCGCCATCGCAGATGCCACCGTCGCCAGCCCCGAGATCATTAATGCGTCTGGCGGCCACGACGTCACAGGCCGGATCCGGGAACTGGAACTTGAGAATGCGCGTTTGCGGCGCTTGCTGACCGACACCATGCTCGAAAAGGCTGCGCTTCAGGAGTCCGCGCGGAAGCTCAGTTAGTTTAGGGTGTGCCCGTTCCTGCGCAATGGGAACGCCCCCTGAGCCTGTGGCGCCTGTTTTTATCGGAAAAAAGCAGTCCCCACTTTTGCGGGACATGCACTTTGGCCAACCTTTTCGACTGACATCAAAAGGTTAGCACTTGGTTGATCGTCATTCCTCGCGCGCCCGCATCGACCTCATGATCTAACTCTGTCCGATACCCGACCTTAATGGAGATTGTGGTTGAAGAACATGTTTAGTCGATTGTAGAGTCAACTCGCCAATGACGTTCGGCAGAATGCCGAAGAGGGGGAACCAGCATCGCATCGAGTTGGCTGGGCGTGGCGGCAAACAACCAGGGCGAGAATTTATCGTGCGACCACGACATACCGCTTTCCGAATCGCCTTCGCACTAAGCCGCGTGAAGGCGGGGGCGCCGATTGGGGATGTGTGTGACGTAGTTGGAATTTCCGTAGCGACGTTCCGTCACTGGAAGCGCAAGTACGACGGGCTCCGGCCAGCGGAAGTATTCCGGTTGCGACGGCTGGAGAATGAGAACCGCAAGCTCAAACGACAGCTAGCGAAATTGCTTGGCACGGGTTGGAGGCTGCACGATTCGCCTATTCGGGGGGCACGCCGATAGAGCGTTCCCAGTTGAGTGGCACCTCATGTTTGATTTTCTTCGTCTAAGCTCTGTAAGGCAATATCGTACGCCAGCGCAGTCTTCCGCGCATCCTGTGCCATACAACCGCCCGCTGATCTGTTTTCTGTCCGATCTGATCTTGTCATGAGCGGCTTATGCACAGCCTGTGAGGTGGTGGACCTCAACGGCATAACAAAGTTGTTGCCAATGCCGCCACATACTCTAAACATAAATAATCGATTGGTGGGGCTCCGCTAGGCATTCGAGTATCGGGATCTAGGCAGATCGGGTGGTGATTCACCCGTGGTGCGGTAGCGTTGTCGAGCGGATCGATTCCTGCACACCCAAAGGCCCGGTAGAAAAGCTAATGTGATACGGGCATTGCCCGTGTGCGGCGTCATCTACACCTTCGGAAAGCCGCAACGTCGAACCGACGCAACCCCCTCCGAATGGCGACGTCAAGCTTTGGAGCTGTGCCTGGGCGCGTCGGTTATAGCCACGCATCAGATGGACCTCCTAGTCGGCAACCGCCGAGCCGGCCCTGCTTCGCCACCAGCTGAAATCGGCAACTCCGACGTCCCATTTTAGCAACTGCAATTCGCGGCGCAGGGGGGCAAGCGATCCCCCCGCCGCATGAGCGGCCCGGCATGCATCAACAATTGTCGCTGACAGCGGATCTGATTGTCCGACTCAAGTCAAAGGAAGTGACGATCGGCGTGATCGGGCTCGGCTATGTCGGATTGCCGATGTGCATAGCGGCCGGTGAAGCCGGCATGCAGATACTCGGATTCGATACTGATCCGGCAAAGCCCCGCGCGATAAACCAGGGCCTAAGCTACCTCAAGCACATTCCAGGTGAGCTGATCCGACGGCTGGTCGAAAAGGGCTCGTTGGCTGCCACCTCCAAGTTCGAACGGCTGTCGGAGCCGGACGTCCTGCTTATCTGCGTACCAACGCCGCTGACGCCTCACCTGGAGCCTGATCTCTCGTTCGTCATCTCCACAGCAAAGACGATTGCACGGCACTTGCGTCGACAGCAGCTGGTCATCCTGGAATCAACGACCTACCCGGGAACGACAGCAGAGGTGCTGCGGCCGATTCTCGAGACCAGTGGCTTGAAATGCAATCGCGATTTCTTTCTCGCGTTCTCGCCTGAACGCGAGGATCCCGGTAACGCGGAATATTCCACGTCCCGCATACCCAAGGTGGTCGGCGCCGACTGTGAGGAAGCGCGGGAGGCCGCTTGCGCGCTCTACAGCCATTTCGTTGCGCGGGTCGTTACGGTGTCATCGAGCGCCACCGCAGAGGCCGTCAAGCTCACTGAGAACATCTTTCGTGCGGTCAACATCGCGCTGGTCAACGAATTGAAGATCATCTACGAGGCGATGGGCGTCGACGTATGGGAAGTCATTGAAGCAGCAAAGACGAAACCCTTTGGCTTTATGCCGTTTTATCCCGGTCCTGGGTTGGGCGGCCACTGCATTCCGATCGATCCCTTCTATCTCACTTGGAAAGCGCGCGAGTATGGAATTGCGACGCGTTTCATCGAGTTGGCCGGCCAGATCAATTCGAGCATGCCACAGCATGTCGTCCATAAGCTCGCGTACGCGATCGATGCGCATCGCGGGAAGGGGCTGAATGGCGCGCGTATCCTGGTGTTGGGAATAGCTTATAAGAAAAACGTCGACGACACGCGCGAAAGCCCGGGCCTGCGCATCATCGAGATGTTGGAGCAGCGTGGGGCCAAGGTCAGCTACTACGATCCACATGTGCCGGTCATACCTGAGACACGCGAGCACAAATTGCTGGCCGGCCGACGCTCGCTCGACTGGAGACCGACTGATTTCGGTTCATATGATGCAATTCTGATCGTTACGGATCACGATGACGTGGATTATGGCGAGCTGGTCACAAACGCCCAACTCATCATCGACACTCGCAACGTGTGTCGGCGAGCCGGCCTTGTCTCGCCTCGCGTTTTGCCGGCATGAGGCCGCGAAGCCAAACTGCACGCCTCGCCGCTGCGGTCCTCGACAACCTCAATAGTGCGCCCGATATTGTGCCACGCCATGTCGATTGCATTGTCGGCGCGCGTCCGAACTTCGTAAAAATTGCGCCAATTATTCGTGCACTTCGCGAGCAAGACGGACTCGCGGTCCGCCTTATCCACACGGGGCAGCACTATGATATCACCATGAATGCCGTGTTCTTCGAGGAGCTGGACATCCCGGACGCAGACATAAATCTTGAAGTCGGATCGGGCACCGGTACCGAGCAGACTGCTCGGATCATGCTTGGGCTTGAACCGGTGCTGCTGGCGCGCCGGCCCGATCTCGTCCTCGTCGTGGGCGATGTCAACTCCACCATGGCTGCCGCCCTGGTGGCCGCCAAGCTCAATATTCCCATCGCGCATGTCGAGGCGGGCTTGCGCAGCTTCGACCGGACAATGCCTGAGGAGATCAATCGTCTCGTCACCGACCGCTTGGCCGACCTCCTCTTTGTCACGGAACGTCGGGGCATCGACAACCTCATCAAGGAAGGCCTCCGTCCCGAGCGAGTCAAGTTCGTCGGCAATGTCATGATCGATACGGTTTGTGCGTGCCTCGATCGCGCGGTGCCTGCTCGCAAGACGCTCGCGGAGGTCGGCGCCAACGCCGACTTCATCAATGCCGCCATGGAGACAGGCTTCGGATTTGTCACGCTTCATCGACCTTCAAATGTTGATGACCCGGTCAAGTTGAAAATGCTTGTCGAAGCGTTGGTCGACGTTGCCCGGAAAATCCGCCTGGTGTTCCCCCTTCATCCTCGCACGCGGGCGAAGATCGTCGACGCTGGTCTTGACCGCTTGCACGGCGAATCCGGGATCGTCACGACGTCGCCGCTGAGTTATTTGCGTGCCCTAGGCCTTATGCGCGAGGCCAAGCTTGCCATTACCGACAGTGGTGGGGTTCAGGAGGAGACGACCGCACTCGGCGTCCCTTGCCTCACCGTCAGGGACAACACCGAGCGGCCGGCGACCGTGGAAGAGGGCACCAATTTGCTGGTCGGGACCTCAGCTCTCATGCCTGCAGTGGAAGACATCATTGCCGCGGGCGGCAAGGCCGGGCGCATTCCCGCGCTATGGGATGGCAAGGCCGCGATCCGCATCGCGCATGATGTTTGCGCCTTCCTCAACGTTGAGCAGGGGTGTGCTCGATCGATACGCCATCGGCCGGAAACCGACCCGCTCGAAAGCAGCACATGCGGATAGTGTTCTTCTCGCACTACTACCCGCCGGAGGTGAATGCGCCGGCCTCTCGTACCTCAGAGCACTGCCGCGCGTGGGTGAACGCAGGGCACGAGGTGACCGTCGTGACTTGCGCCCCCAATCATCCGAGCGGCAGGGTCTATCCTGGATACCGGAATCGATTGTACCAGACGGAGACGGTCGACGGCGTGCGCGTTGTGCGCGTGTGGACCTTTCTCGCGGCTAACGAGGGCTTCGTGCTCCGGACGCTCAACTACCTCTCTTATCTGATATCGGCGACGATTGCGCTGCCGTGGCTGCCGCGTCCTGACGTGCTGGTTTCGACCTCGCCTCAGTTCTTCTGCGGTCTGACCGGCATCGTGGCGCGCCGTCTGTTGAAAGCGCCCTGGGTGTTGGAGATTCGCGACCTGTGGCCAGAGAGCATCGCGACGGTCGGCGCGATGCGTAAGGGACCGATCATGCGCTTGCTGGAAGGGGTCGAAGCCATGGCATATCGCAGGGCCGATCGTATCGTGTCGCTGACCCATTCGTTCGTTCCACATATCGTCGAGCGTGGCGGCGAGCCAGGCAAAATCGCGGTGATCAAGAACGGTGTCGATCTCGCGCTCTTCAAAAAATCCGAGATCGCGAGCAGTATCAAGATCCGGCTTGGCCTTCAGAACCGGTTTGTGGCGGGCTATGTCGGCACGCACGGCATGGCGCACGGCCTTGCGGTCGTCCTTGAGGCGGCCGAGCGATTACGTCACGAACCGCGCATTGCTTTCCTCCTGGTCGGTGATGGCGCCGAGCGGGCCAATCTTGAACAGATCAGGGAGAAGAAGCGACTGAATAACGTTGTGATCCTTGGGCAACGCCCCAAGGACGAAATGCCGAGCCTTTGGGCGGCGATCGACGCAAGCCTGATCTTGCTGAGGCGTCACGATCTGTTCAAGAAAGTGATCCCGTCAAAGATGTTCGAGGCGATGGCGATGCGATGTCCGATCATCCTCGGGGTGGAGGGTGAAGCACGCGCGCTGCTGGATGAAGCGGGTGCTGGAATTGCCATAACGCCGCAGAGCGCTGAGGAGCTTGCCGCGGCGGTCGTGAGGCTCGCGGAAAATCCCGCGCTTGCTGGTGAATTCGGCGATCGAGGTTGCGCCCATGTGCGTGAGCACTACGATCGCGCCCGGCTCGCCATGCGCTATCTCGATTTGCTGGCGGAGGTCGCAGCCGGTTTTCATCGCGCCGCCCAGGTCTCGGGCGAAACTGGACACGTTCTGCCCAGATGAAGATTGGTGGCGCCTTCGGCAAGGCAGCTCGTGCTGTTGCATTCGGGCGGCATCTGCCTCCCGCCAAGATTGCGCGTCGCTTTGAGCTCTCCATTCGACGAACGGCGCGGGATCTCTGGACGATCGCGCCAGCAGATCGCCCCGCTCCAAACCGGGCGTCATCGCTGCTGGGGCCGTTGTTCGCGCCGCGGCAGGGGATGATCGAGCCACAGGGCAAAGTCGCGCGTGTCACGTTTGTCGGCAAGACCGAGACGCTATCGCTGCCGAACATCGATTTTGGCCGGCCGGGACCTGCGCCGGAGCATCAGCTTTGGCGCATGAACCTCCACTACATGGAGTACTTGGAAGAGGTCGATGACCCGCTTTGGGTCACTCTCGTCGACGCCTGGATAAACGCCAATCCACCAGGTCGGCCGCGCGCCTGGAAGGACAGCTGGAGCAGTTACGCACTGGCCATCAGGGTTGTCGTATGGATGCAGGAACTGGCACGGCGGGCTGGCCGGTTGCCGGGCAGCTTCGTTACGCGCGCGGACGCGAGCCTTGCCGGTCAGCTGCGGTTTCTCGAGCACAACCTCGAGACCGATCTCGGGGGCAACCATCTCATCAAGAACATCAAGGCGCTGATCTGGGGGGCATCCTATTTCACCGGCGCCGAAGCGGCGCGTTGGCGCACGACCGGCACCAAGCTTCTCCAAGTCCAGTTGACGGAACAGATTCTCGCAGACGGCATGCATTATGAGCGCTCACCGTCCTACCACTGCCAAGTCTTCGCAGACCTGCTCGAAATCCGTCACGCGCTGGGCGGCGATCCCTTTGGTGGCGCACTCGACGCTGCACTGGAGCGAATGGCTCAGGCAACGGCGGACCTTGTGCACCCGGACGGACACGTGGCGCTATTCAATGATGCAGGAATTGCGATGGCATACAGGCCGACTGCCTGCCTGGATGTGTACGAGCGCTTGCTCAATCGGCGCCCCGCTCCCCGCCAAATATTTGCATTTGGAAACGCCGGGTACTTCGGACTGCGCACCGCCGACAGCTACCTCGTCCTCGACTGCGGCCGCATCGCCCCCGATGATTTGCCGGCGCACGGACACGGCGACGTCTTGAGCTTCGAGTGGTCGGTGGCAGGAAAGCGGATCATCGTTGATCAGGGCGTGTTCGAATACATTTCGGGCGAGCGCCGCGGCCGGTCGCGGGCGGCCGCAAACCACAACACACTGTGCTTCGAAGGAGCTGACCAAGCCGACTTCTTTGGCGCCTTCCGCTGCGGACGGCGGCCGAACGTCGAGGTGATGAAATACGAGATGAGCGGGGACGGATTTATCCTCGAAGGCACCCACGATGGCTTCTCGCGCCTTTATGGAGCGCCACGCCACATTCGTCATTTCGAGGTTCGTTCAAAACGAGTGATGATTCACGATTGTATTGATGGCGATCCCGTTATCCCAGCTTCGATCGGATTTCTGCTGGAGCCGGGCGTGGAGGTTGATGTCTCAGGTTCGAACGCGCTGCTGCGTCAAGGAGCCAGCCGGGTCGAAATGACCTCGACATTGCCGATTCTCGTCGAGGATGGAGTGTGGTGGCCAAACATGGGGCATGAGGCACGGACCAAACGCCTGCGGATCAGCCTCACCCCTGACGCAAGCAAGCTGATGACGACCTTTGAAGTCTTGGATGCAGCAGAAAACTGATGAAGCAGGTCGAGCAGAACTATCGAAGCGGGAAGCTGCGGGTCGTAGACGTGCCGGCGCCGCGCGTCGGGGAGGGGCGGCTGTTGGTCGCCACGCGCGTCTCCCTCATCAGCTCGGGCACGGAAAAGCAGCTCATGGACTTGGCCAAAGCTTCGCTTGCGGGCAAAGCAATGGCGCGACCGGACTTGGTGCGGCGGGTCATTCGCAATGTTCAACGCGACGGCCTCAAGCCCACAATCGACAAAGTGTTCGCGAAACTCGATACGCCGATTCCCCTCGGTTATAGCCTTGCCGGCGAGGTGATCGAAGTCGGTAGAGGAGTAACCGGATGGGCGGTTGGTGACCGCATTGCGTGCGCCGGTGCGGGTCTTGCCAATCATGCCGATTATAATTCGGTGCCAAAAAACCTCGCGGTGCCAATCCCGGCGGCCGTCGACGATGAAGATGCGAGCTTTGTCACCCTCGGCGCGATCGCGTTGCAGGGGGTCAGGCTTGCCGCGCCGACGCTCGGTGAAAAAATCGTCGTGATGGGCCTCGGCCTTATTGGTCTGTTGACCGTTCAGCTGCTTAAGGCCAATGGCTGCCGAGTCCTCGGGTTTGATCCTAACGCGGACCGTGCCGACCTCGCGCGGCAACTCGGTGCCGATGTCGCCATTGCTGATGGGCTTGCTGAGGCAGTGGCTGGATTTACCGGCGGAGTTGGTGCTGACGCCGCCATCATCACGGCGTCGTCAAAATCCAACGAACCCATTAACACGGCCGCTGAGGTGAGCCGACTTAAGGGGCGCATCGTTGTTGTCGGTCTGGTTGGCATGACCATTGACCGGGAGCCCTTTTACAAGCGTGAGCTCGAACTCAAATTGTCGCTCTCGTACGGGCCCGGTCGGTACGATCCCGCCTATGAGATCGGCGGTCACGACTATCCGCTGCCTTATGTGCGCTGGACCGAGCAGCGCAACATGGAGGCTTTTCTCGCCCTCGTCGCCGAACGTAGAGTGACTCCGAAGCGACTTGTCACTCATCGGTTTCCTATTGCGCAGGCCGAAAAGGCTTATGATCTGCTGGAGCGGGGCGAGCCGCATCTTGCGATGCTGTTGACGTACGCGCCTGAAAAGGTCGCGAGCATTGCGCGGCAGATTAGCCTCGTTCGGCCGCCTGCACCGGTTAACGGAAGTCGCGTCGCCTTCATTGGAATGGGCAACTACGCCAAAGGTGTCCTATTGCCGGCGGTTCGCAAGGTCGCGGGCGTAGCGCTGACAACCGTCGTCACCTCGACCGGCATCAGCGCGGGTCATGTCGGCGAGAAGTACGGGTTCAAGACCGTTGCCACGGATCCCACCGCGGTGCTCACCGACCCCGACACGAATGTTGTCTTCATTGCCACTCGTCACGACACCCACGCGCGCCTTGCCGCCGATGCCCTGCGTGCCGGTAAACACGTGTTTTGCGAGAAGCCGCTGGCGCTCGATCCAGAGGAACTTTCCGACGTACTTGCTGCGGCTGAAAGCTCACCCGGCATCCTCACGGTCGGCTTCAACCGACGGTTTGCGCCTCTTATGATTAAAGCGAAAGCCGCGCTCGAGCCCCGCAGCGGTCCACTTGTGATGCTCTACCGGATCAATGCCGGGACTATTCCAAAGGAAAGTTGGATCCAACAGGAGGGAGGCGGGGGACGCATCATCGGAGAGGTCTGCCACTTCGTGGATGCACTGACATTTCTTACCGGAAGTCTGCCCTTAGAGGTCTATGCGGTTGCGGCGCGCAATCACGCAGATGCTGTTTCGATCGTCTTGCGATTTGCCGACGGCTCAACCGGCACGATTGTCTACTCCACACTCGGAGATCATAGTGTGCCGAAGGAGTATCTTGAAGTGTTCGCGGATGCCCTTCTCGTCCGGCTTGATGACTTTCGGCAGATGACGGTTACCCGGTACGCGAAGAGCACGGTCCACAAGGACGCTCATGATAAGGGTCAGCAGGCCCTCGTGAGAGCCTTCCTTGATGCATCGCGCGGCCAACGAGCCGCTCCGATCTCGCTCTCGGAACTCGGCAGCGTCACGGACACAACGTTCGCAATCGAAGAGGCTCTCCGGACGTGCCGCCCCGTTAACTCATCCATTTGTACGACGCTCTCATAGCTCGAAATGTTCTTCGCGACGAAGCGCGCTACGGAGGCCCAATCTGGGCGGCCAAGGCGGCGCCGTCACGCCAGCCGTTCTGGCAAGCTGAGTGAAACCTAGAGCGCTCATTATTGGAGGTACGGGCTTTGTGGGCCGTCATCTCGCGCGGCAATTGTCGGATCGATATCTCGTCACGGCAACAGGACGAGAACATGACATTCGCGACAGCGATACGATCTTCGATCTGGTATCGCGGTCGCTTCCTGAAGTCGTGGTCAACCTCGCGGCAATCACGACCGTCCGCGGATCGGTCGAGCACCCTCGCGAAACCTATGACATCGGATTTTATGGGCTTTACAACCTTTTGACCGCACTGAGATCATGCAATTTCACTGGCCGCTTTCTGCAGGTGAGCTCCAGTGAGGTCTACGGGTTCCCAAGCAGTGACGCGCTTCCGCTGAAAGAAACGGCTCCCTTTCGACCGATGAGTCCTTACTCGGTGGCTAAAGCAGCGGGCGAGGTGCTCTGTCATCAGTGGGCGCAGGATGGCAGCTTTAAAGTCTTCGTCGCCAGGCCGTTCACACACATTGGCCCCGGACAAAGCATTCGATTCTCTGTGGCGAGGTTTGCAGGTCTGATTGCTGAGGTCATGACCGCCCGCCGAGAGCCAATTGTCGAGGTTGGCAATCTGCGGGCCACCCGCGACTTGACCGACGTCAGAGACGTTGTGCATGCCTATGTTCTAATTCTGCAGGAGGGACGCCACGGTGCGACCTACAACATCTGCACTGGCCGGGAGGTGATCATGCGTGATGTATTGCGGGAGCTGATTCACCTATCCGGAAAGGATATCAAGGTAGTCGAGGACCCGATGCTGGTCCGCGAGACCGAACAGCAGCGGCTATGCGGCTCACACGCGGCGCTGACCGCCGCTACAGGATGGATACCGGAAATCCCCCTGACCGATACCCTTCGTGATGTATTGACGTTCGCGCTACAGGAGCAGCGTCGCTCCGCGGCCGGCGACGTACCGACGTGGCGCTCAAAGACAGTCGTCGATAATGAGAGATATCGGTGACGTGCACTTGAATATAAGAAAAGTTGGCGGATCTGCGGATCTTCGATGCATGTGACCTATCGTAAGACGTGCCGCATCTGCGGGTCGCGCGCGCTGACGAAGGTGATCGATCTCGGCGAGCACTACCTGCAGGGCTCCTTCATCAAGGCTGACAAGCCCATGCCGCCGCTGCGGCTCATTCCCATGGAGCTTGTTCGCTGCGATCCCACGCGCGACGAGCTTGCCTGTGGGCTGCTGCAGATGTCGCTGACGGTGCCGCCGCAACTGCTCTATGCCAACTATTGGTATCGCTCCGGCACGAATGAGACGATGCGCAGCCATCTGAAAAGGATCGCCGAGGAGGCGGCCTGCCTCATCGGTGAGGACCAGGCGGTGGCGCTGGACATCGGCTGCAACGACGGCACCTTGCTGCGCTGCTATCCCAGGAGCTTCGACCTATTCGGCATCGATCCATCCGATGTAGCGAAGAGCACGGCCGGAGATTTCACCGTTGTTCCGGATTTCTTCCCGTCCGCGGCACTCACTGCCGCCCTCGACGGCAGGCGGTGCGACATCATCACCTCGATTGCCATGTTCTACGACCTCGAAGAGCCGCTGAAGTTCGTGCGGGGCGTGAAAGCCCTGCTCGCCGAGGACGGCGTATGGATTTTCGAGATGTCGTACATGCCGGCGATGCTTCAACTCAACTCCTACGACACTGTGTGTCACGAGCACCTCGAGTATTACAGCCTGGCGGTGATCGAGCGGCTGCTCGGCATGTGCGGGATGAAGGTCGTCAACGTCGCCTTCAACAACATCAATGGCGGCAGCCTGCGCTGCCATGCAACGCACGCCGATTGCTTCAAGTATACGACGGCGACCTGCCAGGAAGCGCTGGCGGAGATTCGCCGTCGCGAATTCGAGCAGCAACTGGACACGGACAAGCCCTATCGGCACTTTCAGGAGCGTATCAACAACCACCGACACGAGCTGGGCACGCTGCTGAAGGAACTCAAGCGCGCCGGCAAGACCATCCACGTCTATGGCGCATCGACCAAGGGCAACACCATCCTGCAATGGTGCGGGATCGATCATACGGTCGTGCCCTATGCGGCTGACCGCAGCCCTCAGAAGGTCGGCGCCCGGACAATCGGCACCGACCTCGCGATCATTTCCGAGGAAGAGTCGCGGGCCATGAATCCGGACTATTACCTGGTGCTTCCCTGGCATTTCCGGGAGGAATTCCTGGCGCGGGAAAAGAACATGCTCGCCTGCGGCACCAAGTTCATCTTCCCGCTGCCCAAGGTCGAGATCGCCGGGATCTAGGCACATCCATGACCCGAAGAATTGTCGCCCTGGTCACCGACGCGTTCGGTGGACGGGGCGGAATCGCCGCTTACAATCGCAACCTACTCCAGGCGGCCTGCCGCTATTCCGGTATCGAGGAGGTAGTGGCGCTGCCGCGCGGCGTCGTCTATGGGCTCGAGCCCATGCCCGCGAATCTGCGTTTCGAGACTAGCGCAGCGGGCAGCAAGTTACGCTACGCGGCGGCGGTTGCGGCGTTGGTCTATCGGCTGACGCGCGTGGAGCTGGTGCTTTGTGGGCACCTCCATCTGCTGCCTTTCGCCCATGCGTTGGGGCTGCGCTTTCGCTGTCCGGTGCTGCCGGTGGTCTACGGCCTCGAAGCGTGGAGGCCGACTCCCCACGCGAGCGCCAACCGGCTGTGCCGCCGTCTCGAAGCGTTCATTTCAATTCGCAAATACACCGCGGATCGCTTCATGCATTGGGCCGGCATTCCGGGTGCCTGCTTCCACTATCTCCCCAATTGCGTGGATCTGGCGAGCTTCGGCGCCGGGCCCAGGCGGCGCGACCTCATCGCCAAATATGGACTGGCGGACCGTACCGTCATCATGACCGCCGGCCGCCTCGACAGCTCGGAAAAGAACAAGGGCTTCGACGAAATGATCGAGGCCCTTCCCGGCGTGCTGGAGGATCTGCCCGATGCGGTGTATTTGGCCATGGGCGATGGCGACGACCGACCGCGGCTCGAGCAAAAGGCCGGCGCGCTCGGGGTTGCCGACCGGGTGATCTTTGCCGGTTATGTGCCGGAGACCGAGAAGGCCGACCACTACCGGTTGGCCGATGTGGTGGCGATGCCGGGGAGTGATCCGCTTTACGATCGCTACCCGTACCGCTTCGCCTTCCTGGAGCCACTCGCCTGCGGCATCCCGGTGGTGGGGTCGCAGCTCGATGATTCCTCCGAGCGCAACGACCCCGACGCCAAGGCACTTCTCGTCCAGGTAGACCCGCATGACGGCCGCGACATCAAGCGCGGTATCCTCGATGCGCTGACGACGCGCGGGCGCCGGATCCCTGCGGTGCTCCGCAAGTTCGGGTACGACGCCTTCGAGCGCCGCGCCCACGACATCCTGACCGACGTGCTCGAAAGCCGATAACAATTGCGAGTGGCTGACACCGTAATGATATCGCCGCCCAGCGTGCGAAAGGCGAGCACGGGTGCACGGCCCGAGCACAAGCCGCCCAGCTCGCCCGCGCTCTCCGTCACAGTGGCCGTGCTCACCTACAACGAGGAGATCCATCTCGAGCGCTGCCTCGCCAACGTCGCAGGCTGGGCCGAGCGCGTGATCGTGGTCGACAGCTTCTCCACCGACCGCACGGTCGAGATCGCGCGGCGCTTCGGGGCGCAGCTCCACCAGCGCCCATTCAAGCATCAGGCCGAGCAATTCCAGTGGGCGCTCGACCATTGTGAGATCGCAACCGATTGGGTCCTGCGGCTTGACGCCGACGAATACCTGGAAGAGGCGTTGAAGACGGAGATTGCGCAACGGCTGCCGGCATTGCCGCCGGAGGTCACCGGCGTGATCCTCAAGCGCAAGGTCATCTTTCGCGGCACCTGGATTCGCCATGGCGGCTATTATCCGACGAGCTTCCTGCGCCTGTGGCGGCGGGGCGCGGCGCACATCGAGCAGCGCTGGATGGATGAGCACGCCATCCTGCTTCGTGGCCGCAGCGTGACGATGGCGCACGATTTCGTCGATCACAATCTGCGCGATATCACCTGGTGGACCTACAAGCATAATCGCTATGCGACGCGCCAGATGGTCGATTTCATCGGTCTCGAGTATGGGCTGTTCTCCATCGACGACCGGATGAAAACGCATGGTGATGCAAAAACGCGCCGCAAGCGTGCACTCCGCAACCGCGTGTTTGGCAACGCGCCTCTCTATGTGCGCAGCGTTCTGTATTTTCTCTATCGCTACGTCTTGCGGCTCGGGGTTTTAGATGGAAAACAGGGCTTCATTTTCCATTACTTGCATGGTTTTTGGTATTTTCTACTGATGGACATCAAGATCGACGAAGCGCGCACCTATATTCGCCTTTACGGCGTTGATGCATTCCGCCAATATCTCGCGCGTCACCACAACATTGAGCTATGACTGCCGTCGTTGATCTTCAGAGCAAGCGCGCTACTCACGGGGCATTGCCGCCACAAGGCGCAGATCTCAAAGGGCGGGTTCAGGACCATTGGGAAAACGAGACCTGCGGGATTCGATACGGTGAATCATGTCCTTCATGACCGGTCCAGTCGCGCTTTGGATGCGGCGACAAGCGCGCTGGCTTGGGTTTAGTGGCGTCATTGGCAAGCTCATACAGCAAAAAGACTATGAAGCAGCCTATTGGCGCGCGATGGCTGGAACGATCAGGCCGGGTGACTGCGTCTGGGATGTGGGCGCCAATGTCGGCTACTATACGCTGCGTTTTGCCGACCTCGTTGGCAACGACGGCCGCGTCATCGCGTTCGAACCGAGCCAAGACAACTTTGCGAGGCTGCAGGCGGCGGTCGCAGATCACAGCACTGTTGCGTCACGTCTCTTGGGCCTATCAAACGGGGCCAATGAGGCCTGGGTTAGACAAGGAGCCGATGAGCTCGGCGCGACATCAGAAATCATCAAACTGAGAAGCAGCGATTCGGACCATCTCCAGCCAGTTCGCGTCGATAGCGGCGATCGCTTGATCGGCCGATGTGGCGTCCTCCCGCCCAATATCATCAAGATCGACGTGGAGGGACATGAATGCGAGGTCATCGAGGGGCTGAAGGCGACCTTGCGTGACCCCGCCTTGCGCGCGGTTTTCATCGAGATGCACTTCGCAATCCTCGCCGCGAAAGGTCGCTCTAAAGCTCCGTATAAGATCGAGCAGCTCTTGCGCGGCTCCGGCTTCGATATCAGGTGGACCGATCCATCCCATCTGCACGCCTTCCGTTCCAGGCAGCTATCCGACGGCGACCGTGGACCGAACCGCCCCGGCTGCAGCGGAGATTGATCAGCGATGCTGGCTTCGATCGCTCGACTCGAACGGGAATGTCGACATGTAGCTCGCGTTGCCGGTGGGCGCATTGCGATACGGTATGCCGCGGCCATTGCCGGCGCGTTGCCGCAAATTGTGCGTACCGGAACGCTCGCGGCGGCTGACGAGCTCATGCACGAGCGGGAAGATCTCCTCACCGTCAGGGTCGAGGGCGTCAATCTGGTACTGCCGGCCCGCTGCTTTTCGGGAATTCGCGAGATGTATGCGCGACGGGTTTACTTGCGTCCGCCCGGCTTTCGTCTTCGCAGCGGCGACACAGTCATCGATCTCGGGTGCAATCAGGGCCTCTTCACGCTTCTCGCGGCCAAGATCGGGGCCAAGGTGATCGCGCTCGACGCGCAGATGGGATTCGGCGAGGCGCTCGCGGAGCATCTGGAGCGCAACGGCTGCACGGAGCGCGTCACGTTCATAGCCGGTCTTGTTGGCGCATCGGCCGGGCTGTTCGCCGATACTGCTGCGCTTTCTGCCGGGTCGCACTACAGGGGCGAGCCCGCGAGTGTGGATATGGCAGAGCTGATCGCGGATCTCGACCGCGTGGATTTCCTGAAAGTCGATATCGAGGGGTCAGAATTTCACATCTTCTCAGGCACGCAGCCCTGGGTTCGCAAGATCAGCCGACTCGCCATGGAGGTGCACCCCGAATTCGGCGAGCCCCGACAGATCGTTAATTGGTTATCGAACGTCGGTTTCGATGTGTCGATCACAGACGACGGCTATGTCTACGCGGCAAGGCGCGACGCGGTATGATCGGGGCATTGGCGATACTTTCTTTGAAGGCGATAGGGTGCGCCTGATCGAGGGACCGGAGGCCCTGCGCGGGCTCATGGCAGACGTTTGCGTCGTCGGCAGCGGTCCGGTCGGCCTGTGCCTCGCGCTCGATCTCGCCGAACGCGGCCTGTCGGTCGTGGTGCTCGAATCCGGACGACGTCGGCCCTGCGCAGAGGCACAGGCCCTGTCCGATGCCATCATCAAGACACCGCAGCACCACGCACCCATGACGCTCGCCGTCTGCCGCGCGCTCGGCGGCACGTCGCTGCTGTGGGGCGGCCGGTGCGTGCCTTTGGATGCGATCGACTTCACACCGCGCCCATACGTGTCGGACAGTGGCTGGCCGATCAGCTACGGGGATGTGGCGGCCTTCCATGGGCGCGCCAGTTCGCTGCTTGGCGCGGGCGGGGATGGCTCCGTCTGCCCAGGCTCAGACGATGGCGTCGCGGCCCAAGGAACGGTACTGGACCATGGCCTCGAATGGTGGAGCAACGTTCCGAACATCGTCAAACAGCTGGCTTCAAGGTTGAAGGCGTGTGCGCGGCTCACCGTCGTTCTGGACGTCACGGTCGTGGATCTGCAGGTCGATCCGACATGTGATTCCGTGCACGGCGTCGTCATCGCGACAGCTTCCGGGCGCGTGGTGTTCCGCGCCGCCAAGTGCGTCGTGTTGGCGTTGGGCGGTGTCGAGACCACACGGCTGCTGCTCAATGTTCAAATCCGCTATCCACGGCTCTTCGGGGGCGCCGAGGGCGCGCTTGGCCGCTATTACATGGGGCACCTTTCGGGCAGCATCGCCGATCTGCGCTTTCGCGATCCCCGTCTCGTTCGCGTCTTTCATTATCAGCGCCTGATCGGCCCATTCGCCCGTCGCCTGCTCATGCTCGACCCTGCCGACCAGCGCGAAAACCGGCTTCCCAACACTTCTTTTTATCCCGCCAACCCGCGAATTGCGGATGCACGCCATTGCAGCGGCATTCTCTCGGCGATCTACCTGGCGCTCTCAACTCCCGCTATCGGCAGGCGACTTGTCGCCGAAGTCATTCGTCAGGGCCAGACGTCCGGGCCACGCCGCTATGGCGCCCACCTCGGCAACTTGTTCCTCGACCTGCCCGGCTTGATCGTCGGCGTAACCGAGCTTCTCCGTCAGGTCCTGTTCGACGGTCGCAGCAAACCTCTGCTCTTTCTTCCCAGCAAGGCCGGCCGCCATCCGCTGCACTTCCATGCCGAGCAACAGCCGAGCCGCGAAAGTCGCATCCGGCTCGCCTCCGACCGGGATCGTCTCGGCCTGCGCCGCGCCGCAATCGATCTGCGCTTCTCGGACGAAGACGGCGCCGGCATCGTCCGGGCGCACGTGGCTCTCGAGCGCGCGCTCCATAAAGCCGGCGTTGCTGATCTGATCTATCGCCATCCGCCCGACCGGCGCGGTGCCGCCGTTCTCGCGGACGCCAGCGATGGCTTCCATCAGATCGGATCAACGCGGATGGCCGTCAATCGCCGCATGGGCGTCGTCGACGCGGATTGCCGCGTGTTCGAGTTCCGCAATCTTTTCATTGCCGGCTCTTCGGTTTTCCCAACCTCGGGCCAGGCCAATCCGACCTTTCCCGCTGTGGCGCTGGCCCTGCGCCTCTCCTCGCATTTGCAACAGCGGCTCGAGACAGGAATACCGCTCGCGGCACTGCAATGAACGCGCGACTCTTTCCCTACGCCTCTCGCCTTGGTTTCGGGTGTGCCTCGCTCGGCTCGCGCATCGGCGCACGCCAAGGACTCGAGGCGCTGGTCCGCGCGTTCGACGCCGGCGTCAACTGGTTCGATCTCGCGCCGGCCTATGGCGATGGCGCCGCCGAAGAGATTTTCTCCCGCTTCGTCCGTTCACGCCGGTCTCGCATCCATATCTGCACCAAATACGGCATTGCCCCGGCCAGAGTTGGCCGTTTCCGGCAGTCGCTGCGACCGCTCGCACAGCGCGTGGTGGGCGCGGTTCCGCCGCTGCGGGCAATGGTGGCCCACGCGCGAGGGGCGCCTCGCCGCGTGCCACTGGCGACCGCCGCCCTTCGTGCAGGCCTGGAAGGAAGCTTGAAGCGCCTCACAACCGACCATGTCGAGGTGTTCGCCCTGCATGACCCCGATCCGGAAATGCTCGTGACCGAGGAGCTCCATCGAGCCTTGGAGGAGGTCGTGCGGTCAGGCAAGGCGCGCGCGGTGGGGATCGCCGGAAGCGTCGAGGCTGCGGCCGCGGCTCTGCGGGCAGGTCTATCTATCGCCCATATTCAGGTTCCCGATCCCCCATTTGCCGCCGCAGCCGCGCAGCTTGCGCAGGCGGCTGGAGCGCAGGCGTCCTACTTTCTTGCCACCCACTCGATCTATGGTCGCGCCGATCCCGTTCGGGTCGTGGTTGACCGAGCCGGCTCACGCGAGCGGTTGGGACTGCTGTTGGCGTCACATGGCTACGCTATGCCGCTCGATCGGGCCGTCCGCGACGCTCTCGTCGACCGCGCCTTGGCGGCCAATCCCGACGGGGTTGTCCTGCTCTCGATGTTCTCTACCGCGCACCTGCATGCCAATCTCGCGCGCGTCGAGCAGGGATCACACCGGGCCGTGGCGCTGTTCGAGGAGCTCGCCTCGGTTCGGCGAGCCGACGATGCGATTATCCAATGTGCTGCGCGTCATCACCAGCTCTGACCGCATCGATCGCAAGCCGATGACCGCGAAGCGTCCGGTCATTCTCGTTACGATCGGCTGGCCCGACGACGAAGCCGCGGGTCCGATCCATAGCATCAAGGCCTTGAGCGAGAGACTTGCCGACGAATTCGAAATGAAGATCGTTGCCCGCGAGCGACCGTACGGCGTGGCGGGTGGCAAGCCCAAGCCCGAAGGTTGGACGCGATCTGGTCGCGCACAAATCTACTGGTGCCGGATGTCGAGACTGGGGCCGGAGGGCTTTCGCGCGTTGCTGCGCATGACGCCGCATGACGTTCTCCTCCTCAATGGCTTTTTCGACCATGAGTTCACCATCCCGGCGCTCGTTCTGCGCCGGTTGGGCTTGATCCCGCGCCGGCCGACGCTGTTGTCGCCGCGGGGCGAGCTAGGGGAGGGGGCGCTCGGCCTCAAGCCTGCCCGTAAACGGGCCTATGTCGCGCTCGCGCGGCGGCTCGGATTGCTGTCCGATGTCGTGCTCCACGCCACCGGGCCGTACGAACTGGAGGATATCCGCCGGACCTTTCCGTGGTCGCGCGGCACGCTGCTCGCACCCAATGTGCGGCAGTTGCCGGACCTGCCTGTGCAATGGGAGACGTCGCACACCGACAGCATGCGGCTCGCGTTTCTGGGGCGGATTGCGCGCGTGAAGAACCTTCACTTTGGCCTCGATGTGCTGCGCTCGGTACGCGTCCGCTTGGCGTTCGATATCTACGGTCCCATCAGCGAACCCGAGTACTGGCGAGAATGCGAACGGATCATTGCCACGCTTCCCGGCAACATTGCCGTTTGGTACCGGGGAGAAATTCCAAACTGCGCCGTCCCTGCCACCCTTGCCCGCTATGACCTCTTCTTTCTTCCCACGCTGGGAGAGAATTTCGGTCACGCGATCTTCGAGGCCTTAGCGAATGGCGTGCCGGCCCTGATCAGCGACGCCACGCCGTGGCGTGAGCTCAAGGCGCGCGGCGCTGGCTGGAGCCTGCCCCTCGATCAGCCGCAGCAATTCGCGGCGGCGATCGAGCGCTTCGCCGCAATGAGCCCTGAGCAGCGCCGCCGCCTCCGGAGCGGCGCCCGGCAAGCAGCCGAGCAGATGGTGGCGGACTCCGACGCCTTCGCCCGCAACCGCGACATGTTTCGCACGCTGCTCGGTATGCGTGCGCGAACGAAAAGCCAGCATGTGTATGAGGTCATCTCATGAGCCACGAGACGCGCTTTGCCGTGGTGGCCTCGCATCCGATCCCCTACTACACTCCCTTCTATCGCGACATCGCCCGCAGGGGCATCCGGGTGCGGGCATTTTTTGCCACCGGCGTTGGACTTCAGAAGTCGATCGATCCCGGGATGGGCGTCGAGCTCGCCTGGAAGACGGATCTGCTCAGCGGCTACGAGCACGTCATCCTACCCGAGGCGGAAAACATCAAGGCGCTGACCTTTCGCCAGGTCGACAATCCGAGCATCGGGCCGGCGCTGTCCGCGTTTACGCCCGACGTCGTGCTCATCCACGGCTACACGCTGCGCACCATGCTGCGCGCCCTGGTCTGGTGCCGCCGCAAGCGCATACCGGCGCTGATGATCTCCGACAGCTCGCTGCATTCCGGCACGAGTCCGCGCATGCGCCTGGCGAAAAAGGTGCTGCTGCCGCTGCTGTTCCGGCAGTTCAGCGCGTTTCTGACAATCGGCGACACCAATCAGACCTACGTCGAGACCTACGGGGGGCGCCGCGAACAAATCTTTCGGGTCGCCAACATGATCGATGAGGGATTTTGGGCGCATCGCGAGCGCCGGAGGGAGGAACGGACGCGGGTTCGCGCAGAGCTCGGCCTTGGCGAGGACGAGCTCGTGGTGCTTTTTGTCGGCAAGCTGATCGAGCGCAAGCGACCGGGCGATCTGCTCGCGGCGCTGGCGTCGCTTCGCTCCATGCCGGGTTCGCGCCGACCCATCAGGGTGCTGCTCGCCGGCGACGGCGCGCAACGCGCTATTTTGCACCAGCAAGCGGCCGCCCAAAGACTTCCCGCGCGCTTTCTCGGCTTTGTGAATATCGACGCGCTGCCCGGGCTTTATTGTGCCGCCGATGTGCTGGCTCACCCGGCCGAGATCGAGACCTTCGGCGTGATTGTGATCGAGGCCGCTACCCTCGGCCTCGCGCTCGTCCTGAGCGACCGCGTCGGCGCCATCGGCCCGACCAGCATTGCCAGGCCCGGCGAGAACGCGCTGGTCCATCCCTGCCACGACGTGGCGGCGCTTGCCGCGGCCCTCCACCGGCTCGCTTCCGAGCCGGAGACGCTCGCGCGCCTGTCGGCCGCTTCGCTCAGGATCTCCCAGGAGCTCGACGGGCAGATGGCGGTGAGCGGTGCGCTCGCGGCAATCGACTACTGCCTGGGCCGTCCGAGTGCAGCCCCGTCAGCTCATCTTGTGGACGCTCGGAGTTGAGGCACGGTGCCGCCTTACGAAGGCGTGGCACGACGACGCCGGAGCCGGCGAACATGTTGACCGACCGCCGCGCTGTCATGGCGACCGGTGCAGCACAGCCGCATCAACATGGCGGTCCATGGCGGCCCTGCGGCGCCGAGAGCTGGGAGGACCTGGTTTCGACTCGCACGTTCGATATCCCGACCTGCAAGGGATTCATGTTGCACATCGATAATCCGGAGGTACGCGAGCTGTTCGAGCCTGGCCGCGAGATCGACCTGTTCGCAAGCGAGGACGCGCTGATTGCAAAGATCGAGCATTACCTCGCCAGGGCCATGCTCCGGGGCGAGATGATCGAGGAAGGTGCAACCGTGGCACTCCTTTCACTTACGAGCGGCCGCGATGCTCCACTGTGAAGCGAAGCTGCTGAGGAGTGGTCTCGGCAACCGCCTGTTTCCGTGGGCGCGGTGCCGTATCTTTTCGCATCTGCATGGCGTGCCGATGCTGGCGCCCCGTTGGCCACAACTGGCCATCGGCCCCGTGCTGCGCCGGGAACGCGATCTGCGCACATATGCCAATCTGTTTTCGCAACGCCCCGGCGACGTGACGGGATGGCAGCGCGCCTGGGTCAAGCTGCGAGCCACCAGGATCGCAGAGCCGGCGCTGCTTTCAGCCGCGCCTCCACGCAAAACGAGCCTCGGACTGGTCGTCTTCGAGGGATACGAGACGCAGTTTCGTCCCTTGCATGGGTGGAATGAGCTGCTCCGCAACGAGCTGCTCGCGATGACGCGGCCGCAGTGGCGGCAGAAGGCGGCGGTTGCGAGCCCGTATATCGCGATCCACGTGCGGCGGGGTGACTTCCAGCGCCCCAACGCGCAAACCGATCACTCCCGCGTCGACAACATGGCGACGCCATTGTCCTGGTTCGTCGCCAGCCTCAAGGCGGTGCGTGCCCATTTGGGCGTCACCGTCCCGGCCGTCGTGACCTCGGATGGCGACCCGGACGAACTGCGCCCGCTTCTTGATCTCGATAATGTCCGTCAAGTCGCGACAGGCTCGGCCATCGGTGACTTGCTGACCCTCTCCCGCGCCGCGCTGCTCCTCGCCTCAGGTAGTTCCTTCAGCGCCTGGGCCTCTTATCTTGGGCGGATGCCCACGTTGTCGCATCCGGGGCAAAGCCTCAGGCGGCTGTTCCAGCTCGAGGGAGCGGGACGGCAATTCCTCGCTGAATTCGACCCATCCGATCGCCTTCCGGAGCTGCTGCTCCCCGCGCTTCGTGACCTCATCGAACGTCCGGCGATCGCTCTGTGCACCGGCGCGAAGGCATTCTGAGGATGAGCTACTTGGGCTTTCACAAGTTTTGGAGATCAACAGATGGCCTTTCTGGTTGCAGAGAACAACTTATCCGACCTGACGAATGTTTCCACCGCACGCGGCAATCTCGGGCTCGGCACCATCGCCACGCAGAGTGCCGCGTCGGTCGCCGTTACTGGTGGTACGATTGACGGAACGGTGATCGGAGGGACAACGCGGGCGCCTGGCACCTATACGACGATCGAGAGCGTCGCCGGCCCCGGCCCGATCATGACTCACGATCCGACCGCAACTGCCGGCGCAGGTGGTTATCAATACCGGCTCGCGTACAGTTTTGGTGAATATACCAACGGGCCGGCCGGCGTGACCAACTATACGGACGATGTGTGGGTCTTGGGCTTCAATGTCGGCAACACACCGGGCACTCGTCTTGATAATACCAAACCGTCCGTCTATTTCCAATGGGATAGCAAAGTATATACTCAGGGCCAGTTTATGTCCCAGTTTTGGTTGCGGACCATCGATACGGCAGGTGGTCAGCGCTACCCGTTGATATTCAACTTCCCTCATCCCGGCGGGACTGGAGCGGGCAGCGAACTGCTGATGGATTACATCACATTCACCCCGTACAGCGGGGGCAGCAGTGATGCTGTGAAGATCGACGCACTCAACAAGCTGGTTCAGTTGATTGATGGCACGCAGCTGAGCGTGGATACCAACAATGTGCCGATCGCCGTGCAACTCGGGGGTGATGGCGCTGCCCGCACGCTGCCCTATATCGATAGCGGCAGTACGCTACGGACAGCGACGCCGATGACCGTTGTGGCGCCGCGCGCCGGCGCGGGCGCGCTCTATCCGGGGCAGTTCGTTACTCTCCAACCAACCTCCGTAAGTTCTGGCGATATTATCCTCGCCCAAATCGCCCCGGCGGTCACTGGGTCGCTCTATTCACAAAACATGGTCGCCGCGCCTAGTTTGGGTTTTACCGCGCAGCTTGTGAATACCGACGCTACGCATACAACTGCGTACGCGCGCCATAACATCGCAACAAACGGTGATAGCGGAGGCGACCCGTTCATCAGCTTCCAGGTTCTTGGTAGTACCGATTGGGCCATCGGCATCGACAATTCCGACAGTGACAAGTTCAAGGTGTCGCGAGCGACCGCGCTCGGAACAAATGACAAACTAACTCTCGACGACTCCGGCAACCTATCGGCTGGAGGCGTGATAAGGCCGGGTTCGTTTACAGTGGCGGCTCTGCCAGCACCTTCGGCGGTTGGCGTCGGCGCGATAGCTTACGGTTTCAATGGCCGCAAATCAGGGGAGGGTTCCGGCGCCGGAACCGGCATCCCGGTATGGTGCGATGGCACTAATTGGAGAACCTTCTACGACAATACCATTGCAATGGCTTGACCGTAACAGCGGCGGGGGAGGCGACGGCATGCGTGCGGAAGAGAAGCGAGCAGGCGACGATAGCATCGACATGGTCCAAGCGGGCAACCGACAATGGTGGACCAAACGAACGATGTCATACGACTGGACGAGCAACATTGAGACGAGAAAATTCTCGCGCGACTGGTACGACGAAATTGACCAACGATTTGTCTTCGGCGCGCGGCTGTTTGCGCATGAAACCGTCCCATTCGACAAGATCATTCCGTTTCGGCAGCTCGAAGGCAAATCCGTGCTCGAAATCGGTTGCGGCATGGGTTTGCACACCGAACTGATGACGCGCGCTGGAGCTGCGGTGACCGCTATCGATATCTCGGTTACGAGCGTTGATGCAACGCGACGGCGTCTTGAGCTCAAGGGACTGCCGGCGAACGTGCTCGAAATGGACGCTTGCAAGCTCTCTTTCCCTGACGATAGCTTCGACTTCGTGTGGTCTTGGGGCGTCATTCACCATTCGGCCCAGACGGGACGCATCATCAAGGAAATTCATCGGATCCTGAGGCCTGGGGGCGAAACCAGGGTAATGGCCTATAATCTCGACGGCACGGGCGCTTATGCAACGATCGTGCGGGACTACCTATTCGGCTTCTGGCGCGGCAAGACACTCGATGAGTGTCTCTGGAGACGGTCTGACGGCTACATGGCGAGATATTATACCAAGGACATGTTGAGCGATATTTTTCTCATTTTCTTCGATGATGTCTCTGTGGAGAGCCTCGGCCAGGATGCCGACGCCGTCCCATTGCCGGGGCCTCTGCGCAGGCCGCTTCTGCGTCTTTGGTCGAATCGCAGGTTGAGGGCATTGGCAAACTGCCGGGGGTCATTTCTGTTCGTGACAGCAAGCAAGAAGCCCGCACCGGCATTCTTTGAATGGCAACAATAGTGAGCCTATTGCGTCGATTGCATGGGGTCACGAAGCTCTTCGGCTTCGACGCCGTCCAACGGTGGCGCGCATGTTACGGTTTGCCAACTTACTAAACGCAGGGGTCACTTTTATTTTTCTGTTCCTATCGCCGAAGTCCAGCGTTTCGAATTTGACGCGCATCGCATCTTCAGCATGCCCTATTTGCTTGCAATGTTTCGAGAGAATGATCTTCTTCTCGACAGTTTTTCGTATGTCGATGACGCGGGCGCACTGCATATGGATATAGGTCCGGATTTCGTTGCGGAAGCTAAACGGAGCTTTCAGTGGCACTTCGGTTGCAGTATTTTCGAACTGCGCAAATCTGCATGAATTCGATGCGATGCATTAGTTCCGGAGCACGGGCTTTTCCGCAGGCCGCTCTCGCGCCTTTCTTCGGACCGGAAGGTGAGGGCATTGGCGAACCGGCGCGGCTCGTTTCTGTTCGTGAGGGCGAGCAAAGAGCCACTGCCATCCGACCGACTGATAGCCGCGGTAAGCTTCGTGCCCGACCGACGATCTTGCGTCCATCCCGTATCACATAGACAGCTGTCCAGAGCGAATGTCTGTCTATCAATCAAAGAGTCCGTACGTGAACAGCCCGGCAGCGTCGCCGGGAAGCGTGAGAAACCTCGCGCTAGATGGCGTGCGAGGCCTCGCGATCAGCCTTGTCTTAGTGTGGCATTATTTCACGTGCGAGGTAGTCGTGGAACCGGGGTCGCTCCTCGCCTACGCGAAATGGGCGACTGGCCTGACGTGGAGTGGCGTGGATCTTTTCTTCGTGCTCTCCGGCTTTTTGATCGGCGGGATCATTCTCGATACGCAGAAAGCCGCCAATTTCTATACTGTTTTCTATGTTCGCCGGGCAACCAGAATTGTTCCCATATACTTTATCGTTATCTTCGCCTACGTACTATTATCGATGACTTCGGCCCATAAGATCGAATGGCTGTTTGCTGATCCCATCCCTTTGGGATATTACCTGACATTTAGCCAGAATATGGCGATGGGGATGATGAGCTCTTTCGGCTCGCATTGGCTCGCCATTAGCTGGTCGCTCGGGATCGAGGAGCAGTTCTATATTTTACTGCCACTGCTCATGCGAAATGCAAGCACTCGATATCTAACTCAGATGTTAGTATTTATGTTCTTTCTCGCACCCATATTCCGCGGGAGCACAACTGGTTTAGGAGCCTATGTGTACTTGTGGTGCAGGATCGATTCTTTATTGGCCGGGGTTATCGTTGCATGCCTTATCCGTGACGAGCTTCTGGTTGCCAACGTGAGGGCGCGAATAGCGTCCGTGTGGGCGGTATTTCTCTCGGCAGGGGCATGCATCGTCGGCTACAGGATATTGTTGCATGGAGTGGTCGAATACGTTTATTTTTCGCTATTAGCCATGTTTTACGCAACCCTGCTGCTGATCCTGCTTATTCAGCGACATACATTGCTCTATTGGATATTTACGCGGCCTGCCTTGATCTGGCTTGGCCTACGATCATATTCTATTTACCTAATTCATCAGCCAATCAGCGGCTTATGGTTCGGAGCGGTGTTCGGCACTGAACCTAAGTTCAGTGACTATCGTGGCTTCGGCATCACAATTATTTCGTTGATCTCAACTTTGTTGCTCGCTAACTTGTCTTATTATTGCGTAGAGTCGCACTTCCTGCGATTTGGACATAGGCTGCGATACGCGACGCTCACCGAAGCGGGCGCAAGGACGTCGCATCAAGTCCGACAATGGCGTCATGACGAATTCGAGTAGCTCAACACGAGCGAGGCAGGTTGGCTGCGCGACCTCGGGAGAGTAACTGTGATCAACAAGAAAAGACGGGCCAGGGGCGTCCAGTCTGCTTGCCTGCGCACGCCTTCCATCCACTGTGGCACCGATCTGCACACATCCGTAGAATCGGGTAGCTAACGCATGCTCAAAGGCTCGCCCCTGATCGCGCCCGCCGGGGAACTGATCTGCCTGGGCGTGCTGCTCGCCGCGTATTTGTTGACCGATGCGATGTCCGGGGTGGAGAAAATCGAAATTATCGACCTTGTTGGGCCAGTCTGGTTGACCGGGGTGCTCTGCGTCAGCGCGTTACGGATGTCGCTGCTAGACAGCGGTGCCGTTTGGACGGCGCTCTTCTGGTTCCGTGTATCTGCAGCCGTGTACTTTGGCGCGGGCGCGCTCGTGCCTCTGGTCGCGAACGCTGAGACCCGCCTTTATTTGGAGGCAACCTATCTCTTTTTCAACGACGAAATAGCGAAGCTAAACGTAATTGTTGTGGTCGGCTGCTTAACGGTGCTGGTATCCGGGAATGTATGCCTTTTGTTTGCGCGGGGGGCACCCAAAATCGAACATCAGCCGAACCCGCCAAAAAACGAGCCGGTCGGCAGACATTTGCTGACGGCCGGCCTTTTCTTCCTCATCTTAGGCAGCACAGTGAAATACACGTTCACCGTACCACAGATGCTAGGACTAACAAGTTTCGTATTGCCTGGAGCAGTTGGCGCGATCGGCAACTTCACCTACGCCGCCGTATTCTTCTTGACCGCCTGGAGTTATGAAAACGCAAAAGGGGCGTTCCCTCTCATCGTGTTGTTCGTCGCGATGGAACTGCTGATTGGGGTCCTCACCCTGACCAAGACCGAGGTGCTGCTGGTGTTGATGATGTTCCTTCTCGCCTTCCTGCGGCGCCAAATAACGCTTGGCCGGCTCGTTATTATCGCTGCAATTATGATTCTTTGCTACGTCACGATACAACCCATAATTGACTATGGACGAATCGAACAGTTGCGCCGCTACGCGGGTTACGAGGGCGGTGATCTGGCCGAACGACTCGACATTCTTCGTCTCGCCATTGATAATTATTCAGCAGCCGCTAAGGACGCGGGGGGCGCCCAGGCCTCATTGGTCCGCATTACATATGTGAATACGGCAGTATTTGCTGTACGCCAATACGATTCGGGACATCCTGGCCACTCGTTGGCGCTCCTCCTGTCGGTGTTCGTGCCAAGATTCTTGTGGCCAGATAAACCCATCATCACGCAGGTAGGGACAGACTTCAATTTCCTTGCTACGGGGATTTCGACCTCCGCTTCCAGCCCTGGCTTGTTCGCTGAGGCATACTGGAATTTCGGATGGCCCGGCGTTGTTCTGTTGATGATTCCGCTCGGTATGATTCTGGCATTTCTCAGTCGCTACGCGCTGACTGTTTTCCGTCGCGAGCAGTGGCTCTACTTCCCTGTCGTGATTTTGGCCATACGCATTGGGTTCCGGACTGACGGCTTTTATGTCGGCGATGTGGTTGGTGGCTTGGTCATTCTGGTCGGTCTGCACATCTCGCTTAAGACGCTTGATCGGTTCGTGCTGCCGATTTTCTGGCGATCTGCGACTGCAAGAACTTGAGCACGGCACGCGCCATGCGTCACAATCCGGGATTGCTGGAGGTGCGTTCGCCGTCGTTGTGGCGGGAACACTGTTCGTCCGTTCTGCTCGGTTGGCCGTTTGGGTCGAGTCGGTTCAATGCCTGAGAGAGGAACGCGAAGGTCTGGCAATCTGCGAGCTAGGCGCATCGTGCGAACTATGGACGCCATCCATTGGCACGGTGCAATCGCCTGCGACTTCGAGGCCGCTTACACGCGTTCGCCCCGTTTCAAAGAGCGCCTTGCGGTCTGGTCGGAGTTAATCCAACGATATTCAAAGATTGGCGGACGGGTCCTCGATGTCGGGTGCGGTCCTGGGCTGTTGGCGTCGATCGCCGCTGATCGCGCCGCCGCCGTCCTGGCATTCGATGCAAGCCTGGAGATGGTCGGTCTCGCTCAAGCACGTGTTCGCTCAGCTGGACGTCATAACGTTAGGGTGCTTCAGGGGTTCATCGGTGATCCGCAGTTGCTTGGTGATCAGCGCTTCGACCTAGTCGTCTGCTCGAGTGTCCTTGAATACATCAACCAGCTTGGCGCAGGGCTCGATTGGCTTGTTGGCGCGCTCGATCCGGGTGGAGTTCTCTTGGTTTCGCTGCCTAACGGCGGCAGCCTCTACCGCAAAGTTGAAGGCGTGATCCATCGCTGGATCGGCCGGCCGGCGTACTACCGCCACGTCCGACATGTTCCGACATCCGAGCGCGCCGGCGCCGATCTCGTAGTGCGCGGCCTCAGGGTTGAGGAGACACGGTACTATTCGCCAGCACCGCTCCTCTCGCGGTTGGCCCGCGCTGCCGGACGGCCTGAGCTCGCCGACACCATGTTCGTACTAGCCGCCCGCCGCGTCGACGAGGCGGTTCGATGATCATTGGACGATCCCTGTGGTGGGGGACGCCTCGAGGGCGATGCGGCCATAGCTCCGAAGCCTTTGAAGAAAACTCTTGAGACATTCCGATCGTGTGGCCCTGATCTCAGCTTCGACCTGTGTTTCTCACGACCAGTGAGCACGCTGGTGCACAGGCGACCCTCCCCCCATGGCATGCCTCGGCGGCAATGATTGCGGTAGCGCCCTCCTCGTCATTTGAATCTTCTGAGAAGTCCAATTTTGTCCAGCACATCGGTATACCGCGTAGATACGGCGATCACGCAATAGCCGCGGGCAATGCCGATGCCCTCGCGCTGTGCCGGATAATTAGGGAAATAGACCAAGCTGGGGCCAATGCTGTCCGCGATATGGGGCAAGCAAATCTCTCGCTCTTCGTCATACTTGTCCCACCCAAAGCCAGCGTCGAACGGCACCTTGAAATCGTCGATCATTACGATGGTGTTCGGCCACTCTCGGAGCACTCGTAGCTCGTCACGGAGCGGGAGGTACTCGTACCAATGCGCATCGAGATAGACGAAGTTCGCGTTCTTTGAAATGGTTGGGGACAGCGATGCAAGAAAGTCGACACTACTGCCGCGATGTAGATGCACATTCTCCATGTCGCCGACGGTTCGGCTTGCAATCGCGAAATGATCTTCGTTGATCTCACAGGAGTAGACTCGGGCACCGCGCGTCCCGGCAGTCTTCGCAAGAAAATGCGTGGTCATGCCGAGGTAGGTTCCCGTCTCAATGTAGTTCTCGAAAGAGATTCTCGCGTTGATCTCGCGGAATGCGCACGCGCGCACCCTCTGCCGGTTGAAGTAATACGGTTTGCCGGTGACCAATGCCCTTGCGCGTCGGACGAAAACCGACGCTTTTGGGTAGGACTTGGTCAGCTGTACGTTATCGAAGCCCCCCATTGCGCGGCACTCTACCCCCAGTTTGCGTCAGCGCTCTCCCGACGAACCCGATACTGCCGGCTCCGCGCGTTTCGGACCAGGCCGGCGCACTCGCCAGGAATGAAAGCGACCCGCGCCCGAATCAATTAGAACTACCACGGTAGGGATGCTACGCCTAGCCGTGCATCATCAATGTTGTCAAGCTAAGTGGTAGTCGAGAAATGACGGCTCAGGAACCGGAGATGGGATCTGGTTCATACGCCAAAAATTAAAACTTCTGCTTCCTTCACGAATTCGTGGCGCCGAAGCACGGCACAGAGTGGCAGCCGTTTTTTGAAGTAAGAAGCTACGAGTCAGACCTGCCGCACTCGCATGGAGGGCTGAATCCATGGACCAGCTGCACCCATCCATTTGTGCCCGAATCGCGCGGGCGCTGAGGTCGCTCAGAGTTTTGCCCGGATGGGAGCGGGTTGTAGCCAGACTGGTCCCCGCCGATGCAGCCGGCCGTTTTGTTGTGGTAAATTTGACAGGGCTGTTTGCCGGCGACATATCGTCATTTATCGATCGAAGAATGTACCTATTCGGCGAATACGAGCGGGGCTCTATTAGGGATTTCATCTCGAAGATCCGAGGCGATCGGCGCGGCACGGTTCTAGACGTTGGCGCTAACGTTGGCACGCACAGCCTGGCATTCGCTCGCCACTTTAGGCAGGTACATGCCTTCGAGCCAAACCCAAACCTGTGGGAACATTTCGAAAGGAACATTGCTCTCAACAATCTACGCAACCTCCAGCTTCATAAAGTTGGCCTCGGGGACGGGAACGCAGAACTGCCGTTCTACCTCACCGACAGGAAGAATTATGGGCTTGGAACTTTTTCACGCATAGAGCAGTATGATCTTCCTCTCAAAGAGGTAGGGCGACTGACTGTTGTTAGCGGCGATGGTTATATCAAATCTGCACATATCGGACCCATCGACGCTATCAAGATCGACGTGCAAGGTTTTGAGTTGGAGGTTGTCCGGGGATTGGCCGATGTACTGGAGAAGGATCGGCCGTTTGTCTGGTTAGAGGTGAGTGCCGATACAATCGCTACTGTGCAAAGCACTGAATCTCTCCGCGAGCTGTTTCCATTTCAAAGCGATCTCTTTCGCTTTGAGCAACACAGAATTGGTGGCATTTTCCACTCAATGCGATTGCGGCCAGCATCGCCAGGCAGGTTAGACCCGGGCGATTATCTGATTGCTCCACTGAGCACTGACAAAGACCGAGCTATCGTGGCGTGATACGCCTTCTCGCGTCCACTCCGCACTTGAGAATTTCATAAACTATCCAGTCCTGCCGCCGAGGTGCACTTTTATGTGTGGGATTGCCGGCATCTACTCCTACCACGCCGTTGCTGATCCTGTAGATCGGCAAGAATTGATCCGTATTCGGGATCACATGGCGGCACGTGGGCCCGACGGGCGAGGCGAATGGCATTCCGGCGGCCAGCAACTAAGCTTTGCACATCGCCGTTTGTCGATAATCGACACCAGTGATTCCGGTGCCCAACCAATGGCGAGCGCCGACGGTAAGGTCGTCGTCACATTCAACGGCGAAATCTACAACTATCGGGAACTGCGCTCAGCCCTGCAGGCGCGCGGATTGGTGTTTCGCAGTCAATCGGACACTGAGGTTCTGCTCCAGCTTTATGCTCAAAAGGGCGAAAAGATGGTGCACGACCTTCGCGGGATGTTTGCCTTTGCTATTTGGGATTCGGCGCGTGGTTGTCTTTTCCTTGCGCGCGATCCGTATGGGATCAAACCCCTCTATTATACCGACGATGGTCGAACGATCAGGTTCGCGTCGAGTGTCAAGGCATTGCTGGCGGGCGGGCAGATTTCTCGTACCGCCGACGTCGCCGGTTTGGTTGGATTCTGCCTGCTCGGTAATGTGCCCGAGCCTTTTACGACGTACCGAGACATCCGCGCGCTGCCGGCCGGCAGTTGGCTGGTGATCGACAAAGCGGGCGCCCGTGAACCCGTGCGCTATGCATCTATCGCTTCCATCTACTGCGACGCTGAGAGGCAAGCTCCAGATTTTCCGCAAGCTGATTTGCATGAACGGTTCCGCGCGGCGCTCCTGGATAGCGTGCGGCACCATTTGGTGTCGGACGTTCCAGTCGGTGCTTTTCTTTCGGCCGGCGTCGACTCAGGCGCATTGATAGGCCTGATGCGTGACGCAGGACAGGACGATATTCGAACGGTTACGTTAGCTTTTGAGGAGTTTCGCGGCACAAGTTCGGATGAGGCGCCCTTAGCCGGTGTTGTTGCAAGGCGTTACGGGACTCGTCATACCACGTGCTGGGTCGGATCTGCGGAATTCCATAGGGACTTGCCGCAAATCATTGAGGCAATGGACCAGCCGAGCATCGACGGAATCAATACCTGGTTCGTAAGTAAGGCTGCCCATGAACACGGGCTGAAGGTAGCGGTTTCTGGTGTCGGGGGCGACGAGTTGCTGGGTGGCTACAGCACCTTCAGGAGCCTGCCCAGTCGATCTCGCTGGTTAAGGCTACTGCCTTGCTCAGCTTATTTGGGCGAAGGGTTCAGCCGTTTGGTGCGCGCGGCCCGGGCATTGGGATGGCAGATCCACCCGAAATTTGCCGGACTTGTTACTTATGGCTCGAGCTACTCCGGCGCGTATCTTTTGGGGCGTGGGCTGTTCTTACCGGCGGAAGTACGTGACATCATTGAAGACGAAAAAGTGGTGCAGCAAGGTTTAGCGCGTCTTAGCCCGCTGTCTCATACGCAGAAGGTGCTCGGTCCACAGCCTCGCACGGCGTTCGGAAAGGTGGCAGTACTTGAGTCGTGCATGTACCTCCGCAATCAGCTATTGCGTGACACCGATTGGGCGGGGATGGCTCATTCGGTTGAGATTCGAACACCGCTCGTCGATTATACGCTGCTGCGCAAGGTGGCTCCGATTATGGTCAAAAAGAGCAGACCAAGCGGAAAGATGCTGCTTGCTCAGGCCCCGACACTCGACCTGCCCATAGAAATCGTGAATCGTCCGAAGACTGGATTTAGCATTCCAATCAGGTCCTGGTTGCGCGACGTCATCGATCAAAACGCGTCCGGAAGTGGCGCCAAAGTCGATGAACGACTTTGGAGCCGAACTTGGGCCCGCGAGATTTTTGCGAGAGCTTCGGCAGTCGATAAAAAGCATCTGCAAGTGGGGTATTAATGGCATGACGCTTAAGTCAATCGAGATTGCCGGGCATATTGTGAACGCCTGTACCACAGGTCTTTCTCCGCTTTATCCTTCCTCTCGGCCCCGGTCGGTTGTTGCACCAAGAGCGCGCAGGAGAAGGCCATCAAGGCCATCAGGGCGCCCGTGCGGAGCGGATAATCGACAAAGGAATGCGCGACGAGGAGGGCAGCCACCATTGTTGCCGCGCGGGCAAGATGCCGATCAATCTCAAGCATTCCGCAGCCAGGTTTGGGCCGCCAGATCGCCACTGAGCGCAGCATTAACCAGACGGCGAACAGCCCCCCGAGACTCGCTCCGGCGACTCCCGCCTCAAGCCACAATTCCAGGACATCATCATGTGCATGGTTCACGTAGGCACCGGCCAACGTATCCTCGGGCCGCTCGAACGTGGCATATACCGGAACGAAAGTGCCGATGCCGGAACCCAAGGGCATATAGGCTTTTGCAGCCTCGATCGTCCGGTATGCGAACCGTATTCGGCCATCCTCCAGCGGATCGAAGGCAAACCTCTCCATGATGCGATACATTGTCAATTGAATCGCGAATGTGACCGCCAAGGCAATTGCGCCAAATAGCACTTTGGCAGGCGTGATCCCGGACTTGCCGCGCCGATCCGACACCATAAGTGCAATTGCGCCAAACAGTGCGACGATCGCGAGGCCAAGGCCGGCCCGCGAGCGCGCCATGGCCTGACCCGCAATAAGAACGACCAAAACGGTAAATCCACCGACGAGAGCCATGATCGAAGCTCTCTCATGCGTCCTTCTAGCGCCCATCGGCGCCGCGGCCAAAACGCTCTCCGCCACCCATGCAGCGGCAAGCAGCGTCAGGGAATAAAGCAACGCAGCGAAATGGTTTCTGTTCGCGAAGAAACCGACGGCTTCGGTAGAATTGGTGAAGGTGAAGAAACGCAAGGGACTGGACGGGCCTTGAGCGACCTGGATCAATCCCACGAACACGCTGAGGATGCCGACAGCGAGGATCACGAGGCTCAATAAACGCCGCTCGCGATAGCCAAGCAGAAGTGTGCCAACGAAGATCGCAAGCGGAGTCACAAGGGAAAGTGCGCTCAGCCATGTTGCGCGTGGCGAGACACTCACCGGCATCCACGGAAGTTCTTGGCCGACAATGGCAAACGCTTCAGCCGATAGCCCCCTGTTGGGCAAAGCCGCCCAGAGCGCAGGGGGAAGAGGCACCAACTGAAGGATGGGCACGCAAACCAATGCAAAACAAAACCACAGTGCCCACCGCGAATGGTTCGCAAGCTGCACCTCAAAACTGCGCCAGAGCGCGACTAACAGCAGCGGAATCGAAAGTAATTGAAGAATCGCGTCCGACAGAAACCCCGCGCGGGTCCCGCCTCCAAAGAACAGGCTGCCCGCGATGACGACTGCGCAGACATAAAATAACAAGCGGCCAGCCCAACCGTTCGCCTTTCCGGAATGCCCATCGAGGCGGACGCTCAGGTCCGTCATGGGCTTACGGGTAGCGGCGTCGTTTTGTTGGCGTTCGCGGCGATAGCACCCACCATCCCGCCAACTGCGGCGGCCGCGCCGGCTGCGGCCAGCGTGGTTGATGCGCTATCCGGCGTGGCCTGTCCGAGGGCATTGCCGCACGGGGACTCTGCCGTGATCGTGACTACCCGTCCGGGAACTACGGGGACCTCGCAGCCATCGTCGTAGACAATCCGACCGCTGCTCTTAGCGCCCGCCATTACGGAGTCCCCCACTTTGCCAGCAACGGGGCCGGCAACGTCACGAAATCCAAAGCCGCTATTGATCGACAGTTTCCCTGCGACGGGCACGACCGTTGCGGCCAGGGAAGCCGTGCTGAGAACAATCCCCGAAGCCAGAGCGGCGACAGCTGTCACGATGCGCATACGAATGGTCCTCCGATTGCTCACGTTTTGCACCATTATATGTTGCAGTCTGTAAAGACTACCCTATCAGATGTGCATCATACGGATTTGTGTGCGAGCGTGATAGAACGGCAACACTCCCCACCAAACCGCTAAAAATTAAACGTCTTTTTTAATGTCGGCCGACTCGGTGCCGCCGCTACTGTCGACTATCGTACTCTCCACACTGCCTCTAACAATGCTATATCGGTTCTGTCACTCATGGGGGCACCGAGGGGTCATCGTTCCATGATCGACCTGCATTGTCATATTCTCCCCGGCATTGATGACGGGCCGGCAGACCTTTCGATTTCGCTGGAGATGGCGAGAGCGATGGTGGCGGATGGCGTATCAGTGGTCGCTTGCACGCCGCACATCCTGCCGGGCTTGTATCACAATTCCGGCCCTCAGATTCGCCAGCTGGTCGCGCAATTCGAGCAAGTGCTCGAAGAGGAACGGATTTCGCTGCGACTGGTGACAGGCGCCGACAACCACATCGTGCCCTCCTTCATTGCAAGTCTGCGGTCCGGGCATCTGCTGACGCTTGCTGAGTCTCGCTATGTCTTGGTTGAGCCCCCGCACCACGTTCCACCGGTGAGGCTCGAAGATTTCCTATTTGAATTGATGACCGCCGGCTATGTGCCTGTTCTGACTCATCCGGAACGATTGTCATGGACAAAGTCACACTATGCGATAATCCAGCGGATGGTGCGGGCGGGTGTCTGGATGCAAATCACCGCTGGCTCCCTTGCTGGTGACTTTGGGCGATCGTCCCAATACTGGGGCGAACGGATGTTGCAGGAAGGGAACGTCCACATTCTGGCAACCGACTCCCATGACGTAGAGCGCCGTCCTCCGATCCTTGGCAAGGGCCGCGAGCTGGCAGCCAGGTGGGTCGGCGATCAAGAGGCCGAGCATTTGGTAGAGACCCGACCGAGGAAGGTGCTTGCCGATGAACCCGTTTCTAACATGCCAATGCCTGGGGCACCGGCTTTGTCGCAAGGGGCGGCGAGCGCCAAGGCTGATTCTCACTTGGACACGTACGTTGGACGCGATTGGCGGTTCGATTCCGATCGCGGTCGTCGTGGCAATCTCCGCTGGTTTTCTGGCGGGCTGCGCCGCCTATTCGAATAGTCCAACGGCAGGCAGCCTTGCCGCCGGCGGGCAGCAACCCGACGTCGGCTTGGCGAGCACCGCCGGAACGCAAGCCCGTTCTGCCCTGGCGGCGGAAACTGACGCCGCCTTCATATCGGTGACGGCATCCAAAGGCGCCACCTACAAAATTGGTGCGCAAGATATTCTCGACGTTTCGGTGTTCAAGGTTCCCGAACTGTCCAAAAGCGTCCAGGTGGCCGACATCGGAACCATCAACCTGCCTCTCGTCGGCGAGGTCCCTGTAGCCGGAAAGACAGCGCAGGAAGTGGAGCGTGACCTCACTTCAAGGCTGGGCGCCAAGTATTTGCAGAACCCCCAAGTGACGGTTTACGTGAAAGAGCACAACAGTCAAAGCACGACGGTCGAAGGCGCAGTTAAGAAGCCGGGCGTCTATCCGATTAAAGGGAAGACCTCGCTCCTGCAAAGCCTTGCATCGGCTGGGGGCCTTGAGCCGAATTCCGATTCGACCGTGGTCGTCTTCAGATACGCCGACGGCAGTCGCACGGCGGCAAGATTCGACGTCGACAATATTCGGTCCGGACAGGCGGAAGATCCAGTCCTTCAAGGAGGCGACGTGGTCGTGGTCGGCACCTCTGCGATCAAGGAGACCTTTAACAACGTACTGAAGGTCTTGCCGGCCGTCGGTGCGTTCGCGCTGTTACTCTGAACTGCAGTCCAAGCAAACCTCGGTTGGTCCTGAGCTGTCCATGAGCGACATTGCCGACGTCTCAAATGCCAGCGGAGCGACCGCCGGCCGACTCATTCCTGCGGCTCAGTCGGTTCCGGCAGCGCGCGATCCCTACCGTGCACTTGGCGGGTACCCAGGAAGCGGCCTGGATGCGCCGAGAGAGGCGGGCTTTGATCTATTCCATTATTGGCGCATTCTGAATAAGCGCCGATGGCTCATCATCAGCACTACCGCGTCCTTTATCGTACTCGGTACGGTGGCCTCACTCATGCAGACGCCGCTCTATACTGCGACGGCTCGTCTGCAAATCGATCGTAACGTGGCGAAAATCGTCGAGCAGGGTAACGTGACGCCGATCGAAGGCGCCGACTTCGAGTTTCTGCGCACGCAGTACGAGCTTCTGCAGAGCCGCACGATGGCTGAGCGTGTGGCTTCCGCTCTCAAGCTTGGAAACGACCCTGATTTCCTGAAGCCGAGAGAGTTTTCGATCGTCGGCGCAGTGATGGATATCCTGAAATCGGCGCCCCTCACCGCAGGCGAGCAGAATGACAATAGTGCGAGCGAGCGAGCCGCTGCCGGCGTCGTATTGACGAATCGCACGGTTCGCCCGGTGAGTGGATCGCGCCTGGTTGATGTCACGTACTCTGACCCTGTTGCGTCGCGCGCGCAGCGGATCGCGATGGCATACGCGGACGCTTTCATCGCCTCCAATGTGGACAAGCGGTTTCAGGCGAATGCGTACGCAAAGACGTTTCTGGAGGATCAAATCCAGCAGGCGAAGCTGCGGCTGGAGGAATCCGAGAAGGCGCTGCTTGCATTCGCGCAGCAGGAGCAGATCGTCGTCGTAACGGAGAAATCGTCGATCGCTGAGAACAATTTGGCAAGTGCGAACATCGCGTTGGGGAACCTTGTCTCGGAACGCATAAAGAACGAGCAGCTGTGGCGACAAATCGAGGCGGCGAATGCAATCAATCTCCCACAACTGCTCGCCAACAGCGTGATCGAGAGCCTGCGCAGCAAGCGCCAGGCGCTCGTCATTGAGTATCAGGAGAAGCTCGAAACATTCAAGCCGAGCTTTCCGACGATGATCGAGATCAGCAGCAAAATGAAGGAGATTGACCGCCAGCTGGCGACAGAGGTTCACACGATAAAGAACTCGTTCAAGGCGGCCTACGAATCGTCGCGGTCGCAGGAAAAGCAGATGAATGCTCGAATTGACGTTCTGAGAACAGAGCTTCTCGATCTTCAGAAGCGCAGCATCCAATACAATATCTTGAAGCGAGAGGTTGACATCAATCGCGATCTTCATGCGGGCCTGCTCCAGCGCTTCAAGGAAGTCGACGTCGCGGGTGGCGTCGGTGCTAATAACGTGTTCGTCGTCGACAAGGCCATCATACCAAGCGCCCCATCCTCGCCGAACCTGTCGCGCGCCCTCCTGTTTTCATTCGCGCTTGGACTCGGGGCCAGCCTTGCAGCCGTCGCCGTCCTCGAGCGCATTGATGACAGAATTGGCTCCGCTGAGGAGCTCGAAGAGGTTTCGGGCCTGTCAACGTTAGGAATTATTCCGAAAGTCGATGGCAAGACCTCCGTCATGGACGAGCTGGCAAATCATCGATCGGCGTTGTGCGAGGCGTACCGTTCCCTGTGTACGGCCCTGCAGTTCTCGACAGAGAACGGCTTGCCAAAGACACTGTCGATCACGAGCGCCAGCCCGGCCGAAGGCAAGTCACTCACATCACTAGCGATTGCCAAGCATTTTGCCAGTTTGGGCCTTAAGGTGCTGGTGGTCGACGCGGATCTACGCAATCCTTCCCTGCACGAGAAGCTCCATCACGACAATTCAATCGGGCTCAGCAACTATCTTACCGGCGCCTGTGGTACGCCAGACGCCATTAAACCCACCAACTTTCCAAACTTGTCTGTTATCACGTCTGGTCCCGTGCCTCCCAACGCTGCGGAATTGCTGGGAAGCAGCCGGCTCCTCTCGCTCCTTTCCGTTGGCTGCGAGGTCTTCGATCTCATCGTTATCGATGGACCGCCGGTCATGGGTCTCGCGGACGCGCAACTGTTGTCCAGCGCTGTGGCAGCAACCGTATTCATTGTCGGTGCAGACCAAGCGGGGGCGCGCCTGATCCGGGGCGCCCTGAGGCGACTGGCGCTCGCGCGCGGACCGGTCATCGGTGCGGTGCTGACCAAGTTCGACGCCAGAACCGCCGGATATGGATACGGGCATGGATATGGATACGGGTATGGCAATCACGGAAAATCGTCCGGCCAGTCCGCCATTGATTCCCGTGGCAGCAAGCAGCAACTGACGAATGCTCATGAGAGCGGCTGATGAATCACGGTACGGCTCTGGGGGTCGCCATCGATCTCCTTCACTTGCCTTCGCGGGTGCGACTCGTTAGAGCGGCCCCTTTGCCTGCCGGCGTGCTCGACCTGCTTCGAATCGCGGCAGGCGACGAAGAGGCGATACGCGAGGCGACCGAGGTCGCGAGCCGATCCCGTGACGTCGTCGGTGAGGCGGTTGCATTCTTCATCGAGCAGATCCTGCTGTCTCCGGATGCTGACAGCTACCGCGTCCTCGGCGCGAATCCAGAAGCGACAAGCGCAGAACTTAGACGCAACATGGCCCTTCTCCTGCGGTGGCTGCATCCCGACCTCGACCCACACCCCGGGCGGGCGGTCTTTGTCACGAGGGTGACCCTGGCCTGGAACGACCTTAAGACATTGGATCGCCGCGCCGCCTACGATCGGTTAAGGCAAATTTCGCTGACTAAAAAATCGCGCAAGAGCCGCGCGCGCCGCAACTGGGCGCCAGACAAACACCTGCGCAGGGCGACGAGATGCGGTAGACACGACGGCAAGAGCCGATCGCTCGATGCGTACTGGCCCCTGCACGGACGTCTTTTGCGTTGGACGCTATTTTTTTTCATTTGTCGGACTGCCCCCTGAGCGTCGGAACGGCCATCGGCTGACGCCGCGCCGCCGGCGTACGGCTCTGTGGAATCGAAGTGCAATGATCCTGAGCATGCATATGAGCCGGCAGAGATGCTTCCAAGCGGTCATGCTCCCCTTGATTACAATCTTTCTTGTCTGGGAGGTGATAACGAGAAGCTTTGTCGCCTATCTTGCCGACGTCGCCCCGGAGATCGCTCTCCTGGTACGACCGACCGATGCGGCGGCGCTCTCGAGCCTCGCAGAGACGCGGCTCACTCTCGAGCGATCCTCCAAGACGTCAGATTTCGAATCTCCTCGGGACATGGCCGTCGATCGCGGCACCAGCCCTCAGATCGCAGCATGGGCGAAGTTGGCCGTTCTCAGCGACCCGCTCGACGCACGCGCCTTTCGCATCCTCGGTCAGCTTGCCGATGGCGCGTCGGACGAGGCGGGAATTGAGAGATTTATGCAGGCCGCCGTTCGGCGCTCCCTTCATGAGAGCGTGGCCGTATACTGGCTGATGCAAAGGCGCCACGACATACACGACTACGGCGTGGCGATCCGTTACGCCGACACGCTTCTTCGAACGCGGCCAGAACTCATCGCTCAGGCGATGCCGACACTGTCGCAAATTGCAGAGAGTAAGGATGCGGGGAGTGAACTAAACGGCCTCCTCGCCGCTAATCCGCCTTGGCGCGGGCCATTTTTCGCGCTTCTACCAAACTACATTTCGGATGCACGCACGCCTCTCTATCTCTTTCTCAATCTCCGGGACACGGCAACGCCGCCGACACCCCCGGAGCTTCGCGGTTATCTCGATTTCCTGATCCGCCACACATTCTATGAGCTCGCCTACTATACATGGCTCCAGTTATTGCCTGCTGAGCAGCTCGGAAACGCCGGCCTTTTGTTCAACGGCAGCTTTGAACTTGCCCCCTCCGGGCTGCCATTCGATTGGCTCATTTCTTCAGGATCAGGCGTCACGGCCACCATCGCTACTCGACCCGACCGCGACACCGAGCGCGCCGTCTTCATCGAATTTGGGCATGGACGTGTGGAGTTCCAGGGCATATCGCAAGTAACCATGCTCTCGCCCGGCACTTACAAGTTCCACGGCAAATATAGGGGTGAAATTGCCGGCCGGCGTGGCCTGCGGTGGCGGATCACCTGCGCGGGTGCGACAGCGATCCCGATAGGGGAAAGCCCAATGGTCGTCGGAATTGCATCGCCCTGGAAGGATTTCGAGTTCGCTTTTTCTGTACCAAAGGCTGACTGCCGGGCTCAGCATGTGCGTCTCGTTCTCGACGCACGATCACCGTCCGAGCAGTTTGTTTCCGGCTCGATATGGTACGACGAACTCCGGATCGTGCGCGCCGAATGATCCTTCTTGAGGATGATCTGGCATTTGCATAACCGCATACGAGCCTCCCGTCATGGCAAAGCTCCATCATTCGACCACGGCGACCCCTGTTACTTCCTCTCGGCCGCAGCTGCGGGCTTCCCGGCGCCTGCTGGTGCTGTCTTTGCTGATCATTGCGTTCTGCATCGCGACTTGGCTCGGCGGCGGACTGTTGCTCCGAGTTGCCGCCCAATCATGGATGATCTCCGACTCGTTGGGACCGGCCGATGCCGTTGCGGTCTTTGGCGGAAGTCTCGAGACACGGCCGTTTGCCGCCGCCGAGTACTACCGAAAAGGCCTCGTCAAGAGGGTGCTGGTGGCCAACAACTCATCCCTCCACACCGCCGCAAACCGCAGCGTTCTGCTTCGGCTCGGTGTGCCCGATATGGATATTGACGTCTTTGGATCAGGGCCGTCGAACACTTACGAAGAAGCGCTTGCGCTCCGCGCGTGGGCGGTCGCCACGGGCGCCAGCGCGGTGATCGTTCCGACAGAAGCGGTCCCGTCTCGCCGCGTGCACTGGGTGTTGCAGCGCGTGTTCGCCGGCACCGGAATCCTGGTCCTGGTGCCAGTCCATTACTCTTCCGAGGAGGCTGGTGTCGAGTGGTGGAAGAATGAAAAGCTACCCGTTACGTTCCGAATAGAGCTACTGAAGTACGCCTATTACCGGCTCAGGTATTGATGATCTCTTCATAACGCGCGAAGTCGCTGCGACAACGGATGTGACGGGCCTGCCGCCAGCGCGTTAATGCTCTCCTTAAAATCAGCGGCCGATTGGCTCACATTGCCGGATTCGTCCAAGGCAAAGCATCGGAACCCAAGTCCTTCAAGACGGTTCATGCACTCTGCACGACCGCCAGGGTTATTTTCGAAGAGCACCAATGCTTCAGGGCTTCTGCGCAGCGTTTCGACTGCGCCCGCAATGACTTCCGGTTCGTGCCCCTCGGTGTCAATCTTGATGAACGTCACTTTCCACGAGGGTTGAATAAGCGCGTCGACGGTGGTGATTTCGATATCGAACCGAATGGCCGCGACGGCGTCATCGGCGACGATCCGTGCCTCACCGTTGTAGGGACCCTCGGCGGTTAGGACCGCGCGCCCGGACGCAGACGACGCGCCAAGGCGAAGCGCATTAAAGCGATGCAGCCCGTTCAACCCTAGGTTCTTGACGAGAATTGAATGAGCATCCGGAGCAGGCTCGAGGCACACTCCGCTCTCGAACAGATCGGCAAGAAGCAGAGTGTAGATGCCGATATGAGCGCCGACGTCGACGATGGATCCTCCGCGCACGCACTCGCGTCGCAGGAATTGGATGTAGGTGGACTCATAGATCCGCGTGTAGATCGCTGCAGTGCTGTTTCGGCAGCTCGGGTCGGCGTAGAGAAGCAGCCCGTTGTCGAGTCTCAAGACAAGGGGAAATTGGAACGTGCGTTTGTATGCCTGCCACACGATCGCGGCACCAAGGCGCTGCAAACGCATCCCACGATTCGACGGCTCGTTCCAAACCGTGCTCAGCACGCTAGTCGCCCGCTTCAACTAATTTGAAAGGATTTGATGATTCGCTTCTGTCGCGAAGGGCGCGACGGAGGGGACTATGGCGGCAAGAGAGAAGGCTGTGAAGAGATATGTTGTGCGGTTGAGCGGGGATGAACGCGAG
>WNFT01000343.1_pt1 | contig 54311 bp, 41 predicted proteins | sample 5400191 | NCBI WGS metagenome assembly WNFT01 (sample SAMN13153359, study PRJNA577476) | soil metagenome | isolation source: 80 cm saprolite under Madrone tree | place: USA:California | collected 2016-06-14 | reverse complement strand
GATAACGCGTGCGCGGGATGCCACTCGCCGTCCGCGGGCTTCGGCGATACACAATCCATCGCCATCGGCATCCAGAACAACAACGTGGTGGGGCCGAACCGCTTCGGTCCGCGCAACCAGCGCCGTACACCAATGGCATCGAACACGGCCTTCTTTCCGGCCCTGATGTGGAATGATCGCTTCTTCGCGTCTTCCGGCGATCCCTTCGATAACTCCCGCGGGTTCGTCTTCCCGTTGCCCGAAGGGACCACGAGATTTCCGCCCAATGATCCCGTCATCCGCACGCTGCTGGCGGCGCAGGCTCACCTGCCGCCCACCGAGCTGGTTGAGGTGGCTGGATTCACCGGCACTGCCGGAACGATCGGACCCGATTTCGATCAGTTCGATGACGGCAAGGGTTCGATCGTGCCGCCTCCCGACACGAGCGGCTCGCGCAATGAACCCATCCGCCAGGCAGTGCTCCAGCGACTCAATGCGTCGCCGGCCTATCGGAGGCTGTTCGGGGATCTGTTTCCAGGCGTCGCCGCCGGAGGACCGATCGATTTCGCGATGTTCGGCCGCGCCATCGCGGAGTTCGAGTTCACGCTCATTTTCGCCGATGCGCCGATCGACCACTTCGCGCGCGGTGAGAGCTGGGCGATGAGCCTTCCCGAGAAAAAGGGCGCGTTGCTCTTTTTCGGAAAGGCCGGCTGTGTGGTTTGCCACTCCGTTGGCGGCAAGTCCAACGAGATGTTCAGCGACTTCAAAATGCACGTCATCGGCGTGCCACAGATTGCGCCCGAGTTCGGCTTCGGCAAGGGCAACATGATCTTCGACGGACCCGGGCAGGATGAAGACTTCGGGTTGGAGCAGGTCAGCGGGGATCCCGCAGACCGCTACAAGTTTCGCACATCGCCTTTGCGAAATGTGGCTCTGCAGAAGGCATTCTTTCACAACGGATCCTTCACGCGGTTGGAGGACGCGATCTCTCATCACCTGAACGTGTTCGATTCGGCACGGAATTACAACCCAATCCGGGCGGGAGTGGACAGGGATCTGACGCTTCGAATGGGGCCAATCCGACCACTACTCGCTCGAATCGATCCGCTCTTGACTCACCCCATCAAGCTTACGCCCGATGAATTCGAAAGCCTGGTGGCATTCGTGAGAAACGGGTTGCTCGACCCCCGTGCGGAGCGCCTGAATCTGTGCTCGCTGATCCCCGGGTCGCTGCCCAGTGGCATGCCACCCCTGCGGTTCGAGGAATGTCCGAAGCCCTGAGAGTTACCTTTGGGCTTTGCACATACCGGCTTTGAGCTAGTTTCGTCCTGCCCGTTGCGAGATACTTCCACGCATGGGACGAGAAATTCTGAGCACGCACCAGAAGGCGCTCCAGATCAACCTCGATCCGACGAAATACGGCACGTTCGTCGAGATCGGTGCAGGGCAGGAATTAGCGCGCTGGTTTTTCCGCGTGGGCGGCGCGTCGGGCACCATCGCGAAGACGATGTCGGCCTATGACATGACGATCAGCGATGCGATCTACGGCCCGTGTGAACGTTACGTCAGCCGGCAGCGCCTTCAGTCGATGCTCGACCGCGAGTTCGCCCTGCTGGTGGAGCGGCTGAATGAAAAGCGCGGGTCGACCACCCGGTTTTTCGCCTTCGCGGACACTGTGGCCGCCCGCAGCTACAAGCGCCAGGATGAGGCGCACGGCTGGCTCGGCATCCAGTTCCAGGCTGTGGCGCAGGGTCCGCCGTCGCAGATCATCATCCATGTGCGGCTTCTCGACAAAGAAAACGTGCAGGAGCAGGAAGCGCTCGGCGTTATCGGGGTGAATCTCGTCTACGGGGCGATTTATCAGCATAACGATCCTTACTCCTTGATCGACGCGCTTCTCGACAATCTCACGACCGACCGCGTCGAAGTGGACATGCTCAAGTTCTCCGGCCCCGCGTTCGCCGACGTGGACAACCGTCTCATGGCGCTGCAACTCGTGCAAAAGGGGCTGACCAAAGCCGCAATGTTCATGGCAAACGGCGAAGTGGTCCAGGCGGCCGACGTGCTCCACAAGAAGTGCATCCTCGTCGAGCGCGGCAGCTTCCGCCCGGTCACCAGGGTCACCATGGATATGCTCGAGTGCGCCACCGCGCAGTTTGTCCAGGAGCCGAACGTACAAGGCGAGGACGTTGTCGTGCTCATGGAGATGACGCTGAAGAACCTGATCGAAGGCGACAAGATCGACCACAAGGATTTTCTCGATCGGGTCGACATCCTTGGCGCGATGGGCAAGACCGTGTTGATCTCCAATTACAGCGAGTATCACCGGCTGGCGTCACATCTCTTTCTCTACACGAAAAAAATGATTGGCATTGCGATGGGCGTGCCGAGCCTGCGCGAGATTTTCGACGAAAAGTATTACACGGATCTTGAAGGGGGCATTCTGGAAAGCTTCGGGCGCCTGTTCAAGAACGATTTGAAGCTTTACGTGTACCCGCTGAGGGAGCCGAAGTCCGGAGCCCTCATCTCGGCCGGCAACTTGCTTGTCGCGCCGAACTTGCGGCATCTCTACGCCTACCTCGTGGAAAATCGCTTCATCGAGTCGATGCGCGACTTCAACGAGACCTGCCTGCCGATCTTCTCGCGCGATGTGCTGGCCAAAATCCGCTGCGGCGATCAGAACTGGGAAACCATGGTCCCGGCGCAAGTGGCAGCAATGATCAAGGAACGGAAGCTGTTCAACTATAGCGGCAATTAGTCAGCCGCGGATTACGCGGATGGGCGCATCAAGGTTCATTAATGCGCCCATCCGCGCAATCCGCGGCTGACCATAGTAAATACGATGATCTCGGAACAAGCAGTCCTCTCAAAACTCACGCGGCGCCTGATCCCTTTCATGTTCATGCTCTACATCGTGTCCTATCTGGACCGCATCAACGTGGGTTTCGCCGCATTGCAGTTGAACACTGCGTTGAAACTCGATCCTGCCGTGTTCGGCCTGGGCGCTGGAATTTTCTTCATCGGATACTTCATCTTCGAAGTTCCGAGCAATCTGATCATGGCGCGCGTCGGGGCTCGCATCTGGATGGCGCGCATCCTTGTTACGTGGGGCATCATTTCTGTGGCGATGATGTTCGTACGGGGACCGGCGACATTTTATACTCTGCGATTCCTGCTCGGCGTTGCCGAGGCCGGGTTCTTTCCCGGCATGATCCTCTACCTGACTTACTGGTTTCCCGCCGGAGCCCGGGGGCGCGCCGTTGCCCGCTTCATGACGGCGACCGCGATTGCCGGCGTGATTGGCGGTCCTGTTTCCGGTGTGTTGTTGCAGATGGACGGAATCGGAGGACTCTCGGGTTGGCAATGGTTGTTTCTACTCGAGGGACTGCCTGCCGTGATTCTCGGTTTTGTGACCCTGGTCTACCTGCCCGATGGACCGCACACGGCGAACTGGCTTACATCGGAAGAGAAGGCCTGGATCTTATCCACACTTCAGCAGGAGCGCGAGCAGGTCCGCCGATACGGCCATAACACACTGCGGGATGCGATCGGCAGCAGCCAGGTATGGACACTGAGCCTGATTTACTTTGCGGTCATCATGAGTTTCTATGGTGTGGGCTTCTGGCTGCCTCAGATCATTCGATCGTTTTCGGGACTCAACGATCTGCTGGTGGGATTTCTCAGCGCAGTGCCGTACCTGGCTTGTTCGATCGCCATGGTCCTCATCGGAAGAAGTTCGGACCGCACCGGCGATCGGCGATGGCACGTGGCGATCTCGGCATGCGCCGGGGTTATTGGATTGATCGCCGCGGCGTTGCTGAAATCTCCGGCCGCAGAACTTGCCGCGCTGGCGCTGGCAGCGATGGGAATCTGGGGAACGCTCGGTCCGTTCTGGGCGATGTCATCCGAATTTCTGAACGGCACTGCTGCCGCCGCCGGCATCGCGCTCATCAATTCGGTAGGGAATCTTGGCGGATTTCTCGGTCCTTATATGGTAGGGCTCGTGCTGAAGCGGACGGAAGGCTTTACATGGGCGCTACTTAGCCTGGCTGTTTTCCCATTCATCGGTGCCCTCGTTACCCTCGCATTTGGCCGGTCGCAAAAGCATCGTATTCCGATACAATAGAGAACTGCGCCCTGCACGAAGTGACTGTTAATGATCGGCGGCGCGCTTGGCGGCGTCGAGTCGATGGTCTTTCCGGGCGAAGGCGTCGGCTTCTGGCCGTTGATCAGCATGGGCGCGATACCCGGCGGAACCATGCGATGCCCCTTCACCGGCGTTCAGCGGCTTTATCCGGTTGTCGATGGTGAAGGTAAACTCACAGGAGTGGTGACGCGAAAGGATATCCACGCACTCGAAGGCAGCACCCGCACTCTTGCCGACGTGATCAAACAGAAACCGGTGACCGCGTTTCCCGACGAGCCGTTAAGGGTCGTGGTCTACCGGATCGCGGAGACAGGTCTGACCCGCATGCCGGTCGTCGATCGGGAGAAGCCGCGCGATTTGCTCGGCATGATTTCGCTGAATGACCTGCTTCAAGCAAGAACGCGAAACCTCGAAGAGGAGCGCAGAGGGGAAAGAATCCTGCGTCTGCGGTTTCCGATAGCTCTGGCGCGAAACAAGCGGGTGTCGTAAAAGCCAGGTAAAAGCGGCTAAGTCCGTTCCTATTGGGGACTTTGCGACAATCTGTAAACCTCGAGCGGCTGCCTGCCGATAAGCTTTGCAAGGAGGCAGTATGCGATCTGTTCGAGCTCAGTATGACGCTTACAATCGCCAGTTCCACCTGTTAGACCAGGAAGTGGCACGTGAACTGAAAGACGGTGAAACATATCTCATCGCCGATTTTTTCACCCTGGATTTCCTGGAGGCAGAAGACCTGGAGCTTCTCGACGGCGACCAGTTCGCGTCCTAAGGCTTTAACCCTGCTTCGCGCGTCCCGGCAGGACCCTATTGACAAATGACCATGTGCAACCACAATGGCTGTTTGCAATTGTGTTCATAGCCAGGGAGGCCGAATGTCTCTACGACTTGAGAAAACGAAGTTACGTTCTTTTAATTTCCCCCTTCAGGTTCGTTCCTTAATTTGTCTCTTCGCTGCTCTGATTTTGAGCGGGTCTCATGTTGCGGATGTCTCCGCCGCGGCGAGGCCGGCGACTTCCACAACGTCATATGGCCTCGAGTGGCCTGGTGACGGTGCCGTACGCCGCATGCTCTACTGGCACAACCCATTCCCAATCTACGACGCAACTTACATTTTTAAGGTCTTTCCGCGTAAGAAAACCACTGGGACCAATCCTCGGTACTACACGACGTTTTTCTGGGGCAATGATGGGACGTTCACATGGGATACCGGCAACACCGCCAACACTTACTATGGTGCGCATCCGTATCCGGTTCCTGCGCCGATGGGGCCCGGTCAGTGGGAGATTTCCGTCGGTAGCAACGATTGGGTCACCGGTACCGAGGTCCAATGGGATCGCTGGTATACACAGGTCTTCCGCGCGTGGCGCCAGTCGCCAACAACCACGTGGCACGAGTTCTACTGGGACTGGCCGGATCAAACCAAGGTTATTCGAGTGCCGGTCAACGATCCGAATTGGGCTTCGAAGAACCCTCCCACGCCAGCGATTGTGATGGGGCAAGCGCCAAATGTGAACGGGGCATCGTGGGGAGGATATGCGGGGTGGGAAGAATTCGACGGGATCATCCGAGGCATCCAGATATACTCCGGGTTGCTCTCGTTGACCGACATTCAGTCGGAGATCACCGCTCCGAAGTCCAGCGCGGCCGGCACGTCCTTCATTTGGTACCTGAATCTCGATCCTCGTCCCACCGATGTGACCGACAAGAAAGTCATCGGCACCCCACACAATCCTTCGTGGGATGGCACCACAGCCCTGGAATGGAGCCAGGTCCAGGCGCCGCCTTCCGGGGATACCACTCCTCCTTCAGTTCCGACAGACCTCAAGGCAAAGCCCGTTTCGCCTAATCAGATCGATCTCTCGTGGCACAAATCGAAGGACAAAGAGGAGAAGGACAAAGGTAAAGACAAGGACAAAGATAAGGATAACGACAAAAACAAGAACAACAAGGACGACAAGAAGGACGACAGGGACGACAAAAACAAAAACGACAAGGACGACAAGAACAACAACAACGACGATGACGATGACAAGGCGAAGGACGCCGCCGGCTATCTAGTTTTCCGGAATGGAATCCGGATCGCCGACGTCAAAGGCACGTCCTATTCCGATAAGGGTCTTGCTCCCGGCACCACGTACTCGTATAGGGTCGCGGCGTATGACGCTGCGGGCAATGTCTCGGCTCAAAGCTCACCGGCTTCGGCCACGACGTTCATCGAGGGCATTCCGCCGAAACGTATACACTGAAATACCGGCGGTCATAGACCGCCGCTACAGTGCAGACTGCTAACCGCGTCGCTTGCCTTCGTCGATGAGTTGGTGGAATTCCGGGTCATCCTGGAGGCAGGCGAGATCGGGATCCCGCGCGACCCAGTCCCATTTCGACAAGCCCGCCGCGGTTGCTCTCTTTAGTAGCGTCATGGCCTCCGCCTTTTTCTGGAGGATTCCATATACGCAAGCCGCGTTGTAGAGGATGTTCGCGTCGTTCGGGCGCAGGGCGACAGCTTTCTGCAACTCGCGCATCGCGTCGGCTTCGTTTTGAAAGAATGCGTGATTGGCGGCAAGCAGGATGCGCGCGCGAACATCTTCCGGAACCCACTCGAGGTGCCGCTCGATGGCATGATTCTGTTGATGGCGGAGCCGATGAGCTAACTCCGTCTGGCCGAGGTGTTCGGCCGCCGCAAAGAACGGGATGTAAATGTTGTAGTCATCGCCGCTCACTTCCAACGCGCGGGAAGTCAATGCCACTACCTGTTCGGCGCGATCCGTGGCAAACAACGCCTGTCCCAAAGTCCAATAGGCGCTTTCGCAATCCGGCTTTCGCCGGATGGCTGCACGGGCATCGCGGATCGCGTCATCGTATTTATGTTGAGCCCAGGAGGTGCGCGCCGCAGCCGCAAGGGCCTCGGCCAGTCCGGGTTCGAGCGCCAGGGCGCGTTCACACGCCGCACGTCCTCTTTCGAGCCAGCTCTGCTCATGGTCGTGCCAGGAATAGAAAAGCCCATACACATAGGCGAGTCCGGCATGAGCTGGAGCAAAATTCGGATCCAAAGCGATCGCATGCTCATACATTTGTATCGCACACTCCAAATCCGGCCGCGTGCACCGGCGGGCGTAGCTGCGCCCGCGCAGATAGTAGTCATAGGCCTGGGGATTCTCGGTGGGTTTGCGCGCAATTTCTCTCTCTTCCTGCGGTGACAGAGTGATACGGAGCGCCTGCGCAATGCTGCGGCCGATGTCGTCCTGAACATCGAAGATATCCTTTAACTCCCGGTCATATCGTTCGGCCCAGATGGAATGGCCGGTGCGCGTTTCCACCAGTTGCACGTTAACGCGCACGCGATTGCCTGCCCGGCGCAGGCTGCCGTCGAGCAGGTACGCCGTGTTCAACTGCTGGCCGATTTCCGGAGCAGTTATCGGCTTGTCGCGGTAAGCCAGCACGGCGGAACGCGGAAACGTGCGCAATCCGCCTATCTTGGTCAACTCCGTGATGACATCTTCTGTGATACCGTCACGGAAGTACTCCTCTTCTTTAGCCCCACTCAGGTTTTCCAGATAAAGCACTGCCAGAGACATTTCTTGCCGCTTTGTTATTTCGGAAGCCGGTAGACCAGCGACGCTTGCTGAAGAACTCATCTCGCGTTGCAGGCGAAGCAGGTCGGCGCGCAGATCCGAAGCATGCTGGTAGCGAACATCGCGATCCTTCTGGAGCGTTTTGCCGATGGCGTGTTCGAGTTCCGAAGGAATTTCCGGATTCAGGCGCACCGCAGGAGTGGGTGTGCGAGTGAGAATAGCCTCGAAAATTTCTGCTGTAGTCTGTCCTCGAAATGGCTGCGCGCCGGTAGCCATTTCGTAGAGCACGACTCCGAAGCTGAAGAGATCGCTGCGGGCATCCAGTTCCCTTCCGCGGGCCTGCTCGGGAGACATATAGGGGACCGTGCCCAGGACTGTGCCGGGACTGGTATGAGTGTCAGCGGCGGTGACGTCAGGTAAATCGGCGCGGGCCGCCCTGCTCCGCGCAGTTTTTGCCAGCCCAAAATCCATGATCTTTATCTGGTTACGCTCTGTAACAAAGATGTTTGCCGGCTTGATGTCGCGGTGCACGATTCCCTGGACGTGGGCTGCGTCGAGCGCATCTGCGATTTGAATGCCGAGGTCCAGAACTTCTTCGAGAGGTAGCGCCTTGCCCTGAATGCGACTTTTCAAGGTCTTTCCATTCAGGAACTCCATCGCAATGAAGTGCTGGCCGTCTTGTTCACCGATGTCGTAAACCGTATAAATGTTCGGGTGGTTGAGTGCCGAAGCGGCTTTAGCCTCGCGCTTGAAACGTTCCAGCAATTGCGGATCATCGGCCAGATCTCTTGGAAGAAATTTCAGGGCGACAGAACGGTCCAGGCGCGTGTCCTGCGCCTTGTAGACCACACCCATACCCCCGCCTCCGAGTTTTTCCAGAATCCGGTAATGAGAGATGGTTTGGCCAATCATGAGGAACTCTGTGTCGCAATGTGTCGCGGTATGTTAGGTCGCTGGTCGACCGAAGTCAAAGGTTAGCATGGATTGGGGGGAAAATTAACGCGGGCTAAAGCCCACGACTACATTTTCGGAACCATGTTCGTTCCCAATGTTGGGAGCCATGTTCGTTCCCAATGTTGGGAACCATGTTCGTTCCCAATGTAGTCGCGGGCTTTAGCCCGCGTTCACTACCAGATAATCTTCAAGGCGACTTGAATCTGCCGCGCCGGAGTTTGCGTCGCGACAATCTGGCCGAACTGGGGATTCGGCTGTCCGTTAGTAAAGATCGCCTGCATTGCGCCGCCGCCTGTATTTGGGCTTAGTCCGGGCGGCGCAAAGTTAGCCCGATTCAAGACATTGAACATCTCCGCGCGAAACTGCACGTTGAAGCTCTCCGAAATGCTCGGGACGTAGTTGTTCTTCATTACGGAGAAATCAGTATTAACCAATCCTGGCCCGATAACCGAATTGCGGCCCAGATTGCCGCGAATGTTGGGACAGAACCCTGCCATACCGATAGCGCTTGCCCGCACGGTGTCGCAGTAAGGTGTGTTCGTAACGGTCTGAGGCACCATGGAAAAGCATTCGGGTTTCAGATAGTGGGACGGATTTCGGGGGTTCACGGGCGCATCGCAACCGGGGCCGGCAACCCGATTGGGCGGATTGAGGGTCGGGATGATTTCACCGAGCATGTCTGGTGCGTCCATCCCCATACTGGGCATGATCGGAACACCGTCGCTCACCGAGGTGATGAGGCCCAACTGCCACCCGCCAAGCACGCGTCCGCCAAATGAGCCCAGCGATTTCGCCGCGGGACCATTCCACAGTCCGTTGACGACCAGGTTTCGTCCGACATTGTAAGCCGACAGGCCCCGGACGAGGCGGAGGTCGTAGGCTGGCAGGGCATTCCACTCATTGCTGAAAGTATCGGCGGCCGCACTTCCCGAACTGTCGTCAATACTCTTGCCCCAGGTGAAAGCACCTGTCACTTGAAAGCCGCGGCTCATCCTCTTATCGAGTTTCACCTGAAGACCATTGTAATAGGATCTGGCCTGCCACAGGATGCTCCGGATGATCTGAACGTTGGGATTGTATAGCGCCGCCTGACCGTCAACGCCTGGCCCCTGAGTCCAGGGGATCGGCCAGTAATAACCCACGCCGTCGATCGGGTGTCCAACGTTCACCGGCTGAACCGTATTGCCTCCTTCAGTCAGAAACGGATGGTGGAACCCGCGCGAGCCTGAATACCCGAGTACCAGCGTCGTGTTGGTTGTGAGTTGCCGCTGGATATTCATATTCCATTGGTACACGTAGTTGCGCTTGATATTGTTGTCGTTGTACGCCCAGACCACCTGCGTAGGCCTTATCGCGGGGGCGAGCGCCGGAACTCCGGACGGCCATACGCCCGCGGGAGGGGAGGACGTGCCGGGAGGACCGACTGTCCCATAGCTGCCGAGAAAGGGGGCCGTTGTAGCGTTATAGAGGTTGTTGATGTAAGGCTGGGGCAGCGAATCAAATATCCCAAAACCGCCTCGGACCGCCGTCTTGCCATCATGGAAGGGATCCCAGGCGAAACCAATCCGCGGCTCGAAGTTCTTGAGCGTGGGATTGCGGGTGTAAAACTGGTTGACTAAGTCCGTCGACGGGCTTTGCAGCGTCCTCAAGTATCCGACTTTGCCGTGTTTCTCCGTCGGGTTGGTCTGCATCTCGTAGCGTAGTCCCAGGTTCAGAGTGAGGCTGGGACGCACCTTCCAATCATCTTGAATATATCCTCCGAAAACCTTGTCGCGCATATAGTGCTTGCTACTCGCCACGAGATCGGCAGGCAGGACCGCGCTCCGCGGCTGATTCGTCAGAAAATTCACCAGCGACCCGCAAGAGGTGTCGATGTTGGTGGTCCCGGGCCTCGTGCAGTCGTTTCTTGCTACCGTCGTTACCAGACCGGCTGTAAATGTACCGTTTCCGTTTATCCCATTGACGGCGACAACATCGTTCTGTTGCGCCAGGAAGGTAAAGCCGACCTTCAACCCGTGGTTCCCACGCGTGATAAATGCGTCGTCATACACCTGGAAAATCTGGTTCCAGAGATCCTGGTGCGTCGCTCCCCAAAGTTGTATAGGTTGTGTTATGTTCGTGCTCGTTAGAAATACCAGAGGCACGCCATGCCCAGGCACGCCTGGGAGCATATTCAGCGATGTGTCGGCGGCCAACGGGTTGATGGCCTGGCCTGCGAAGTTATAATAGTTGTTGGTCTTGCCATTGGTTTTGTCCAGCGCCACCCGGATCGTATTCACAACGGACGGACTGAACAGGTGCGTCTCTTCCAGGACCGCGGCCTGTCGTTGCGCGAAGAAATTTACAGAAACCTGGTTGAGGGCCTGGGGAAGAGTAAAGCTCGAGGGATCCCGAACGTAGGTTGCAAACACACTGTCTTTGTCCGAAATCTTCAGATCCCCGCGGCCGGTTACGAAGTTCTCGTTAGTGCGCTGTACCGCTGTCCAGTTGTACGCCCCAACGTTCGCGTTACAACCGACACAAGATGGAGAGCCGTTTGCGGTGGGGTAAAACCCGAGGTACTTCCGTATGTAAGGGTCTATCGGAACGGCGCTCACGACGCCGTTCGAAAGATTGGTAACATTCCCGGCGCGCACGGCTTCGGAAATGGTGAGCTGAGTTTGGGGTGTTCCCTTGGTCTGACGCACACCCTCGTAGTCCCCAAAGAGAAAGAGCTTGTCCTTTAGAATGCGCCATCCTGCCGACGCTCCGAACTGGTTTTGCTTCAAAGGCTGTTTGGGGAGACCGTTGGCATTGTTGAAGAAGTTTGCGGCATCGAGTTTTTCGTTGCGCAGGAAATCGAAGACACTTCCGTGGAGACTGTTGGTGCCCGAGCGCGTGATCGCGTTGATCACCCCGCCCGAGGTGAAGCCGTACTCCGCCGAATAGTTGCTCGTCAGTACAGTGAACTCCTGGATTGCGTCCACGCCCAGATTCTGGCCGAGAACGCTCCCGGGGCCCGCGTTGGAATAATCGTTCACGAGCGCCCCGTCCAGGCGATAACTGTTCTGGGTCGGCCTGCCTCCTGAGACGGTCATGTGCAATCCCAGTCCGCGCGAGGCCTGGGTTCCCAGGGGATGCGTGCGGACCGAAACCACACCGGGTTGCAGCGTGGCCAGAGACGCCCAGTCCCGTCCGTTCAATGGCAATTCGCGCAACGTCGCCGCGCTGACGTTGCCCGAGATCGTTGAATTTGTCAGTTCCACCTGTGGGGCTGCGGCCGTGACCTCGATCGTCTCCACAACCGGCCCGACCACCAGCGCAAGATTCAGTTCTTGTTTCTGACCGACGGTCAAGGTCAGCCTGGCCAGAGCCGTGCTGAAGCCCGGTGCAGATGCGCTCACCTGGTAATCGCCGGCATTGAGGTTTGGGACAGTGTATGCGCCAACCGAATTCGTCGTAGCGCCTCCGGCCACCCCGGTCGCGATATTCGTCACCGAGACTTTCGCATTGGGTACTGCTGCGCCCTCGGCATCAGCGACGGTGCCGGACAGCGTGGCGCCGGAAACCTGCGCGCGCAATGGACCGGAGGTCAGGATACAAAGCACAACAATTCCGGAGAAAAGTACGAATCTGATCGTTTTCGGACTCATCTGAGGTCCCTCCTGTTCGATCTTGTAGAGCAATAGCACGTGGGCAAAATGGTCAACGCAAACCTCCTCGCAATTACTTGAGGTGCCTGACCGCAACAAATTTCTTACGTGTAAGGTAGGCCCGGGTTTAGCACACTCACTGCGAGGAGTCAATGAGAGCTTGAAATCCATGAGAGCTTGAAATCCGGAACCTTTCGCTCTACCCTCATCGACACTAAAACGATTCTCACTGCACAAACTGGAGCACGAAAACCGCGATCAAGAGGATAAGAAAATGAAAACTTACCTGTCGATTTTCTTCGTTTTGTTGATGACCTTCATTCCGGGAGCGCAGGGCCAGCAGTCTTCGGCCACGGCGCCACCACCGCTGGCGCCCATGACGACAATGTCAGGGCTTCTACGGCTGGTTCAGACCATCCCATTGCCCACCGAAGGCTACATGGATCACATAGCTGTCGATGTCAAAGGTCAGCGCCTGTTCATTACAGGCGAGGCCAATCGGAGTCTTATAGTTGTGGACCTGCGCGCAGGGAAGGTGACCCAGGAGGTCAAGGGGCTTGGGGGGAATCCTCGCAAGCCGTTCTATCTTCCCGAAACCAACGAAATCTGGACAGACCTTGGCGACAACACTGTTGTAGCCATTAGCGGGACTACTTACGAAGTAACTAAAACTGTCGCGTTGACCGGTGGCAAGGGTGCCAAGGGGAGGACGCCGGATAACGGCGCTTACGACCCTGCCACCCATCTGTACTACGCAGCCATCGTTACGGGAGGAGGAAGTACGGATGGTTCTATCGAGATAGTTGATACAAAGGCCGCCAAATTAGTGGGCAGCATCAAGATGAATGGCTCGGATCCAGGAGGCACCTCCATCGAGCCATCGGGGAAGAGGCTGTACGTTGCGATGGGAGATGTAGTGGGAGGTGAGAGTCATCTGAAGGTCGTGGATCTCGAAAAACGCTCCGTGATCGCCGAGTGGCCCATCACTGGAGGCCCGGCGCCTCATGCTTCGGGTCTGGACGCAGCCCATCATCGCCTGTTTGTCGGCAGCCGGGTCAAAGGCGGACACCAGTATGAGCCTGGGAAGCTGGTCGTGATGGATACAGACACAGGAAAAGTGGTTCAAGCCCTGGACAGCGTGGGAGGCGCCGACGAAGTCCAATTCGACGCGGCAACCGGACGCATCTACTTCGTAGGGACAACCGGCACAGTGGCTGTCTTTAAACAGATGGACCCGAACCATTACCAGCTTATCGGGAAGGTTCCGACCGGAGCGCTCGCCAAGACCGGGATCTGGGTGCCTGAACTGAAGCGCATGTACGTCGCTGTCCCGAAGCACGTCATCCAGACTCCGCCCTACGGCACAAGAGACGATATAGTCGAAGAAGCCCATTTAATGGTCTTCGATTACCTGCCGTAATTGGCCTTGCATCACTCATGCGACATCTGGTGAGCCGGCATGAGGTCCCAGACACGCCAGAACTCGAGCATATCCGCGGCCGTGCCCACAGAGACGCGGATGTGCTCATCGAACAATGGGATTGGCGGCGGCAGCGCGATGTCATTTTTCCTGAAGTGCTCGATGCCCTCGATGGCCGGGCCAGCCGTTCCGAGCATCACGAAATTCGTATGAGAGTCGATCGCCCGCACCATCCTTGCGTTCGCCTGATTGAAAAACTCCTGCCGCTCGTCAGCGTTCCGTCTTGCGCTCGCCAGCACATGTTCGGTGTCGTCGAGCGCCGCGATGGCCGCGCTTGCAGCGACGACGTTCACTTCATCTGGAAGCTGATAAGAAGCAAGCCGTCGCGCAGCCTGTGGAGTGGCGACGGCGTATCCGACTCGCAGTCCTGCCAGGCCGAAAATCTTTGAAAAGCTGCGCGTGACGATCACGCGGTTGTCGTCCAACGGACGATCGATAAATGAGGCGTAGTCCGCGGACTGGCTGACGTAGTGATGGTAAGCCTCGTCAATCAGAACAGACGTCGTCGGAGGAAGCGATCGAACAAACGCTCCTATATCTTCCCGGCACGTGAGGGTGGCCGTCGGATTGTTTGGATTGCAGATGTAGACCAATCCCGTCGCATCATCGGCGCGCGCCAGCATTGCGCCGAGATCGTGGGAGTGGTCCCTGGCCAACGGAACCGCGATCACTTCCGCTCCCGCGCGCTCTGCAAAGCCGCCGATTGAGTCGAACGTCGGCTTCGCGAGGATGAGTTTTTTTCGCGATCCGGCGAAAGCGTCGACAGCCATTCGCATGATTTCGCTGGAACCGCACCCCAGAACTACCTGCTCTGGCGCGACGCCGTGGTGAGCAGCGATCTTGAGCCGCAGCGCTTCCGCTTCCACGTCCGGATAACGGTTGGCCAGGTTGAGCGCCGCCTTCTGCATAGCGGCTTTCACTTTCGCCGAGGGGCCATAGGCATTTTCGTTTCTGCTCAGCCGAATCGGCCCGCCGGTCTTGCCGGCACCCTCAACGAGCGAAGGGAGGGCGGCCGTCACCGCCCCTGTGACAATGTGTCGAAGAACGTTCCTTCTGGAGATAAGCATATGGTTACTGAACGACGAAGCCGACATTCGCCGAATGGATGCGGCTGCCGCTGGTCCCCGTAATGGTCAACGTGTAGGTCCCCGCCGCGGCGTTCCTGTTGGTGTTTACCGTGAGGACGGAGGTCCCGGAATTCACAACGGATGTTGGAGTGAACTTGGAATTGGCAAACCTCGGCTCGCCGGTCACGGAGAAACTCACCGTACCCGTGAATCCCTGTACAGCCGTGATGGTCACCGTGTACGTGGCGGTCCCTCCTTTGCCGATCGTGGCGCTGGACGGCGTGACGGAGATCGTGAAGTCTGTATTTCCAGTCACTATGACTGTGACGTTGACGCTGTGAGTGATCGGTCCGCTGGTTCCCGTGATCGTCAGCGGATAGGTTCCCAACGGTGTCGAGGCACTCGTTGAAACGCTCAGAGTCGTTGAACCGGAAGTGTTGACGGACGTCGGATTGAACGAGGCAGTGGTTCCCGATGGCAGTCCGCTTACGCTGAAGGCGACCGTTCCGCTGAATCCGGTTCCAACAGTGACCGTTGCAGTGTAAGTAGTGCCTGTTCCAGCCACGACAGTTCGGGAGGCTGGTGTGGCAGTCAGCGAAAAGTCCGGCACCGTGATGGTGCGCGTTGCAAGTTGGCTCACGGTTCCAGCATTGTCAGTCACAGTGAGTGAAGCCACATAGGTGCCTGGCGTCGAGTAGGTGACATTGCCAGGGCTCGCCAACGAACTCGAACCTGGATTGCCGCCCGGGAATGTCCACGAATAGGAACTGATGCTCCCATCGGGATCGCTTCCCGTCCCGGAGAAGAAAACAGACTGGCCCGCACTGACGGTGACGTCTGTGGCCGGACTCGTAATCGTTGCGACCGGAGGCTGATTGGCCGACAGCCTCACGAACCTGGCAAGCGACGGCACTCCAGCAGAGTTCAGGATGAACAGCATGTAATAGCCAGGAGGCGCGATGTTGCCATTGGGCGGTGCAGTCACGTTCAGCACACCCGCGCCGGACGTGTACGACAGACCGACCAACCGCTGATCCATATCGAACGCATGCGTCGGTGCACCGGGGCGCACGAGCACGGCCGACGTAATGTTCGCCGCATCGGGTGTCTGCACCTGGAACGCGGCGCCGTAGCTGAGCGCCGTGGAACTCACGCTGCTGATCGTGGGCCGGGTGGCCGCACTGCCATCTCCGTTGAACAGGTATGACGGAGAATAAATCTCGATGTGTGCTTCGTAGGAACCTCGCGACGGGTTTCCACCTACGAGCACCACAGTGCCGTCCGGAAGGAGCAGCGAGCCTGAATGATAGAGACGCGGGTAAGCGTTCGCGCCCGCCGAACTGAAACTATTCGTGTTTGGGTCATAAAGGTCGGCATTCCTGCTCGCGGTAGCTGTGTCTTCGTCATTGGTGGATCCGCCGACAGCCAGCACTTTGCCGTTGGGCAGAATCGTCGCGTTCATCTCGATCCGCGGCTGGGACATCGATGGTCCGAACTGCCACTGGAGAGGGGAGGCCGCGAGGTCGATGATTTCCGTCGTCGCCGTGGCTGGGTTGCCGCCGCCCAGGATCATGACGCGGGGTCTGTATCCGTTCGCAGGGGTCAACGGCAGCATGACCGATGTTCCGTAGGTGCGCGTCACGGAAGAGTTCGTCGTTGCCACAACGCCGGACCACGTTCTCGTCGTGGTATTGAAGATCCTGGAGCCGGTACCCGAGCCCGAGTAAAACACATTACCGTCCGTCACCAAGTGCATGCGCGGATACAGCGGGGGCGTCCATCCCGCTGCATATTCCTGACTCCATCCCGAACCAACCGTGTAGATCTCCACCGCGGTGTTCGTCCCACCGGTTTCGGTCAAGCCGGAAAACGTCATCACACGGCCATCGCCGAGAGTGGTCACCGTCGGATACCAACGTCCGTGCGCCATGTTTTGCACGTCCGTGAAGATGCCGGTCGTGGGGTCGTACACCGCGTTCTTCTGCGATCCGTGAAATGGGTCATACTGCAGGGTGCCGCCGTTGATGAATGCCCGGCCGTCCGGCAATACCACCATTCCGTTACAAAACATGTCCCACGTCACTGCTTGCGTGGGAATCGTTCCGGTCTGCGGGTCCCAGACAGCAGCGCGGTAGTTGGTTTCAGTCGCGACGTTTCCCGAACCTGCAACGACCAGCACTTTGCTATTGTTCAAGAGTGCCAGGTGAATGGGATTGATCGGCATCAGATACGGCAACGTCGTCCACCTTCCTAGCTGGCCTGCCTGGGCAAAAATCGCCTCCGTACCCAAGGCCGCCAGTCCGAGCGCGAACAGAATCACTGCCGCCACAGACCATCGGTTTACGGTTTTTTGTCCCGCGTCGAGCGTGCGCATTCGGTCCTCCCCGCGTCGAGTGCTTCCTGCACCACTGCCCCCGTACGCGTCATTTATTGAAGCTTGTGGAAAAATTGAGACGTACAAAATACACGCCGCATGGTCATTCGGCTAGTCTTTTGTACTCCATCTTCCTAGGAGGGGTCCGTACGGGCGAAAAGGAAGAATGCGGACTTGGAGATGATGAGCGGACAATGGGAGCGCAGTATTCTATTGTCGGCGCGTTCCCTCCTCCTTTCGGAGGAGGGAACATGCTCTACGCGTCTTTTTTTGCAGAGCTACTTCGCCAGCGGGCTGGGTCGAACCTGGAGCTTGATAACCTTGCTCGTGTTTCCCTTACCGCCTTCCACATGGAACGGAGCGCGAGTAGCGTACGTGGTCCAGATGCCTTTCCCTTTCCAACCGGCACCAGGATTATCGATGCGGCCATCGATTCCTTTTGCATAGAAGCCCATCGGATAAGGGATGCGGAAGCTGAGGAACTTGCCATCCACCAGCGCCAGGAGAGCCTCAGACTCGTTTCCTGTAGCCAGCGGAACATCCTTGCCCATGCCGAGCATGTCGAACCGGTCCACGAAATTGTAGTAGGCCGAGTCGGCGCTGCCATTGTCAACGGCCCCTTTGTAGTTCGGGCCTGGGAAGTTGTACAGAGTCCAGCCTTCGGGGCAGTGCTGTCCGGTCGCCGCAGCGGGTCCGTTCAGCGGACCTTTACACTTGCGCCGATCGAAACTGGCGTACTGTCCGCTCGACAGCACCGTCCATACGACGTCATTGCTGTCCACGTCCATGCCGCGCGGTGCAAACCCCTGGCCCGAAGCCTTCGGGTTCTTGAACGGCACTTCGTAGTATTCCGCAAGTGCGGTCGATTCCGGATGCGGCCCCGGGACCAGGCGAACGACGAAGCCGGGCATGCCAAGACCCGCTCCCCATATTGCGCCATCCTTCGTACTGGGAGCAACGGCGTAGAACGCCGCATTGATCCGCTTGTCTTTCTTAGGATCGAGCGGCGCGTCGGGCTCTACGTAATCGTCCCGCTTGCCGTTGCCGTTGGTGTCGAGGATGAACGGCGTCCAGCCCTGCGCCTTCTTCTCGTCTTTCGTTTCCAGGTACACCTTGGTATTGAACCAGCCCTCTACCGGGCCGCCACCGGAGAACCAGAGCGTGTCGTTGTAGTCGAAATTAATGTGATGGGTGCCGAAACAGGTGTCGACGGTGGTGACCTGTTTGGTTTTGGGATCGTAAAGCTGGATCTGCCGGCCGCTCTGATTAATCGGAAACGCCTTCGCCGACGGATGATCCGAGTTCTCGCGACACCAGTCCGGAGTCGGGTTCTGACGGACTCGCGCCGCGATCCACACGCGTCCCTGCTTATCCATGGCAAAGCTGTGGGCGTTTGCCTGACTCGTCCAGATGGTTTCGTCACCCCAGTACGGGGATGGCTTCGCAGGCGGTGTCAATGCCTCGCTGGGCGTTTTCGGATCGCGAACAGTCAGCTTCACCTGGCTCGCGCTGTTGCGGACTGGATCTACGACAGGCATGTAATCCGCGGAGGCCTCGAGCGCTCCATATATTGGTCCGTTTGCATTGACTGTCGGGTTCCGCTTGTCGGTCGTTATCTCATCGTGGAGGTACGTTTTCGCGTCGGCCCAGTCCCACATGGTGATAACGACGTTCCGCTCTTTGCCCTGCGGCCGCGGCGGCCCAACTGTCGGGTACTCGCCGCCGGCAATCCGGTCCGTCCAGTCTGCGAACATTTTCAACGCGCGGTCCTTGCCAATCTGGTTGAACCGGGCGAGCATTCCGCCGCCGGCCTGTCCGGACTGAACTCGCCGTTCCCATGCAGCCGACGAGTTGGGGAACGAGCCCAGAGTCTCGGGAATCTCGCGCGTCGCCCTGTTGCCTATTTGATGACAGCCTGTGCAGCCGTCAGTGTTTACGATGTTACGAATCCACTCTCCCTGGCTTCTCATGGTTGGGGAAATCCCATTGCCAGTCGGCCCTGTGCCGGGGAAATCATTCGCTGGCGGGACCTGCATCAGCGCGTACCAATACAGCGCCGGATAATACTCCGCCGCTGCGCGCGGACTCGGTGCGGGAGTGGCTGTGAGATTCAGAGTTTTGCCCGGCGCCGCTTTGACCTTCAGTGAATCCACAAGCCCGTAGCCCCGGACCCATACGTCGTAGTTACCTTTCGGAAGGTCGGGCAGCAGGTAGCGGCCCTGGTCGTCAGTCACCACGGTCTTGATGAGGCGCGTGGGAGTGTCTTTAGTTTCCGCGATGACCCAGACGCCTGCTTCGGGACCACGCGGCCCGGTGACGACGCCACCGATATCATCGGGATCGATCGCAACTGTCTGAGGGGCGACCTGACCTTGTTGCACACCGGCCAGCGAAGCCACCATGATCACGGCGACAGCAATCGCCGCGAGCTGAACATAAGATCTTCTGGTCATTGGACCTCCTTCGGAGGATTGATGCTCGGAACAGTAAACCCCCAAGGGACCCCGTTGTCAACTCCCCGTTAGACTTCTTTAATGGCAGTGAACATTCCATACGACATCGCCCCCTGAGCGTAGGCATGCGCGATATCGGCGAACGAACTGATGAATTCAAGCGTAGCGGAGTCGGCGGCACGAAGAAGACTCTGGACCACAGGCAGGCCGGGGATCTTCAGGCACAGATCCCACGTTTTGGAAACGGCACGGGTGATGTCGTCTGCTGTGCGAACACGAAACCCGGCGTTGGCCATCCACGTGCAATATTCGGACTTGCTGGCCAGGGACGGGCAGAGCATGCCCCGGCAAACCCGATCGACGAGCTCACGATGTTCATCGGATTGGACGCCATCGGACTTGAGCCATGCGCAAAGCGCAAGAACTCCGCCAGGCTGGAGTGCGGCCGCCGCCGAGCGAATGAAAGCAGCCTTGTCAAAAAGGTGCTCCGAGCATTCGATCACCCACACCACGTCGAACATTCCGACGTACCTCAACGAGTTCGCATCCTCCAGTTGAAAACGTACTCGATCCTCGAGGCCCTGTTCGATCGCCCGCGTCCGCGCCATCTCCAATTGGGCCGAACTGATGGTCAATCCCAGCACCGAACATTTCAACTCGCGGGCCAGCCAGATTGCCGAGCCGCCAAGACCGCATCCGACGTCGAGCACGCGCGAGCCCGCGCGAATTTCCGCACGCTGGGCGAGCCTTTCCACCAGTGCAATCTGCGCCTGTGTTGGTGTCTGGTCTTTGTCCCAATAGCCGTGATGAATATGGTCTCCCCACAATGTGCGGTAATAAAACGACAGGCGGTCGTAATGTTCTCGGATGCGCGCGGCGGTAACGGAATGGGTAGACATAGGTGAGAGGCAAAGAATAACAGGTTTTCGACCAAATGACTGTAGCGGCGGTCTATGACCGCCGACAACAACTTGCGAGATCGCCGGCGGTCATAGACCGCCGCTACAGTGCAAAGCTAGTCGAACTCTCTACGCGGGGCCGATTGCTTCGGTCCCATACGGCCCGCAACGATCTCCGCCATGAAATAGTTTTCGCCGCGAACAGGACTTCCGGCAATGCGGCGGAGCATCGCGATTTGACCGACGTGAGTCAGGGCATCCGCGATTGGACCTTGAAAGATCTGCTCGGCTGGAAATCCGAGCGGAGTGTCGGCCGCCAGACGGCGGTCCAGAGTCTCGAGTGCGGCAAAGAACCGCTCGACTTCCTTATCCCATGGAAGAGGGCTGGACTCGTGAAATGTTTTTTTCCCATCGGCCAGGCAAAGCGACCAATCGAGGAGGTCGCCGATATGAGCAAGAATCTCCACTGGTGTCCGAGTTGACGGCCCGGCCCGAAAGTTCCCGAACTTCACGTCCATATCGCGAACCGTCTTCCCGCCACGATAGGCCAGGGTTGCAAGGGTATGGCGCAGCATCTCACCTCCTGCCTTATAGTAATCGTCATGGCTGCTGAACGCATACCGATACCGGAACTCAAAAAGAAGCTCGAGACGAGCAAGAAAGTCGTCGTGGTTGATGTGCGCGAGCCGAAAGAGATCGCGGAAGGCGGCGCGATTCCCGGCGCCATTCACATTCCGATGGGCCAGATCGAGAAGCGCATGGGGGAATTGCCGAAGAACGCTGAGATTGTCTTCTATTGAGGAGGCGGCGGGCGCGCGTCGCGCGCTGCTGAAGCGTTCCTGAAAGCCGGTTACAAGACGGTGCAGTTTTGTGGAATCCGCGATTGGAAAAAAGAAGGCCTGCCTACCGCGCCAATCAAGAAGTGATCTCGACGTAGGCGCGCACTCCGGACGGAAGCGGCATCACGTGAAAGATGCTGCCCCATCGCGGCAGTGTTGAAAGGTCCCCCAGATTCTCTACAATTGGGATTTTTCCGCCCGGAATGAGGTCGGTTTGCCGCTTCCCGGTGATCCAGAAATCCACTCCCACAACCCCAACACCTGAACGCACCAACCGGAATATCAACTCATCAGACAGAAATGGTCCGGGCTCCCAGTAAGCTTCGGTCCCCCATCGAACGTCCCATCCGGTTTGAATCAGGACTGCTTTGCCTTTCACCTGAGAATCGTGGAACGGAACGTTCACCTCGTGCCGCATCGGACCGACCGACGCCAGAACAATTGTGGACAGGGAATACAGGGGAGCCGAGGTGTCTGACGAATCGTCCCGCTGTCCATGGTCGAGATCAATTCTCCGAATCATTCCGACAGCATAGCAGTGGAAGGGGAATACTGCCCGTTCTTCCCCGATTCCACTTAAAAAGGAGGACCGGGGCATTCCTCCCCTCGCCGGAAACCCGCGTCAGTAAAGGATCTTAGCGGTTCCACAGTGACTGGTGCAATTCGTGCACGTGTTGATTGGCTAGGCATTTTTTAACTGTGAGGTGACAGATGAGAGTCTTCAGGACGACATTACTGATGGTGTCGTTGCTTGCGTTCGCTGGAGCGGCTATGGCGCAGGTTCAAGTCCAGCGGGGCGGCGATAATCCGATCTACAAAATTACGATCAATGTTGTGGAGCGGACGACGACGGCAATCAATTACCAGCATCGATCCGGGTCAACGACGATCGATTTTCGCGGGACGCCGTTGTTACCCGAGGCCAAAGGTGAAGCAAAGGTGGAAAGCAAGCAGGGCTACATCGAGATCGAAGTGGAATTCGATAAGCTGCAGCCGGCCACCCGATTTGGTAGTGAGTTTCTTACATACGTCATGTGGGCGATCAGCCCCGAAGGGCGGCCGATTAATCTGGGAGAAGTCATCCTTAACGGCACGAAAAGCAAACTGGACGTGACGACCGACCTTCAGGCCTTCGGCCTCATCGTGACCGCGGAACCGTATTTCTCGGTCACGCAGCCGAGCAATGTGGTCGTCATGGAAAACTTTATCCGGCCGGAAACGCGCGGCAAGATCGAGCAGGTCGATGCCAAGTTCGAACTCCTGGAGCGCGGCCAATATACGGTAAACGTTCCGCCGGCGGAGTTGAAACCCATCCCACTGGACAAGAACGTACCCCTCGATCTGTTCGAGGCGCAGAACGCTCTGCGGATCGCGCGCTGGGCCGGAGCCGACAAAGATGCGGCCGACTCCTATAAAAAAGCGCAGGACCTTCTTACACAGGCCGAGAACTACCAGGCCAGAAAGGCCGGCAAGAAGCCGGTTTCAATGACCGCTCGCGAAGCAGTTCAAACCGCTGAAGACGCGCGCCTGATTGCTCTGAAGCGTCAGGACGAACAGCGTCTCGCCAACGAGCGCGCAGCAGCGGCCGAACGCGAAAATCAGGCCAGGATTGCAGCGGAAAGGTCAAGGCAGGAGGCCCAGGCAGCCGCAGCGCGAACTGCACAGGCGGAGCAGGAACAGCGTCTTGAAGCTGAACGCCGCGCACGCGCCGAGGCCGAACGTGCTGCGGCCGAAGCCGATGCCGCGCGGACGCGGGCTGATGCCGAGCGGGCGCGGGCTGATGCCGAACGAACGAGGGCTGAAGCGGATCGAGCGCGGCTGGAAGCGGAAGCAAATGCCGCACGCAGCGCGCGCGAGACAGCAGCCGCCCAGGCCGATGCCGATCGCGCTCGTCTGGCTGCCAGTCAGGCGGAGCGGGAGAAGCAGGACCTCCGCAGACAACTCGTCGATCAGTTCAACAAGATCCTCGAAACTCGTGACACCGCTCGCGGGCTGATCGTGAACATGTCCGACGTTCTCTTCGACACCGGGAGGTACACACTGAAACCCGGCGCCCGTGAAAAGCTGGCCAAAATTTCAGGTATCGTGCTGGCGCACCCGGGACTGAAGCTCGAAGTGGAAGGACATACCGATAGCGTCGGCGGCGACGACTACAACCAGAAGCTCTCAGAACAGCGGGCCGCTGCGGTTCGCGATTTCCTGGTTTCGCAAGGCGTCAGTTCCAACCTGGTCACGGCGAAAGGCTTCGGTAAGGCGCAGCCCGTGGCTTCGAACGACACTGCAGCCGGCAGGCAGCGGAATCGCCGGGTCGAGATGGTCGTTTCCGGTGACATCATCGGAAACCCGATCGGCTCGCCGTCCACTCAGCAATAGGGGTGGGAAACGCGGGCTAAAGCTCGCGACTACATTCGGGAATCCCAGGGATCCCAAAATGTAGTCGCGGGCTTTAGCCCGCGTTTTGGCGCTACGACGCCACTTTTCTCCGGAGGTATTCCATGGTGACAATCAAGAGAATTCTCTGCCCGGTCGATTTCTTTCCCAACTCGGATACAGCCGTACAATACGCCGCGGACCTCGCCACAAACTTTAATGCAACCATTCACCTGGTTCACGTGGTGATGCACGTTATGCCGGCTGCTTACGAGTATCCTTTGAATACGGCGGACATCGTCCAATCCGTCGAGGACGCCTCCAAGCGCGAAATGAACAAGCTGGTGGCCAGGCTGAAGAAGCAAAAGGTCAAGGTGACAGGCGAGGTCCGCAGCGGACATATTCACGAGGTCCTCAAACGGATCATTTCTACCGCCAAGCCCGATTTGATCGTGACAGCAATCCACGAGCGCGGTCGCTTCGAGCGTTTTTTCATGGGGTCGGTCACGGAATGGCTGGCACAGAACAGCACAGTACCGGTTCTCGCGGTGCCCCTCAGCATGAAGGCGAAGCCGGCCAGGAAAGCAAGACCAGGAAAGCGCGCGGCCTAGCAGCCCGTGGTAATTCGGGGACAGACGCATAAATCACCTAAATTCGCATTGAAGACATTGGAAGAATTTAGGTGATTTATGCGTCTGTCCCCGAATTACCACGGGCTGCTAGCGGTACCCGCTGAATTGCGGCACAATGGGGGCCATGGGGCTGCAATCGGGCGACGCGCTATTGATCATCGACGTTCAGAATGATTTCTGTCCCGGCGGCAGTCTTGCCGTTCCCGAAGGGGACAAAGTTGTGCCCGCCCTCAATGAATGGATCCGGGAGGCGAGGCTTCGCGGCGTGCCTGTTTTTGCTTCTCGGTGCTGGCATCCTGCCCATCACATCAGCTTCACGGAGCGGGGCGGTCCATGGCCGCCTCACTGTATCCAGGACACACCTGGAGCGGCATTCCATCCCGATCTGGATCTACCCTCAGACACTCAGATCATCAGCAAGGCAACGTCTCCAGACGAGGACAGCTATTCGGCCTTCGGGGGTACCGATCTCGCCCAGCGGCTTCGAAGCGCTCGCTTGAAACGCGTTTGGATCGGTGGACTCGCCCAGGACTACTGTGTTCGGGCTTCGGCTCTCGACTCGATCAGCGAAGGTCTGGAAGTCCACCTGATTCTGAACGCAACGCGCGCGGTGAATGTCCATCCCGGCGATGGGCAGCGGGCGCTGGAAGAGATCCGGCGTGCGGGCGGTATCCTCGAGTGAACAGCGCCGCACTTCTTACCGACTTCTACGAACTCACGATGCTGCAGGCGTACTTCGACGAAGGAATGAACGACACTTCGGTCTTCGATCTCTTTGTTCGACGGCTGCCTCCAACGCGGAACTATCTTGTCGCTTGCGGCCTCAAGCACGTACTCGAATACCTCGAAACCTTGTCGTTCTCTTCCGAGGCGATCGAATACCTCAGATCGCTCCGCCGTTTTTCCGATGCATTCTTAAACAGTCTTCACGACTTCGAATTCAGCGGCGACGTCTACGCAGTTCCTGAGGGGACCGTGGTTTTTCCGAACGAGCCGATCATTGAGGTCGTGGGACCTTTGCCGCAAGCTCAGATCATCGAAACGTTTCTCATGAATCAGGTCCAGGTGGGAACACTTGCGGCTTCCAAGGCTGCTCGAGTGGTTCACGCGGCGCGCGGCAGGCAGGTGGTGGATTTCGGCTTGCGCAGAATGCACGGCGCCGATGCCGGGCTGAAGGAGCCACGCGCCTTTCACATCGCAGGCGTCGATGCCACCAGCAGCACCGTGGCCGGCCAGATTTACGGTATACCGGTCGTGGGAACGATGGCCCACAGTTTCATCCAGGCGCACGGAAGTGAGCTGGAGGCCTTCCGCCGGTTCGTCCGAAGCTTTCCGGACGCCATTCTGCTTGTCGACACTTTCGACACGTTGAAAGGTGTCGAACACGTCATCCAGCTTGCCAAAGAACTCGGCGCGGAATTTCGTGTCGCCGGCGTTCGTCTGGATTCCGGAGACATGGCGAGCCTGTCAAAGCAAGCGCGCCAATTGCTCGACGCGGCCGATCTGAGCCGTGTGAAGATCTTTGCGAGCGGCAGTCTCGATGAATACGCGATTGAGAAGCTGCTCAATGCGGGCTCGCCCATCGATGGTTTTGGGGTCGGGGCCCATATGGCCACCTCATCGGATGCGCCTTTTCTCGACACGGCATACAAGCTCACCGAATACGCCGGAAGTCCGCGAATAAAGCTTTCCCACGATAAGTCCACGCTGCCGGGACGGAAGCAGATCTTTCGTGAGAGTCGGGACGGGAAATTCCAACGGGATATCCTCGGCCTGGCAGAAGAAAATCTGGGAGGCCGGCCGCTTCTGGGCAAGGTTATGGAAGGCGGACGGCGGACGGAACCGCCGGATTCCCTCGAAGCGTGCCGCGCCCGCTGCAAAGCGGATATCCATAGCCTGCCGGAAAACCTGCTGGACCTGACCAGGGCGCATTCTCCATATGAGGTCGACCTCAGCGGCGAACTCACCCGAATGAACGCCGAAATCGTAAAGAAGTTGCGCTAACCGACCTGTAGCAGCGGTCTATGACCGCCTGTATTTCGTTGATTCCAGCAAAGACCGGCGCTCGTAAAGCGCCGCTACAGTTGCTCGATCCGAGTATTCCGCGATCTTTTGCTAGTTTTGGCGGAGCGCCAGCCGTAGAATCGCTTCAGTCGAGGAGGGATCATGGCCACATTGATGTTCGTGCTTATGATGCAATTCGTCGTCTCTACGCGGGCGGGGCTCGTGAACTACGTGCAAGGCGACGTGAGCGTCAAGGCCATGCAGAGCGTGGAAGCCGGCCAGCCCATCAAGACAGGACACGACGGACTTGCTGAAGTCCTGCTCAATCCAGGATCTTTCCTGCGCCTCGACCGGGACTCTGAGGTCATCCTCGATGGAATCGAGCTGACCAATATCGCGGTTCGAGTCGTTTCCGGAGAGGCCGTGATCGAAGCCATCGATTTCAGTAAGGACTCGCCGCTGAAAGTGACGACCGGCAACCTCGCGATTGAAATTATCAAGGACGGGATCTACAAGTTCTCCGAGGGCAAAGTGACGATTATCGAAGGCAAGCTCCAGACAGCCGACAACAAGCTCGCCTTTACAAAAGGTTGGGAGCTTTCCAGGGATCAGACATATCGCGCCGTAAAAGTCGCGAAGGGCATTGCTACGCCACTGGAAAATTGGAGCCGGTCTCGATCGCAATTGATCGCCCAGGCGAATGTGAACGTGGCCAACACCCTGCGACGCTCACCACCGCTCGTTTCAAGCTTGGGCTGGTCGGGGTACGGCTGGAATAATGCCTGGATGTTTATCCCTGGCTTCGGCGCTTATATCTTCATGCCTGGTTATCACTTCCGATCGCCGTATGGCTACCAGTACCGTACGTTTGTACCTGAGAACAATGGAGGATACGGAGGCTCGAGCTCTGAATCGGCAGGCGGAGGCGGCTCTGTCGGCAACTCGGGCGGAGGCGGCGGTGGCGGTTCCTCCGCGGCCCCTTCGGTACCGATCCAGAGCCGTCCCATCGGCGGCCAGATCGGAGTCGATCGGCCTTCACCCGCTCGCGGTAAACCCGGCTTGTAAACTTGCATTACTGGTAACCATTCCTGGCGCCGCGGTGTCTATCTAGCATGCCATTGGGCCGCTGCACCGCTGGGATCGCTGTATTTGCGTTACTGATCTCGCCTGCATCACTCCCGGCGCAGAATGGAGCCGCGAAATCCGCCCGCACCATCACTGCCGTTCGAGCCTCCGAAAAAGTCATTCTGGATGGTGTCCTGAACGACAGAGTCTGGGAGATCGCACTCCCCGCAACGGAATTCACACAGCGAGACCCGGACGAGGGAAAACCGGCAACCGAGCGCACCGAGTTGCGCGTGGCCTATGACGACTTCAATATTTACTTTGGTGTCAGACTCTTCGACACCGAGCCTCAGAAGATCGTCCGCCAGCTTTCGCGGCGCGATAACTACGCCGATGCCGACACATTCACGATTCAGATCAGCCCATATCATGACCGGCTGACAGGCGCTGTTTTTGAGGTCAGCGCTGCGGGTGTACAGCGCGACGCGATTGTCTCGAATGACGTTTTCACAGACTACTCCTGGGAAGGCGTTTGGGAATCGTCCGTACAGGTCGATGAGCTGGGTTGGTGCCTGGAGATTCGCGTTCCGTTTTCGCAATTAAGGTTTCCCCGAGCCGAGCATCAAGTGTGGGGAATCAATGCTGCACGATTCATCCATCGCAAGAACGAGTCGGTGTGGCTGCAGTTGGTCCCGAAGACGGAAAACGGCCTTGCCTCCCGCATGGACGATCTGGCTGGAATTGACGGAATCGAAGCTCACAAGCACCTGGACCTGATGCCCTACGTCGTGGGACGCAGCGAGTTCGTTGAGCCTTCCTCCCGCAACAATCCGTTCAACGACGGCTCGCGGTTTTTCGGGTCCACCGGCCTCGATATCAAGTATGGAATCAGCAGCAACTTCACGCTCGACGCGACGGTGAATCCCGATTTCGGCCAGGTGGAAGTCGATCCTGCCGTGGTAAACCTGAGCGCATTCGAGACCTTCTTTCCCGAGAAGCGGCCGTTCTTTCTCGAGGGAGCCAATATTTTTAACAATTTCGGGCGAGGCGGATCGAACAATTTTTGGGGATTCAACCGGCAGGAGCCCAACTTGTTCTACTCGCGCCGCATTGGCCGGCAGCCCCAGCGCACTGCCGAAGGCGACTTCGTCGATTCTCCCACCGCAACGACGATTCTCGGCGCAGGTAAACTCACCGGAAAGACGAGGAGCAGTTGGACGTTCGGCCTGGTGGACGCTGTCACTGGCCGCGAGTACGCGAAAACCCTCCAGGCCGACCAGCGCTTAAGGGTTGAAGTGGAGCCGTTGACCAACTATTTTGTCGGCCGCGTCTTGAAGGAGAAGAACCGCGGCGGTTTCGGATTCCTCGCAACAGGCGTTCAGCGCGATCTAAGCTTGCCCGCATTTCGCGACCTGTTGCCCGGCAGCGCCTATGTGGCGGGCGGCGACGGCTACTTTTATCTGGATTCGGACAAGGAGTGGGTGGTTACAGGCAAACTTGCCGGAAGCTGGATGAAAGGGAATGCGGCCGCAATCGACCAGCTGGAGCGTTCGTCCCAGCATTATTTCCAACGCCCGGACGCCCGTCACGTAAGACTGCATCCCGGCGCGACGTCGATGCAGGGCTGGACAGGCAGCGTCAATCTCAACCGCCAACGGGGAAACGTCACTTTCAACGCCTCGCTATGGGGAACAAGCCCCGGTTTCGAAGCCAACGATGTGGGATTCCAGACGGGCGGCGACATTGCCGGCACACATGCCGTCGTACTGTACAGGAAGCCTAATCCCGACCGATGGACGCGAAGCCGCTACGCATGGGCCGCAAAATGGACGACGTGGAATTTCGCCAGGCAGATTCAGGGAAACGGCTGGAATGGTGAGGCCGGCTTCACCACGATGAACTACTGGTCGTTCTGGTTCAACGGGGGAGGAAACTGGCGGGGCCAGGACGATCGCCTGACCCGTGGAGGACCCGCAGCGATTGGATTGGCTGGAGGTTTTCTCAATCTGGGAGGATACAGCGATTCCCGCAAGAAAATTTCTTTGAACTACTACTACGGCCAGGGATCGAATCGGGCCGGAGGCTGGAACAAGCAGGGAAATGTGGGAATGAATCTCAAGCCCTCTTCTTCGTTTACGATTTCGACGGGTCCCAGCGTGAACCGGTCCCGCGGTATTGCCCAGTATGTGCAATCGGTGACGGACACGACGGCTGTCCACACCTACGGCAATCGGTACGTTTTTGCCGACATCGATCAATTCCAGGTTTCCATGACGACGCGAGTGAACTGGACCCTCAGTCCCAGGATGTCATTGCAGGTGTTTGCGCAACCCCTGATCTCAGTCGGTGACTATTGGGACTTCAAAGAGTTCGCACGTCCGAAGACGTTCTCGTTTTCGCGCTACGGGTATGACATCGGCAGCATCAGCGCCAGCGCCAATGCCAGCCCCGGTGAAAAGAGGCAGTACACGGTGGATCCCGATGGTGGCGGGCCTGGCCTGCCGTTCACTTTCGACGATCCCGACTTCAATTTGAAATCTCTGCGCATCAACGCCATCTTCCGGTGGGAATGGAAGCTCGGCTCGACGCTCTATTTCGTGTGGACGGAGAATCGCGAGGATAAATCCAACCCCGGCCAGTTTTCGACCCGCGACATCGGCAGACTTTTCACAGCCCATGCGAACGACATATTTCTCGTCCGCCTTGCCTACTGGTTCACACGGTAATCCAGTTCACATTTTTGCCGTTGGACTGCCTCAGTACAGTAGTGTAGGCTGATTCGCATGTCATTGAGCGTTTTGCTGGTTGTGCCCATCCGGGAAGGCGCCAACGTCCAGATTGCGCCTGACGCGGGAGTCCTCTATCTCGGTACTGCTCTTCAAAACAAGGGCTTCAAGGTCACAATGCTCGACTGCTCGAAAGAAGGGCTGACCTTCCGGGATTTCAAGGCCTTCCTGGAATCGAAGCATTTCGATGTCGTCGGCTTCCGATGCTATAGCCGCGACCACAACTACGTCAGCCACCATCTCCGGATCGTACGGCAGGTTCTACCGCAGGCCCTGACTCTCGTGGGCGGACCTCATCCCTCAGCGCTGCCAGAATTCGTTTTGGACTCCATGCCCGCTCTCGATTTTGCCTGGAAGGCTGAAGCCGAGGAAGGCCTGCCGCAGTTGCTCTCGTATTTCCGTGAGTACGGAAAGGAAATACCCGAAGCGGATCTGCAGAAGATTCCCGGTCTGGTCTGGCGTAACGCGAAAACGCAGACGATTGTCGTCAATCCGCCGGGCTTCGGGATGGATCTGGATAGCTTCGGAATTCCGGCCTGGGAGCTGATGCAGCCGGACACCTATCCCGGGTTCATCTGGGATGAGTACTACCCGATTCTGACGACTCGCGGGTGTCCGTACCCCTGCACGTATTGCAACACGCCCGGTCTCTCGGGAAAGAAGCTTCGGCATCGAAGCGTCCCGCACGTGATCGAGGAGCTTCGATTCCTGAAGAATCGGTACAACATTCACCGCTTCAGCATCATCGACGATGAATTCACGCTCGATAGACGCTATGCCGCGCAGTTTTGCCAGGGTCTGATCGAGGCCGGACTGAACCTCAGATGGGATTGCCCGGTAGGCGTGCGTCTCGACTCGCTCACTCCCGAACTCCTCCAGCTCATGGAGAAGGCCGGCTGCGAAGCCCTGGCTGTAGGAATCGAGTCGGGCAACGAGCGCATACAGAAGCTGATACAGAAGAAAGTCACTGTCCAGAAGATCAGAGAGAGAGCCGCGCTGATCGACGGCGTGAGCCGGATCAAGATCTGGGGCTACTTCATGATCGGATTCATGGACGAAACGGAAGAGGAAATCTGGGACACGATTAATCTGGCCAAATCTCTTCCCCTCATGCGCGCGAACTTCAACCTGGTGATTCCTGTCCCGGGCACCGCCATCTTCGAAGAGGCTTTGCGGGAAAAACGGCTGGTGCTCGATCGGATCAATTGGGATACGTGCACTTGCGACCAGATCTCTTTCCGCCGCAATCACGTCTCCGGAAAGCGCCTTGTTCAACTGGAGAGGCTGGCCTACCTCCATTTTTATGGCCGGCCGCGCATTCTGTGGCAGCTCACCAAATCCACCTTCAAGAACAGCGAAGTCGTATGGTCCAGCCTGAAGAAACTGAAGGCATTGTTCCGGCCGGGCGAAGTCGACTCTCGCGTACCGATGTACGTCCGCGAAGCGGATGTGTAGGCGCCGGCTTTAGCCGGCGCACAAGGCGGCGCAGCGTCGGCTGAAGCCGGCGCCTACATCTTTCTGCGCTCATCCGGTAAACTGGAATTCAGGAGGCCGAGTCATGAGCGGTTATCGAATTCCCGTCCCTATCAACGATCCCGTCCGAAGCTACGAGCCTGGCAGCAGCGACCGGCAGGCTCTGAAAAGCAGGCTGGCCGAGATGTCGGCCGAAAAAATCGAGATTCCGTTGGTGATTGGCGGCAAGGAAGTGCGGACCGGCGACACGGGAACGCAGGTGATGCCGCATCGACATGGCCACGTCCTGGCGACCTGGCATAAAGCAGGCCCGAAGGAAGTGGAACAGGCGGTCAAGGCCGCTGCAGAGGCCGGACGCGAGTGGGCGTCGTGGAGCCTGGAAGATCGCGCTTCGGTTTTTCTCCGTGCAGCCGATCTCATGGCGACATCGTGGCGCTACACGATCAACGCCTCGACGATGCTCAATCAGAGCAAGACCGTCCATCAGTCCGAAATCGATGCGGTTTGCGAGTCGGTCGATTTCCTGCGATTCAATGCTCACTTCGCCCAGCAGATCTACGATAACCAGCCGATGAGTGCGCCGCTCATGTGGAATCGCATGGATTACCGGCCCCTGGAAGGCTTCGTTTATACCGTTACGCCGTTCAATTTCACATCGATCGGGGCCAATCTCTCTTCTGCGCCGGCGCAGATGGGCAATGCCGTTATCTGGAAACCCGCGAGCTCGACGGTCTTCAGCAACTATCACATCATGAAGTTGTTCGAAGCGGCAGGGCTGCCTCCGGGAGTGATCAATTTCGTGCCTGGAAACGCATCCACCATCAGCGATGTCCTTCTCAACCACCGGGATCTTGCGGGTATTCATTTCACCGGTTCGACGGAAGTATTCCAGGCGATGTGGCGCACGGTCGGCGAGAACATCGCGAAGTACAGGTCGTACCCCAGGCTCGTCGGCGAAACGGGAGGTAAAGACTTCATCCTGGCCCACGCGAGCGCGGAGCCGGACGCATTGATCACGGCCATTGTCAGGGGCGGCTATGAGTATCAGGGACAGAAATGCAGCGCGGCGTCGCGTATTTACGTTCCCGAGAACCTGTGGAAGCGCGTCAAAGACCGGCTTATAGACACCATCAAGAGCCTCTCGATGGGAGATGTCTCCGATTTCCGCAATTTCATGGGGGCGGTGATCGATCGCGCGGCGTTCAAACGATTGACCGGGTATTTGGAAGAGGCACGCCGATCGAATGACGCGCAGATCATCGCGGGCGGTGAGGCTGACGATTCGGTTGGATTTTTCATCCGGCCGACCTTGATTCAGGTGAAACGGCCGGATTATCGGACCATGTGCGAAGAGCTGTTCGGCCCTGTCGTGACGTTGTACGTGTACCCGGAAAAGGAGTGGGAATCCACGCTATCAATCATCGACACCTCGACTCCTTACGCGTTGACCGGGGCTGTCTTTGCAACCGACCGTGCGGCCATTGCCGATGCCGACCGTAAGCTGCGATTCGCGGCCGGCAACTTCTACATCAATGACAAGCCGACCGGCGCCGTCGTCGGACAGCAGCCCTTCGGTGGAGCCCGGGCCAGCGGAACGAATGACAAGGCCGGGTCGATGATGAACCTGCTCCGCTGGGTCAGCGCGCGCACGATCAAAGAGAACTTCGTTCCGCCGGCGAGCTATCGCTACCCCTTCATGTCGGAGCAGTGATTCGAGTTGTAGCGGCGGTCTATGACCGCCGGCGGTCATAGACCGCCGCTACAGTTACTCTGGCAGTCCAGATGCATATTTCCCCCTTATAAGAGGAGGAAGATATGAAATCGACCGATGGATGTGCAATAAAAAGGACGTTTCTGGACATTCCTAACGCAGCCGAGCTGGCAGGCTTCTCTGTGCGGCATTTCCGCAGAATCATTGAGGAAGAGCGCATCCGGATAGTCCAGATCGGCCGGAAATTCTTTATCCTTGGCGCTGATTTCGAGCGCTGGCAGTCCGCTAAGAGAAGTAAAGTATCTTGAAATTTTTCCATCAACTTGATTGATGGAACTCCTAAAGTTTGAGGCGGCCGCAACCCCAAAGCGGCCGCCCAGCTTGAACCTACCGACCCACCCCGTTACACTCTCTTTCATGACAACGAATGTGGAAACTTTCCAGTTTCAGGCGGAGGCCCGTCAGGTTCTTGACCTGATGATCCATTCCCTCTATACCAACAAAGAGATCTTTCTACGGGAGCTCATCTCCAATGCCTCAGACGCGCTGGATCGGCTTCGATTCGAATCGCTCAGCCAGCCCGAGCTGATCGGCCCCGAAGACAAGCTCGAGATCTGGATCGAAAGCGACCCTAAAGAGCGGACACTGACGATCCAGGACAACGGCATCGGCATGAGCCGCGACGAGGTAATCGCCAATATCGGAACCATCGCGAAGTCCGGAACTCGGGAATTGTTGCAGAATTTGCGTGAGAAACAGTCATCCGACGTCCTGGCAAGCTTGATTGGTCAGTTCGGCGTCGGCTTTTACTCGGCGTTCATGGTTGCCGACCGGGTCACCCTCGTCACCCGCCGGGCCGGCCAAGACAAGGCCACCCAGTGGGAGTCCACCGGCGACGGTACATTCACGATCAACGAAGCCAGTAAGTTCAACCGCGGCACCTCGATCACGCTTCACCTGAAAAAGTTTGAAGACGACTCTGGCGTGGAGGATTTCACCGACAAATTCGTGATCTCGCAGATCGTGAAGCGGTATTCCGACTTCGTGGCCTATCCCATCATCTATAAGGACAAGGATCTCAAAGAAGCCGACAAGGCGTTGAATTCCATGAAGCCGATCTGGACGCGGGCGCGTTCAGAGGTGACGGACGCGGAATATCAGGAATTCTACAAACACATCTCGCACGACTGGAACGAGCCCATGAAGACGTGGTCGTTCCGAGCCGAGGGCCGGTCGGAATATCAAGCACTCCTCTTCATTCCATCACAGGCTCCGTTTGACCTGTTTTACGCCACCGGCAAGTTTGGGCTCCATCTGTACGTTCGACGGGTTCTCATCGTGGAGCATTGCGAGGAGCTGCTCCCCCCATATCTGCGTTTCATCCGCGGTGTCGTGGATTCCGCGGATCTGCCGCTGAACGTGTCGCGGCAACGTTTGCAGGAAGACCGGCATATCACACAGATCCGAAAATGGCTCACGAAGAAAGTCCTGGATTCACTCGAAGACATGCTGAAGTCCGAGCCGGAAAAATATGCAACATTCTGGAAACAGTTTGGGCGGGCGCTGAAGGAAGGCGCGAGTTTCGATTTCGAGAACAAAGACAAGCTCCTTTCGATTTACCTCTTCGAGTCGTCGAATGATCCGGAGAAATCCACGACGCTGAAGGACTATGTTTCAAGGATGAAGGATGGGCAAAGCACGATTTACTACCTGACCGGGCCCTCGCGGCGCGCGGTGGAGAATTCGCCGCATCTGGAAGCGTTTAAAGAGAAGGGATACGAAGTCCTGTACCTGGTCGATCCCGTGGATGAGCTGCTGGTTCAGTGGATCCCGGAATTCGAGAGCAAGCCCCTGAAGTCTGTCGGGAAGGGTGTGGCAGAGCTCGGCGAAGAGAAAGATCTGAAGGAGAAGGCGGATCAATACTCGAGTCTTCTGAGCGCCCTTCAGAAGAAACTCGACGATCGCGTGAAAGAGGTGCGCCTGTCGAGCCGCCTGACGTTATCGCCGGCTTGCCTGGTGGTTTCGGAACACGATGTGAGCCCCAATCTCGAGAAACTCCTCAACCAGGCGAAAGGTGAAGGCACAAAGCAAAAGCGGATCATGGAACTTAACCCGGATCACGAGATCATCGCTAAGATGCGCGATCGGGCTGAGGACGCCATGCTCGATGATTTTGCCGAAGTTCTCTATGGCTACGCCCTGCTGGCCGAAGGTTCGGAGCTGCAGGACCCGCTGAAGTTCAATCAGGCAGTAATGCGGGTGCTGGCGAAGACGATTTAGTCTTTTGGCTGCAGATTACGCGGATTACGCAGATGTGCGCAATCTAAAGGGTGTTTTAGGCGCCGATCTGCGTAATCCGCGTAATCTGCGGCTGAAACCCTTCAGGCCAGATCGAAGAGCAACGCCTCGCCTTTGCCTTTCAGTTCGACGCTCGGCTCTTCGCTGATCGCGGCGCCGTCTCCCGCTTCAAGCCCAAGTCCGTTAAGCTGGATGCTGCCTCGGGCAACCTGAACCCATGCATGACGACCGGGCTTCAGTTCGTGCCTGACGGTCTCACCCTCCAGCACCGTGGCGAGCAGCCGGACGTCCTGGTGAACCTTCACGGCGTTATCCTCGGGATTGCGGGCGGCCACGACCCGCAATTGGCCGCGCATTTCGTCGCGGCTGAACTGGCGCTGCTCGTAACCTGGCCGAATGCCCATCGCCTCGGGCAGAATCCAGATTTGAAGCAAGTGGACCGGCTCCGTCTTCGATGGATTGAATTCACTGTGCGTGATTCCCGTTCCGGCGCTCATCCGCTGGACCTCTCCGGGCCGGATGATCGAGCCTGTTCCCATGCTGTCTTTGTGCTCGAGCGATCCTTCCAGAACGTAGGTGATGATCTCCATATCTCGATGCGGATGTGTCCCAAAACCCTTCGCCGGGGCAACGCGATCCTCATTAATGACCCGCAGGCATGGCCCCGCTCGTTTCGATGACGGATTGTAATCATAAGTGCCACCGTCTAAAGGATATCTCATCCAACAAGGGGGTGCCATCAGTGTCCTGGCCATGGCAGCGTCGGCTTGTCGCGCAACGCAGCGGCTTTGCCCGCCAGGAATACGGATCGCCGCGACCGACGCGATCTCTACAGGACCGTGACGACTGATCAGAATGGCCAGTTCATTTTGAGGGGCGTAAATCCTGGCGGCTATCGACTCTTTGCCTGGGAGGATCTCGAGCCCTTCGCCTACAACGACCCGGAGATTTTACGTCGCTACGAACAGATGGGAATTCCTATAAAGATCTCCGAATCTGCAAAACTTACGGTAGAGGCGAAGATGATCGCCGCAGGCCAATAAAAGTCGTATCTCCCGACTGGGACATGTCAGGTCCTTTCCTAAAGAATTTTCTTGTTTCACTCAGGACCCGTTGATAGTCTCATCTCCAGAAAACCAATAAAACACATGGGAGACTCCCCCAGGAAACGGGCAACGAAAACGGAAGAAATGCAGGGACAGGTAGGTTTGCGGGGGGTCAAACACCCGGTACTTTAGGAAGAGACAGGGCAGAAAATGGTAAAGGAAGTAATGACCTTACGCGAAGCATCGCAGTATCTCGGGATATCTCCGGACACGCTCTACAAATATCTCAGCGAGGACAAGAGCCTTCAGGGAACCGCCTTCAAGCTCGGTAATCGCTGGCGTTTTAAGAAGGATCTCCTGGATCGCTGGATGGAGAAAAAGAGTGAAAAGACTGTAGTCGATCCGCGGCCCAGGCGCCTCTCAAAGCCTACAATAAAGGCATAGATTTTTCGTAAGGTTTAAGGAAGTATGGCGTTATTCAAGAAAAGTAAACCACTGGTAGGGCTGGACATAGGATCAAGTTCGATCAAAGCCGTAGAATTGACGAAATCCAAAAGAGGCTACCAGCTCACGGGCTTCGCCTATGAGAACCTGGGGCCGGACGTGATTGTCGACGGGGCGATTATGGATGCGCCTGCGGTTGCCGACACCATCAAAAGGTCGTTTCTCGCGGCGAAGTTCAAGCCCAAAGGCGTGTCCGCCGGCGTTTCGGGACACTCTGTTATCGTGAAGCGGGTTGTGGTTCCGGCGATGACTCCGGAAGAGGTCGAAGGTTCGATCCAGCTCGATGCCGAGCAGTACATTCCGTTCGAACTGACCGAAGTGAATCTGGATTACCAGGTTGTTGGGCCGAGCATGACCACGGCTGACGAGCCGGGTATGGAAGTCGTGCTGGTCGCCGCCAAAAAGGACAAGATCCAGAATCACACCAGCGTCATCAGCCTGGCGGGCCGCAGCCCGGAAGTCGTAGACATCGACGCCTTCGCCCTGCAGAACGCATTCGAGGCGAATTACGACGTTCACCCCGATGCTGTCATCGCCCTGCTGAACATTGGGGCGTCACTCATGAACATCAACATCACGAAGGGCGGGATGCCCCTGTTCATTCGCGACGTGTCCGTCGGCGGCAACCAGTACACGGACATTCTTCAGAAGGAACTGCAGCTCAACTTTCAGGAAGCCGAAGACCTGAAGCTTGGAAAAACCGGCGGATCGGAAGCCGAAATGGTGCAGCCGCTTCTGGAATCGATCACGGAAATGCTGGTCATGGAAGTCCAGAAGACATTCGATTTCTTCCGGGAGACTTATCCCAACGAGACTATTACGCGCGTCCTCATCAGCGGTGGAACTTCGCACATGCTCGGTCTGCCGGAAAAGGTTCAAGAGACGTTCAGGTACCCGACCGAAATATTGAATCCGTTCAAATCCATCGCCATGGGGCCGAAGGTAGACGCAGCGAAAGCAACATCCCTTGGACCGGCGCTCGCCGTGGCTGTAGGTTTGGCCTTGAGGGGGTTTGATCAATGATTAAAGTCAATTTGGCTGGAAAGGCAAAAAAGAAGACCGCGAAAGCCGGCACGAAGATTGCCAGGCAGTCGAGCCTGACGCCGATCCTTCTGCTTCTGATCGTCCTTGGAAGCGCGGCATTCGGCTACTGGTGGTATTCCGATCTGACCGGTCAGAGCCAGAACCTGGATTCGCAAATACAGAGTGCGCAGGCGCAGAAAGCGGCTCTCGAAGCAGTCATCAAGCAGGACCAGGTCTACGAAACAAGGAAGAAGGCGCTGGAGAACCGGGTCAAGATCATCGAAGGTCTGCAGAGAAATCAGGTCAGTCCCGTGGTGGCGCTCGACGTTCTCAGCGAGGCCATCGACAAAACACAGTACGTGTGGCTCTCCAGTCTTGATCAGACAAACGCGATCTTCTCGATGAACGGCATCGGCACTTCGTTGCTCGCGATCGCGGACTTCTATTCCAATCTGCAGGCGACCGGATATTTCAAGAACATCGACGTGATGAATGCTCAGGACGCCCAGGGCAACTTCACGTTCTCGTTGAGATGCGAGTTTTCGCCGCCGCGCATTTCGGCGCCCGGCAGACCGGCAGCACCGGCTGGAGCAAACTAATGGCAGACTTGAAAGACTTTAAGAAACTGAAATGGTACTACCAGGTGCTGGCTGTGGCTGTTGTTTGCGGCGCTCTGCTCTTTGTGCTCTGGTACATGTACCTGACACCGATCCAGGCGGAGATCGAGACCAAGCAGAAGTCGCTTGCCGACTTGCAGGCGACGATCGTGAAAAGTCAGCAGCAGCAAAAAATGCTGGCCCAGTTAAAGAAGGAATCGCTCGAGCTTGAGGCAAGGCTCGACATGCTCAAAATCGTTTTGCCGCTCGCGAAAGAAACCGATGATGTCCTTCGTGCCGTGCAGCGCTCGGCCAGCACTTCAGCTTTGCGCATCCTGCGGGTCGATCCGCGACCGACGATCGATCACGAAGTCTATATCGAATGGCCGATCAACATGGAGGTCGTCGGGACTTATCACAATATCGGAGCATTTCTCGACAAGATCCGGACGCTCCCGCGAATTGTAAATATCACAGCGCTCAGGGTTCAGGGCCGGGCATCCGAGGGTGATGCCGCCTTTACTTCGAGCGTCGGCGCGACGTATACGGCCACGACGTTCGTGTACCGTGAAGAGCAGATCGCCAATGCGGCGCCGCCGCCGACTCCGGTCAAGTGAGATGTCGCCAAAGCGATAAAGAAGCGGTAAAAATGATGTATCGAGTATTTCTTCTCATTTTCGTTTTGATTCCGGTTTTGGGCCTGCCGGCCTATTCCCAGGTTCAGCAGCCTCCGGCTCCTGCCGCGCCGCCGGACGAAGCGCCGCCGGTTCTAGCCGTCCCCAAAGAGTACAGATATAACGCGCGGGGCCGGCGTGATCCTTTCGTCAACCCTGTTCCGAAGCCGGCCGCACGGGCCGCGGCCGCCCCTCCTATTCCGGCGGTGAGGCCTCCGGGACTGAAAGGCGTTCTTGTTGCCGAGGCTTCCATCTCGGGAGTCGTCACTTCAAAGGAGCCGTCGATGAACGTCGTCGTCATCGGCGCTCCCGGAAACAAGACATACTTCGCCCACGTTGGTGATGCGCTTTTCGATGCCGTCGTTAAAGAAATCAAACTGGATACTGTAACTTTTGCTCTGACTGCCCCCGGGGGTGGCGCGAACGAGCCGACCTCTCGGGAGATTGTGCGGAAAGTGCGTCCCACGACAGGAGAAGCCAAATGAGAGTTGATTCCCGGAAGTTCCTTTCGGTCGGAGTGCTTTTACTGGTCTCCACTCTGGCCGTAAATGGGGCGTCCTCAAGAGAAAGCGCCATAGTGAAGGATGTTTCCTACCAGACAATTGGCGACTCGCTCGAGGTCAAAATAACCGCAACCGGAGATTCCAAGTTCACTTATTTCGAGTTGAATGGGCCTCATCGGCTGGTGGTTGATTTTCACGGGATTCAAAACACCATTGGTTTCAAAGAAAAGCAGATTGACGCCAACGGCGTCGAGCGCGTTCGCACATCGTTCTTCAACGATAAGAACCGGCAGGCAACGCGCATCGTCTTCGACTTGAAGGACAACGTACAGTACCGCGTTCTAGATGACGGCGGCGGCAGCATCGTTCGCATCGTCTTCGGCCCCACGGCTCACGCTCCGTCAAATCTGACGGCAGGACCGCCAGTCGCTCCCACCGGGAGCGTGGCCGCCGCCTTAAAGCTTCCCACTGTGAGGCTGGATCCCGGTCTGTTTCAGGCTGAGCCCAGGTTCGAACTGCCTCAACTTTCCGCGCGGCCTGTAGTTCAGCTCGTTCAGAACGCCTCTCCGCAGGCTGTTGCGGCTGTTGCCCAGGTGCCGCCTCCCGCCATACAGGGACAAACACAAATCACGATCTTGCCGCCCACACCGCCCCAGGTGCCCGCAACAACACCGACGCCCATCCCGCAGTACAACGGTGAACTTATTTCTCTGGATCTGAAGGATTACGATATCAAGGACTTCTTCAGGCTGATTTCGGAGCTAAGCGGGCTGAATGTTGTCCTGGATCCGAACGTCATGGGCACGATCACTTTGAAGATGATCGAAGTTCCATGGGACCAGGCATTGGACGTCGTTTTGAAGAACTATCAGCTCGGCGGCCAGCTTCAGGGTAACGTTCTTCGCATCGCGACGAACGCCACCTTGCAGGCGGAAGAGGGTCAACGGAAGGCTCTGCGGGATGCGCAGGACCTGGCTTCGCCGCTGACGACGCGCACGTTTGTCCTCAACTACACGAAAGCAAGTGATGTGGCCACGACCATGGCCAGGCTTCTTTCCCCGCGCGGAACCATTATCCAGGACGCGCGTAAAAACGCGTTGATCGTTACCGACATTCCGACACAGTTCACCAAACTCGACGATCTGGTGCGGTTCCTCGACACGCCCCAGCAGCAGGTCGAAATCGAAGCGCGGCTCCTCTCGGCAGTCAAGAGTTTTTCAAAGGATCTGGGAAACCAGCTTGGCTTGCTTATCGGCAATCGGAGCGGAAATGTTCTGACCGGCGTGCCGGGGACCAGCAGCCCCTTTGTGCGTACTCCGCCTCCGCGTGTGGCGACTGGAGCCGGTGTTCCACTGGTGGCGAACTTTCCCGCAGGCGGCACTTCCGGCCTGTCGTTTCTGCTTCAAGCCGGCGGCGACATCCTGCTGGATGAGATCATTACGGCTGCCGAAGCTCGCGGCACGGCCAAGACCATTTCCCGTCCGAAGGTGGTGACGCAGAACAACATTGCTGCAACGGTGTCTCAGGGTACACAAATCCCCGTTCAAACCAACGTCAACAACACGATTTCGGTGCAGTTCATCAGCTTCACGTTGAACCTTAGCGTTACACCGCAGATCACCGACGCCGGTACGATTCTGCTCACCGTTGGAATCGAAAACAGCCAGCCGGACTTTGCGCGAGCGGTCAACGGGATTCCTTCCGTATCGACGCAGCGAGCGCAAACGCAACTGCTGCTGCCGGATGGGGGTACTGCTGTAATCGGCGGCATTCTTCTCGATCTGGATTCGATCAATGTCCGGCAGGTTCCGGGGTTGGGCAGCGTGCCAATCATTGGAACCCTGTTCAAGAGCACACAGACGATCAAGAATACGTCCGAACTGCTCTTCTTTATCACGCCGCGCATCCGGCCGATGGACGCGCTGACTCAGGTTGCCCCTGGTGAAGAGAACCCGCCGGCGCAGCCGCGCTGACGCGCGTGAAGACTCCGGTGGCCGCGCAGTTTCGTGACGTGCTGGAGACGATACGGAAGAAGCTTTCCGATGTTCAGGCAATCCTCATCGTCGGCCCCGACGGTGTGGTGGATCACGTCCTCGCAGATTCCAGTCTTAAGATCGAAACCATAGCCAGCGAGTATGCAATGCTGCTTCGGATCGCAGGTCGTGCCTCGCAGGACGCGGGAGCGGGGAATCTGGTCGAGCAAACCGTTATTTCGGAGAAATCGATCATGATTGCCCGCCTTGTTTCTCCCCAACATTTCGTGATCCTGATAACCAAGGCACAGGACCAGATCGGCCGGGCTCGTTTCGAACTCAAGAACGCCGCTTCGGAGATTCAAAGACGCATTTCCTGAGGGGAATACCGCGGAAAAAAAGGGAATTCACAGGCCTGACAGCTATTTAGGAAGTGCTATACTCCTCGGATTGCTCTTATGAATCTTAAGGAACTGAAAGAAATCATTGATATTGTCACTTCAAACGAATCAATCGAAGAGCTGGAGATCGAGAAATCGGGCGTGCGGCTCCGTATCCGGCGATCTTCCAACCATGTGGGCTCAGTTTCCACCGCATCCGTGGCCTCAATAGTCGCAAGCCCAACAATCACCTCGGCGCCGGCTCCGTCCAAGGTTTTGGCAGAGATCGAGGAATTGTTCTACATCAAGTCGCCTATTGTCGGGACCTTCTATACCGCGCCCAATCCAGACTCGGAACCATTTGTTTCTGTTGGCGATATGGTCGAAAAGGGCAGCGTCCTTTGCATCATCGAAGCAATGAAACTCATGAATGAAATAGAATCCGAAGTAGCAGGAGAAATTGTTAGCGTGCTCGTCGAAAACGGACAACCCGTCGAATACGGCGAAAGGTTGTTTGCGATTCGCCCGCGATAAATCCATGTTCAGAAAAATACTCGTCGCGAATCGTGGGGAGATCGCCCTTAGAATCATCTACGCCTGCAAGGAGCTTGGCATCAAGACTGTCGCCGTGTTCTCGGAAGCCGACCGGCACGCCCTACATGTGCGCTTTGCAGACGAAGCGATCTGTATCGGACCCCCGAAGAGCTCCGATAGTTACCTGAACATTCCGAACATCATCAGCACGGCGGAGCTCTCCAACGTCGATGCCATCCATCCGGGGTATGGTTTCCTTTCCGAGAGCGCGTACTTCGCCGAAGTGTGCGAGGCGAGCCGGATCAAGTTCATCGGACCATCATCGGAAGCGATCCGGCTGATGGGCGACAAAGCACGAGCCCGCAGCGAAATGAATCGGATCGGCTTACCGGTTCTGCCCGGCAGCGCTGATTCGATCCACACGGACAAGGAAGCGATCGCAACCGCGGAGGCCATCGGCTATCCGGTGATCATCAAGGCCGTCGCCGGTGGAGGCGGCCGCGGGATGCGTGTGGTCCACAGCAGGAATGAATTGCTCTCGTCGCTGAAGACCGCGCAGGCTGAAGCTGCGAGCGCATTTGGGGCGCCGCAGTGCTACATCGAGAAGTTTATCGAGCGGGCCCGTCACATCGAGTTTCAGGTGATGGCGGACGAGCATGGGAACGCCATTCATCTGGGCGAGCGGGAATGTTCGATCCAGCGGAGGCACCAGAAACTGATCGAAGAAGCGCCTTCGGTCATTATGACGCCGGAACTTCGTGCGGAAGTCGGGTGCCGTGTGGTGCAAGCCATCAAGAAAACCGGTTACACGAACGTGGGTACGCTCGAATTCCTTGTCGATGAAAAAAGGCAGTTCTACTTCATGGAGATGAATACGCGGATCCAGGTCGAGCACCCCGTAACCGAGCTTGTGACAGGGATCGATCTTATTCGCGACCAGATTCTTATCGCGGCCGGTGACCGGCTGCCTCACCGCCAGGAGGATATTCAGTTCCGGGGCCATGCGCTCGAATGCCGCATCAATGCAGAGGATCCGGTCACACACAGGCCTTCGCCGGGAAAAATCACGTCATGGTATTCACCGGGCGGCCCGGGCGTGCGCGTCGATACGGCTGCCCATGCCGAGTACGTCGTTCCTCCCCATTACGATTCGCTGATAGCCAAGCTCATTGTTCACGGATCCACGCGCGATGAGGCCATTCGGCGAATGGATCGCGCCCTCGAAATGTTCGTTCTTGAAGGTGTTAAATGCACCATTCCACTTCATCGCCAGATTCTTCACAATTCGGCATTCCGCAAGGGAAACATCTACACCAAATTTCTCGAACATTTGCAGGAACCTCGCGTTCGCGCCGTCGAAATGGCATGAGCCCCCTCCCGCGTCTTTATGCGATTGCGGACGCGTCCTTCGGCGATCCTGTTCAACTTGCCGAAGCCCTGTTCGATGGCGGTGCCCGGCTGGTCCAGGTCCGAAACAAGCTCGCGAGCTCCCTGGAACTCCTCGATCAGGTCGAACGTATCCTTAAAAGGGCGCCTTCTGATGCGCGCGTTATCGTGAACGATCGAGCGGACGTGGCTCGCATTGCCGGCGCTGCGGGTGTGCATCTGGGGCAGGACGATCTGAACCCGGCAGATGCCCGGCGCGTTCTCGGCGCCGGCCACATCCTCGGTTATTCGACTCATAACCTGGATCAGGCGGAGGCCGCCGACGGAGTGCCTGCGGATTACATTGCTGCCGGGCCAGTTTTTCCGACATCTACCAAGTTGAACGCAGATCCCGTCCTGGGACTCGAAAACCTGGCTGCCATATGCAGGATAGTTCATAAACCGGTTGTCGCAGTCGGAGGCATTAAACTGGAAAATGTGCGCGACGTCTTACAGGCCGGTGCTCATTCGGTAGCCGTTATTCGCGATCTTCTGGATAGCTCTGACGTTGCCGCGCGGGCGCGCGAGTGGGTCAAGTATGTGAACGCGGAATAATGTTGAAAACACTCGACCTTTACCTCATTCCGACACGAAACAAGCGATACGTCCTGTACGGTCCTCCGGAAATCGTCAAGGCGCTCGAAGGGGATTCGGACGACCGCGTTCTGCGATTCATTGGATGGTTCGTGAAGCAGCGCAATCGCCTGGTAGCCTGGGTTGGCCGAGTTCTTCGCTCAGGTCATGGTTATTACGTCCGGTTGGAAGACCGCATCGATCCGGGCGAACGCGTCCTCAAAGCCATGGCCTCCGCCGACCACCTGGTTGTTCATCTTATACGGACCGAAAATGGCGATCAGACCGGCAAGGAATTCGAGCGCGTCCTCAAACGGCAGCTGGCCAAACACATCTTTTGGTTCTCGATCGACCTCGTCCTTTGCGCGGTCGTACTGGTGTTTACACCGTTCCTGGCACCCATTCCCGGGCCAAATGTGTTCTTCTACTATCCTTTTTTGCGTTTGTTGAGCCATTACCGCGCCATCCGCGGAGCCAGGGCAGGCCTGCGTTCCAGGGACATCGAGTTTAAAAGCTTGCCTGAACTCCGCCGTCTCGAAGAAAATCTTCCAGGTCTGGCAACATTCTTAGAGAGGATGGGTTAAAGCATTGTTTGATCTAAAAGGCATTATTCCGCCGATGGTCACTCCCTTCGACGAGACGGGGGCCATCCGTTACGACTACTTTGAGGCAAATATCGACAAGTATCTGGAAGCCGGAATCGAGGGATATCTGGTGCTGGGCTCCAATGCGGAATCAGTGTATCTGGAGCACTCGGAGAAGCTGAAGCTCATTGAAAGCGCCCGAAAACGCCTTCCGGCGTCGACCACTCTTCTGGCTGGAACCGGCATGGAGTCCACGCGGGCCACGATCGAACTCACGAAGGAGGCAGCAGATCGGGGAGTGGATGCCGTTCTGGTGAAGAATCCTTTCTATTTCAAGAGCCAGATGACCTTCGACGCGTACTTTGCACACTACACCGCGGTAGCGGACGCCTCGCCCGTTCCTGTCGTCATCTACAACGTCCCCGTATTCACGGGGCTGCCTCTCGAATCGCGGTTGGTGATCGAGCTTGCCAAACATCCGAATATTCGGGGAGTGAAAGACAGCTCGGGCGACGTGAAACTGGACTCCGAAGTCGCATGGAACACCGATCCGAAGAAGTTTTCGATACTGAGCGGTTCCGCGCCCGTTCTCTTTCCTGCAATGGTCGTGGGTGCGCGCGGAGGTGTTGTCGCGATCGCCTGCGCCGCGCCGAGGGCAGCGCTGGCGCTGTATCGAGCGGTTTCAACGGGAGATTACAAGAAGGCCGGAATCATTCAACGGATCATCGCGCCTGCGGCCGGTGCCGTCACCACGAAATACGGCATTCCCGGGCTGAAGTGCGGGATGGAGCTGGAAGGATTTCAGGCGGGCCTGCCGCGGCGGCCAATGCTTCCGGTTGGGCAGACCCAGCGAGAAGACTTGCAGCAAATCTTCCGAAGGATGAACAGCGAGTTAGCCGAACTTTCATGATGCGGATTCCGTTCGGAAGTCTGCCGGCGACGTCGGCGCTCTTCCTCGACTACCTCAACGACTGGAGCCGCCTCCAGCGTTTTTATCCGCAAAATTACACGCTCGACTCGATTGTTGCATTCGCGCGTGCAAGGCCCCGCCTCGAATCCATTCATCGCGAAAAGTTGTGTGCCGCCCTGTCCGAACAGCAACGAGACTGGGGTGGCGATCCTGCATCGGTGAACAGACTTGGGGCCGGTGCCGTCGCCGTGATCGCCGGCCAGCAGCCGGGCCTGTTCACGGGTCCCCACTACACCATTCTCAAAGCGCTGACGAGTATCAAGCTCGCCAAGGCACTGGACCAGGCAGGAGTTCCTGCGGTTCCCGTGTTCTGGGTTGCTGCCGAAGACCACGACTTCGAGGAAATTCAATGGACGGCGGTGCTTGACCGGGATGCCGCAGTGCAGAGAATCTCCGTCGACCTCTCGAACACGGAATCCAGGCCCGTAGGGTGGCTGCAGTTTGGCGACGACGTGGGTCCTGCAATCTCGGCATGTTTTTCGAGCCTGCCCGATTCCGAATTTCAACCTCCGGTGCGTGATCTCGTGGAATCGTCATACAAACCAGGTGTCTCGCCTGCTGACGCGTTCGGCCGAATGATGGCGCGATTGTTCAAGGGAACGGGACTGATTCTTGCCAACCCGCTGCATCCGGAGTTGAAACGGCTCGCGGCACCGACACTGGTCCAGGCCGTCCGTCACAACGCGGAAATTCGAGCGGCAGTGCTGGCTCGAAGCCGTGCGCTTTCCGAGGCCGGATACCATCCGCAGGTGAAGGTCGAGAGCCATTTCACGGGCTTGTTCGCTTATCGCGGCAAATCTCGACAGGCATTGCGGCCCGAAGAAGTCGAAAGCGCGGAGTCGCTGAGTCCGAACGTTTTGCTGCGGCCCGCAGTTCAGGATGCGATCTTTCCGACCGCGGCATACGTTGGCGGCCCGGCGGAAATTGCTTACTTCGCGCAGGCCGGCGCCGTGTACGAGACCTTGCAGCGTCCTGTCCCGCCCGCATTTCCACGGCTCAGTGCCACGATTCTGGAGAGCCGGGTTTCCCGCGCCTTGAAGAAATACGAAATGGAATTCGTGGATGTGTTTCGAGGACGGGAATTCATGAAACACAAAGCCGTCGCAAGTGTCCAGGGCGTCGAATTATTTGATGAGGTTCGAGACCGGGTAACGGCACAATTGGAATCACTTCGGCCGGTCTTGAATGCCGTCGATCCGACGCTCGCGGGGGCGCTCGATACGTCGCGTCAGAAGGTGATGCATCAGGTTGAGGCGCTTCGTACCAGGTTTGTAAATGCTGAAGCCAGGCGCAACGAGACGCTGGAAAGACACCTCGATGCAGTTGCAAACTCGCTGTATCCGGAGAAAAAGCTCCAGGAACGAGTGATCAACGTCACGTCGTTTCTGGTGCGGTACGGCCTGGATTTCGCAGCGCGCCTGGAACAGGAACTCAGTCTCGATTCAAAAGAGCATCAGGTCATCGAGCTATGAAGATCGGCATCACTTGCTATCCAACTTACGGGGGAAGCGGCGTCGTTGCTACTGAACTCGGCAAGGAACTTGCTGGGCGCGGCCACGACGTTCACTTCATCAGCTATGCGCTCCCGATTCGCCTTACGATGAACGAGCGCATCTTTTTCCACGAAGTCGAAGTCCTGACATACCCGCTGTTCGAATACCCGCCCTACGATCTGGTCCTCGCAACGAAGATGGCTGAAGTGATGACTCGATATGACCTGGATATTCTGCATGTTCACTATGCGATCCCCCACTCCATCAGCGCGTACCTGGCGAAGAAGATGCTGACGGATCGCGTTGTACCCTTCGTCACGACGCTTCATGGAACGGATATCACCCTGGTCGGCAACGATCGTTCGTATCTGCCCATCACACGTTTTGGCATCGAACAGAGTGATGCCGTCACCGCGGTGTCCGAATATCTTCGGCGCCGGACGATCGAGGAATTTCAGGTTCAGCGGCCGGTGACGGTCGTTCCCAATTTCGTCGATTGCGACGTTTACGATCGGGCGACCGACAAGGGCCTGCGGCGCAAGTTCGCGAACGACGACGAAGGCATTCTGATCCATATTTCAAACTTTCGGCCCGTGAAGCGGGTTGAGGACGTCATCGCAATCTTCGCTGAGGTTCGAAAGAAGCAAAAAGCCCGGCTCCTGATGGTAGGCGATGGCCCGGAGCGTCCGAAGGCCGAATGGCTCGCGAATACGCACGGTATCGCCAAAGATGTGCTGTTTGTGGGCAAGCAAAACGAGATGAACCGGCTCCTGTCCGTTTCCGACATCCTGCTGCTGCCGAGCGAACTCGAGTCTTTTGGACTGGTAGCCCTCGAGGCCATGGCCTGTGAGGTCCCCGTCATTGCAACCCAGGTTGGAGGTATTCCCGAGGTCGTGAGTCACGGGGTGGACGGCTTTTTGTATAGGGTGGGTGATGTATCATCGATGGCAGAAGGGTGCCTCGCGATTCTCAATGATCCGCAATTAAGTTCCAACATGGGTAAGGCCGCCCGTGAGCATGCAAGAAACGATTTTTGCGCCAGCAAGATCGTTGTCCAGTACGAAGATCTGTACCACCACACGATCCAACAGGCACATACCGTTAAATAAAAAATACACCTATTTGCTTAAAGCCATGGGCCAGAACTGTCGATAACCCTTATGTGACTGACCCGTAGGGGAATCGTGATTCCACCTAAATGGTCAGGTTGCCGTCCAAAGATAGGGAACGTGGGTAATATCGACTCCGACGTTGGATTGGCAGACGATTTGCACATAGTAGGTTAGAGACTGAGCTAAAAGGGCTGTGATGCTAGGCCAGGAAGGACCGGAAAAGAGGTACAAGGCGATGGTCAAACCTTTCGTTTCAGAAGAAGTTCTATTAGATCCCGAGATGCGGAGTTCTGAAGTCCTTGACTTTGAACGTCGGCTGCAGGGAAAGATCGTCGGCCAGGACCGCGCGGTCAGTAGGATCGTGAACATGTACCAGATTTACCTGGCGGGCATGGCTATGCCGGGACGTCCGATTGGCAACTTGTTGTTTCTGGGTCCCACGGGATCCGGCAAGACAAGAGTCGTCGAAGCGTCGGCTGAAATTCTGTTTGGAAACCCTCGAGCTTTCATCAAGATCGATTGTGCTGAATTTCAACATAGTCATGAGATTGCCAAACTGATCGGTTCGCCTCCGGGTTATCTCGGACACCGCGAAACGCCCCCGCTTCTGACCCAGGAAGCCATCGATCAGCATCAGACGGATCGCGCGCGTTTCAGTTTCCTGCTGTTCGACGAAATCGAAAAGGCGAACGATGCTCTCTGGCAGCTTCTGCTGGGGATCCTCGACAAAGCCACACTCACTCTGGGTGATAACCGAAAAGTCGATCTATCTCGTTGTGTTGTGTTCATGACGTCGAATCTCGGCGCTGTGGAGATGAGCGAGATGCTGACGGGCGGAATTGGATTCACTTCCGGCGTGAAGACGGATGAGACAAATCTCGCCGACATCGATCGGAAGATGTATTACACGGCTCTGGACACGGCGAAAAAGAAGTTCTCCCCCGAGTTCATGAACAGGATCGACAAGGTCGTTGTGTTCCGTACTTTGAATCAGCAACACCTTCGTCAGATTCTGGACATCGAATTGAACGACGTTCAGAACAGGATCATGTCGTCGCAGTCGGACAAGCAATTCATCTTTAGATGCACCGCCGACGCGAAAGAATTCCTGCTTCGCGAGGGGACGGATCTGAAGTATGGCGCACGGCACTTGAAACGCGCCATCGAACGGCATCTCGTGTACCCGTTATCCAATCTGATCGCGACCGGCCAGATCGGACTGGGCGACGTCATCAAGATTGACCTTGGGGCTTCGGCCGATAAGCTGACCTTCTCGAAGGAGCGCGCTGTATCCGCCTTCCCTGTCTCGGATTCCGGACGCGTGGCAGAATTCCCCGCTCGCCGGGCATCGCAGGCCGGTGCAAAGTTGCAGCCGCTCGAGACTGAGGCGGCCAGCGTCGAACGAGTTTAGAAAAACAGACACAAAGAAAATTCGGCAACGAGGGATCTACCTTCGTTGCCGAATTTTTTTTGTGCCTTTGTATTTTTTTGTCTTCGTGTTCTTAATAGGTGACTTTCAGCCCAACCTGCACCTGACGATTCTCCAGCAAAGTGCTGGTAATCGTTCCAAAAGAGCTGCTATCCGGATTCCGGTTTGGCTGATTCAAAGACGGACGGTTCAACGCGTTATAGAGTTCAGTTCGGAATTGAACATTGAACCGTTCTTGCCGGAAATTCTTCCCCACCATCAGATCCAAATTGCTCGTTCCGGGACCATTGAAGTAATTCCGTGGTGTATTGCCGAACGAGCCGCGAGGTGGTACCGAGAACGCTCTTCGGTCCAGATACACGGTCTTGTCCGTGGATTTTTTGATCACCGGCTTGATTCCCGTTTCGATGTAGTGGTTCTCAATGTACTGCCCAACATTGGGTCGATCCCGCGTCGAGCCGGTATTGCTGATCTGATTCGAAGGGCTGAGCTGGATAAAGATCGGCCTTCCAGATTCGAACGCCGCGATACCGGAGAGCTCCCATCCGCCAAGGATCGTATCGAGAGTCGAGGACCACTCGTTTCCAAAGCGCTTTCCATTCCCAAACGGGAGCTCGTAAACATAGCTGACAACGAGCCGGTGGCGCGCGTCGAAGTCAGAGCTGCCGCGGTCCGCTTTCAGATTTCTGGCGTCCTGCGCGACATTGCCCCCACTCGAATCGTCGATCGCATGACTGTACGTGTAGGACGAAAGCAACGATAGACCGCCTGCAAACCGGCGCTGCACACGGCCCAGCAATCCGTGGTAGATCGAACTGCCCGAACTCTCCAGAACAGGTACTGCGCCATATCCCGGCAAAGGGCGGCGCGGCTGAACCGGAGGCTGATTGACGCCTGGAACTGGAAACGCCTGATTGATATCCACGGTTCTTATCAAACGCGTGCCCTTGTTCCCAACGTAGCTGGCTTCGAAGACAGTCTTCCCGGGGAGTTGCCGTTCAAAGCCGAAGTTCCACTGTTGTATGTAGGCATCGCGGAAACCGGGATCCATCGACGGCGAATCGAAAATAGTGTTCAAGCGCGCGGATAGAAACGGATTGGAAAGCGTGAGAGCGTTCGGCGAAATGCCTGCTTCAAAAGTTTCGGGTTGCTGGAACGGCAGGCCATTACGAACGGACGCCAGACTGGTGCCTACGCTGGCCAGATCGTAGAAAATGCCGTAACCACCGCGAATCACGTTCTTGCTCGTGCCGCCCGGCCGGAACGCGAAACCGAAGCGCGGCCCGAAGTTGTTTTTATCGGGATTGTAGAGCGCTCGCGAGGCTCCGTCCTTTCCTGCAAGTTCGTATTTCAAGGTCACGACATTGAGTTGTGCCAGACGATCCTGTTTCTCCACCGCGGGAGTGTTGTACTCGTAGCGCATTCCCAGGTTTAGCGTGAGCCGCTTGGAGACAGCGAAATCATCCTCAACAAACCAGTTATATGAATCGAGAATGTGATAGCGGAAACTGTTCAAAGGATCGCGCGTGGTCTGGCTCGGCAGACCCAGCAGGAAATCCGCGAACGCGTTGCCGGTCCAGATGCCGCTGAAGCGCAGTGTCTCTCTTGCGTTCGACCCCGCGTAATACATGATCCGTCGCAGTTCGACGCCGGTGTGAACCGCGTGCGGTCCCGCTATGTAGCTCAAGCTGCCGGCCATTTGAACCGTGGTCCCGGCACGATCCTGGTAGCCGCGATCTCCGATTGTCCCGAATCCCGTGATCGCAATCTGCGGATGACCGAAGTCTCTGGGATCCTGCGATGCCGGAATGCCGATCTCCGATGAAATGTCGTTGTGGCCGGACGTCAGAGCGATTCGCGATTGACGTTCCCGATTGTAACCGGCTCGAACTTCGAGAATCAGCTTCGGCGAAAGGAGTTGGGTATCGCCAAGCGATAACGACTGCGCCCTGGTGACGTCGTTATGGCCGAATCCCGGCAAGCACGCGGTTTGTCCGGCGCCGGAGCAGGGCGTCATGAGGGCGTCACTGGTGAGTCCGTATCGGCCGAAGAGCGTGTTCGATCGCGTGATGCGGCGGTCCAATCGAACGTTGTACTGATTGACATCATTCGGATACGGGTTCATGGCCAGGAAGTTGTTCGGCACGGCCAGCCCCGGTGTAGGTAACGGAAATGAACCGCGGTCCAGAATGCGCCTGGCGATGGGATGGATACGGTTTGCAGGAATAATGTTGCCCGGGAAAGGCGGAGTCAAAGGATTCTCCGGATCGCGTATCGGCGAGGTAACCGTCAACGCCGAAAAATCACCTCTCCGGAGCGCTACGGTCGGTACCTGCTGTCGGCTCGCGAATTGTTGTGTGCGGCGGACACCTTCGAAGGCAAGAAAGAAGAACGTGGAATCGTGGATAACCGGGCCTCCGATGGTCGCTCCGAACTGATTGCGGCGAAACGGGGGCTTTGGTCCGGAATCCTTTGTATTAAAAAAATCCCGCGCATCCAGCTTGTCGTTGCGCAGAAACTCCCAGGCCGCTCCGTGAAACTGGTTCGTGCCCGACTTGGTGTTGACCGTTATCTGGGCTCCGCCGGCGCGTCCGAATTCCGCAGAGTATGAACTGATGAGAACTTTGAATTCGTCGATGGCATCGACGATCGGACGGAGGGTGAAACTATTGATGGCGGTATCGTTGTTGTCTACGCCATCCAGAATGTTGTTGTTTGCGGTTTCTCTCGCTCCGGCAGCCGTGAAGCCGCCGCGGAACCGGAGCGCCGAGCCAGGCGCCGCCGATGCAGAGCCGGGAACCAACTGGGAGAGCGACTCGAATCGCCTGCCGTTCAAGGGGAGTTCCACCACCTTCTGGTTATCTATGAGATTGCCAACCGACGAACTCTCGGATTGCACGAGCGGTGTTGCGTCGGTGACGAGGATCCGATCGACAGCATCTCCCACCGCCAACGACAGGTTGACACGCAGCCGGTCATCCACGCTTACACGGACGTTGTTGGCGATCGCCGTCTTGAAACCGGAAAGCTCAGCCCGGATCTCATACGTGCCCGCGGGCAGCAACAGGACGTTGTAGTCGCCCCGCTCGTCTGTTTCGACACTGCGTTGTGAATTTGTGCCGGTGTTTGTGAGTGTGATCGTCACGCCGGGCAGAACGCCCCCGACCGCATCGGTCACTGTTCCGGTGATGGTTCCCGTTTGCGCATATCCTGCCGAACCGAATGACAGAAGTGCAAATACAGCACGGCAAAGACTATGGCGCAACATTGAAGGGACTATAGCACGCTGGGAACAGTGCGTCTTTTTCGCGGGGGCCGCAAATTTCCGGTAAATTCGGATAATACCGGTGATGAGAACAAACCCATTGATTATAAAAGCCGGCGAGCGGACTTGAACCGCTGACCTGCTGATTACGAATCAAGCGGGAACGAACTTTCAATAAGTTACACAGAGACCGCTGTAATCCCTTCTGTACCGATCCAATAATCACTTCTGGTTTCTAGCAAGGTGCCACGGTGGCACTAGATCGGTATCGGCAGTACACACGAATGTCCCCACACGGCTAACATCCATAAAATCATCCCATCCTGAACGCGATTGACGTTCTACCCCTGAGAAAACGCGCTTCGATTTTTAAGGTTTCGGCTGTAACTCCTACATTCGAACGGTATGCCGGACCTGAGATGGCCAAACCGTGGCGCTGAATAGAAACATGGGTTATTACGTCTTCGACTTTCTGGTTGCTGTACTCACGAAATG
>WNFT01000104.1_pt1 | contig 54426 bp, 46 predicted proteins | sample 5400191 | NCBI WGS metagenome assembly WNFT01 (sample SAMN13153359, study PRJNA577476) | soil metagenome | isolation source: 80 cm saprolite under Madrone tree | place: USA:California | collected 2016-06-14 | reverse complement strand
CATCTGAAGGCCGGCCGGCAGGATCTGTTGCCAGGCAGAGATCTGGTCTACGGCCAGAGCATCACGGATGCGTGCATCGGTTGGGAGGACAGCGTTCCGCTGCTCGATAGCCTGGCCGAAGCCGTGCGCAAGCGGCGCCTGGAGCATGAAGTCGAGGACTAAAAAAATGGGGTCGTAAAACACAAAGACACAAAAGGCACAAAGACACAAAGAAAAGCCGGAATAATTGACCTCTATTTCCGGCGATCGAGCGGACGCGGAATGGGCGAGATATCGCGGCGCAGGCAGCTGTGAATGAGTTTCTTCACAAGACCGGCTCCGGTAATCAACGCGCCGATCCGCGGATACTGCTTCATCGTCACGGTGCGATCGCCAAAGTCCTTGCGCATCACGTAATTGAACCAGAAGTCAGGGACGCGCGTGATGTTGTAGAACGCCAGCGTCAGGTTCAAGACCGTCGGCATGAAATGGACGTATGACGCGAGCGTGATTTTCTCCTGATTCCTGGTAAATCCGCTCTCTTCTCCCATCCTGTAAATCGTCGTTCCCGGAAGCAGGGTCAGCGCGTTGATCGCGAATGTATACGGACGTTTCAACCGGTGAACCAGCCGAATCGTATCCTTGAGTTGTTCGGGACTCTCCCAGGGGTTGTCGACGATCAGGTCATACTGCACGGGCGCCAGCCGCTTGCGATTCTGATACGCGAGCTCGGATGCTGCGAACATCTTTCCGTCGTGCAGCGGCCGCACGAACACATTTTTCATGACCTCGCGATTGCCGGATTGAATCCCGATGCGCAACTTGATCATTCCGGCATCCATAAGCGTTTTGAATTTCTTGCTCTCGACTGAAGCCGGAATAACGCCACTGACGAAAAACGGGATATCGAATTCCTTTTTGTACTTCGCGGCAAAATCTTTGATCAGCTCGAAAGGCAGAAACATGTAGGCATCGTCGTCGATGACGATGTTGTAGATGTGCGGATACCTCGAAAGGATATACCGCAGCTGCGCCATGAAGAACTCCGGCGAATGGTGGCGGAATTTCCGGTAATCATCGATAAGATCGATCAGGATGTCATTCGAGCAGAACGTGCATTTGTACGGACAGCCCTGGCTGAACATGCTCCACAATTTTCCGCCGTAGTACTTCTTCATCAAGGCCATGTTCATTCTTTTGAGCTTTCCGCCATCATTGACCAGGTGCTCTTCGAACTCGAAATCGAGGAAGGGCAATTCGTCGAGATCCTGGACGAGCGGTTGTTCGGGATTCTTGATGACTCGATCGCCGTCGCGGAACCAGAAGCCCGGGGTGGTCTTGTAATCCCTTCCGTCGCGCAAAGCCTCGGCCAGGCGCAGGAAACTGACGTCACCTTCCCCGAGGCAAATACCTTCGGCGACATTCATACATTGGTCGGGAAAACTGGTGGGATGAATTCCGCCCCAGATGATTTTGGAATCCAGATCCTGCTGCAGCCGTCGAGTCAGCAGTTCGGCTTCGTCGGCCTGATGCGTCCACACGCTCAAACCCACCACCAGGCTGCCGCGGCACGCATCGATCAGCTCGCTATAGAAGGATTCAGAAAATTCAGGAGTCTTGAAATACGAACTGAAGCGCTGGCTGATCTGTCCCCACAGGCTCTTCGGTTGGAGGAAGATCAGCCTGGTGACAAAGCCCTTACGCTTGAGCTGTGCGGAGATGCGGCGCGGCCCAATGCAGTATATGTCGTCGGTCAGGCAGATGATTGTGACAGTCGGTTGCACTATTTCTTCGTCGTTAGGATGTACTTGTTATACATCTTATTGTAGAGGCCGGCTGGACCCGGCCCATAAACTGCAGGAAATTTTACAGCATAGTCATGCAAACAGTGCAGCTTTGTCCTCGGGCTTTCTGAAATGCTGGGGTTCACTCCGAAACGGATCCTGGTTTTTGTTTTTCTTGGTGGCCTCTTGTATGTGGCTGTCCAGTATGTTCCCTTGTGGTTTTATGCCCTGCAGTTTGACGATTTCGTAAGGGACGAAGTGAAGTTCACTCCCATGCGCGAATCGGTCGACAAAGACCATCTCACGCAGCACATCTACAACGAAGCGCGCTTCTACAAGATGATTCTCGATAAGAAGGACATTCAGGTGATAAAGAAGCGCGACGAAGCGCGCGGCGTTAACTTTTTGACCGTCGACGTCGATTACCGAATGCCGGTCGACCTCTACTATTTCACGCACGAGGTGAAATTTCACGTGCATGCCGCGACGGTGTATTGAGCATCAAATGGGATCGTCGCCGCGGCGACCCCGTCAGAACAGTCCCACGATTCGGCCTTCAGGCGTGATATCGATTTTGTTCGCAGACGGAATCTTTGGCAGCCCAGGCATGGTCATGATGTCGCCGCAGATCGCGACCACGAATTCTGCTCCCGCCGACAAACGGACTTCGCGCACAGGCACGACATGGTGCCTGGGTGCGCCTTTTTTGTCCGGATCGGTCGTGAAACTGTACTGTGTTTTTGCGATGCAGACAGGGAAGTGACCGTAGCCCTGGTCCTGCAATTCCTTGAACCGATCACGGACCTTCTGGTCGCCGATGATGTCATCCGCGCCGTATACCTCTCGAGCCACTGTCTGGGCCTTCTTCCAAAGCGGCATGTCATCCGGATAGATTGGCGCGAATTTGGAGGGCACCGTATCGATCGTTTTGAGCACCGCCTTCGCAAGATCTGCGGCGCCCGGACCACCCTTCGCCCAGTGATCCGAAAGGATGCACTCGACTTCAATGCTTTCACACAGCGACTTCAGTGATGCGAATTCCGCCTCGGTGTCGGCGCTGAATCGATTAATACAGACCACGGCAGGTACGCCGAATTTGCGGACGTTCTCGACATGCCGGGACAGGTTGGCAAATCCTTTTTCGAGCGCCGGCAGGTTTTCCTGCTTCAGAGCATCCTTGGCTACGCCGCCGTGCATCTTGAGCGCGCGGATCGTTGCGACAACTACGGCACAGTCGGGCTTGAGTCCTGCTTTGCGGCACTTGATGTCCATGAACTTTTCAGCGCCGAGATCGGCGCCGAAGCCGGCTTCGGTGACGACGTAATCGCCGAGCTTCAGGGCTGTCTTTGTGGCAATGACGGAGTTGCAGCCGTGAGCGATGTTCGCGAAGGGACCGCCGTGGATCAGTGCGGGATTGTTCTCGATCGTCTGAACAAGATTGGGTGCGAACGCATCCTTGAGCAGAGCTGTCATCGCGCCGGCCGCTTCGAGATCCGAGGCTCTTACGTACTTTCGATCCCGCGTCTGTCCAACGATCATGTTTCCGAGACGCCGCTTGAGATCGGGCAGATTCTCCGCCAGGCAGAAAACCGCCATGATTTCTGAAGCGGCAATGATGTCGAATCCGTCTTCTCGAGGAAAGCCGTTGCCGACACCGCCAAGAGATATCACGATCTCGCGGAGCGCACGATCGTTCATATCGAGGCATCGACGCCAGGAAATCCGCCGGGCGTCCAGACCCAGAGCATTGCCCCAATAGATGTGGTTATCCACCATCGCGCCCAGCAGATTGTTCGCGGCTCCAATCGCATGAAAATCGCCGGTGAAGTGGAGATTGATGTCTTCCATCGGCAACACCTGCGAATATCCTCCGCCCGCGGCACCACCCTTGACTCCAAAGCACGGACCCAGGCTCGGTTCTCGCAGGCATATGACCGCATTTTTGCCGAGATGATTCAAGGCGTCGCCCAATCCCACCGTCGTTGTGGTCTTTCCCTCGCCGGCCGCAGTGGGTGTGACGGCAGTGACAAGAATGAGCTTTCCATTCGGCCGGTTTTCCAGCGTGCGAAGGTAGTCCAGGGAGATCTTCGCTTTGAAATGCCCGTACAACAGAAGATCATGGAGCTCAATGCCAAGTTTCTGCCTGCCCACCTTGGCGATGGGAAGCATGTGCGCTTCCTGCGCGATCTCGATATCGGATTTGGGATTGGCGTGTTGGTCGTGCACGAGACTTTCGACTCCTTTTATGTAGCTAATGCGCCATCACTTCGCTGTTGGAGACCTCAGCTCGTTGCGGCTTCATCACCCAATGCAGAGAAATGATGACGACGACTGTTATGAAGGCGGGTACGGCTGCGGCGTAGAAAAGTTCACGAGCTGCCCAACCGCGATTTAAGAGAATACCGGCAATGTTGGGGCCAAGGATCGCGCCGAGCCGGCCAATACCTAAACCCGAACCGATACCCGTGGAACGAAGATTAGTGGGATAGTAGGTCCCGGCCAGAGTATTCACCGCTCCCTGGCCGCCGACGATCGTCAGACCCGCGGCAAACACCAGCAAGAACAGGAATGTAAGCGTCGCTGCCGGCTGGCCGATCAGGGCGATACTGATGCAGCCGAAAGCGAAAGAGGTGCCGAGGACCGGAATAAAGCCGAATCGGCCGATGAGCCAGCCAAGTGCGAGCGTTCCGACTGTTCCGCCGATCTGCAGCGTTGTGCCGACAAGCGCGGCGCTGCGAATCGAATATCCTGCATTCGTGATGACCGTTGGCAGCCAGCTCGCGAGGAAATAAAGGTTCAAAAGATTTGTGAAGTTGATGACCCAAAGCAGGAGCGTTCCGACCGCACGGCCGTCCCGGAAAAGATGCACAATGGGCGCGCCCTTGGTGCTTTGCTCTTTCACGACATAATTGGCTGTCGCGGGAATCGTACTGTCGATGCGGCGCAGCCACTTCCCGACCTTCTCGGTTTTACGCCGCAAAGTCAGGAACTGAAGAGACTCGGGCAGATAAAGAACCATAAGGAATGTAATGGCGAGCGGTATCGCACCGCCAACAAAGAAGACCGAACGCCAGCCGGATATCGGGATCAACCACGCGGAAAAAAAGCCACCAAGAACGGCGCCCGCGTTGAACCCGTTCGAGACCAGCATCATCATGAAGACACGCAGCCGCTGTGGGCTGTATTCGCCGACAAGGGTCATCGCGTTAGGCATGATGCCGCCCAGACCCACGCCCGCAATGAAGCGAATCGCGAGCAATTGATTCACGGAATTTGCGAAGCCGGTCACGATGGTGATGAAGGAGAAGAAGAGCGTGGCTACGATCAGCACAGGCCGTCTTCCGATCTTATCGGCCAGCATACTGAACAGCAGCGATCCCACCGCAATTCCGACGAGCGCTGCGCTGAGCACGCGTCCCATTTCAGCGGGGTTGGGATGCCATTCACGAATAATGGCCGGGGCAGCGTAGCCAAGGGCCTGCACGTCGTATCCATCCATGATCAGGCATGCGGCGCACAGGATGTAAACCCATACCTGGAAAGCGCCTACCTTGCTGTTGTCAATGACGGCGCCGATATCGATCTTCTTTGCAGCTTCCATTTCACACTCCTTGATCCCGAAGCATGGGCGTCAACTTTTATCATGACTGCGGCAATAAATTAGCCACGAACTACGCAAATTACGCCAAAGCTAATTCGGCGACAGACGCATAAATCACCTAATTACGTTTAACGGTTCTTGATGTAATTAGGTGATTTATGCGTCTGTCCCCGAATTAGCTTTGGCGTAATTTGCGTAGTTCGTGGCTAATCTAATGCCCCAATTACCTCGGTTGAGTGACCACGTCGATCAACGCCGGCTCACCTTTCTTGACGCGTTCGATTCCGCGCTTATAGGCGGCCGCGAGATCTTTCGGATCGGTAATCGGTCCTTCACCGTAGAGGCCATACGTCTGAGCCATCTTTGCGTAGTCGATATTGGGTTCCCTCAGTGTCGTGCCGATGTGAGCCCGCTCGATTCCGCGATTCCGCTGATTGGCCATTCGCTGCACGAACATCACTTCCGCGTGGTAGGCCCGGTTGTTATGCATGACGATGAGCATCGGAATCTTGTGATGCGCGGCAGTCCACAACACACCCGGCGCGAAGTTGAGATCGCCATCAGTCTGGATATTGACGGAGAACCGGCCGTACTTCTTGTTGGCCAGGGCAGCGCCAACGGATGCGGGCGCGTTGTAGCCGATACCGCCCGCGCCCTGGCCGCCGATGTACTGGTAATGCTTATCGAAGTTCCAGAGCTTGTCGGGCCAACCGCCAATGAAGCCTTGCCAGCCGACGAGCGACCAGTCTTCATTCTTGATCAACGGCCACAACTCTGCCGCGAGACGGGAAAGGCTAACGGGGCTGGAATCCCAACCGAAGCGTGCGTCCTCTTTTGCCTGATTCCTGGCGCGTTGATTCGCCTCTGCGATTTTGGAGGCGCGATCCTCGAGGAATCGACGGCGGTCTGCGTTGATCAGTTTCTTGCACTCTTCGATGAGGAGGGGCAGCGTGGCTTCGGCATCCGCCGCGATTGAGAGATCGACGGGAGCATAGGGTTGAAAATCCTGGATGTTGCTCTTCATGAACAGATCCAGAGCCGTAATACTGATCGACTTGACGTTGGGCGGGGGCGGGGCGCCCTGGACTTCCAAATTGAGAATCAGGTCCGGCTGACCGGTGCCATTACCTGCGAGCGGATGTCGATTCGGAATATGCATGCGCTCTCCGCCATTGTTGACGGGCGCTTTCAGGACGTCGGCCAGTTCCGTGACCAGGCTCATACCATTTGCTGTCCGCGCAGCGCGTCCGCAATTGATGCGAGGATTGTCTGCGGCAACCAGCATTTTGGCCGCTTCCCGGACGGCGCTGATGTCGCCGCTTGGCGGTCTGGACATTGCGAGTTTAGGAATACGCAGGTTCTTGTGCCTGTTTGGCTCTTCCTGCAAACCGGCATCACAAACGACAGCCACAGGCCCCATAGGCGGGGTCATTGCAATCTTATACGCCCGCAACGAATTGGTCGCGAATGCTTGCAGCGAGGCCGGATTGTCATCCCATTTCGTGAAGTCGCGAACCATCGCACACATGTCCTGGGCGCTGTGGTACCAGTTGACGCCGGCGCCTCGCACTGCTGAATCCGCGTGGTTGCCGATCACCATGAATATCGGTACGCGGTCCGCATATGCGTTATAAATCGCCATGGAGGCATGCTGCAGTCCAACCGTTCCGTGCAGCAATGCCATCATCGGCTTGCCTTCAATCTTCGCGTAACCATGAGCCATGGCTACGGCGGATTCTTCATGACAAGTCGTGAGCATTTCAGGCTTGGTATTGTTTCCATAATTAATCAGGGATTCGTGGAGTCCTTCGAAGCTCGAGCCGGCCATGACCGCGACGTACTCGATGCCGAGCGCCTTGATGACATCGACCATGAAATCCGATCCCGGATTCTCGACAATCCGCGTGTTGGCCGGCGGGGCTGCGACGTCCGCCGCCAGCTGAGCACTCGTGGGCACCACTGCGGCAGGCCGCGTCTCAGCCGCGTCTTGCTGTGCGATTGCAGCCGGCGCGCTTGCAACCAGCGCCGCTGCCCCCGCAGCCGCGCCCTTCAGAAAACCACGTCGATTAACGGAACCTTCTTTCTTCGCCACAGTTGCCTCCTGGGATTGTCGGGTGAACGAGGATTATTCTAAACGAAAAGGGAGTAGCCGACAAAAAGCACGAAATCCGTGGCTGGTTTTGTGCTTTTTGTCGTTACTTCTCATTCAGGATCTGGTTCAGCAGGGGAATGTCTTTCGCCGCGGGCGGTTCCTTGAACGTCTTGATATAGGCAAAAAGATCCGCTGCCTGCTGATCCGGCACAACCTTGGACGTGTACGTCGGCATCCCATTCGTGCGCGGATTGCGGATATAATTGGTGAATCCCTGCAGATTCAGTTTCGTTGAAACCAGATGCGCGCCATTTCCGGTTTGAGCTGTGTAACCGTGGCAGGCATAGCAGCCGTATTTCAGGTAGAGTTCCTTGCCGTTGTTCACATTGCCGGCTGGGGCCGCATTGCCTTGTGATTTGGCAGCTACAGGAAGAACCGCCGCTGTGACCATTACGGCAACGAGCAACAGTGTCCATTTCGACAGCTTCATTTCATTTCCTCCTACGGCTTATAGGGTCTCGACGCCCCCTTGATGATCTGGTTCAGTGTCGGAATGTCTTTCAGTTCCGGGGCGTTGCTCTTGAAGGTCCGGATGTAGGCGTAAATATCCTTGGCCTGCTTGTCGCTCACGGAGTTCTCTGGAAAATTGGGCATGCTCGTCGAGGGTTGCACCGGGGCCACGTTCGCGCGACCGCGAAGGAACCTTATGAAGTTTTCTTCAGTCGCCAGATTCGCGCTCCAGTTTCCCACGAAAGCTCGTCCGGTTTCGCCGTTGTAACCGTGGCAACCGTAGCAGGTGTTCGCGAAATAGAGCGCTTTTCCGTTAGCAGCATTTCCCGTTACCGGACTTGTCGGCGGATTCGGATTTCCAGCCGGTGCAGCGCCCCGCTGAGCACTCGCGGCGACGATCGGAACGATCAGCGCCACGACCGCTAAAGCAACTAGTCTCTTCATGAATGCCTCCTGACTGTAGCGGCGGTCTATGACCGCCGGCGATCCGACAGTTTCGACATCGCCGGCGGTCATAGACCGCCGCTACAGTTGAACAACTACCGCGGTTGCGTGACCACGTCGATCATGTACGGCTGGCCGCGTTTCACACTGTCCACACCGCGCTTCAGGGCTGCAGCCAGCTTTGTCGGATCGGTGATCGGTCCTTCTCCGGCCATGCCATAGCCCGCGGCCATCTTGGTGTAGTCGATATTGGGATCTCTGAGCGTCGTTCCGATATGCCCGCGCTCTGTTCCACGGCCGCGCACGCCGCACATGTATTCCACGAACATCAGTTCCTGATGCCACGCGCGGTTGTTGTGCATGATGGTGAGCATAGGAAGCTGATGATGCACCGCGGTCCAGAGCACACCGGGTGCGTAGTTGAGATCCCCATCGGTCTGAATGTTGATGACAATTCGTCCGCGACTCTTGGCGGCAAGCGCAGCTCCGACGGATGCCGGAGCGCCATAACCCATACCACCCGCCCCCTGACCGCCGAGGCAACTGTAAGGTTTGTTGTGATCCCAAAGCTGAACGTTGTGACCGCCGGAGAAACCGGTCGGCGAAGACAAACACCAGTCTTCGTTCATGATCAGCGGCCAAAGCTCGGAGTAGACCCGGGCTGTGCTGATCGGGCTTGCATCCCAGCCGTTTCTCTTGCTCTGTACAGCCTGGGTAAGTGCCTCGATGCGCGCCTTCTGATTTGCTTCGGTGTGCTTTGCTATACGCTCCTGAATGACCCTGCGTTTGTCGGCCGTCAGTTGTCGCTGGACCTCTTCGATGATGCCCGGGAGGCTTGCCTCCGCGTCGGCCTGGACCGCGAGGACAGGACCGGCGGGAGCGCCGCCACGGCCACCTCTGCCGCCGCCATTCCTGGTGCCAGAGCCCGGTGCGATGCCGCCGAATCCGATGTTGGTTGTATCCCGGCTGAGGAGCGTCGCCAGATTTGGACCCGTGATGGAAGCTTGAGCGCCGGCGGTTTCCAGTCCAAGCGTGTAATCGTATGTAGTATTGGCGCCTGGACCGCAAAGCGGATGACGCTGCGGGAAGCTCATGGGTCCATTGGTTGCGGTTGTGCTTGTTGAAGCACCGACGAGTTCCGCAAGGTCAACGGCGAGCTTGACACCTTGAGGCGTACGCAGACGTCCTACCGCGATCCTCGGATTCTGCGCATCGATCAGGCCTTTCGCAATCTCCCTTGCCTGCGTGGGATCCGCCCCCGTAATTTGCGGCGGCTTGTAGGCCGGCACGCTCATGGTTCGGGCTTCCTCTTTTTGAAGCTCCGTATCCAAAACCACAAGAGTCGGGGCTGTTGGCGGCGTAATGGCTTCGTTGTAGGCGCGTTGAATAGCTGTCAGGGACTCGGCGAGAGTCTTTGGCTGAGCGTCCCATTTCGTGAAGCTCCGTACCATTCCGGCCATATCGTTTGCGGTGTGGGCCGCGATGAAGCCCTCGTCCCGCCCGACCAGAATGACCACGGGTGCGCGGTCATAATAGGCCTGGTAGATGGACATCGCCGCGTGCTGAATTCCGATCGTGGCATGCAGCAATGCAACCATGGGTTTGCCTTCGGCCTTGCCGTAACCGTGCGCCATCGTCACAGCGGACTCTTCATGCAGAGCGGTTATGAACTCCGGCATCTTGTTCGGCGGATTGCCGTAGTTGATGATCGATTCCTGCAGCCCTTCGAAGCTCGAGCCCGGATTCGCAGCCACGTATTCGATCCCAAGGTCCCTGAGCACCTGGGTCTGCAGATCCGATCCAGGCCGTTGGACCGCGCGCGTGGACACCGAGGGGCGAGCGCTCCCTGCGTCTCGTTCGACCTGTGCAGGAGTTGGCGCCGGAGCGCTTCCGGGTGCTGATCCAGCTCCATTCTGGCCGGCTGCCGCTGCTCCACGTTGGGCCTCCGAACTCGGGACGTTCGTTACCAGCGCCGCGGCACCTGCAGCCGCGCCGGCGGCTGCGCCCTTTAGAAAACCACGACGGTCAACTGAACCTTTCTTGGATTTCGGCATTAGTTCCCCCTTGTTTGTGGTGCCTTGCAAATGAAACTCGATGCATCGTTGGTGCTCCCGGTACCTTTATATTGCGCAAGCTCGGGATAAACACACAGAGGCCGCGTCATGTCCACCCTGTTGTTCGTTACATGATATGCGGTTATCGAATCGGGAGCGATTCCGGATTCCCGCCAGCGTTCGAGCGCGGCCATGAAATTGAACTGGTTGGGGCCCGGACCGTTGCCGCAATGCGCGACGCCAGGCGCCATGAAAAGGCGAATCCAATTGTCCTGTTTCGTTCCCATTTTGGAGAGCACGCTGGAGTAATAATTGATGGTGTTGCCCGGCGAGATGGCCGTGTCGTTCCAGCCGTGATACAGCAGGAGTTTTCCGCCGCGAGCTTTGAATGCGGAGAGATCCGGGTTAACGGCATTGATGATCGTACCGACCTTCTCGTCGACTATTTTCAGGTCCCGATCCAGATCAAAGCCGCGCCAATCCCACTGTGCGTTGTCGTAAGCCACCAGGAAGGAGCCCATCGAAACTCCCGGAGGCTGGGCGGCCGTGCCGCCGATTACCTGCCAGCCCGTTTCGCTCCCTGGTTCCTTGCCGGGGAAAACCAACTCGCCCGTTTTCAGCATCGCCGGGGCGTAGACTCGCTTGACGGATTCGAGCTGCTTTGCAGTAAGACAGCTTTCAGAGTCGGCGCCTTTACACAGCAGCGTTGCTGGATCGAACTTGCACGAGCGCGGATCGTTGAGAAGCCCGTCCTTCACTCCATCGTGGGCGTCGCAGGCTTGCAGGACGGCTTTGTTCAAGAAGGACGCCTTCGCGGCCGGAACCGCAGCGGCTGGATCCTTCAGGACGGGGACGGCGACTCCCAGGTCCCACGCATGAAGGTGCGTCTGGAAGTTGGCAGGAGCTCCCGCGAGGATCGCATCGAAATCTTCCGGATACCGCTGTGCTGACATCAAACCCTGGCGGCCGCCTGTCGAGCAGCCGTTCCAGTAGGAAAGCCGTGGGCTGCGGTCGTAGTACGCCGCAAGGATCGCTTTCGCCTTGACGGTCATTTCGTGTACCGCACGATACGCGAAATCGACGACTTTCTCCGGATGTCCAATCGCGAAAAGGGCGTTCCCCCCTTTGTGGCCGGTGTCGTTGGAAGCCGTGGCGTAGCCTTCATTGACAGCGGCTGCCATAGCCGCATAACTGATGACTCCGGCCCACCCGCCGTTCCCGACTGCCTCGAATTTTCCGTTCCAATTTTCCGACGGCAGCCAGACTTCAATTTCAATTTCCGAGTCCGAAGATGGTTTGAGAATGGCATTCACGCGGCAATGAGCCGCGAGCTGGACTGGCTGTGGTGGTTGCTGCTGCCCACCGGCTGGTGCCGTGTACAGTCCGGCAGGAACCAGTTCCGCCGCTTTGATTGTTGCGTCACGTAGCGACAGCGATCTCAAGCCTTCGCAAGGAGTTGGCGCCGGGGGCGCCAATGCGGATCCGAGAAGTATGAGTGCGATGGTACTGATCATGTCTGGGGGCCTCCTACGTGCGTGAAACTATCACAAGTTCATTGTCGTCGCCAACGACTCTGGGATCGACTCTGGCACGCAGAATCCCCTGGAGGATGAGCTGTGAGACTGTTCAATTGCCGCTTGTCAATCCGTTCCCGAATTGTCGGCGCTCACAGAGCGCCGCTACAGCTTGTTGGTTAGCGAATTACTCAGCTTATTAAAAACGGCGTGTTTCAACTCATCGAGGCCGGCGCCGGTGACCGAAGAGATCTTGATCAACTCGAAATTGTTTTTCTTGGTCCAGCGTTCGAGCTTCTCAACCTTCTCGGGTATAGCCACATCCATCTTCGCTGCGACGATGATCTTGGGTTTGCGGGGCAGATCCGGATTATGTTCAGCCAGTTCCGACTCGATGGCGTGAAATTCATCCACAGGATCACGTTCGCTCATGGCCGACATGTCGATCAGGTGAAGTAGCACGCGAGTACGTTCGATGTGTTTGAGGAACTGTATGCCGAGACCATGGCCGAGATGGGCGCCCTCAATGAGGCCGGGAATATCGGCGACGACGAAAGATTGATCCATGCCTACTGAGACGACGCCAAGATGGGGTTCGAGCGTCGTGAAAGGGTACTCTGCGATCTTCGGCCGAGCCGCGGAAATGCGCGAGATCAGTGTCGATTTACCCACGTTGGGATAACCCACCAGTCCGACATCCGCCAGCAGCTTCAGCTCGAGTCGTAACGTCTTTTCTTCGCCGGGTGCACCGTCCTGGGCTTTGTGCGGGACGCGATTCACAGACGATGCAAAGTGCGCATTGCCGTGGCCACCGCGCCCCCCTTTCGCGATGAGCACACGCTCGCCAGGTTTTGTGAAATCATGGAGTTCCTCGCCCGTTTCATCATCGTGGACAACAGTCCCGATCGGGACTGAAACATCGAGATCGCTGCCGCTGCGGCCGTGCCGGTTGCTCCCTTCGCCATGGCGCCCTCGTTCGGCTCGGAACGTGTGATTGAATCGGAACTTCAGCAGCGTGTTGTCGTGAGGGTCGCTAATGAGATAGACGCTGCCTCCGCCGCCGCCATCACCGCCGCTGGGTCCACCCTTTGGGACATACTTCTCCCTCCGGAAAGCGATACAGCCGTGACCGCCGTCACCGCCTTTAACTGTGATTTTGGCTTCGTCGATGAACATGGGAATTAGCCACAAAAGGCAATGTAGTCGGCGGCCTTAGCCCGCGACTACATTAGCGTTTTGTGGCTATTCTACAGGCTGGATAGAGATGAATCTCCCGCTGTGGCCTTTATCCTCGAAGTGCACGATGCCGGGGATCTTGGCAAAAAGCGTGTCGTCCTTGCCGATACCGACGTTGATGCCGGGCTTGAACTTCGTCCCGCGCTGCCGGACGAGAATCGATCCTCCCGTCACGACCTGGCCCGCAAAACGCTTCACACCGAGCCGCTGCGAATGGCTGTCGCGGCCATTGCGAGAACTTCCAACTCCTTTTTTATGAGCCATACATAACTCCTGGTCTACAGCAGGATCTTTTCAATCCGGACTGCCGTGAAATCCTGTCTGTGGCCGTTGGTTCGACGATACTGTTTCTTCCGTTTCTTCTTGAATACGAGGATCTTCCTGGCCCGGTCCTGCTCGATGACGGTGGCTTCGACCTTCGCGTTGGCGACCAGCGGCGAACCGACCTTGATTTCACCGTCATTGTCGACCAGCAGCACATCGCCGAGCTCTACTTTGGAGCCCACTTCGCCGGAGAACTTCTCGAGCCGAATCGTTTGCCCAGGCGTCACCCTGTACTGCTTGCCGCCTGATCGGATCACGGCGTACATAGTCTTATCCTCCTCCGTAAAGGCAAACAACCATTCTAGCGGCCCGGTTTTAGAGGTGTCAACGGAGGAAATTCGATTCGGGAAAATCGGGGTCAGACTGGTGAATTCCCTTTTTTCCAGTCAAAGAAATCCCTAATTGTAAAAAAGGGAATTCACCAGTCTGACCCCGATTTTCCCGAACCCGAATTTCTCTTCGCCTTGGGATGTGCTTTGTCGTATTCGGCGCGGAGATGCTCAAGGCTCACGTGGGTGTACTTTTCCGTGGTAGCGAGACTGGCGTGGCCGAGGAGTTCCTGAATGGCACGAAGGTCGGCGCCTCGTTCGAGCAAGTGAGTCGCGAAAGAGTGCCGCAGGGTATGGGTGGTCAGCCGCCGGCCTGACGGCAGCCGCGTTCGGGTCTTTTCCACGAGCCGCTGGACGTCGCGGGCGTCCAGGCGCCGGCCGCGAATGCTGACGAAGACAGGGATCTGGCCGTCGTCTTCGACCTCAACGACGCCGAGGCGGTTCCGTTCCGCAATGTAGGCTGCCAGCGCGCGGGCGGCGTACTCGCCGAATGGGACGATTCGCTGCTTCTTTCCTTTGCCGAACACGCGGACCAGCTGCTGTGGCATATCCAGGCTCTCGTCATTCAGGCCGACCAGCTCGCGAACACGGAGACCGCTCGCGTAGAGCAACTCGAGAATGGCGCGATCACGCAAATCCTTCATCGACGAACCCTGCGGCATTTCGACAACGGCGGCGGCCTCGTCTTCACCCAGATACGACGGCAGCTTCTTCGGCAGGCGCGGCGATGTAATCAGCTCCGCGGGATTGCTTTTGAGACGCCCGTCCCTGACCAGAAACCTGAAGAAGGTCCGCATGCACGCGAGCTTTCGCGCGACGGAGCTCTTTTGAAGCTTCGGTTTCTTCTCATAAAGGTGATTCAGGAAGTCTCGAAGAAAGGTGTGATCCACGGATTCGATGCCGGCGCTCCGGGAAGCAGCAAACTTCTGAAAGTCGCGGAGATCGAATGCATAACTGCTTATTGTGTGTTCGGAGAGCGCTCTGTTACGAAGCGCTTCAAGAAAAGCCTCAATGTGCTCTTCCAAACCTCAGCCCTCCTCGAGGAGGGAGGGCACAGCCGCACGATAAGCTGCAAGCAGGCGTGTCGTGATCGGGCCGGGACGGCCGTTGCCAACGGGTTTGCCGTCGACTCGTGTGATCGGAACGACTTCCCGGCCCGTGCTTGTGAGAAACATTTCGTCGGCCCGCTTGGTCTGGGTCACGTGAGAAAATCCCTCGATTACGCGGATGCCCATTTTTCGAGCCAGATCCAGCACGACGCCGCGAGTGATTCCATCCACAATGCCCGCATCGAGCGGCGGTGTTGTGATGATTCCATCGCGAACGAGGTAAATGTTGCTCGTGATTCCATCGGACAGCTGGTTGTCCCCGGTGAGAAGAATGGCTTCGAAAGCCACCCTCGACTTTGCCTCACGCAGCGCGAGGACCTGATGAATCAAGCTCCCTGTTTTGATGTCCGCATGCCGCCCGCTGCGGCGCACCGATGAAATCACAACGTTAACGCCGTCTGCATAGACGCTTTCAGGCGGCACAACCAGCGGCACGACGATGATAATCGCGGTGGGGTCAGCACAGGTCTCCGAGTCGGGGGTCAGCTCGCCGACGCCGCGCGTAAACACCAGGCGTATGCGGCACTCACCTGGAATAAGCGTGCGGCTGATCTGCTCCAGAGTTTCGGACTTGTTCCACGGAAGCTGGAGAGCAATACCGTTCGCTGAATGTTCGAGGCGCGCGAAGTGACGTGAGAAAAGAAACGGTTTGCCCTGATAGGTTCGCAACACTTCGTAGATACTGTCACCAAACAACAGCCCATGATCGAGGACGGAGATTCTTGCGTCCTCGGGGGCGGTAATTACGCCATTGATGTTGATGTGGGTCGGCATAGTTCCAATGCGCGCTCACAAAGGAGGCGGTGCTTTTCGGTCTTCGCCGTTCGACGCGGCATCTCAACCGGCGGGAGAAGACCGAAGTTGATGTTCATCGGCGCGAAATGCTTTTGCGGAGTCGAGACGTACCGGCACAAAGCGCCGATTGCCGTCTCCGCCGGCATGATCATCGGCTCCTCATCGCGAAGATGCCGAACGGCATTGATGCCCGCTACCAGGCCGGATGCCACATTCTCAATGTAGCCTTCGGTGCCGGCGAGTTGTCCAGCAAAGAACACACGCGGGTCGCGCCTCGCTGCCATGCTGGCCAACAGGACATCGGGAGCATTGATGTAGGTATTCCGATGTATCTGGCCCAGCCTGAGAAACTCCGCGTTTTCCAAACCAGGGATCATGCGAAAGATCTTCTTTTGTTCCTGAAATTTCAAATGATTCTGAAATCCGACGATGTTGTAGCTCGACTGCATCAAGTCTTCCTGCCGCAGCTGAACCACGGCGTACGGGATGCGGCCCGTTGCCGGATCGTCGAGACCGACAGGCCGCATCGGCCCGAAGCGCAAGGTGTCGCGACCCCGGCGGGCAAGCTCCTCAATGGGGAGGCAGGATTCGAAATAGCACGCCTCCTCGAATTCGTGAATCGTAACGCTCTCTGCGGCTATCAGGGCATCGTAGAACGCGCTGTACCGGTCTCGATCCATCGGGCAGTTCAGATAGTCGCCGGACGCTTTACCGTAGCGGCTGGCGCGGTAAACCCTGGAGCGATCAATGGTCTCGGCATCGACAATCGGACTGATCGCGTCGTAAAAGTACAAGTGATCGGAGCCGCAGAATTTCTGTATTGATTGTGACAGCGACGCGGACGTTAAAGGTCCACTTGCGACGATGACAATCCCTTCGCCCGGAATTTCCAGCTTTTCCTCCCGGACCAACTCGATCTTCGGCTCGGTGGAAATCAGCTCTGTCACGCGGGATGCGAATCGTTCGCGATCCACCGCCAACGCGGAGCCGGCCGGCACCCGAACCGAATCCGCCACTTGAATAAGGATCGAACCCAGCCTCCGGAGCTCCTCTTTCAGCAGCCACGATGCATTGTAGGGCTGATCCGACTTCAGCGAGTTACTGCAGACGATCTCGGCAAGCCGGTCCGTGCGATGCGCAGGCGTTGGGCGAACCGGCCGCATTTCATAGAGCCGGACCTTCTCGCCGCGGCGCGCAATCTGCCAGGCCGCTTCACAGCCGGCAAGGCCGCCGCCTATGACGGTAATTGCCTCACGCATGGGGGTAGTTTACAGGCAATTCGGGTAGCTAATTCGGGGACAGACGTATAAATCACCTAAATTCGATCAAGGACCTTTGACTTGAATTTAGGTGATTTATACGTCTGTCCCCGAATTAGCTACCCGAATTGCCTAAGACATGAAAAACGTCAACGAGTTCGCGATGAACGTCTTCATGTCTTTGCGGTGCACGATGGCATCGATCATGCCGTGCTTGAGGAGGAATTCGCTCCGCTGAAATCCTTCGGGGAGCTTCTGGCGTATGGTTTGTTCGATCACGCGTGGACCGGCAAAGCCGATGAGGGCGCCCGGTTCGGCCACATTCAGGTCGCCGAGCATCGCGTAACTGGCCGTGACGCCGCCGGTTGTCGGATCCGTCAAGACAGAGATATAAGGAAGACGTTTCCTGTCCAGGCGCGCCAGCGCCGAAGAAATCTTGGCCATCTGCATCAGGCTCAAGGCGCCTTCCTGCATCCGCGCGCCGCCGGAGCAGGACACGACAACAAGCGCCGAGCTGTTTTGCAGGGCGCGTTCGATCGCTCGAGTAATCTTTTCGCCCACGACAGAACCCATTGAGCCGCCGATGAAGCTGTATTCCATCGCGGACATGACAACCGGACGGCCGGCGAGAGTTCCCTGTGCATTCACGACCGCCTCTCTTACTCCAACCTTCGGCGGCAAACTCCTGAGCGTGTCTTTGTAAGGTTTGTTCGCTTTGAAGTCGAGAGGGTCGGTGGAGTACAACGATGCGTCGTATTCCTGCCAGCCTTGGTCGAGCAGAAGGTTCAATCGTTCGTGAGCTGTAATCTTGTAGTGGTAGCTGCATTTGGGGCAGACCTGCACGTTCGCTTCGAGGTCCTTTTTCCATAGTGGTTCCTTGCAGCCACTACACTTGATCCAGAGACCTTCGGTGACGATGCGTCTGTCTTCGCGATCGTCAACGGCCTCAATGGGTTTCTTCTCGCGTTTGAACCACGTCATACGGGAGGTAAATTATAGCCGCGGATTTCTGGGATTCCGCAGATAAATCCGGCTGATCCGTGTAATCCGCGGTTCAAATTCGTAGTCGCGCGACCGTCTTTTCACGGCCCATCAGAGTCATCACATCAAAGATCCCGGGCGCCACGGACTGGCCTGTCAGTGCGACGCGCGAGGCATTGATCAACGCGCCCGCCTTGATGCCAAGTTCGTCCGCGAAACCACGCACAGCGGCTTCGGTGCTTTGGAGCGTGAATTCCGGAAGAGATTCAAGACGTGACGCCAGCGCTTGCAAATGCTCTTTAATCTTCGGGTCCTTCAAAAACTTCTCAACGGCGGCGGGATCGTATTCAATGTTCGGATCGAGGAACAGGCACGATTGACGCGGGAAGTCCTGAAGTACCCGCGCGCGCGGCCGCAGCAAATCGATTAATGATTTGAACCATGCGCTTTCTTCCTTTTCGAGCGAATCCCGCCAGAGACCGGCCTTTATGAATTCCGGCTTGAGATAGCGGACGAGTTTCTCGTGTTCAAGGCGGCTCAGGTACTGTGCGTTGAACCACGCCAGCTTGTCCTGATTGAACACTGCGTTTGCCTTCGAGATGCCCTGCAACGAGAAGGCATGGATAAGCTCCTCATCGTTGAACAGTTCCTGATCGGTTCCCGGCGCCCATCCGAGCAGCGCCAGAAAATTTCGCAAGGCCTCCGGAACGATGCCCTCCTCCTGGTAGGCCATGACGGAAGTCGCGCCGTGGCGTTTGCTGAGGCGTGTCTTGTCGGGACCCAGGATCAACGGCAGGTGCGCAAAAACTGGAAGCGAGGCGCCCAGCGCACGGTAGAGAAGGATTTGTTTTGGTGTGTTGGAAATATGATCGGCGCCCCGGATGACGTGGCTGATGCGCATATCGATGTCATCCACAACGACGCTCAGGTGATACGTAGGATTACTGTCGGACCGCAACAGTACGAAGTTTTCGATCGTGTCGGTCTCGACGGTAATTTCACCGAAAACGGCATCGTCGTAGGTTACCTTGCCTTCCGGTACTCTGAAACGGATCGCGCCTTCATCCTGATAGGCGTGGCCTTCTTTAACCAGCCTCTGTGCGGTTTCTCGATAGAAATCCAGGCGTTTCGACTGGTAGTAAGGCCCCTCATCCCAGTGAAGGCCGAGCCATGTCATCGCTTCGAGAATCCCGCGAGTCATGTCTTCACTCGAGCGTTCGACATCCGTGTCTTCGATGCGAAGGATGAACGTTCCGTTACGCTTTCGCGCAAAGAGCCAGTCGAACAGCGCCGTTCGCGCTCCGCCGACGTGGAGATATCCGGTAGGGGAAGGCGCAAAGCGAACGCGAACCTGTGACGAAGGCCGGTTCACCGGTTTAGTTTTCTGAGCGCCGCAACGGCCTCGCGCACCACCTCGGTATCGGAATCCTCGGTGAGCGGCCGGATCTGGGCTAAGGCCGTGGGATCGCCGATATTTCCGATCACTTTCGCCATTCCCGCACGCACCTTGGGGTTGGAACTTTTCAGGTATCGATAGAGCTCGTTCATCTGGCCGTCGAATTTCCCAAGCTCGTAGAGGTAGGCTTCGGCCTGGAAATCCTGGCGGCTGTCGAGCGCAGTCGCGAGGTTGTTGATGTAGTCGACCTGGCCGGATGAAGCGAGACCAAAGGCCAGGGCGTTGCGGACATTCGGTTTCCTTTCCTGATCGAAACGATCTTTCCAACCATCGGCTTTGTAGTTGAGACGCGCAAGTCCTTCCGCAGCCAGTTCGCGGTAGTAATCGTTCTTGTCGTTCAGGAGCGATTCGAACAAAGGCATGCTTCCCTTATCACGCAGCAGCGCAAGCGCCTCGAGCGACCGCGACTTGATCCTGTTGTCCTTGTCGTTTCGGAAAAACTCCTCGAGCGTGGGGCGGGCGGCTGTATCGTTAACCAGTCCAACCGCGGAAATCGCTTCCAGGACGATTTGCTTGTTGGGGTCGCGCAAGGCTTTTTCCAGTGCAGGTCCCGCCGCCGGATCGCGAATCAAGGCCAGCGCCCGGATGATTTCTATTCGCACATCCCGATGTTCACGGTTCTGCGGATCTTCGAGCGTGGCAGTCAGAGTCGGGACCTGGTCTTTGGCTTTCAAGGTACCCAGCGCGCGGGCGGCCAGTGCCCGGACATCATCGTCGAAGTCCTTTTGCATGGCTGCAGCCAGCGCCTGCTTGGTCGCCGCATCTACCTGGACTTCAGGCCCGACGACGGGAGGATTCGGCTCGAAGAACACACTTTTTACCTTCCCGAAAAGTGTATGAAGCGGACCGGAGTCTTCGATAGGAATGTAGAGCCGAAGCAGCGAATCGATCGCCTGCAAGCGCACATTTTTCTCGAGATCCGTTCGCAGGGAGTCGGTCAGAAATGGAATGGCATCGCGGTCGCGAATGCGGCCGAACGCCGCGATTATCGAGGCGCGGATATCGCTCTTCGACTCTTTTTTCAGAGCCTCGCCGAGCTTTGGGATCGCATCCCGATTTCCCAGCACAGCCAATTGTTCGACAGCAGCCTGACGCTCCTTCGGGCTGGCGCTATCGAGTGACGGATTTTGAAAAAGGAGTAAAGCGAGAATCAAGCAGTGCGGCATTTCGACTCCCTTGTGGGTCGCAGTTATGGTGTATCACGGTGAATCCCAGGCTCCAAAATGGCAATTGCAGGATTCGAAAACTTCCTGTGGAAGGTTTGCGTCTTCGATCTGAATGGTTGTGTGGTCTATCCGGAACATTTCGCGTGCAACCCCATTTACTCTGGTGAGAAGCTCCGTCCGGTTGGAACTGCCCCCCTGAGCCACAACGTGACAGCTCATGGCGAGCACGCCCGATGTAAGCGTCCAGACGTGCAGATCATGAACTGACCCCACGCCGTCCACACGCCCCAACTGCTCTCTCAGGCTCACGATATTGATATGTGACGGCGTTCCCTCCAGAAGAATATCGACGGCATCGCGGATCAGAATCCAGGAGCTTGAGAGAATCAGCACCGCGACGAGCGCACTGATCAACGGGTCAGCCACGGAATAACCGCCAATCAGTATTGCAAGACTTGCCAGAATCGCGCCCACCGAGCCGACCGCATCGCTGATCACATGGAAGAACGCTCCACGCACGTTCAGACTCTCGCGATGCTTTCCGAACAGCAGGTAGGCGCTTACGAGGTTCGACGCCAGACCTGCCACGGCGATCACCAGCATCCAGTCTGCTTTGACTTGCGGAGGGTTCAAAAGTCGCTCATAAGCTTCATAAAAAATGAAGATCGAGATCAGAATCAATAAAACGCCATTGAGAAGCGCGGCGAGAATTTCGACGCGGTAGAACCCGTATGTCTTTCTTGGCGTTGCCCGTCTCGTCGAAAACAAGATGGCACAAAAGCTGAGGCTCAGGGCGGCAACATCTGTCAGCATGTGGCCGGCGTCGGCCATCAGAGCGAGGGAGTTGGTGTACAGAGCTCCAATGAATTCAGCAACAAGGAAGGTTGTCGTGATGATCAAGGCGAGTTTCAGGCTGCTACGCGCACTGCGGCCACTTTCGTGCGTATGGCTGTGCGAATGGCTGTGGCTGTGATGACCCGTCACGTAACTATTATAATCAGTGGAGCGGGCTGTTATAATACGCGATTTTCTTGGGCTCAGGCAGGCCGCGGGGAAAATCGGGGTCAGACTGGTGAATTCCCTTTTTTCCGATCGCGGATTGTCTGACTGGAAAAAAGGGAATTCACCAGTCTGACCCCGATTTTCCCCGCCCACGAGGTGGTTGCAATGATTAAAGATACCGATGTCCAGGCTGTTTCACGGGCTCCACTGACCGTGCTGGCGGAAGACGAGCAGTTGTTTCGCGACTCGTGCCGCTCATTTGCGGAAGCGCGCATCAAGCCCCTGGTCCGTAAGATGGATGAGGAAGCAAAACTCGAGCACAGCGTTATTCCGGAGTTATTCGATCTCGGATTGATGGGAATTCATATCCCGGATGAGATGGGCGGTGGTGCGGGGAGCTTTTTCATGTCGGTGCTTGCCGTGGAAGAGATCTCCCGAGTGGATGCATCGTTTGGCGTTTTCATCGATGTGCAGAATACCCTCGTCAATAACGCCGTCATGCGCTGGGCCAGCGACGAGCAGAAGAGCAGGTACCTGCCCCGCCTGGCCAAGGACATGGTCGGCGCCTATGCCCTGTCCGAAGCCGGTTCCGGCAGTGATGCGTTCGCCCTGGCGAGCCGCGCCGTGGACAAGGGTGACCACTTTCTGCTCAACGGCCGCAAGCTCTGGATTACGAATGCGATCGAAGCCCAACTCTTCATCGTGTTTGCCAACGTGAATCCCGACCAGGGTTACAAGGGAATTACTGCATTCCTTGTCGAGCGGGATTTCCCCGGTTTCACCGTGGGCAAGAAAGAAGACAAGCTCGGCATCCGCGCCTCGAGCACGTGCGAACTTATTCTGGAAGACTGCCGTGTCCCGAAGGCCAATGTGCTTGGCGAGATCGGCAAAGGTTACAAGATTGCAATTGAAACATTGAACGAAGGACGCATCGGAATCGGCGCACAGATGGTGGGCATTGCGCAGGGAAGCTGGGATCATGGTGCGGCCTACTCGAAGGAGCGGAAAGCGTTCGGGAAGCCGATATCCGAGTTCCAGGCAGTTCAATTTCAACTCGCAGAAACCGCAACACAAATCGAGGCCGCCCGTCTGATGGTCTATAACGCCGCCCGATTAAAGGACTCAGGGCAGGACTTCCTGAAAGAAGCTGCGATGGCGAAATACTTTTCATCGCAGGTCGCCGAACATGTCACCTCGCTCGTCGTTGAGGTCTACGGCGGGTACGGTTACACGAAAGATTATCCGGCGGAAAAGTATTTCCGCGATTCGAAGATCGGAAAGATTTACGAAGGCACGTCGAACATGCAGCTTCAGACGATCGCCAAGTATTTACTGCGATAGGGGCGTGGGGCGACCGGCCCGACGCTGAAAAAATGAAGAAAGTAAGAGTTCTGTATCACGACAACTGTTTTGATGGAGTCTCTTCGGCGGCGGTATTTTCGCGCTTCTATACCGGACACATCGATCCCGAAGCCGCAATTGAATACGAAGGGCTGACCCACAAGGCCGGCCAGCATATCGGCGATGAGATGTTCGGGGAAGACGAGAACGTCATTGTTGACTTCAAGTACTCCGCCTCGAACCGCCTGACGTGGTGGTTCGATCATCATGAGAGCGCATTTCTTTCTCCGGAGGACGAATCCCATTTTCGCCGGGATGCGAGCGGCCAAAAGTTCCACGATCCGAGCTACAAGTCATGCACGAAATTTATTGCCGCCGTAACGGAGAAGGTTTTCGACTGTCCGCTGCCGGACCTCCAGGAGCTCATTCACTGGGCGGACATCATTGATGGGGCTCAGTTTCCCGACGCGAAAACGGCTGTCGACCTCAAAGAAGCGGCGATGAGGTTGATGCTGGTGATCGAGGCAAGCCACAATCGGGAGCTGATTCATAAGATCATTCGGGAATTGCAGCACAAGACGCTGGAGCAGGTCATCGACGAGCCGGAAGTACGATCGACTTTTGACAGGCTCTATGCGCGCCACGCCGAGTCGATCGAAATCATGCGCGGTGTCACCCGCTGCACGGACGGCGTCATTCAATTCGACGTGAGCGATTACGATCTCGACGGATACAACAAGTTCATTCCTTATTATCTCTTTCCGGATAGTGTCTACAGTGTCGGTGTGAGCAGGTCTTCCGTGCGAGCCAAGGTATCAGTGGGCACCAATCCCTGGACCAAACGCGAAAGACGCCTGAACCTTGCCAAGTTGTGCGAGCAGTACGGCGGAGGTGGTCACTCTGTCGTTGCCGCCATTTCGTTCAAGCCCGACGAGCTGGGCAAAGCACGCACGGCGGCGCAGGAAATCACAGAAAAACTTCAACGTGATTTGAGGGAATAATGATCTCGTCCCCCTCCTTATGATTGAAGAAGATCACCTTGAATTCCTGCATGCGGTCTGGACCCGCCGCACGCCGTTCACTTACACATTTTTTGCGGCGAACATCGCAATCTTCGTTTTGATGTCGCTGGCAGGCGGTTCGATGGATCCGGGAACCTTGATGGCATTCGGGGTGAAAGACAATGCCCGAATCGATCACGGCGAAATCTGGCGCCTGGTGACACCGATTTTCCTCCACATCGGCCTGATTCATCTCTTCTTCAATTCGTACGCCCTGTGGGTCGTGGGCCCGACGGTGGAGAAACTCTACGGAAGCGAACGCTTCGTTATTCTTTACCTGGCCTCGGGAGTGGCGGGTGTCCTGGGAAGTTACTTCTATCACCCGGACGTGCCTTCCGCTGGCGCGTCCGGTGCGATCTTTGGGTTTCTCGGTGTGTTATTGGTATTTGGGTTCCGGTATCGACACTCCATACCGCCGTTTTTCAAACGAGCGGTCGGCGTGGGGATGCTACCTGTAATCATCGTCAATCTGGTTATCGGATTCATCATCCCGAGCATCGATATCTCCGCTCATATCGCAGGATTGGTTGCAGGCGCATTACTCGCCGCAATCCTTCCCTTCCAGTCCCCCGGCAGTGAAACCCATTCGATCTTCAAGGGCCTTCAGATGGCGCTCCTCGCGGTTGTACTCATTTCCTTTTACGAGGTCGCGGCCCACTACGACGGCCCGCGTCTGTCGGTGCGAAATCTTCCAAATGGCTTGACACAAATCATGGGATCCAATCCCAGCAGTCAGAGGTTTATCGACGCGATCAACAATGCTGAGAATACCTTTGAGCAGTCGGCCGAGGAACTGCGAGCTGGAGCCATTGGCGGCCTGGCACAGATGGGCACGGATGTTTCCAAATCCATCGATCAACTCCGCAGAATTCCGTCTCTTGCCGCGCGCTCAGATGAACTGTCCGCCGAACTGTTGAGGGTTATGCAGGATCAATATGATCTCATCCGGGATATCGAAAGGGCCGGTACCGTCACTTTCGCTCACGACCGACGGCTGAAGGAAAACGTTGCCCGATATGAAAAAGTGAAGGCTACACTTTTGAAGTGGGCGGAGACAGACGGTCAGAAATACGGGATTCAGACGGGCAAGCGCCGTTGAAATTCGGGGTCAGACCGGTGAACTCCCTTTCTGACATTTTTGTGTGTCGCAGGAAAAGGGAATTCACACGTCTGACCCCGAATTTCTGGCATAATCTCTTCTTCACGTCATGCTTAATCCGGAAGTCCTCCTTAGAATCAGCAAAGAGGTAGGTGCGCCGGTTTCGCGTGTGGAAACGACGCTCAAGTTGTTGGAAGAAGGGGCGACGGTTCCCTTTATAGCGCGGTACCGGAAGGAAGCGACGGGGAATCTCGACGAGGTCAAGATACGCGACATCGACGAGAAACGCCACTACTACAAGGATCTCGAGGACCGCCGCAATACCATTCTTGCTTCGATCGAAAAACAGGGACAGCTGACCGACGAGCTCAAGGCCAGAATTCTCGCCTCCTACAGCAAGAACGAGCTGGAGGACCTTTATCTTCCATACAAACCCAAACGAAAGACCAAGGCCAGTGTCGCGCTGGAGCGCGGCCTCGAGCCGCTGGCTCGGTATATCTGGGATCAGACAGGCACTGATCCGGTCGGAGTTTTCGCCGAGCAGTTTGTCAACGCCGAGAAAGAGATTCCAACTGTTGAGGCGGCCGTCGAAGGGGCGCTGCACATCATTGCCGAACGCGTCGCGGAGGATGCCGACTTCCGGAAGCAGCTGCGCGAGCGCATGCTCGCGGAAGGCGTTGTGCGCGCGAAGGTCGTGGAAGGAAAGGAGTCCGAGAAAACCAAGTACTCGATGTACTACAACTTCGAAGAGACAGTGTCGAAGATCCCGTCGCATCGCATGCTCGCTATCCGGCGCGCCACGCGCGAAAACGTCCTGACTTCTTCTGTCGATCTCGCTCCCGAGAAATTCATCGCGAACCTGATTCCACAGGTTGTCAAAGATGCCCAGTCGCCATTCGCCGTCTTGCTGGAAAGCGCGGTCCGCGACGCCTATGAGAGGCTGCTTCAGCCCTCGATCCAGAATGAGGTGCGGTCATTCCTGCGGGAGAGGGCGGAGTCTGAGGCCATCAAGGTCTTTGAAGAGAACCTGAGGACATTGCTGCTGGCACCGCCTGCAGGTCAGATCGGCGTCATCGGAATCGACCCTGGACAAAGGACGGGCTGCAAGGTTGCCGTTGTCGATCAGACTGGCAAGTTCCTGGAGAATCAGACGATCTATCCCACCGAACCGAAGAAGGACATCGAAGGCGCCGAAAAGATCCTTCTCGACCTGACGCAGAAATACAACGTACGGGGCATTGCGATCGGCAATGGAACGGGTTCGCGTGAGACAGAAGCGTTCGTTCGATCACTGGCCGAGAAGAACAAACTGGAGATCTTTACGGTCGTCGTGAATGAGTCCGGCGCATCGATCTATTCGGCATCGAAGCGGGCGCGCGAAGAATTTCCCAAGCTCGATGTCACCGTCCGCGGGGCGATCTCGATTGCGCGCAGGTTGCAGGACCCGCTGGCCGAACTTGTAAAGACCGAGCCGAAATCGATCGGCGTCGGCCAATACCAGCACGACGTGGATCAGAGGAAGTTGAAGCGCAGCCTCGCCGCCGCAGTCGAATCTTGTGTGAACCGCGTGGGCGTGGATCTCAACACGGCCTCCGTGGACTTGTTGAAGTATGTGTCGGGCATCGGTGACAAGCTCGCTCTTGGAATCGTCTCGTATCGCGACCAGCACGGTTTGTTCCGGTCACGAACGCAGCTCCGCGACATCGAGGGTTTTGGTGACAAGACCTTCGAGCAGGCGGCGGGCTTCCTGAGGATCAAAGAGGGTGAAAGCGCGCTGGATCGAACGGCCGTTCATCCGGAGTCCTATCCACTTGTGGAGCGCATGGCGGCCTCGCTCGGCATACCGGTGAGCGAACTGGTCGAGAATCCGGCCCGGATCAATTCCATCGACTACCGGACCTTTGAAAGCGAAGCAGGCAAATACACGCTCTCGGACATTCGTGACGAGTTACTCAAGCCGGGCCGCGATCCTCGCGACAATTTTGCCGTTCCGAAATTCCGCGACGACGTGAAAGAGATCGCGGATCTCAAAGAAGGTATGGAGCTGGAGGGAACTGTAACGAACGTGACGAACTTTGGCGCGTTCGTGGACCTCGGCGTTCACCAGGATGGACTGGTCCATATTTCGGAACTGTCGCACAAGTACGTACAGGATGCGCGACAGGCCGTCAAGGTCGGTGAGGTTGTGAAGGTGAAAGTGATCGGCGTGGATTCGACCATGAAGCGAATCAGCCTTTCGATGAAAGCCATCATGCCAAAGCCCAAGCGCCGGCCGCGTCCCAGGAAAAAGCCCAAAGCGGCTGCGGGGCCCCAGGCTGCGGTGCAGACGCCGGTCGCCGCCGAGGGCACTGCAGAAGTCCGGCCGGTCCTTCCGTTGACGACCCCTATGGGCCAGGAAGGCGCACCGCGCCCCAGGAAACCACAACGGTTCCCCCAGCCACGACAGCAACAGCCCCGTCCCGAGAAACCGGCACAACAACAAGCCCAACAACCGCCTAAAGTCCGGCCGGTCAAATCGCCTGTCGAGGCCGCGCCTCCTTCCAAGCAGACAATGGAAGAGAAGATTCGATTACTTCAGGAAAAATTCGGCCGGGCCCGGTGAAACAAAAGCATGGGTTCGGACGTACTATAGCGTTGTGAACTTCAGCGAAGCTGTCTTCATTGCGCTCTCATCATTGCGTGCCAATCGTCTACGATCCCTGTTGACGCTGCTCGGCATCGTCATCGGCGTGATGGCGGTGATCGCTGTCGTGTCGATCATCTCGGGCCTGAACGATTACGTCGCCCAGAAAATCTTCAACCTTGGGCCCGACGTTCTTACCATCAACCGAATGTCGCCTGTCATTTCATCCCTGGACGACTGGGTCGAGAATCAGAAACGCAAGAACTTGTACATGGCCGACATGGAGGCAATTCGGAACGCCTGCAAAAATTGTAAGGCCGTTGGTGCTTCCGCCAGCGCACGAGCCCGCGCAAAGTTTGGACGTGAATACGTGGATTCGCAGATTCAGGGTTACACCGCCGAGGTGCCCTCGATTCTCGGTAATGAATTGCAAGGCGGTAGATTCGTCACGGAGTACGACGTCGATCATGCACGCAATGTCTGTGTGATTGGGTCCGACGTCGCAGAGACCCTTTTCCCGTTCGTGGATCCGATTGGAAAGACACTGATGGTCGATGACCGCCCATTCGAGATCGTCGGTATCGGCCTCAAGCAGGGCTCCGTCCTGGGGCAGTCCCGGGACAACTGGGTGACAATTCCGATCTCATTGCACCAGAAAATGTGGGGCTCGCGTCGATCCATCAATATCTATGCGAAAGCGCTGGACGAGAAACATCTTCCCGCAGCCGAAAGCGAGGCGCGCCTGACGTTGCGGACGCGGCGTCATGTCGCCTACAGCGCCAAGGATGATTTTGCGCTGAACACAAATCAGAATTTTCTTCAGATCTGGGCGAACATCAGCCAGGCATTTTTTGCGGTGACGATTGGCATCGCGTCGATATCCCTGATCGTCGGCGGCATCGTTGTGATGAACATCATGCTTGTCTCGGTGACTGAACGAACTCGCGAAATCGGTATTCGTAAGGCGACGGGCGCGCGGCGGCACGACATAATGATTCAGTTTCTGGTCGAATCCGCGACATTGTCTCTCGTCGGCGGAATCATAGGAATTCTTCTCGGGTCCTCAATAGCCATTGCCGTGTCATGGCTGACTCCCTTGCCGGCTTCAATCAAGTGGTGGGCGATTGCCCTCGGACTTACCGTCTCGACCAGCGTGGGATTGTTCTTCGGCATTTATCCGGCAACGAAAGCGGCGAATCTGGACCCCATTGTGGCGTTGCGATATGAGTGAAATCCTCCTGCTTGCGCTCGATTCACTGCGCAAGAACAAACTGAGGTCGTTTCTGACAATCCTCGGGGTCGTCATTGGCGTCTCGACGGTGATTGGAATGTCGTCGATCATCAGCGGCTTGAACAGCAATATCAGCGGGCAAATTGCGGATCTCGGCTCAAATCTGATCTTCATACAGAGGATTCCTCCGACCGTAGGCGGCCGGCTCCCACCGGAAGTATTCAATCGAAAGAAATTTACGCTGGAGGACGCGGAAGCGGTCGAACAACTTCCGTTGGTGGAGGCTGTCGCGCCGGTGTTGCGGCATTTTGCCCTCAACAGCAGCGCCAAGTCGTTTGCCGTCCGCTATCGCGACCGAACCGCCAAGAACACGATCTTCGTTGGCGCTACACCCGAGATAGCCACGGTAATGAACCTGAAGCTAAACGCGGGCCGCTGGATCAACGAGGCGGAGACCAACCACAATGCGAATGTGGTGGTATTAGGACATGACACCGCCGACACGCTCTTTCCGGTCAACGTGGATCCGGTCGGAAAAGAAGTTGAAATCGAAGGCAATATCTTTCGCGTTATCGGTGTCCTCGAAAAAGTCAAAAGCCTGAACCCGGGATCAAATCCCGACGACAACGTGGCCGAGATGCCGATCGGCAGCCTCTGGAAAATGCATCCGGAGCAGAAGGATTTAATGCTGGTCGCAAAGACCTTTACCCAGGAGGACATGCCGCGCGCCATTGACCAGATCGAACAACTTTTGCGGATCCGGCGCGGTGTTGCGACAAACAAAGAGAGCGACTTCTCCATCTCTACCCAGGATACGTTCACCGATCTCTGGAACCAGATTTCCAGCGGCATTTTCACCGTGATGTTCGCCATTTCGTCCATCGCACTGTTGGTCGGCGGCGTCGGAGTGATGAACATCATGCTGGTATCGGTGACCGAACGCACACGCGAGATCGGCATCCGGAAAGCCATAGGCGCAACTCAGCGCCATATCCTCACGCAGTTTCTGATCGAAGCCATGGCGCTTACGGCGGTCGGCGGAATTCTCGGGATTCTTGTCGGTGGCGCCATCGCGGTGCTGATCCGAAACCTTGTGCCGTTTTTGCCTGCTTCCGTATCCCTCTTCTGGGTCAGCGTCGGGTTCGTAACTTCAGTTGGAACCGGCCTGATCTTCGGTATGTATCCCGCCTACCGGGCAGCCATCCTCAGCCCAATCGAAGCACTGAGGTACGAGTAGAAATGTTGTAGAATCTACGTCATGACGAAGGAAGAGTACTTTGAGCATGCCGTAAATGCTTTCGGTGACGATAAACTCGACGACGCTATTGACAACTACCAGAAGGCTTTGCAGATCGATCCCGGCTACCAGGACGCTCTCCATGGCCTGGGCATGGCATTGTTCAATCGCGGCCGGGTCGATGATGCCGTTGCGACCGCCAAGAAGCTCATTGAGATCGATAACGACGACATTCTCGCCCACACCAGCCTGTCCATGTTCTATCAGTCCCAGGGCCGAATCGAAGAGGCGGAAAAAGAAGGAAATGCCGCACGAATACTGGGCTGGAAACAGGAACTTCGCAAAGACCAAAAATAGGGGAAATCGCCCCAGTCGTTTGACTTTACTTTGTCCAGAATGAGAGACTTAACTACCCCTTCTATTCTGAAAGGGCAGCCAGGAAGGCTGGATGTCGAGAACAAATTGGGAGTCCATGGCGACGGTAGTTAACGAAACCGACCAACTTGTACAATTTCTAAAGAACGTCAAACTCTTCGCAGAACTCAGTCCCGACAGCTTGGCCAAACTCGGAACCTGCCTGAAAACCGCTGAATTTCCGCCGGCTGAAGTCGTTGTTCGCGAAGGGGCGCCGGGCGTGTCGATGTACATCATCAAGTCCGGCCTGGTCGAGGTTCGCAAGAAAGATCCCACGACAGGCATTGATTTTCTTGTCGCCCAACTCACGGAAGGCGCCGCGGTTGGTGAGATGTCCCTGCTCACCGGAAAACCCCGGTCTGCCACGGTCACGACCGTTCAGCCTACCGTCGTATTTACCCTGACTCGTGCCGATTTCAGAAATCTTCTGACGCAGCATCCGGAAATTTCACTAGGCCTTGCGCGGATTTTGGCGGAGCGTCTGGAAGACGCCACCAAGCAGGTTGGCATCGAGTACGTCAACCTGTTCAAGGGTAAATTCGACCCGCGGGTTGTCGGCCTGCTGCCTCAATCGCTGTGTCTGCTCCACAAAGTCGTGCCCATCGCTTATGTGAACAACTCGGTCACACTCGCGATGGTGAATCCTTCGAACCTTGTCGCGTTCGACGACGTCCGCCGGTACATCAAAGGGGCTGTCATCGAACCGCAGGTTTGTACGGATGAAGATTTCCGCAAGTTCATGGACACGGTCTATCCGGACCTGATGGGCGTCAAGGAAGAAAAGAGAGAACACGACAAGAAGAAAGACGACGACAGGGACCGCCGCAAGGAAGAGAAAAAAAGGGCGATGCTCGAGATGCCCCAGCAGAGTCTGGAGGATCTGGAAAAGGAGATCCTTGGCGGTCTGGAGGTCCAGCAGGAGGAAGAGGAAAAAGTTTCCTCGACGACAGAGCTGACGACAGCGTCGGAAGACGCGCCCGTCGTGCGTCTGGCGAACAACATCCTGGCCCTCGCAATCAAGAAGGGCGCCAGCGATATCCACATCGAGCCGCAGGAAAAGGGTGTTGTTTTGCGCCTGCGTATCGATGGCGTGCTGTACGTCGAAAACGTTCTTTCGAAAAAGATTCAGCTTCCGCTCGCATCGCGTTTCAAGATTCTTTCCAGGCTGGACATTTCCGAACGGCGCCTGCCGCAGGACGGCCGCATCTCGATCCGGATTGAGAACCGGGGGATCGACTTCCGTGTTTCGACCGTCCCTGCCAAGTTTGGCGAAAAGATCGTCATGCGTATTCTCGACAAGAGCGGATCGCTCCTGCCGCTCGACAAGATCATCGTTCACGGCCCCACCGTCGAGAAGCTGCGATGGATGATCAATCAACCATATGGAATTATTTACGTGACGGGACCGACCGGTTCCGGTAAGACGACCACGCTTTATAGCTCGCTCAATGAAATCAACTCGGACGAAATCAATATTTCCACAGCCGAGGATCCGATTGAATACGATCTGGCCGGTCTTTGCCAGGTCCAGACACATAAAGACATCGGCCTCGATTTCGCCCGCATTCTTCGCGCCTTCCTCCGGCAGGACCCGGACGTGATTCTCGTCGGTGAAACCCGCGACATGGAAACGGCCAAGATTTCAGTGGAAGCGGCTCTTACCGGTCACCTCGTATTCACGACTCTTCATACCAACGATGCGCCAGGTTCCTTCACTCGTCTGGAGGAAATGGGCATCGAGCCATTCCTCATGGCGAATTCCACCATCGGTATCATCGCGCAGCGTCTTGCACGCCGCCTGTGCCAGAATTGCAAAGTTCCGCAGGAAGTCGATGAAACCACGCTCGGCTACTTCGGCTACACCAAGGAAAACGCCCCCACGTTCTACAAAGGTGAAGGCTGCGACAAATGCAACCGCACCGGCAAGAAGGGACGCATTGGTATTTACGAGCTTCTCGTGATGAACGATGAATTGAAGAAGGCTGTTGCTCGCGGCGACAAAACCGATGAAATCCGCAATCTCGCCGTGCAAAGTGGAATGAAGTCGCTGAAGGATTACGCCATGATTCTGATGGCGGAAGGTCTCACGAGCGTGGACGAAGTGCTTACAAACCTGGTTGTTTCGAACTAATCCCGACGGCATGAGAACGCGGGCTAAAGCCCGCGACTACATTGGGAAAGCATTCTGCAAATGTAGTCGCGGGCTTTAGCCCGCGTTCGTTTAATCCGCGGCGGACGCCATCGCTTCCTTGTAAAACCGATTGTACTCAGCGACGTCGTCGCGGCTGCCGATGATCAGCGGCACTCTCTGATGCAGGGAAGTCGGCTCGACATCGAGAATCCGCTCGAGACCCGTAGACGCGGCGCCGCCGGCTTGTTCGGCGACCATGGCGAGAGGAGAGGCCTCATAGAGCAGGCGCAGCTTGCCCTTGGGGCCAGGATACAGAAAGATGCCGCCCTTGACGAGATTGCGATGGAAGTCGGCGACGAGAGAGCCGATGTATCGAAGTGAATAAGGGTGGCCCAGGTCTTTGCGGTCTTCCTTCAGATATTCGATGTAACGCCTGGTACCGGCATCCCATTTAGTTACGTTTCCCTCGTTGATGCTGTAAATTCTGCCGCGCGTTGGAGTCTTGATGTCTTCATGGCAGAGAAGGAATTCGCCCAAACTGGGATCGAGGGTGAATCCGTTTACTCCATGGCCCGTCGTATAAACCATCATCGTGCTCGAGCCATAGAGAAAATAACCGGCAGCGATCTGGCCGTTTCCTCGCTGGAGGCAGTCTTCGAGCGAGCCGTCCTTGGCGCCATTCGACCGTTTGCGGTGTATGGAGAAGATCGTCCCGATGCTGGCGTTGGCGTCAATGTTCGAGGACCCATCCAGCGGATCGAACATTAGAACGTAGTTACCTCTTTTGCCCCCGTCAGGAATCGGAATAATGCTCTCAGATTCCTCCGATGCCATGACGCACAAATTGCCGCTGTGACCCATGGACCGGCAAATGGTTTCCTGCGCGAATTCATCGAGCTTCTGAACCTGCTCGCCGTGAACGTTCACGTTGCCCGTTTCGCCCAGGATCTTGACAAGACCCGCCTTGCGAACCTCGCGGGAAATGATTTTCGCCGAGACGATCAAGCTGTTGAGCAGGGAAGTGAAATCTCCCGTTGCCCCAGGATATAGCCTTTCTTCATCGAGAATATGTTGCTGAACCGTCCTGATTTTCGTCGTGACCATGCCGTCCCAAACCTCCCTTTTGTGACAAAAATGTAACTTACGGATGGTGTTTCGGCTATTTCTTTTTTGCTGTCAGGCGGCCAAGGTACGCTTGCTGTAGGAGAAACTCCTTCAAAGGCCGCACCGGCGTACCCCAGAGGACTTCACCGCCTCGGACGTGTTTCCCGTTCAAAACGCCACCCTGACCGCCGATTATCGTATTGTCGTCCAGATGGGCATGCTCGCCGATTCCGACCTGTCCGCCGATAACGCATTGAGCCCCAAGCCGGGAACTGCCCGAGATTCCCGTCTGCGCGGCGATCACCGTGTTCTCGCCGACCTCAACGTTGTGCGCGATCTGAATAAGATTGTCGAGTTTTGCACCACGGCGAATGACGGTCGTCTCCAGTGAGCCGCGGTCGATGCATGTATTCGCGCCGATTTCGACATCGTCCTCGATAATTACCCTCCCAATCTGCGGAAACTTCACATGGACGGCGCCATCGTTAACGAAGCCGAAGCCGTCCGCCCCGATGACCGCTCCGGCATGAATGATTACACGATCGCCGATTTCGACGTTCCCGTAGATCACAACGCGGGGGTAAAGCAGGCAATTGCTGCCGATTCTGCTTCTCTTCCCGACGAAGCAACCTGCCTCGATCACTGTTCGGTCGCCTATACTGGTTCCGCTTTCGATGACAGCACCAGCACCAATCTTCACGCCCTCGGCGATCTCCGCATCCGGAGCAACGGTTGCGCTCGGATGGATCCCCGCGTCATCCAGCGTTTCGGCCAGCAGCCACTCTGCGGCCCGGGCGAAGGCGAGTTTTGGATTCCGCGCGACGATGACATTCCGCGACGGAAACTCGCCGGATCGGACAATGACACAGCCTGCCCGTGTGCGCGCCACTTCATCGTAAAACTTTTCTTCCGCATAGCTGAGATCGGCCGGCCCGGCATTCTTCAAACTGGCAACGGAGTCCAGCACTGCGGCGCCGTCCCCGCGAAGTTCTCCGCCGACATATTCGGCGATTTCCTGAGCTGTTCGTTTCATGCGTCTCTCCGAAGATATTCGGCTACGGCGTGCGCTGTCCGCTCGCCTTGTTCAATGCAGGCGGGCACCGACACACCTTCAAGATAGTTCGCCGTGATAAACAATCCGGGCGTTTCCTCGAGTGCGAGTCTGAGCGCAGCGACCCATTGTTCGTGACCGATCCGGTATTGAGGAATTGCACGCGTGTGGCGAAGCAGAGCGATCGGCTCCGGCATTTCCGACGTGTGCAAGACTTGTTTCAACTCAGAGCACACGGTCTCCCATATTCGTTCATCGCTCCAGGTGACGGCGTCCGGTTCAAAGGCTCCGCCAACAAAGGAAGTCAGAAGGACCTGCCCATCCGGAGCCCGGCCTGTAAACAGAGCTGAACTAAAGAGAGTTCCCAACAAATGCACTCCCTGATCTCGTGGCGCCAGAAATCCGAAACCGCGCAACGGTTGCCTGAAGCTGTGTTCGGGCAGCGCCGTAGCTGCCACCACCATTGGTGCGTATTGGACATTTTCCAGAAGCTTCGTCAGTTTCGGGTACTTCCCCTGAAGAACATCCACGGCCCGATAGGCCGGAACGGTCAGCACAGTCGCTTGTCCGTTCCCGATCCGCGCCTCGCTCGTGTTGTAGTGCACGTTGAGATTTTCCGCCATTCGCGACGGCAACGTTTCCATGCCGTTATCGAACGAGAAGATAGTTCCTCTTCTGCGCCCTCTTCCCTCTGAAGAGGGCTGGGTGGCTTTGCCGCGCCGGGTGAAGGTTCGCAGGAATGCTCCCGTTATGCTTCCATGTTGTTGCTCCATTTCCACCATTCTCGGAAACACCGCCGCAATGCTCAGGTTGTCCGTATTCCCCGCGTAGATACCGGTGAGCAGCGGCGCCACCAGCCGGTCGTGTACCTGCCTCCCAAAACGCCTCCGGAAAAACTCCCCCACCGACTCATCCTTCGGGGATTTTGACCTGATGAACAACTCGCCCAGGATCCGTGCCATCCCTCCAAAGCCCAGCGGTCCGAACGGAAATTTTCTCAACTTTCCCTTCACATAGACGTATCGCGGCGAGTGCGGTACCGGGGCCAGCAACTCCTCGGAGAGGCCGATCTCTTCGATCATCTCCAGCGCGCTCGGAGCCGCCTGAAAACTGTTCGGTCCCCATTCGAGGAGGTAGCCATTTATCTTCTCTGTTCGAATGACTCCGCCTGCGCGAGGGCTCTCTTCGAGAACAACGGCGTCGATGCCCAGCTTCTTCAGCGTCCAGGCGCAGGAGAGGCCGCTGATACCGGCCCCGATAATTTGGACTTCAGGCATAGCGAAAAATGGCTGTAGCGGCGGTTTATGACCGCCGGTTCTTCGTCGCTATGCCGCGAAAAACCGGCGGTCACAGACCGCCGCTACAGTCTACCGCCATTCACAGTGTGCTCTCGACAATGTCGGCGAGCGCGCGAATGAATATGGGGTCGCTGTTCAGCGCAGGCACTCGCCGGAAGTTTGCAACGCCCGCTTCTTCGGCAAGTTTCTTGAAGAGAATGTCGAGCTCATACAGAGTTTCGATGTGTTCCGAGACAAAGCTGATGGGAACGACCAGGATGTCATCGATGCCGCGCTTTCCCAATTGCGCAATCACATCGCTGGTGAAGGGTTCGAGCCATTTCACCGGCCCGATCTTGCTTTGAAACGAGAGCTGGTAAGGATTGTTCCGGCCCAACTGATCCATAGTCAGCTCGACGCTTGTCTTTGTTTGTTCCAGATAAGGGTCGCCGTTTCGAACGTAGCTTTCAGGAATACTGTGCGCGCTGAAGAGAATATGGACCCCATCCGGATTCGCGAACTTCGCAAGTTCGCGTCGAATCCTGTGCGCGATGGAATCAATGTAACCGGAATGGTCAGGCCATGCGCAAACCCACTGGACATCGCGCTTCCTGAAGGACGTCCGTTTATCGATCAACTTTCGCAAGACGGAAAAGCCCGAGCCCGTTGTCGTGACCGAATAATGCGGGAACAGTGGCAGGATCACAAGACTGTCAACGGAGCTCTTCTCGATCTGATCGACCGCTTCGTCCAGGAACGGATGCCAGGTGCACATGCCTACGAATGTTTCCACATCTTTGCCGCGTGTTTTGAATTCATCGGCGAGAGCTCGTGCCTGTTCTTCGGTAAGCCGTCGTAAAGGCGAGCCGCCCCCGATCTGCCGGTAATAACCTTCGGATGTTTTTCGTCGAAGTGTTGCGATGGTGTAAGCCAGGGCCTTTCGCAGAGGAGCCCACTTGATGCGAATGATTTCCGGGTCCGAAAACAAACGATAGAGAAAGGGTTTGACGTCTCGTAGTGTCTCCGGACCGCCGAGGTTGAATAAAAGGACTCCGACTTTCATCGATTATGCCGATAGCTCTTCGCGGTTTCGATAAATGCCTGCGCGTTCTCGACCGGAGTTGGTGGAAGAATACCGTGACCCAGATTCAGGATATGGCCGACCGGACCCGCCTCCTGGAGAATCTCCGTGGTCCTGGCTACAAGGCGGTCTTTCGCGCCCAGAAGCAGACCGGGATCCAGGTTTCCCTGAAGCGCGAGGCGATCGCCAGCTCGCCTGCGTGCCTCCGCCATGGAGATGCGCCAGTCCACGCTGAGTACATCGGCGCCGGAACTTGCCATAGATTCCAGGATTGTGGCGCAACCGTTCAGATACAGGACGCGCGGAACGCGGTTCGCGACCGCTTCGAAGATCTTTCGAGTGTAAGGGAGCGCGAATTCCTCGTAATCGCTGCGACTGAGTTCTCCAGCCCAGGTATCAAAGAGCTGAATAACCTGCGCCCCGGATTCGATCTGGAAGAGAAGGTACGAGCTGATGGTCGACGCGAGCTTGTCGAGCAGGTTGTGCAGGACGCGCGGCTCGCTGAAGGCCATATGCTTGATCTCGGCGAAGCTTTTGGACCCCCCGCCTTCAATCATGTACGAAGCGAGGGTCCATGGCGCGCCTGCAAATCCGATCAGCGGTACGGCGTCCTGAAGTTCCTGCCGCAGCCTTTTGAGAATCGATCCCACGAAAGGCACTTCCGAGGCTGGATCGGGGACGCGCAGCCCGTCAACGTCCGCCTGTGTTCGAATCGGATTGCCGATTTCCGGGCCTTTGTCCGTGAGCGAAACCTGAACACCCATCGCCTCGACGGGAATCAGGATGTCGGAAAAGAAGATCACGGCATCGACACCAAGAATCCGATATGGCTGAAGTGAAACCTCGGCAGCGAGATCGGTATTCTTGCAGAGTTCCAGGAAGGAGACCTTCTCGCGGATGGCGCGGTATTCCTTCAGGTAACGGCCGGCCTGGCGCATCATCCAAACTGGAGTTCGATCCACCGGTTGGCGCCGGCACGCACGGAGTAACCTGTCATTCATATAAGACGCGAAATGATACAATACCGCATTTATGGAGGCATCGGAAACCTCGATAGGGACGGGCTTTGTGGCGATTACAGGGAATGGTCAACCGATGGTTTCCATTGTCGTACCGGCCTTCAACGAAGCCGAACGCATCGGCGATTCCATAGAGAAAATCGACGCGTTTATACGCCAGTCGCCGTGTTCTTTCGAGGTAATCGTCGTCGATGACGGCTCCAAAGACGAGACCGCCAGCGTCGTCAAAAAGGTCAATCTCAAGGGGTTGCGGCTCATTCGTAACAACGAAAATCACGGAAAGGGATATACCGTGCGGCAGGGCGTCCTTGCCGCCTCTGGAAAGTATGTTCTGTTCACCGATGCGGACCTTTCCGCACCGATCGAGGAGCTGACCAAACTTCTCGAGGTTGCCGTCGCTGAAGACGCGGACGTCGTGATCGGCTCGCGGAAGTTGGCGGGAAGCCTGATCGAAATGCATCAGTCCGGCTTCCGGGAGTTCGGTGCGTTGGTCTTCAACTTTATGGTTCGGGTCATCCTTGGCTTGCATTTGCACGATACGCAATGCGGTTTCAAACTTTTTCATCGACAACGATCGCGGCGCATCTTCGAAAAGCAGACTACGGTGGGTTTTGGTTTCGATCCGGAGGTGCTGTTCCTGGCCAAGCGCCACGGTTTGAGGATTCGTGAGACGCCCGTGCGTTGGAGTCACTCGGAAGGAAGCAAGGTGAAATTTCTGCGGGACGGCCTTCGAATGTTTTTCGATCTCGTGCGCATTCGATGGAACGCGCTAATGGGAAGGTACTCATGACGCTCCTTTCAGTAAACATCGATCACATTGCCACGCTCCGCGAGGCCCGCCGCACCAATGAGCCCGATCCGGCGGCGGCCGCCGCCATCTGTGAATTGGCCGGCGCGCACGGCATAACTGTCCATCTTCGCGGCGATCGCCGGCATATCCAGCATCGCGACATCAAAATCCTGCGTGAAACGATAAAGACAAAGCTGAATATGGAGATGGCTGCCACCGACGAGATGATTGGTATTGCGCTGGACGTCATACCGGACCAGGTTACGCTCGTTCCCGAACTTCCCGGCGAGATCACAACGACCGGGGGACTTGACTGCACGCACAACCAACCGGCAATCACGAATGCCATCAAGCGGCTTCAGTCCGTCAACATCGCCGTCAGTTTGTTTATCGATCCTGCCGAACAGCAGATCCGCGCCGCGCTGGGTTTGGGGGCAAGCACAATTGAGCTGAACACTGCGCGCTACTCTGACGGGACACTCACGAATCGGCCAACGCAGGAGGGATCTGAGGCTCTCGACGCGGTTCGGCAGGCGGCCGAGCTCGCCCACTCTCGCACCATGCGCGTCCTGGCCGGCCACGGCCTGACCTATCGCAATGTCCGTGCGATCGCTGAAATTCCGGAGATTGTCGAGCTGAACATCGGCCACAACATCATCGCTCGCTCGGCTCTGGTCGGCCTGGATCGGGCGGTTCGGGATATGCTGGCCCTTCTGGAGGAAACGAAGGACGTGCCTCCTCGTTTCCACCGGTCCGGCGGGATTTGAAAATGGGTCGTAGAGAAAATCGGGGTCAGACTGGTGAATTCCCTTTTTTCCGATCAAGGACTTCATTGAACTGGAAAAAAGGGAATTCACCTGTCTGACCCCGATTTTTGAAAATGGGTCGTTGATCAATCTCATGCATGTCCTGCCTTATCTGGGCATTCTCGTTGCAGCGATAGTCGAAGGCGAGGTTGTGTACTCCGGAGCCGTCGTGATGGCGCATATGGGCCGTCTCAATGCCCTGGGGGTCTTGATGGCCGGAACACTTGGTGGATGGGCAGGCGACCAGTTCTATTTTTACCTGGCGCGGGGCCGCGCCAGACAGTGGCTGGACCGCTTCGAGAAGGTCGCAAAGCGGAGAAGGCTCATTCAATCGCGCATGCAGCGCCATGCTACCAAGTTTATTCTCGCCTTGCGCTTTCTTCCTGGCTTGAGGATTGCCATCCCGATCGCTTGCGCTTACGCCGGCATTTCACCCCTGCAATTTTCGGGACTCAGTATGATCAGTGCGCTGGCGTGGGCCAGCGCCATCATGTTCATCATCCGGTGGCTGGGGCCCGCGTCGCTCGGGGCATTTGGTGTCCGGGCCTGGTGGGCGCCGATTGTCCCGGCGGCTCTTCTTGTGCTCTTCTTTCGGTGGCTGGCGAAAGCGGGACAGGCGGATGAACCGCCTGTCGAATGACGCGGACGATGCGGTCCAGATCCCGGTCCTTCAATCCTGTATATACCGGAAGCTGAACCGTGTGTTCCGTTGCTTCGGCTACGGAACAAGGCGTTTGGCCCGGCCCAAACAAGTCGAGCTTGTTGCAGATATCGACGTGCATGATTTCGACATCGATGCCACGGCGGATTGCGTAATGTTTCAAAGTCGCGGGATCTGATACGCGAATGCAGTACTGGTAATACACTGGTGACGTTTCCGGGTAGGCGGGAGGTGTGCGGATGGCATCGATTCCATTCAGCCCCGCAGTTAACTTTTCGGCGTGCTTACGGTTGACTGCATTCAGCCGATCGATTTCTTCCAGCATCGCGAGCCCCAGCAGCGCCTGCGCATTCGTGTAGCGTTTCCTGTACGATTCGGGCAAGGGATCCAGCGGCCGAATCTTTTCCCACAAGTACCGGCTCAAGTCATAGTCACCGAACAGCGATGCGATATAGAACGCGAGAAACATGCTGAACGTGAAGCCATACGGACCGACCAGCTTGCGCTGAAGATTGCCCAGCAGGACTTTACGCCAGATATCCGTCGCCGGTGGCCACGGCTCCGCCTCTGCCTGCAATCGAATCCGGCCGGCGAGCTCCGGGTTGTTCGTAATGGCCATCCCGCCTCCGTAGCTGTTCAGCGGCTTTAGCATCTGGAAGCTGAAAAACGCAGCTTCGCCAAAAGTTCCGACTTTACGGCCTTTGTAGGTTGCCCCGAGCGCATGCGCGCAGTCCTCTATGACGACGAGACGGTGTGCCGCGGCGATGCTCATGATCGGATCCATGTCGCAGGGCTGGCCGTAGAGATGTGTGGGGACGACGGCGCGGGTAGTCGGCGTAATGGCCCGCTCGAACTTTGCGGGATCCAGATTGAATGTCAGCGGATCAATGTCCACAAAGATCGGGCGGAACCCCAGGATCCGCGCCATCTCGGGAACAACCCAGAAAGTCAATGCGGGGAAAATAATTTCCGAGCCGCGGGGGATTTCCAACGCCCTGAGAATGTAGTAGAACGCCATCCGGCCGTACGATGCCGAGACAGCCTGGTGCACGCCATGGTAGCCGGCGAAACGATTCTCAAATTCGCGAATGGCCGGCCCCCGAACTCCATCCCCGCGCGCGAGTGCTTTGAGTGCAGTCCACGTCGAGCCCGGAATGTGACGAACGCCGTACCGCGCTATCGTGCGAATCATTGCTGGTTTACGTTTGAGCCCTGCGCTCCGAAAAATGCGATGTGATGCTCAACGTGCCGGCGCTGAAGGTAAGCCTCGAGGCGACGCAACGCGCTGAGATGCCAACGTCCGAGTCCCAGATAGTTCACGCCCCATGACGGCCGAAAGTAAAACCTGGCATACGCGGCTGCGAGGAGGTACCTGAGATCATCCGCGCTCAGATTCGGATGCTGGAAAGTAGGGGTATAACCATCGAACTTTTCCGGGTCGGTTTCCGTGATCAGGGGCTTCATGTGCTTGTACAACGGCGTTCCCGGATAAGGGGTCAGGATCTTATAGAGGGCCAGCGTGCTTCCCAGATCCACCGAATATTCGATCGAGGCGCGTATGCTTTCAACCGTGTCTGTAAGAAACCCGAGAACGTAGAAGCCCTCAGTCGAGATCCCTTTGGCACGGCAGTATGCCACGATCTCACGCTGATGCTCCGGAGGAATTGGCCGGCGCCCCACCTTTCTTAGCGTTGCCGGGTCTACGGCTTCCACTCCAAACGTTACTGTTGCGAGGCCGGCGCGATGCAGCAGATCGATCAGGTCTTTATCCAGGTCGTCCAGCCGCGTCTCGCATTCGAACCGCACCGGCAGGCCTTTGCGGATGATCCCCTCGGCGATGGCCATGCTGCGGTCTCTTTCCTTCGTGAAGAGAGGGTCGCGGAAAATCAGGTATGCCCGATGGTTCTGGCGGCAGATTTCTTCGATTTCTGCGATGACGTTTTCAGGCGATCGTGACCGATAAGGCGCCGTGATTCGATGTGGACAATAGGTACAGAACTCGGGACAACTTCTGCTCGAAAGCACCGGAAATGCCGAATGCGCTGCCAACAGCGAACGGCCGATGGCGTGACGCACGCGGCCGCGCGGAAACAAATCCCAGGCCGGAAAGGGCAGTGTGTCCAGGTTCGAAATTGCGGGACTCTGTACAATGCCTGTCATTGTTTCGCCCGCGGCCATCCGCATCACGGCGTGTTCCGGCTCACCTTTAATCAGGAAATCGGCATGATTTGCCAAAAGTTCGGGTGTGTGGGTCGCGGGTGCTCCAAAAAATCCTACAGGCATTCGGAACCTTCGCCTCGTTTCTTCCGCCCATTCCACCTCATGGCGGTGGTCCACCATGGAGCTCAAGACCAGAGCAACGTCTCCCTCGACGGCTTTTTCATGTGTAATCCGGACGTCATGACCGGCGTCCGCAAAGATCGCCGCCAGATAAGCGACGTGAATACTCGGCACATTCTGATAGAGCTTTCGGGCACGCTCTACCCACCGGGTCGTCCATGAAAATCCTCGAAATCGCGATCCGTAGCCTCCGACAACCGTATCTTTGTTCACGAAACCGCCGCGTCCTTTGAGATCGGCGAGTACAACACGCATAGAGCCTCCACACGAAAGAGTGAGCAACTTGAAAAGGAAGCGCGTGCTGCAGGCGTTTCCTTTCGGCGAACCGTACTTTCAGAGCGCGATGTGAAGCGGAGGACCTCTGGGGGAAACCTGTCGAAGGATGAGATCGGACCGTCGGTGTTCGGGATCCGAATGACCTGCATGCTGGACAGCCGGTCCGCTATGGGACAGGTGGTCCATTTCCACCGGGTGAGCCAACAGGTCGCCGGAACTGCTCACAGCCGGACACGGCTGGTGTGTGGTCCGGTGATGATTCAGCGAAGGACCCGTATAGTTGCCGAATCTCCCATAGGGCCACGGACGTACTTTCTGAAATTTCGCTTTGCCCCGATTCAGCCATACGGCAAGAGGCTGCAGCGAAGTGGCGCTGGTGATGACCAGGTCTGTGTTGTGGTCATTATCGATGTCCCTTGCCTCAAAACTGAGACCAGCTTCGCCTTCCGGGCGGTAGACCGTGAGCCTCAGCCGGGGACGGCCACTGGTGAAATGGATGCTGACCCGGTAAACGGACCCGCTCTGATGGACCGTGGCAGTTTCGGGTATGTGGTCGCCGTCAAGATCACGGCCGACGGTCGCGCGGTAGGAGATGCCCTTGTGTGCGGCGTCCGCCCACTTCGGAGCGACAAGGACGAATAGACCTGCGAACAGCCCGGCTAAGATCCGTTTATTGGAGTGCAACTTGAGCAGTGAAAGGAACACGTAGACTCCATAGGGTTTGTCGCGGCTATAATAGCGCAGAATGAAATTCTGGTGCCTTGCTCTTTTGCTCTTTTTTCCCAGTCATGCCCAGGCTCAAACTCCTGGCAATCCTGGCTCTAATATATCACTCTCGCAAATTCTCGACCGGATGATGGCCCGAAACGACCTGCAGCAGCGCAAGCTCCTCGAATTTCGGGCCCAGCGTAAGTTTTATGCGCTCAACTCCCGATTCAAGACCGATTCCACGATGCACGTGCAGACAACCTTCCGGCGTCCGGACGAAATGCAATCGACTGTAACCTCGCAGGAAGGTTCGAAGCTTATTCGTTCGCGAGTGTTCGATAAGATTCTTGAAGCGGAGAGTGAGACGCACACCAGAAAGGCAAAGCAGCTGGTCGACATTATTCCCGCCAATTACACTTTCCAGCTCGAAGAGTCCGAACAATGCAATGGACGAGCCTGCTTTCATCTAACGATTTCGCCCAGGCGGCGCGATAAATACTCTTTGGACGGCGAAGTCTGGATCGACGTCGAAGACTACAGCATTGTTCGAATCCACGGATCGCCTGCAAAGCGGCCCTCGTTCTGGACTCTCCACACTGAAATAGATCGCCGGTACAGGAAAATCAACGACATGTGGCTTCCGGATCGCCTCGACTCATCGAGCAACATCCTGATTGCCGGCCAGTCGGTATTATCGATCGAATATTCCTACGAATCCGTCCAGACAGCTACAGAGGACCGGAAAAACTAAACTCCATTCCTCTGTTCCGGCATTCGTCGAAAACCCTGTTCGGATTCGCTACGTCTTCCGGCGCAAAGACACCGCGGCGGTCAATCTCTCCGCTGGCAATCATCTGGGCAACTATCGATGCAGGACACGCTGTATCGATATCGCCTGCGCTCGCGTTCCAGTTTGAATTGGCGCGAGCGTGACATTCCGCAATGCAACGGCGCTTCGATCCCTCTGCACGTCCGGATACTTCGACGCGAGCGATCTCGTAGTCGTTAGCTTGCGAACGTGTGGTTGTAAGCTTCGCCAGCTCGGGAATAGTCCATCCCATGCGAAGCCGCCGAACCAACTCGCGGACAAATGCCCGGTCGAAGCTGACTTTGAAATCGGCATATGCAAGTCCTCGCTTCCGCAGCACCCGCGGCAACGTGGCGATCTCACTGTGACGGGTCGTAACAACCCATCGGTCGCCGACCGGCGGCCCGAACCGCACCATCTCCCATCCGCTTCGTGCCGGCACTTGAGCAAAGCGGCCCCGGCTCCATTTCCAGGGCTTTAGCGTGAGTTCTTCGACGATCGTCTCAGCGGAATAGGGAAAAGAAAACGAGTCCGGCATCGTGTTGAAATCTGCGGAACCGACGCGAATTCGAACCGCTTCCACGCGGTCGAACTGCTCTGCGGCAGCTATAGCGAGCAGATTCGTCAGGCCTGGGGCGCAACCCATGCCAAGAATCGCAAGGACGCCCCGTTCCCGGAATCGACGATGCAGCCGGAGCTGCCGCCGGGTCCAGGTGAAAAGACCCCCGAGATCGACGTAGTGGACCCTGGCGTCGAGAGCTGCCGCCATCACGCCAAGGTTCAAATGATGGCGCGTGGAATTGATAATGACTTTGTGGCCGCCAATGACGCCGCGCAGATGCCGGGGATCGGAGGCGTCTGCGAATGCAGCTTCCACCCGCTTCGACCGAAAGCCGGATGCCAACCGGCGCGCCGACGCGAGGTCTAAATCCGCAACCAGGATCTTGTTCTTTGGATGCGACTCGAAAAGGTCGCGCACAATCACCCGGCCAATCGCACCCGCGCCAAGCACGACGAAGCTTCTCACTTTTTGTTGTATTCCGAATAAGGGTACCAGTAAGGCTTGATCTCTTGTTTGTAGTCCAGGTGGACATGCTTCGTTTCTCGGAATTCGTCCAGGCCCTCTTCGCCCAGTTCTCGAGAATGGCCGGTCTGACGCATGCCTCCGAAAGGACCGGCATCGTTGTCGGTCAACGGATCGTTGATCCAGAACGTGCCGGCCGTGATCCGTTCCATGGCCTTCATGGCCCACTCCATGTTGTTGGTGTAGATGTTTGCGCCCAGTCCATAAGTGGAATTATTCGCCAGCTCGATGGCGTGGTCGATGTCGCGAACTCGCATGATGGGGAGGACAGGGCCAAAAGTCTCGGTCTGGACCAATCGCATCTCCTGCCGTACATCCACCATGACAGTTGGTTCGTAAAAGAATCCCTTTTTGAAAATGGTAGATCGACTCCCACCCGTGAGAACCCGCGCGCCATCTCGGACGGCTTCTTCCACGCGCGAATGTACGTCCTGGAGCTGTGTCAGATTAATGGCTGGCCCGATGTCGGTATTTGGGTCCATCCCGTCGCCCAGTTTCAACGAACGCGTAAATCGGACGACGCGGTCAGTGAAATCGTCCGCGATGGCATCGAACACATAGAAGCGTTTCGCTCCCGTGCAGACTTGACCCGCATTCAAATACGCCGCCCAACACGCTGCACGCGTGACGACTTCCAGATCGGCGTCACTGCACACGATGAAGGGATCGTTGCCACCAAGCTCGAGATGAGTTTTCTTGATCTCAGCAGCGCAGATCTGTGCGACGCGCTTACCGGTCTCGACCGATCCGGTCAGCGCCACCAGGTCCGTGCCTTTATGACGGACCAGCGCCTCGCCAACTTCCTCTCCGAAGCCGGTGACGATGTTCACAACGCCAGGCGGAAGCTCAGCAAACACTCCGGCAAGCGCAAGCGTCGCCAGCGGCGTTTCTTCGCTCGGCTTGATGACCACGGTGTTCCCCGCGGCCAGCGCCGGCGCGACTTTCCATGACAGGAGAAGCAGCGGGTAATTCCAGGGAATGATGGCCGCGACGACGCCGTAAGGTTCCTTGATCGTGAAATTTACCTGGTGCTCGAAAACGGGTGGTAGCGACGTGCCCCGGGAGTTCCGGCCGATTTCGGCGTAATAGTCGAAACAGCCTGCCGACCACTCCACTTCGTCGCGGTTTTCACAGAATGGCTTCCCACCTTCCAGGGTCATCAGTGTTGCGAGTTCCTTCTGATGCCCGCGGAGGTTCGAAGCAATCCGATGCAGGGCTTGAGCTTTTTCCGCGCCGGGAATCCAGCGCCACTTTTGAAAGGCCTGCCGCGCCGCGCTGACGGCGTGATCTGCGTCATCTATGGTTCCGCGGGGCACCTCATCGATGATGTCTTCCGTTGCGGGATTGATGACTTCGATCGCCTGACCCTTGCTTTGAACTTCTCGTCCGCCGATCCACTGGTGTTTCACGCCAGCCTCCCGGCTTCAAATCATAATGCAGTGGTAGGCAGTTTCCACTTCCTGATAGCACGCTTCCCAAAAGGCACACCTGCGCACAGTCCGAGCAGGATCGCTCCGGGTAACGCGATCAGCCCGGTCTTGGAATAAGCCCAGGTGACGTGCTTTCCAGCAAAGTATCCGAAGGTTATGAAGGTTATCGAGGAGATCACTGCGCCCGTATAGGCGAACCGTGCGAAAACGTGCAGTTTCAGTCGCGACGCTCCGGCCACGTATCCCATGAGGTTGCGGATGCCCGGAATAAATGGGCCCACAACCAGGGTCCAACGCCCCAGGTTTTGGAACCAGTGTTCCGCACGCCGGAGGCTCTCTTCGCTGATGGAGAACCAGCGTCCATGCCGGCCAAAGACAAGATTGGTGGATGTCCTGCCGAAAAAATAGCTGGCGGTGAGGCCGCAAATGCTGCCCAGGCCCGCGACCAGAACCGTGGGAGCAAAAGCTAAAATATCTCTAAATACGAGATAACCCGCAAGAACCAGCAGCCATTCATCAGGAATGGGCAGCCCGATAATTCCAAAAATGAGAAGAAAAAACACAGCGAAGTATCCGTAATGGACGATCCACTGCGTAACCAGTTGCTCTGTCATTTCGAGTGCCCTTCCGGCTCAAAAAGCCGATAACGTACTAGCACTCTGGATTCCGAAAATGGTTCGTTCCACAAAAACAAAACGCGGGCTAAAGCCCGCGACGACATTTGGGCGAATCAGGGAGGTCCAGATGTAGTCGCGGGCTTTAGCCCGCGCCCTGTTCTCCACCGTGGACGAGCAGCCGAAGGAAGCGCCGTTTCCCAACCTTGAAGAAATACTCGCCGGGAGCGGAGATCTCCGCCTTGACATCCGTTATGCGTTGATCGTTCATGTGGACCGCGCCCGATTCGATGAGGCGCTGGGCCTCGGTGACCGAAGGGGCGAGATTGACGGAGGCCATGAGTTTGCTGAGGCGCATGGGGCCTGACCCCAGAGAGATCTCTTTCGTTTCGATGTCTTCCGGAATCTCCCGCTTTGTGAAGATTCGATTGAACTCCTCCCGTGCGGCGTTTGCGGCGTCGGCACCGTGGTAATCCGTAATGATGCGGACAGCCAAATCTCCTTTGATTTCCATCGGATGTCGTTTGCCGGAGGCCATCTCCCGGCGTAGTGTCTGGATTTCGGCCAGGGGAATTTCTGTCAGGAGCTCGTAATAGCGGAACATAAGCTCGTCGGAAATAGACATGACTTTGCCGAATTGATCCTTCGGATCTTCGTTGATGCCGATGTAATTTCCAAGCGACTTGCTCATTTTCTGCACCCCGTCCAGGCCTTCAAGCAGCGGCATCGTAAGCACGATCTGGGATTCCTGGCCGTACTCGCGCTGAAGATCGCGGCCCACCAGCAGATTGACCTTCTGGTCCGTACCTCCGAGCTCGACGTCGGCTTCCAGAGCGACCGAGTCATATCCTTGAACGATCGGATACAAAATTTCGTGCATCGCAATAGGCAGCTGGTTTTTCAACCGATTGGAAAAGTCTTCACGTTCGAGAATGCGCGCGACAGTGTATTTGGCTGCCAGGCGAATGAACCCATCGGACCCCAGGGCCATGAGCCACCGGCTGTTGAAATCGATGACGGTTTTGTCCGGATCCAGAATTTTGAAGATTTGCAGCTTGTAGGTTTCCGCATTTTCCAGCACCTGTTCTTTCGTAAGCTGCTTCCGGGTTGCCGAGCGGCCGGATGGATCGCCGATGAGTCCGGTGAAGTCACCAATGAGGAAGATTGCAGTGTGACCCAGATCCTGGAAATGTTTCATCTTTCGGATCAGAACAGTGTGGCCGACATGAAGATCGGGCGCCGTGGGATCGAAGCCGGCTTTAACGCGTAACGGCTTGCCCGTTTTCTGGGCGCGCTTCAATTTTTCGACCAGCTCCTCTTCGCGGATGATTTCAACACTGCCACGACGGATGTGAGCGAGCTGTTCCTCGACTGGAATTGTTTTGAAATCTTTCATTTAACGACTACGCGTCTACCCTCGATCTCACAGTGGCTGGACAGGACAAGATCGATTGCCTCCGAATAGACCCGGTGTTCTTCCTTCAGGATTCGCGCCGAAAGCGTTTCCGTCGTGTCATCGTCCCGAACGGGCACCACGGCCTGAAGGATGATCGGCCCGCCGTCCAGCGTGTCATCGACGAAGTGAACCGTGCAACCGCTGAACTTCGCCCCATATTCCAGCGCCTGCCGCTGAACGTCCATTCCCGGGAAAGCCGGCAGGAGCGCTGGGTGAATATTGAGGATACCGTAGGGGAATGCCTCGATGAAAACACGGCTCAGAAGCCGCATAAAGCCGGCCAATACGACCAGCGAGACATTGTGTTTTCGAAGTTGCTCAACAACTTCGCGATCGAATTCCTCCCTCGGACGCCGCTGCGACGCAATGTATACAGTCGTCAGACCTCTCGCCCGCGCCCGCTCGAAACCCGGCGCCGATTCGACGTTGCTGATAACCACGGCGATCTCGGCGTTCAGTTTGCCCGACGCAATGCGATCCGCGATCGCTTCGAAATTGGAGCCTCGGCCGGAAAGAAGAATGCCGAGCCTGCGGTTGGCCGGCTGGATTCTCATGAACGGTAGGTAACCCGCGGTTCTCCGGGAATGATCTGTCCGATCTGATACCAGGGCGTGCTCAACGTAGCCGTCAACGCCGCCAGATTCGAGGGACGAACGACAATCACCATGCCGATGCCCATGTTCGTCGAGCGCAGCATCTCATCGCGTTCGATCCCGCCCAGCCTCGCCATCACCTGGCAGAGCGGCAACACCGGCCACGATCCAGGCCGCACTTCGGCCTGACAATTGTCGGGAAGAATCCGATTCAGGTTCTCTGTAATACCGCCGCCGGTAATGTGAGCGAGTCCCTCGACAAGATTCCTGGCCAGCGCCACCCGAACGATCGGCTCATAATTGAGGTGCGGTTTCAACAATTCATCCCCCACCGTGCCTTCCAGGTCATCAACCCGTGAGTTCGGCGTGAGCTTCGCCAGTTCGAAGAACACCTTTCGTGCTAATGAATATCCATTTGTGTGAAGACCAACCGAAGGCAGGCCAATAAGCAGGTCGCCGTGGCGAATGGACTTTCCATCGAGAATCCGGGAGCGATCGATGATGCCAACGATGAAGCCGGCCACGTCATATTCTCCGTCCGCATAAAAGCCAGGCATCTCGGCCGTTTCACCACCGATCAGGGCGCAGCCGGCCTCTTTGCAACCTCGCGCAACACCTTCGACAACGGAGACGATAACGTCGGCGTCGAGCCGCCCGGTAGCGACGTAATCCATGAAGAAAAGCGGCCGCGCGCCCTGTACAAGAATGTCGTTGACGCAGTGATTGACAAGATCCGCCCCGACAGTATTGTGCCGGTTCATCATGACCGCGATTTTCAGCTTGGTGCCGACGCCGTCCGTGCTCGAAACGAGGACCGGGTTCTTTATACCGCCGAAGTCGCAGGCGAACATTCCCCCGAACGAGCCGATGTCGGAAAGAACCCCGGGCGTGAAGGTATCCCGCGCCAGTTCGCGAATGCGCTTCTTCGCTGCGTTTGAAGCATCGATGTCGACGCCGGAGTCTTTATACGTAATGCCCATGCGTTATAAGCCGCGGCCTTCTCATTCCTTCAAGCTGGCTTCCCACAGATCGAGTTGCCGATCCTCGGCCTTCGCATCGGGGAACATATCCGCAAAGTCCAGCGGATATTGGCCGGTATAGCACGCGGTGCAGAACTCGTTTCCTTTTCCGCCGACCGCGCGTGTCAAGCCGGGCAGGCTCAGATATGCGAGCGAGTCGGCTTCGATGTATTTGCAGATTTCCGGGACGGTGTGGCTGGATGCGATCAGTTCTTTCTTCGTGGGCGTATCGATTCCGTAAAAGCATGGCGAGAGTGTCGGCGGGCAACTGATCCGCATGTGGACTTCTTTCGCGCCCGCGGCCCGGACCATCTTGACGATTTTGCGGCTGGTCGTTCCACGGACGATGGAATCATCGATGAGGATCACGCGCTTTCCCGTCAGCAGCTCTTTGATCGGATTCAGTTTCACTTTCACACCAAAGTGCCGAATCGTCGTTTTCGGCTCGATGAATGTGCGGCCGACGTAGTGGTTACGAATCAATCCGAAGGCGAATGGAATGCCGGATTGCTGCGAATATCCAACCGCCGCGGATACCCCGGAGTCCGGAATCGGCACGACGACATCGGCATCGACAGGACTTTCCTCGGCGAGAATCCGTCCCATCAGGTCACGGCTGGTCTGAACCGTGCGTCCGAACACGATGCTGTCCGGACGCGAGAAATAAACGTGCTCGAAAATACATTTGGCAAGCCTCGGTGCGTGCAGCGCCTTGACGGACCGCAGTTCCTCACCGCGGATGTGAACGATTTCGCCCGGCTCCACCTCGCGAAGGTAAGTTGCGCCGATGAGATCGAACGCGCAGGTCTCCGAAGCAAGCACGTAGGAGCCGTTCACTTTCCCGATAGACAAAGGACGGAAGCCGTTCGGATCGCGCACCCCGATCAGCGCATCTTCGGTCAGCAGCAGAAGCGAAAAGGCCCCTTGAACCTTTGCCAGCGTCTCGGCCAGCGCATCCAGGAGGTCATGGGTTTGCGATCGCGCGAGAAGGTGAAGAATGACTTCACTGTCGCTGGTGGACTGGAAGATGGCTCCCTGCCGTTCGAGTTCCTCACGCAGGCCGACGGCATTGATCAGGTTCCCGTTGTGAACGAGCGCAACTGTTCCGTAGGTGCATTTCACAACGATAGGCTGCGCATTACCTTCGCTGCTCTCGCCGGCCGTGGAATAACGCGTATGACCGATGGCGTTCGAGCCCTTGAGCTTCGCGAAGACATCCTCGTCATAGACGTCGGCGACATAGCCCATCGCCTTGTGCGTGTACACTTGATTGCCGTCAGACGAAGACATACCAGTGCTTTCCTGGCCGCGGTGTTGCAGAGCATAAAGGCCGAGATATGCCATTCGGGCCGGGTCGGAATGATTTGCGATCCCAAAGATTCCACACATTGAGTTACTCCAGGCTTTTCATGATAACAGCTTCGGCAGACCCTGTCGCCACGCGGATTCCAGCTCATGCATCGCGATATCTACCGCGCGCTCGCCTTCGTAGTTCAGGATCAGCCGGTTACCGCCGACCTTTCCGAGATCGTAAGATTTCAAACCCACCTGTTCGGCGCGCCTGCAAAGCTCTGCAGCATGGATGGTGCTCAGCAGAACGCCCGTTGTGAATTCCCCGAACAAGTCCTTGACGACTTCCAGGTGCGAGGGAACCCGCACTTCGGCGCCGACCGCGCCGCGATGAAAATTCGAATAACAACATTCGGCCAGAGCCACGGCAAGTCCGCCTTCACTGATATCGTGGGCGGACTTCACCAGCCCGTCGCGAATTGCGGTGGAGACGAAATTTTGAATTGCACGTTCGTCTTCAAGATCGATTCTTCCCACCAGACGGTTTACGGTTTCGACGAAGACGATGGAGTCTCCGGAGTCCTGAAACGCCGATCGGGTCACGAGCGAAATATCTTCGATCAATCCGACCATACCCAAAACCGGCGTGGGATAAATGTCGTCGCCAAATGTTTCGTTATAGAAACTCACGTTGCCGCCTGTGATCGGCGTCCCGAAAAAGTTGCACGCCTCGCTCATCCCGTCGACGACCTCGCTGAATTGCCACATCACTTCCGGATGCTCCGGGTTCCCGAAATTCAGACAATTCGTTGCGGCTATCGGGCGCCCGCCTGCACATACGATGTTGCGGCATGCTTCCGCGACTGCCAGCTTCGCTCCTTCCCGAGGATGCCGCGCAACTCGATAAGCGGGGCCATCCAGGGTCATCGCCAACGCTTTCTTTGTGCCTTTCACTCTAACAACGGCGGCGTCCGAACCAGGTCCCACCATGGTATTGGATTGAACCATGTGGTCGTACTGTTCCCAGACCCATTGGCGGCACGCAAGATTGGGAGACGAAACGGCGAGTTTCAGAAGCCGGGTGCAGTCCGGGTTGGCGGAAAGGAAACTTTCGATCATTGCGGGCTCGCAACCATCCAGAAAACTGTAGTGCTCCAGGCGTGAAGAAATGATGGATTTGGGCGGCAACAGCGGCCGCTGATAAAGGGGGGCGTCGTCGGCCAGTGCGCTATTTGGGATTTCTGCAACGATTTTTCCGTGCTGCCGGACCCGCAGCAGTCCATCATCGGTCACGCGGCCGACGGTGACGACATCGAGTCCCCACTTGTGGAAGACATCGAAGACTTCTTTTTCCTTCTTCTTGTCGGCGACCAGCAGCATACGTTCCTGCGATTCGCTGAGCATGATCTCGTAGGCGGTCATTTCGGATTCGCGCTGCGGCACGTCATCGAGCTCCAGGTCGATACCTGTTCCGGCTCGTGCCCCCATTTCGCAGCTCGAGCAGGTCAGGCCGGCGGCTCCCATGTCCTGGATGCCGACGATCAACCCCTTTTGCATGGCTTCGAGGCAGGCCTCGAGCAGCAGCTTTTCCATGAACGGGTCGCCGATCTGAACGTTTGGCCGCTTGGCCCCGGCATCCTCGCCGAAACCGGCCGACGCCATCGTCGCGCCGTGAATACCGTCACGGCCGGTCTTCGCGCCCACATAGATGACGGGATTGCCCACACCGTGTGCGCGCCCGTAGAAGATCTTGTCCTTTTCAAAAATCCCCAGGGCGAAAGCATTCACCAGCGGGTTCTGCGAATAGCAATCCGCGAAGTAGATTTCGCCCCCGACGGTCGGCACACCAAAACAATTTCCGTAGAATGCAATGCCGCCTACAACGCCTTCGAGTATTCGTTTGTTCTGCTGTTTGTGGAGCGGACCGAATCGCAAGCTGTTCATCGCAGCGATCGGCCGCGCACCCATCGTGAAGATATCCCGCAGAATACCGCCCACGCCGGTTGCCGCGCCCTGAAAAGGCTCGATGAACGAAGGATGATTGTGCGATTCAATCTTGAAAGCGACGGCCAGACCATCGCCAATGTCGATGATGCCTGCGTTTTCGCCTGGGCCCTGAAGCACCGCGGGCCCGCGGGTAGGAAGGCGCCGCAGATGAACGCGCGAGCTTTTGTAGCTGCAGTGCTCGCTCCACATGACGCTGAAGATTCCAAGTTCCGTCAGGGTCGGCTGGCGCTTCAGGATGTC
>WNFT01000319.1_pt1 | contig 54452 bp, 37 predicted proteins | sample 5400191 | NCBI WGS metagenome assembly WNFT01 (sample SAMN13153359, study PRJNA577476) | soil metagenome | isolation source: 80 cm saprolite under Madrone tree | place: USA:California | collected 2016-06-14 | reverse complement strand
GTCCACGTTGTGCCGTTTACCGTTTGCGCTCCTGCGCCGCCAAGATTGATTCCCTGCAACATCTGGTTGAAGAGAGTGGATTCACCACCCGCGCGCACGGCGTTGAACGCATCGAAGAGTTCCCTGTTTCGGTGCAGCGCATCAATCTGGTTGAGATTGTTCGTGCCCCAGAGCTTCGTTCCCTTGGTTCCGATGTAGCGGACTTCGACTGTCGTGTTCTCGGCCACCTGTCGCTGGATTTCGAAGTTCCAGTTCTGGGTATACGGCGATACGCGGTCATACGTGCTGATGGTCAGCGTTCGATCCGTTGTAGGAATCACGAACGGAACCGTGGTGGGTGTGCCTGCCGGCAACGGAACCGGCAAGGTGACGTTGGAAAGCGATGTATATGCGGACGGATTGTAAGTCACGCCCGTTCCGCCGGAGCCCACAAGATTGATACCGGGAACGGTGCCGAGAGTATTATCCACGGTGATGAAGTTCCGCAGCGCACCCTGATAGGTGATGCCGTATCCGGCGCGAAGAACGGTCTTGCCCTTGCCGAACCACGGAACGTTCCAGGCGAATCCAATCGCGGGCGCCCAATTGTTGCGGTCGTTTCCTCTCAGGTTGGGCAGGATGTTCGGATTCGGCGAGTTCCTGCCGACGAATTGCACCTGGGTCAGATTGCTGCAGGTGCTGGTGAAATTGGCTGTTCCCGGACTGGACGTACACGTTATTCTCGTCAACGCGCTATCATCATCCCCGATAATCCGTGCGTCAAGACCGGTGTGCTCAAACGGTTGGCCGTAGTACTCCCAGTGCACACCGAGGTTCAGAGTGAGGTCGGGACCGAACTTCCAATCGTCCTTGAAGTATGCGCTCATCTCGCGTTGGTGCTGCTGGTAGTACTTGTATGGCATCTCCGGTGAGCTGGTTAAGGTCAAACTCCTGGAGCTCATGATCCCGAAAGACTGGTTGATTCTGTCGATGGAGCCTGTCAAGTCGGTCAGCAGGTTGCGAGCCATGGTTGCATTATTGGCGGTCAGACCCGGAAAGGCCGTGCCGTCGAGTCCTGCTACCGTGTTGGCGCCCTGGCCAAACGTGACGAACGGCGTGAAACCGGGATCGCCGAATCCCTTCGACATGGTGTTGCGGAATTCGAAGCCGCCCTTGAAAGCATGCTTGCCATGCGTCCAGCTGAGATCGTCCCCAAGGGAGTACAGCGGACTGACGTGGGAACGCCATGCGCCAAATCGTCCGTACTGGACGAACTTGTTAAATAGCGTCGGGACGGTATCGAATCGAACGCCGCTGGCCGTCGGGATAAACTTCAACGCTTCTGTGCCGATGTCATCGCTGCGGTTCGCGGGCGGGAACTGCTGGTCGATCGACCGCCTCCTCCCGGCACGGACTTCGTTCAACAGAGACGAACTGAGAGTCGACGTAAAGGTGATGATATACACATCCGGACGCTTGACAGCCTGACCGTCAAACCCGTCCGGCCAGGAGCGCAGGACGGCCTGAGTGGCGTTACCCCAGGTTTTCTCCTTTGTCCCGATGACGCTGAGTTTGTGATTGGAGCTGAAGTTGTGGTCGATACGCAAATTGTACTGGTCGCGGTCGACGTCCGATCCATTTCCATTCGTGAAGTCAAAACCGTCGATGCGGCGAGTGAACCGGATGAGCGCCGTGTTCAGACCATCAACGCCGGCGGCGGGCTGGCCCGCCGGGGCGGCCGTGTACTCATTCGGCGCCGGCATACGCCTCAAGGTTTCCTGCATGTAGGCCGTGTTACTGATGGCTGAACGCAGCGGATCCCGGAAAGTGCGACAGTTGGCGACAGGAGCCCCGTTGAACGTGCAGTTGCCAAACAAGTCGACTGCCGCAAGATCTCCAGTTGCGGCCGCGGGCCTCACAGGAAAGCCGTTCCGGTCAACCGTCGGGTTGGCCGCATTGAGATTGGCGTTATCCGCACCGGGAAAGTATCGAAAAATCCCCTGACGCGCCATCGGAGTCAGCGTGGTGCCGAGGGCGCTCTGGCGCTTTATGTCGCGTTGACCCTCGAACAATGCGAAAAAGAATGTCTTGTTCTTGATGATTGGTCCGCCAACGCGGGCACCGAACTGATTTCGGTTATCGTAATCCTTCCCCGCTCCGTTCAAGTTGCTGAACCAGTTGTTGGCATCGAGCGCGGAGTTGTGGTTCGCCCAGAACACGCTGCCACGAAGCTGATTGGTGCCGGACCGGGTAACCATGCTGACCTGCCCCACACCGCGCGAGGTCTGCGCATCCACCGGCGCCACGACGACTTTCACTTCTTCGACCAGATCCGGACTTGTATAGGTGAGCGACCATGCGCCGTCTTCGAATCGGCCGGCGGAGACGTTAATGCCATCCCGGGTAGTGTTCGCTGCGCTCAAACGGCCGCCCGCGAAGTTGCCGATCATCTGGTCGCCGCTGCCTTGAACGCCGGCCGTCGCGCCCACCAGACCGAACACGTCGCGACTCGACAGCGGCAGGTCGCGAACCTTGTACTCGGGAAGGATTGCTCCCACGGAGCTGGAGGATGTCGCCAGAAGCGTGTCGGCAGCTACGCTGACGTCAACCGTGGTTCCGGCCGCCGCACCCACCTGCATTGTGAAATTGAATCGTGCCTGCTGCGCGCCGCCGAGTTGAAAACCCCTGGCGACAGCCGCCTGAAAGCCGGGCAGTTCGGCTTTAACGTCATAAGTTCCAGGCTGAAGGCTGGCAAACTGATAAGCCCCGGCCTCATTGGACAAGACTGTCGTTACGATACCTGTTCCAGTGTTTGTAGCAGTAATCGTGACGCCCGGGATGAAAGCTCCCGTGGCATCCTGAACCGTTCCCCCCAAAGTTGCACTGGTGGATTGAGAGAACGCATTCAGGGATAGAACAAGACACAGCACGAGTGTTGCTGTGCAAAATTTCCTCATATTTCCCCCCTTCACAAATCTTGTGAATCATTGTCGAGGCAAGGGGGATAGGTCAAGGAAAAGGACACTGTAGCGGCGCTCTATGAGCGCCGACGATGTCGCGCTTGCGAGGCTGTCGGCGGTCATAGACCGCCGCTACAGTGAAATTCGTCTCGCTTAGAAGAGGTACTTCAACGCGAATTGCATGATTCTCGGGTCCCGGGCGGTTCGGATAACGCCGAATGTGCTTCCGTTGACGGCGGTCGCTAGAGCAGTCGCCGTGCTGGCGTCCGGCCGGAAGCTGTTCAGGACGTTGAATGCCTCGGCCCGAACTTCCACCCTCTGCGTTTCACGGAAACGAAATACCCTTGAAAGCGCTGTGTCAAAGTCCCAGGTTCCCGGACTCTGCACGCTGTTGCGGCCCAGATTTCCGAATGTGCCCGTCGCGGGTATCACGAAGGCTGCGGGGTTGAGGAAGTTGGTACCTGGCCTTCCGGATTTGTCGCCGTAGGGGTTGCCGAGCACTTGTAGCGCCCGCTGGTTGCTCTTGCCGGTCAAGGAGTTATCAACGCCTGAAGTTACGTTGAGAGGACGACCCGATGATCTTCTGTGGATCACCGACAACCTCCAACCCGAACCGACGGCCCGCCATGTGTTGTTCTCGAACCGCGGCGATTCCGCAACCCCCGTTAAATTGAGAACATGCCGCCGGTCCGATACGCAATTACCGCGATCGCCGCGACGATTGTTGTCGTCCTGCCAATCATCCTGACCCGGATTCGGGCCAGAGCCCGTAAAATCCGTCAGGTCGCCGAGGCAATGGGACCATGTGTAATTCCCGCTGACCGTCACACCCTTCGCAGCGCGACGCTCAACGTTCACCAGCATGCCGTGATAACTCATGGTGCCGCCGGAATCGAAATTCGAGAGAAGTGTGAAGTAAGGTCCCTCTTGTGGATTAGCCAGCGTCAGCTTCCGGCGCGCCGCCAGATTGGCCAGCGTGGAGCATTGCCCTCCTGAACCCGTAACGGTCGTGCCGTTGGGGAGCACGCACGTGTTCGTGCCGTTGTTGAAGTAGACGCCGGTGTTGAGCTGTTGCTGGGTCCAGAGATGCAGGGTCGTGCTTCCCGTGTAAGCGGTCGAGACGAGCCAGTTCGTCCCCAACTGCCTTTGAACGCTGAGATTCCACGACTGTGCGTAGGTGTTTTTGATATCGTATGGTGTGTTGTTGTATAGCCCACCCCTTACAAAGGGCGTATCCGCGTTGAACACTGTCGGGAAAGGATTTCCTCCGGGATAACCGAGCCACGGATTGTCGAAGCCGCCCGCGGGCGTGGTCACCTGCACCGAGTTGCCCCATGGCGGCGAATTCGCGGTGTCAATTTGCAATACAAGAGGCAGGAACGTATAGGCGAGCCCGTAGGAGGCTCGAACCGAGGTGCGGCCGTCCCCGTTCACGTCCCAGGCAAGTCCGAGACGCGGCTGAAACATCTTCAGGCCTCTGTGGATACCCGTCTTGCCGGGGAAACCGGGGTCACCGGGATAGTAGAAACCTGCCGGCGCATTCTTGAACACGGTGCTTTTGATTCCCTGCTGGAATCTGTTGCTGTCCCAGTTGTAGATGCGGCTGTCGTCCAACACCTGCGGGAGATACGGTTCCCAGCGGAGTCCATAGTTCGCTGTCAGCCGCGGCGTCACCTTCCAGGTGTCCTGTGCGTACAAACCGAGGTAATAGCGATGCGTCAGCATCAGAGCCGGCCCGGACTGTGACAGGGTGTTCAGTCTTCCGGTCAGAAAGTCTGCGATCGCCAAACCCGTCTGGTTGCCGTTGAAGTTGTACGTGCCGGACGAACTCACATTCGACATGCCGTTCGAATACGCGCGCGACACAACTCCACCGAAGACAATCTGATGACTGCCCCGTTGAATGCTGACATCGTCATTGATCTGAACGTTGTAATTATTGAAGGTGGAATATGTACAGGTTCCACACCCGACGGAAAACCCGGTGGCCGCGGTACCCACCGTCACAGCGATGTACTTTGGCAGGTAACTGTAAGCGTTGATGCCGAGGTCGGGGGCCGAGAAAATCTCGGCGCCCACACGCGTAACGTAGGTCAGGCCTCCAGCCAGGCGAAACGAGTTGACGGTGTTCGGACCTGCCAGATAGGTGGAACCGATGGTCAACGCCTGCGAAGTGTTGTTGTAACCCCGATCCGCCGTAGACAGCAGATTGTGGTTGAGATCGTATGGAACTGCAACCTTGTACCAGGTAGCCAGGTAGCGCCCGAACAGTAAATGCTTTGCACTGGCCTGGTAGTCGACCCTGCCCACAATCTGCCCGTCGTTCCGGTGATTGATGTTCCCGTAGGTAACTTCGCCGCAGGCGTTCGTCGCCGGCGGAAGTTTGCTCGCGATGTTCAGCGCCGCTTTACTGAACGACGATGGATCGACCCTGTTATTCACGAACGGAGTTCTCAAGTTGACAGCGCCCGTCGCGTTGCAGGCAGCCGAGGCGAATGTGGTGAAGTCGCCATTGAGCATCGTCGACGTGGGAACAAACGCTCTGGTGCTGGCCGGGTCCTGGCGAGTGGTGGTGCCCTGATAGCCGCCGAAGAAAAACAGCTTGTTCTTCATTATCGGCCCGCCCAGCGTACCGCCAAACTGGTTGCGTTTCAGCGTGCTCCTGACTTTCTTTCCGGTTGCTGGATCGACCGCCGCGAAATAGTTCGTCGCGTTGAACAGATCGTTGCGCACAAATTCGAACAGGTCGCCATGCAAGTCGTTCGTGCCGGATTTGGTGACGGAGTTGACATACGCTCCGGATTGACCGCCATTCTGGGCGGTCACGCCGCTGGTTTCCACCTTGAACTCCTGCAGCGCATCGGGAAAGGGGAATGGCTGGCCGAGGCCGCTATATTGATCGGTATGCGGGGCGCCGTCCAGATTGTAGGAGACTCCGTAGCCAACCCCGCCATTCACCGAGATGAACCTGCCTGTGTCGAAGTTCATCGCGGCAGGGAGTCCGGCCTGGACCGCTCCGGCAGTCAACGTGATCAATTCCGTCACGTTGCGTCCGTTGAGGGGCAGTTCCATGATCCGCTCGTTCTCTATGACCTGAGCGATACCCACCGACCGTGTTTCCACCATCGCGGCATTGGCCTGGACCTCGACGGTCTCGGTGACCTGGCCCACTTCGAGCACTGCATTGATCACAGGATTGCTGTTGACCTGCAGCACAATTCCCGTCTGTACGTAGGTGCGGAACCCGGGCAGAGCCACCTCGATCCGATACGGCCCCAGCGCGAGATTCGGCAAATTGAAGGAACCGGTTTCGTCGGAGACGGTATTTCGAGCGATCCCCGTCTCCGTTTGTGTCGCGGTGATTTCCGCGCCCGGCAACACGGCACTGCTTTGATCTCGTACGGTACCGCTGATCTGGGCTGTCGCCTGCCCCCACGCCGCCGTGCAGGTCAGGACCGAAATCAACAGGATGTTCAAAAAATACGTCACTTTCGGGCTCATAGATCCTCACCATAATGACCACCCCGTCTGCGCCGCTTCGGAGGCTTCGCGCCTTTTTCTTACTGGCGCAGCCACCCCTCCTGTTCCAGGAGGGGAACACCCTGTCCTGGCAATTCATTCACACCTTCATAGACCGCCGCTACAGTTTTATTTGTTCGTATTTTATTTATTCGTAACGCCCGCCGCCGGATCCCTGGTTCTGCGGTTGAATTCCGCTTCAACCGATGGCACACAGATTTCCTCGCGGATCTCTTCTTTCGGCTGTAACTTGAACAGTTTTTTCTCGCTCACCCAGGGCTTCGTGTACGTCTTGGGATCAGTGAGTGTCATCGTGAGTTCCAATGTGTCGCCCACTCGACGCCAGCGTTCCTCCAGACGCATTTCATCGCTGTACGGATTACCGAACTGGTCGAGCCACGTTCTGTCGTCGAAACCGGTAGACTGGACAACGAGCGTATCTCCCTCCCATTTCCCCACCGAATAGCCAAACCATCGTGGATCCGGGTCATCCGGAAGTTTTCGTCCGTCGGTCCAGATCGTGCGCCACATGTGATTCCATTCGAAGAATTGCAAAACCCTGCCCTGGACCTGGATGATTTCCATCGGCCTTGGGAAAAAGATGAGCCGTACCAAACCCAGTGGATCGCACTTCCCGGCTGGATCATTTCCCAGCGCGGGTGGTATTGCTCGTGGTCCGTAGGATGGCTTATTGCTGCTGAACTTCTTCTGACCGGCAGGCGTCATCGGCGGGGTCTCGTTGCTCAACGTCCGAAGTCCGCCGACCGACCAGATGCCGGACAAGTCCGGAGTGCGCTGAGCGGACGCGATGGACGGCAAGAGCAGTGATAAGCAGAGCAATACCGCGGTTAGGACGAAGATCGAAGTCCTCACTGCTGTTGCCCTCCACGACTGTCCAGAATTGCCTTGCCGTTGAGCAGCATCTTGTTCACAACGCCGACCGGCGTACCGGCTTTCGAGGGAAACACGGTGACGGTGATTTCATCGCCAACCTTCAGAGTCTTCCTGCTCCAGCCTTCCTGCCGGATCAGAACACCCGGGCTGTTCATTTCGCCGGCCCAATGCACGACGTTTCCTTTGGCGTCCTTAACGTCGAAGTACACCTGGGTATGCGGGTTTTGCCATACGAATTCCGTTACGGTACCGGTCAAGGTAATGGGTTTCGCATGGTCGTACGAGATGTTCGTCCCGTGATGTCCCTGTACTGGCAGTGACATCATCAGTAACGCGGCACACAACCCCAATAGAATCGTAAACTTAGTCATCTTGGTCTCCTGGATATTTCCTTGCAAAATAAGTCCCGCAATTCGTGTGTGTCAAAGGAAATCGGATTGTAGTGAACACAAAGACACAAAGTGCCGTGAATCAGACCGGGGAATCTGACCAGCTCAATTCCCAATGCTCCTGGTCAGATCCCCCGATCCGTTTCAGTTTCCAACGTCGGCACGGGTAAATGTGTTTGCACGCGAAACTTCCTGATCTATAATTCCAGACGGGGCGGAAGTAATTTTTCAACATAACAGGCTGCGGAAAAACTCTTAAACGCACCTGAACCCAACCGTAGCGGCGCTTTATGAGCGCCGGTTTTTCCTGGAATCAACGAAATACCGGCGGCCATAGACCCCCCGCTACAGTTCCGCCACCTTCTAATTACCTTTGCAGTCGGAGCTCGATTTTCCCTCCTGAGTTCCGGGTGCTCCTGTTCTTCTTGGGAGAATAGACCTTTGTGCGGAATCGCCGGTTTCACGCATAAACACTCTCCAGTAGAGCCAAGCTCTATCCGCAATGCCGTTCGTGCGCTCGTCCATCGCGGTCCGGACCAGCAGGGCATCTATGAATCGTCAGAAGTGTCCCTCGGGGCGGCACGACTGAAGATCATCGATCTCACAGCCGGCGACCAACCCATTATCAGCGAAGACGGCGATACGACGCTTGTATTCAACGGCGAAATTTACAATTGCGCCTCATTGCGCGAGCAGCTTCGGTCTGCCGGCCACCGATTCGTTTCCTCCAGCGACACCGAGGTCGTATTGCATGCATTTCGCGAATGGGATATCCAGTGCTTTTCCCGCCTGCGAGGAATGTTCGCGCTCGCGCTTTGGACCGAGTCCGAAAAGCGTTTGGTCCTCGCGCGGGACCGGATCGGCATCAAGCCTCTCTACTTCTGTCGCGCGGGAACCGAGCTGTTCTTTGGATCGGAAATCAAAGCCATCCTCGAACATCCTGCAGTTGAGCGGCAGATCGATGTCGATGGACTCAATTGTTTTCTTCGGCTGAATTACGTTCCTGCTCCTTATACGATGGTCCAGGGCATCGAGAAGCTTCCTCCTGGACACCTGCTGGAATGGGTCGATGGAAAAACGTCAATCCGCGCGTATTGGCGGTCGCCATGTGAAATTCGACGCCGCAGCCTGCAGGAGGCGAAAGAAGAGTTGGATTATTTGCTGAAGGAATCGGTTCGCGAGCATCTGGTCTCGGACGTTCCGATCGGAATTTGGGCGAGCGGCGGCATCGATTCGTCGACTATTCTTCATTACGCCTCCGAGGCAGCTTCGACCCGTCTGAAAACGTTTTCGATTACTTTCAATGGACGGAGCTTTGACGAGAGCCGGTACATTGCCGAGGTTTCGAATCGTTACGATACGGAGCATTCGGAATTTGATCTGAATGAGGACGTAGACCTGCGGAATGCTGTCGAACAGTTCGCATACTACTCCGATGAGCCCTGCGCGGACGCCGGTGCACTACCTGTGTGGTTCCTGGCCCAAATGAGTCGAAGAGAAGTAACCGTTGCGCTTTCCGGCGAAGGCGCCGATGAACTGTTCGGCGGCTACATCACTTACCTCGCCGATCGTTATGCCCGCTGGTTCCGTCGAGTGCCGGCAGGTATTCGGGCGGCAGGACTCGATTTGCTGCGTCATTGGCCGGTATCGGACGAGAAGATCAGCTTCGAATATAAGCTGAAGCGTTTCTTCCAGGGCTCATTGATGCATCCGGACGAAGCGCACGTCTTTTGGAACGGAACATTCTCCGAGAATGAGAAAGAGAAGTTGTTCCTCAAATCGGAAAACCGGCCGTTGAGAGAATTGCTCGACCTCACAAGCGGGGGCTCCGACCTCGACAGGCATCTCAGATTCGACCTCCAGTATTACCTGCCCGACGACATTCTGTGCAAAGTGGACCGGATGAGTATGGCCCACGCGCTTGAAGTACGTCCGCCATTTCTCGATCACCGGATCTGCGAGTTTGCCTTGTCGCTTCCACCGGAGCTGAAGATTCGTGGCTCAAAATCGAAATTCATCTTGCGTGAGTTGATGAAAGACAAGCTGCCGCCTGCGATCGTGAGGCGAAGCAAAGTTGGGTTCGATATACCGACTCATGAATGGCTGCGCGGAACGTTGAAATCACTCCTGTTGGATGTCGTCAATGAAGACTCTGTGAAGGAAACCGGACTGTTCCGCTGGAACGAAGTGGAGTCTCTGCTTAAAGATCATCTTGAAAGACGGGCGAACTCGGGTTATCACCTATGGGGACTCATGATCCTGTTTCTCTGGATGAAGAAGTGGAAGATACAACCGCCATCATCGGCTCTCCAATACGAGACCGCGCTAACACCAGTCGCACTTTCAAATCGGACTTGATCGTTGTCCTGATCGCCGCTGCAGTCTTTCTCGGTTGCGCCTTCAGCCCGCCTCATCTGATGGATGATGTCGATGCCGTCCAGGCGCAAATTGCCCGCAACATGCTTCAGTCCGGCGATTGGGTCACGGCTCGGCTCAACGGCATCGCTTATCTTGAAAAATCGCCAATGAACTATTGGATGGTAGCCGCTTCATTCGCTGTGTTTGGCGTACACGATTGGGCGGCCCGGTTGCCTCTGGCTTTGATGGTTGTCGCGCTGTGCTGGGTGACGCTCCGGTTCGGCAAATGGGCCTTCGGAACCGATGCCGGTTTTCACTCCGGTCTCGTCTTGAGCACGTCGATCGGGCTTTTCCTCTTCACGCGGATTTTGATTCCGGATGCGACACTCACCCTGACGATCGCGCTGGCCATGTGGTGCTTCTTGCGCGCGCTCGAACCCGACGAACGAAAAACGGGCCTGTGGGCGTTGCTGCTGGCAGTGTTTGTCGGAATCGGCTTTCTCTTGAAAGGATTGATCGCCATTCTATTCCCTGCCGGAGCCGCGCTCGTCTACATGGCTGTCACGCGTCAGCTTTTTTCCCGAGATGCGTGGCGCCGCCTTCATCCCTTTTCCGGCTCAATCATCGTGCTGGCGATCACCGTCCCGTGGCTAATTCTGGCTACATTGCGCAACCCGCCATCCTTCGACTTCACGCTCCGGAGCGTACCTGGCCAATATCACGGCTTCTTCTGGTTTTATTTCATAAATGAGCACCTGCTCCGATTTCTGAATCTCCGCTATCCGCGCGATTACAACACAGTGCCGCGCCTCTGGTTCTGGTTCCTCCACGTCGTCTGGCTATTCCCGTGGAGCTTCTATTTTCCGGCTGCCGTGCGACTCGGCTACAGACCTGTAGATCGGGCGGGCCGTACGCGGCTGCTGGCGCTTTGTTGGGCAGGATTCGTGATGACGTTCTTCAGTTTTTCAACGACGCAGGAATACTACTCGTTGCCGATATATCCCGCGCTTGCTTTGCTGCTCGGGTCGGCGATGACGCCGGAAGGTGTATGGATAAAACGCGGCACGAAAGCACTGTGTGTGGTCGCCGCGGCGCTTGTCCTCGTGATTGCAGCGATTCTCTGGCAGGTTTGGACGTTGCCATCGCCCGGCGATATTTCAGCAGCCCTGGTGCAGCACCCGGAACTGTACACTTTGTCGCTGGGCCACATGGGTGACTTGACCCTGCGATCTCTCGCCTACTTGCGGCTCCCTCTCATGCTCGCAGGAGTCGCCGTGTTGATTGGAGCGATCGGAATTTACCGCTATTCGCCCAACCAGCGCCGTTGTTTCTTCGTAATGGCGGCAATGATGATCGTCTTTTTTCATGCGGCGCGCCTGGCAATGACCACTTTTGATCCATATCTAGGCTCGAAGCCGCTAGCCGATGCGCTGACAGGCGCGCCTCCTGGCAAACTGATTGAAGCCGACGCGTACTACGCCTTCTCGTCCGTTTTCTTTTACACGAACCGGCAGGCTGTGCTCTGGAACGGCAGAAGAGACAATCTTGAGTACGGCTCCTATGCTCCCGGCGCACCGCCTGTCTTTATCGGCGACGCCGATTTGCAAACGCTGTGGCGCAGCGCCGATCGCTATTATTTGCTGGCTGACCATGAGGATCTGCCCCGTATTCATGAACTGGTCGGCGCCTCTTCGGTATACATTGTGAGTGAGAGCGGCGGAAAATATCTGCTGACCAACGGTCGTTCATGATTCGCTTATTTCTGTTCTGCTCACTTCTCGGACTTGTTTCCAGCACGGTCTATTTGATGTTGGTCCTGCGAGCGGCAAGACGCTTTCGCCGGGAGTTTCGAGAGGAACCCCACAACCGGCATACACGGCCTTTTGTTACGGTGTTGAAGCCGCTCCATGGCATGGAGCCGATGCTGGAGCGCAACCTGGAAAGTTTTTTCAGGCAGGATTACCCGGAATTCGAACTCATTTTCGGCGCTCGACATTCGGAAGATCCCGCTCTCAAAACTGTCGACGCACTCCGCCGGAAGTATCCGCAGGTAAAAACGGCCGTCGTCTTATCGGGCGAGCCTGAGTATCCAAATGCAAAAGTCTTTGCGTTGGAAAAAATGGTGCGCGCGGCGGCGGGATCCTATCTCGTGATTACCGATAGCGATGTGTGCGTGAAGGCCGATTGCCTCGAGCAAGTGGTCGTGCCCCTGCTGAATCCGGCGGTCGGGGTCGTAACATGCCTCTACCGCGGCGTCTCCGCAGGCGGCATTTGGTCGACACTGGAGGCGCTCGGCATGTCGGTCGAGATGACGTCAGGTGTGCTTGTTGCGAAAATGCTGGAAGGCATGAAGTTTGCTCTGGGGCCGACGATGGCAACGCGTAAAGACATTCTCGAATCCATCGGCGGTATCGCGGCCCTGGGATCCTATTGTGCGGACGACTACGTTCTCGGCAACCTTGCTTACAAATCCGGTAAGGAGATTGTACTGTCGCACCACTTCATTGACCATGTGGCGACGAATACATCCGTACGATCGTCACTCATGCACCAGGTCCGATGGATGAGAAGCACGCGATTCTCTAGACGGGCCGGACATATCGGCACTGGTTTGACGTATGCGGTGCCATTCGGTTTGCTAGGGCTGTTTGCAGCGTCCGCAATGCAAAGTTGGCAAGCCGGACTCGCGTTATTCGCGTGGGCCTTCCTGAACCGCGTCTTGCAGGCCATTGCGATCGGATGGGGAGTTACTGGCGATCGAAAATCGTTGTGGCTCTGCTGGCTCTATCCCGCACGCGATCTTGTGGGCTTTCTTATCTGGTGCGCCAGCTTTGCAGGCAACGAGATTACCTGGCGCAACGAACGTTACCGGCTGATCGCCGACGGCAAGATGATTCGAAAGTGAAACTGTTTCGAAGTGTTTTGCCGCGGATTACGCGAATTACGCGGATGGGCGCGCAATATCTCCATACGGCCGGAATACAGTGTGCTGCACGCCCATCCGCGTAATTCGCGTAATCCGCGGCTGAAAATCTTCTTTCTGCCAAACTGGCGAGAACTGCGCGTTAGCCGGGGCCTTCCCCCCTCTTGATCTCCCGCACGGCATAGATAGGCCTCCGCTGGCTTTCGTAATAGGTGCGCACCAGGATCTCGCCTACCAGCCCCAGGGATATCAGTTGAATTCCACACACGATGAGAAGAACGGCAGCAAACAATAAAGGACCATGCTCTTTCATGATCTCAACGTGTGAAACGAATTTTCGGAAAAACAAAAACAAACCGGCCATGCCGCCTGCGCCAGTGCTCAGCAACCCCCAACTGCCGAAAAGCCGCAGGGGGTTGGTCGAGTAATCCAGCAGAAACTTGATGCAGATCAGATCCAACATCACAGTGAAGGTTCGCGAAAGACCGTAATTCGATTTACCGCTCTGTCGCGAGAAATTCTTGATTGGAATCTCAGCAATGCTCGCCCCCGACCAGCTTGCCAGTGCTGGAATAAAACGATGCAGGTCGCCAAACAGTTGCAGATCCTTGATTATTTCGCGCCGATAAGCCTTGAAGGTCGTCCCAAAATCGTGCAGATCTAAACCGCAAAGCTTTGCCATCAGCCAATTCGCCATGCGGCTGGGAAGCTGTCGGGTCAGCCATGCATCTCGCCGTTCGAGCCTCCATCCGCTGACTATGTCGTATCCCTCGCCGATTTTTGCGACGAAAGCCGGGATTTCGGCTGGATCGTGCTGAAGGTCTCCATCCATCGAAATGATGACCTCGCCGCGCGCAAAGTCGAATCCGGCTTTGAGGCCGGCGGTCTGCCCGAAGTTCTTTCTAAACCGAATCACGGCGACGCGGGAGTCGTCGTCACATATTTCGGAAAGATTTTTGAAAGTGTTGTCGCGGCTGCCGTCATCGACGAACACGATCTCATACGTTCCGTCCACTCCAGTCATCGCTTTCACAATGCGTGAATAGAGCGGCCGCACGTTGTCTTGTTCGTTGTAGAGCGGGACAACGATGGAGTAGCGAATATCAGCCGCGGCTTTCACAATCCTCCAGATTTCTGTAACTGACCAGCGCGACGCCGGCACTCTTCAGCAGACGGGGCATTTCGGTCCCTGTCAATAATTCCAACTCGCGCTCACGCTGAAAATGAAGGCGCGTGGGCGTTCGGATCAGATCCTCATCGACGTAGCCCGGATGACACATGACCTCACTGACCCCGCTTTTCAGGCCGCTGACAATCTCGGCAAACGTTGGGGCATCCAGAAAACCAGTTTGAGTAATCCCGTAAAGACGTCGAGGCGTATTCAATATTCGCTGCCCGTTTACCGGCCGTGACAGCACCCATGCTCCAGACAGCGCTTTACCGAAAACATATTGCTTCAGAATTTGCGCCCATGAGCCAATGTTCCTCGCGAGCAGTGAGGCCAGCCTGGGAGTCCTCTCAACGGTCGAACGTACCGCCCTGATCCCGTAATCCGGAGAGATCCGGCAGACAAGAGCAAACACCTGAGGTATGACGTGCACGTGCTTGTGTCCGTCAATATGAGTGATGCGTACGCCGGCCGCTGAAGTTTTGTCGAGCTGCGCTCGAATTTCCGTTTCCAAATCCGCGAGGAGCACTTTCCGTCGGAACAATCCGGCTGCCAACGCGAAGGGGTGGCGGTATAGAAAGCCTGTCGAATTGGCGAGACTTGGAATTTGTGCAGGCGCGCTCACCGGTGCCCCTTCCGTGAGATTTAAGTGAAGTCCTGCGTCCAGCCCCGGGTTTTGCTTGAGCATATCGACCGCAGATTCAAAAGCCGAGCCGTTCACCATCAGGCTCGCCGTTGTCACGATGCCTTGCCGATGGGCTTTCTCGATGGCCTCGTTGACCCTTCGCGTAAGTCCCAAATCGTCAGCGGTGACGATTAGCTTTTTAAGCCGGCCGCAATTTTCCGTTTGCGAGTTCAAATTTGTTTCCGCGCCATACAATGCGGGTGCCCGCATAAGATAACACCCAAATCAGCAGCGCGACGAAGTCTCGAATCGGCAAGAGCCACAAGTTCCTGAATACCTGACGATCGCGCAACACACAAAAACCCGAAGCAAACATGACCATCGATCTAAGGACAAGCGACACGACCACGAAAATCCATCCCAGAGTCATGGAAGGTGCTGCTGCTAAGGCCAAAACGCTCCACGGAAGCGGGAATGTAAAAATCAATCCGGCGTATCCTTCCGGACGACAGCTCCGAAGTGTGCGCGCCCACCGCAGTTGGTGTTGAAAAAACTCTGACCAGGAATTTTGGGGGAGATAATGCTCCACGATACAGTCCGCAAGCTCAACTCGTAATCCGGCGCTCGAAACCCTGCGACCCAATTCATAATCATCGGCCAGGTAGTCCGCAATACTCTGCAGGCCTCCAACCAGTCCCAAAACCCCGCGGTGAAATGCCATTGTGGAACCCATAGCGAAGTGGATTCCCTTTTCCAATTGCCTGGCGCACAACACACCGGGGATGAAGTCGGCATTAATTGCGAGGGACTCCAGGCGCGATCCGATACCGGGGCCTGCAACTCCGCGATAAAGACACGTGACAATGCCAACGGATCGGTCCTTGAGGGGGTCAATCACCTGCCGCAGATAATTGCGCGGCACACAAATATCGCTGTCGTTGATTACCAGGTACGGATATCGAGCCGCCGGAAGCATCTGTAGCAGATTGCTGACTTTGAAATTCATTCCGAAAACGTTTGGACACACGACGAGTCTCATCGAAACGGTTGGAAATTCTCGAATCAAACGTTCGACCGCCGGAACGGCTGGATCATCGGGAGCAGAAACACCGAAAATGATTTCGTAGTCTGGATAGTCCTGGATGCAGTGACTGCGAAGACTCTCGTAACCATGCGGATCTAAACCGCAAAGCGGCTTCAGAATGGAGGCCGGTGGAATGAAATTGCTGCCTGAGGCCTGGCGGATCCGTGAATAAAACTTGATAAGACTCCAGAGCGACAGGAAACAGTATCCGATTCCGAAAGAAGCGGCGATGAACAGAAACGCCTGCAATAGAGTCGACATCGCAATCAGCTAATCGATATGAGCGCCACACCGAGGCACACCAACAGCACGCCGGCCCAGCGCAGAGGCGCTACTTTCTCGTTCAACAGAAACTTCGCTCCGCATGCGCCGGTGACGTAACTCAATGCGGTTGCAGGAACCACAACACTCACATCGGCCCACGAAAGCAAAGCGAGCAGGGAAAAGAACCCGACAGCCTCTAACCCAATGCCGATCCACATCCAGCGCATTCGAAATGCGCGGGCCAGAACTCCCAAAATAACCGCCGGCGTAAGGGGATGCACTTCCCCAATCTGTTTCATGGCATGACTGACCGCGATATCACCCGCAGTACCGCACAAAACGATGATCGCGATAAATAGGACCAATCGCACAGATCAATCTCCCGTGGTTCTGGGTTCCGTTCTGCCCACGAGCGCAACGCCGCCGCAGATGGTCAGCACACCGGCCCACCGCGTCAGTGATATGGATTCGCCGAGCATGAAGTAACCCAGCACGGCAACCAGGGCATATCCGATCGCCGAGGCCGGCTGCACATAACTGAAATCCGCCCACGACAGTAAAAGCAGGTAGCTGACGAAAAAGACCAGTAGGCTCGAAATGCCGAGCCAGATGAATCCGTTCGTGAAGGTCTTTACGAAAACCGACACCAGCGCCATTGGAGACGGGTCGAGGATTTCGCCAATCTGCTTCATTCCCTTGCTCAGCAGGACATTCCCAAGCGAACCGAAGAAAACCATCGAAGCCAGTAGAACGTAGGTTTTCCTGTCAAGGTGCTGGGAGCTCATGCGGTCGGCAAACGCTTACGCGCGTATTTCAGGCGCTCTGAGCGAACACGCAGATATTCGACAGCCTCCGTATACAGGCGCTGGCGTTCGTTCGCATCCCACAGAGCATCGCGGACGATCCGCCAAACCACGCGCGGGCGGAAGTAGTACGAATCGTAGAATCGGTTGACGGCTGCCATCATCTCCTGGCGAGGAAGGCCGGGGTACTCGATGTGCGGCAGTTGGTGCCCACCGCTGTCTGCCAGGGCCTCGGTAGCCATCGAATTGTTGGTCGCGAGTTGCCGGTAAAGTTCGGTGCCCGGATAGGCGTGGGCGATGGAGACCTGGATCGTCTCGACATCCAGTTCCTTTGCGAAATCGAGCGTGCGCTGGATCGTTTCCTTTGTTTCCCCTGGAAGGCCGATGATGAAATCTCCATGAATCCTGATCCCGACTTTCTTACAGTTCTTCGTGAACTCTCGGGCCTGCTCGACAGTGGCGCCTTTCTTGATATTTTTCAAGATCTGCGGATCGCCGGATTCGAATCCGACAATGAAGAGCCGCGCCCCTGCATCAGCCATCGCTTTCAAAGTTTCATAGTCGCTGTTCACGCGCGCCGTACAGGACCATCGAAAGCCGAGGGGCTTAAACTTCGAGCAGATATCGAGGACACGTTCCTTGCGGATATTGAACGTATCGTCGTCGAAGAAGAACTCTTTCGCTTGAGGAAACAAACGCAACGCTTGTTTGACCTCCCGCGCGACGTTCTCGCTGGAGCGAACGCGCCATGCATGGCCGGAAAGGGTTTGCGGCCAAAGGCAAAATGTGCAGAGTGCCGGGCATCCCCGTGAAGAATAGAAAGCCACGTAGGGATGCAGCAGGAACGGAACGTTGTAGTTCTCAATCACCAGGTCGCGTTTGTAGACTTCGGTTGCGAACGGCAGTTTGTCGAGATCTTCCGTCTGCAGTTGCGGACGAGGAGGATTCAAATGAATGCCGCCATTCTGCCGATAGCCGGCGCCCGCAATTTCACTCAAAGGCCTGCCCTCGGCAAATTCCACTACCGCATGATCGAATTCACCGGAAACAATGAAATCGATTTCGGGATTGCTCAACAGGCAATCGGGTTTGATCTGGACATGCGGTCCGACAAACGCGACTTTAAGGCCGGGCCTGGCCTGCTTCATCATGCGAACCAGGGCAACATCATTTGAAAAGCCGACCGTGGAAGTAAACAAAACGACAAAGTCGTAATTGCGAGCGATTTCGACCGTCTGTTCAGGCGTAATGCCGTGCGGAGGCGCATCCAGCAGGCGGCTGCCCGGCAACATTCCCGCCGGATAAGTCAGCCAAACCGGATACCAGTATGAGGCGATCTCTCGGGTCGCGGGCCAGCGCGAACTGGCGCCGCCGTCGAAGTTCTTGAAGCTGGGAGGATTCAGCAGGAGCGTTTTCATCACAGAAGTCACAGGTTACGTCCTCGCTCGCTGTAGCGGCGCTCTATGAGCGCCGGTTTTTCGCAGAATCAACGAAAGACCGGCGGTCACAGACCGCCGCTACAGCAGTGTTGTATTTTACCGGAATAACCGTCCCAAATCGCCAGTAGTATTCAACAAATCCAGATGGGCCCTCTGATATTCGTAGTCGCCGTCCAGGAATGCAAGCCATTTGTCATTCTCTTCGAGCCGGGCTTTCTCCACGTCCCGCAGGTTCGACCGCCCTTCCTCAAAACTCGCCTGGACGATTTGAAGATTCTCCTGGGCCAGTTTCAACTCGAGCCGCGCCACCTCGCGAGCCGCATTCAGTTCCCGAAGGTGTTGGTACTGGCGTTCGACATCAAGTTCCACATTCTGGCGTTTACTCTTCAGCTCCATCTCGGCTGTCGTCAATTCACTCTTCGCCAGACTCACATTGGCGGCGCGCTGGGCACTCACGATCGGAATGCGAACCTGAAGTCCGATATTGAAGTTGTTCCGCTGGAACCGCTGAAAGAAATCCTGGAAATTGTTGAAACGGGCAAACAAGCCATATTCGGCGAACAAATCCACTGTCGGCCATCTGCTCCCGATCTCGCCTTTCAGCCGATGCTCGCGCGCTTTGCGTTCCAATTCGGCCTGCTGGAGATCAAGACTGCTGTTGAGGGCCCGATCGATCAGATCCTGCTCGCGCTGCTGTTCATCGAGGGGCAGGACTTCGGATTCGACCTCGATACGCTGGTCCGGCGGAACGCCTGTCAAAGCGGCGAGCTGACGTTCGAGAACGCGCTGCCGGCTCTCGAGCTGCACGATCCGTTGTTCGGAGCGGGCCTCATTAAGTTCGGCTCGGGTGACTTCGATCGGCAATTCGAGGCCTTCGTTCAGCCTTTGCCGCGTGAAGTCCAGAATCCTGGCATTGCTTTGCCTTTGGGTTCGCATCAGGTCAAGAGAGTGCCGCACCTTTGTCAATTCCAGGTATGCCGAGCTGGTCTGCAGCATGACCATGTTGCGCGTCTTCTCCAGCTCCAGACGCTGCGACTCCTTCCGCTCGCTGGATGCGCGAATCTCTGCAGTCAGCAGCGGGTTGAAGACAGTCTGAACATAAGATGCATTAATGATGGACGGGGCGGCTCCCCCCGGCGTTTGAGGAAAACCGTACGTGTAAGCCGCTCCCGAGCCGGTAAAAAGATTCGGACGAAACGCAGAGCGATTCACTTCCACTGTATTTTGCGCAACGTTGTACCGAGCCTGTGCCAGGGCGACGTCGCGGCTGTTCCGCAGCGCCATGTCTACCGCCTGCTTGAGATTGAGGGAGACGACATCTTGCGCCCGGAGCTCCGGCACGGCGAGTAACGCTGCACACACCAGGGCGCAGCAAATCTCTCGATTTTTATTCATATCGCAGTGCTTCGGTTGGTTGCAGTTTGGCCGCCTGCCTGGCCGGAAGGTATCCAAAAATCATCCCGGTGAAGCACGAAACGAGAAAAGCGGCGACGATTGAAAGACCGGAAATCGGAATTGTCATGCCCTCGGGAAGGAAGGGCTGCGCAATGACAGGAATTGCAAGCGCGATCGCAATCCCCAGCGTCGCGCCTGCGATGCTGATAATCAGAGCTTCGATCAGGAATTGATAGAGGATCTCTCGCCTAGGCGCCCCGATCGCCTTGCGTATGCCAATCTCGCGAGTCCGCTCAGTGACTGTGACCAGCATAATGTTCATAATGCCAACACCGCTGACGATCAGCGTAACCGATCCCACAGCGAGCAGAACGAAGCTTACAGCCAGCGAAATATTGTGTGCGACGTCGAGTATGGCCGTCAGGTTCTGAATGTTGTAGACGGCGCCCGCGCGATGGCGCGATCGAAGAAGTTGATCCACGTCCTTCGTTACGGCACGCACGCTTTCGGGAGTGGCTGCCTGGGCGTAAAGCACCTTCACCGTATCTGTTCCAGCATAGCTCTTCAATAACCCAAATGGAACGATCGCCGATTCACGCGCGATTTCCGATTGGCCAAACGTCGCCACGCGTTCCTTGAACACGCCGATGACAGTGAACCTCAGCTCGCCGACTCGAATCTCCATTCCAACCGGATTGACCCGTGGAAAGACGACCCGAGCCAGTTCCTCCGTCAGCAGACATACTTTGCTGCGCGACCGCATGTCGTCATCATCAAAGTAGCGGCCTTGTGTGACGAGAAGATTGCGGATGGCCTGAAACTCCGGCGTCACCGCGACGAGTGTCACCGGCCTTTCGACGCCTGCAGCCACAACGCTCATTTGCATATCGTGCGTGCCGGCAACTCGCACCACGCCGGGAATAGTGTCGCGTACGGCTTCCAGGTTCGACAACGTGATCTCATCGCTCAACGTGGTGCTCTGGGGGCCGGTTCGCACCAGCTCACCATAAACGATGTTCGAACCAACGCCCTCGATCTGCGCGATGATGTAGTTTTTTCCAATCAGCGAAATCGTAACAACCAGCACGATGCACGCACTGCCAATGACAACGCCGAGCATCGTTAGAAAAGCCTTCACTTTGTTGGCTCGCAACGCGTCAATTGCGATTTTCCAGACTTCGCCTTGAATCATGGACTCATTTGCCGTTGCGGCTAAGCCATTCCCTGGCTGAATTGTGGGAGGGATAGTCGCTCCTCTGAGGGACGTTGGCGACATAGGATTTCAGGAGCTTTTCAGCAGTCGGATTGTCACTACGCCGCAAAATGAGACTGACCGCTTTGTAGTAATCCAGCCGCGGATCTTTCGAATCGATGCGCCTGGCCGCCTCCACGGCTCGCTCGATCTGCTGCGCGTCTTTACGGTCCACAAAGAATTGCGCGGCTTCCATATAGTCATCGGTGGCGTGTGGCGGCGCGTCCAGGACAGCCACGTATTCCGCTTCGGCCTCTTTCCATTTCTTATCCGACGCAAAATAGGCGCCTCGTGCCAGGTGGCCCTCGATGGGATCGATTTTGGAGATGGCCTCGATTTGCTCTCTTGCCTTTTGCTTGTCTCCGCCTACAATCCACGGCGCTTCGACAAGATATTGCATCAAATCGCGGCGCGCAGCGATGTTCCATGGGGCAAAGCGCACGGCCGCCTCAAAGGCCTGCTTCACTTTTCTGGCAAGAAAGAAGCTGCGGCTCTGCTCCGCCTTGGCTCCATAGGCGCGGCCGAGCCATCGATTATATTCAGCATTCTGAGGGTCCAGCTTGACAGCCTTTTCGCCGGACGTGACCGCATTCTCGTAATCCTGGAGTTCGTAATATGACCGCAGAGCCCAGTAGTGCAACGAGGAGTCTTGTGGAGCCTCCGAGAGAGCGGCGGTCAACGTCTGCACCGCGGCAGAGTAGTTTCCGGCTTCAAATTCTGTGCGGGCCATCTGAATAGCCGGTAGCCGCCCCGGCGTGCCTGGCGCCGTGCTCAACATCATTGAGATCAACAGAATGCAAGAAATCATTTTTGTTCAGCAATAGCGACGGCCATGCCCTGCTGGAGTTCAGACGCGCCTGGCAAGGCGATGACATCCCGTTCTGTGATTCCACTCAAAATTTCGTAATCCGTAGCGTTAGACAGGCCCACTTTCACTTCTCGCTTCTGCAGCCGGCCCTGATCGACCACAAATACGTAATGCGCCCCGCCTTCAGTCCGAACAGCGGCGCGCGAAATTGTAAGCGAATTTTCGCGCTCCCCGGTACGGATTCGCGCATTCACGTTCGTGTTTGGCAACAACCCAGCCTGTTCATTGGTTACCGAGCAGAGCACCTCACCCACACTTCTCGAGCCGCGCGCCACAATCGTTTTTGGGAGCTGCTCGACCTGGCCGGTCCATGTCCGATCCGGCAGACCTTCCCACGTAACTTCGACGGATTGTCCTACTTTTAGTGAGCCAAGTTCCGGTTCATCAACAAATAAGCGCACACGGATGCGTTTGAGATCCGCCAGTTCGCCGAGCACGTCGCCCGTGCGCACATACGTGCCGGCGCGGGCCGGCAGCGAATAAAGCGTTCCGCTGATCGGCGCCGCGACCTGCGCGGAATTCAATTTCTCCTCGAGCGATCGTATCGAATTCCGGGCCATATCAATCCGCGGCACGGCGCGTTCTGCCTGAAGCTTCGTGCGCTGTGTTATGGCGGCTTTCTTTTCCTCGATCAGCCGCTTGTCCGCTTCAGCCTTCTCCAATGCGGTTTTCGTCTCATCTATTTCCCGGCGGGTCGCCGCTTGCTTCGCGTACAACCGCTCCAGGGAATCGCGCTCGCGACGTAGACGTTCGATTTCAGAATTCGTTTTAGCAAGATCGCTGTTGAGCTGGGCAATTTCGTCGGGAGCGCCGCCACCGAGCGCAATCCTGCGTTCATCTTCGGCGGCGGCGAGCTCTTGTCTCATGTGCGCGAGTTCGCTTCTCACATCTTTGGCATCCAGCGTCATGAGAATTTGTCCCCTATTTACCGTTTGACCTTCTTTTACAGCGACTGTTTCAATAAATGTGGTGAGCTGGGCTTGAATGATGCGGGGTTCGATTGGCTCGACCTTGCCGTTGGTCGTGTTCCATGAGTTGAGACTCTGACGAACTGCGTGAGTTGTGATCACCGCGATCGGCCTGTCTCGACCGCCTCTTACCGCCAGCACGAACAGAAGCCCGAGGAGACCCAATGCGATGAGCACAAACGGAATAGTTTTCCCGGCATTCGCGACCATGAAAATCAGGTTATTCTAGCATGTTGGCTGCCATGCGTGCTGTGACCGCCCGGAATCCTCACACAACTCTTATAAACTGCAGACCCGAGTCCTTCCAGCGAGGGAGCCAGTACTCCAGGGCCTGGATCATGTGTGATCGATCGGCGTTCGGCAGGCGGTGATCGCCATCGTGAAGCAGAACAATATCGCCGGATTGGACCTTGCTTATCCGGCGGCTGACGCGGGCTGCCGGCTGGGACTCCCAGTCATGTCCGGAAACGGACCACATGACGACCTCGGAAAGTCCGATCTCACGAGCGGCCGAGTGAAACTGCGGTCCGCGAAATCCGAACGGCGGGCGAACGCAGCTGCTGTGTCGACCGGTGGCTCTAAACACTGCATCCTCACAGCGATTCAGTTCTTCAATGATCTGCCGCCGAGTGAAGAAGAGCAGATTCGGATGGTCATAGGTGTGATTCCCAATGGCGTGGTTGGCGGCAACGATCTCGGCGGCCAGCGCAGGACATTGGTCCACGTACTTACCAAGCACGAAGAACGTTGCCGGGACGCGATGCCTTTCCAACAGTGAAAGCAAATGTGGCGTGACTCGAGGATTGGGCCCGTCATCAAAGGTCAGAGCGCACGCTTGTGCAACACCGCGTCGTGTCGATCCAAATAACTGCGAGCGCGGATGAAGAGCGGCCCAGGCAGGCAAACCGAGCGCAGCGACGGCAGGAACCACGATCTCCCATGGATTCATCGCAAGCATTCTATGCGCGAGCAAACCATCGCGCCACCCCGTTCGGCGGCAGTTCGGGCCGCACAAGCCGAACGCGCGATCCTTCCGCCAACAATATCGCTTCAGCCGCCTGATAACCGCTGCGAACAGCGCTTTCCATCGTCGCGGGCCACCCCGTCTGTGTCCAGTCACCGGCAAGAAACAGATTACGAATCGGCGTCTTTTGCGAAGGCCTCCATCGGTCGCAGCCCGGCGCGGGCGAAAACGTCGCGGCACCTTCGCGAATGACGACAGCCCGCACCAGTACAGCTTCTTCCGCGGCCGGAAACAAGTCACATAATTCCCGTCGGCAAATATCAATGATCTCTTGCTGAGACCGGTCCGACAGCCCATGTGAGGCACTGATCACGATTTGAAGATACTGTCCAATTTGCTCACCATCGGCTGCGCCGAGAGCCGCTTTGTTGAAGACCCATTGAATCGTTTGATCCACCGATGTCAGAAACGGTTCCAACATGACCGGCCGGTCAAACCACATATGAACCCCAGTAATGGGCGATGCACAAAGATTCGCCAGGTTTGCGAAAGCCTCGGTGCTGCGAATCTCCGGGGGTGCAAGCTTCAGTAACCGATCGAAGGGCACGGCGACGACAAAATAATCCGCGGCGACTTCGCTGCCGTCTTCCAGTCGAACACCAGTGGCATCGCCATTCGAGACGCACACCTCGCCTGCCGCACAACGGGTGCGAACTTGCCCCGCCTTCCGTTCGATCCTTTCGGAGCACGACGCATATAGTTCCGCAAGGGGAACAGCCGGTACACCTATACCGAACGCGGCTGGATTGGACAGAAAGGCTTTCCAAAAAACGAGGATGCCGTAATGGGCGTCGGTACGATCCAGGTCCTCGTTCAGCGCGCTTACGAGCACTACACGCCAGAAACGATCGATCGCCGCCGGCGTCTGCTTTGCCCGGCGCAGCCACTCCAGCATCGTCATGCCGCCCGGGAGACTGGGACTGCCGCCGCTGCGGAGTATGCGAAGCATTGCGCGCGCAATGGACCATTTATCTTTGATCGTCAGCAGCGGAAAAGCCGCGAATGACGGGGCCAGGTGAAACGGAGCGGGCAATCGCGAGGGTTTGATACCGGCTCGACGGCGTTTCGAATCCGAGAAAACCAAACGATCGTAATAATGGATCCTGTCTGCAACACCGATACGCCGATAAAAGTCTTCCAGATTCGTACAGCAGCGAAGCGTCACATGCTGGCAATTGTCGATGTACTCACCTGTCGGGAGGCGATATGAAGTTGCGCGCCCTCCAAGCCGCGGATTCTTCTCGAGCAGTGAGACATGAATTCCCTGGTCGGCGAGCGCAATCGATGCGGCGAGTCCGGCAAGACCGCCGCCGATAACAACGACGTGTGGCGGAGGCATTATTCGTGGTAGAACATAAGTAGAATCCCCAGCGCTATCATCAGCATCGGCCACAATTTGGCGAAGATTTTACGCCCGCTCATTCTTAGTTCGGCCGCTCCCTTGGCAACGCCAATTCCGATTCCTATCACAGCGTAGCTCAAGTGCTGGGACTGAATCCGCGCCATCAGTTCCATGTGGTCCGCTCCGTGCATTCCGCTTTCATGCTGGTGAAACAGCAGCAGGATTGAACCTGCGATGGCGAGTGCGGGAAAGACCAGCTGGCTCCATGCGGCTTTCAACGTCTCCTTGACGTGCAGCCATTCGATCGAGCCTAATCCCAGCAGCAGCACAGCAAATATCTTGTGCTGCAACACCTCCCGATTGTGCTGCAGTGCTTCCAACCACTGCCGGTCGCCGAACGGCCAGAGTTCGGTGTCGCTCCACACAAACACGAAAATACCTGAAGCCAAAAAGCTCGCAGGCCAGATGTATTTCGCCAGCGTCCAGCGCTTTCCGAGCACCGCCTTCAACAGGATAAATGCGCCCCCGACCGCCACGAACAGGCCCGCCAGATGATGATTGAACTCGCTTTCTCTCTTATCGGCGAGCAGCTTTGCCCGCGTCTCCGGATTCATGAGTTCGTCCAGCACGGGCGCCTGGTGGTTGTGATGCCCTTCGGGCATGGACTGTTCTCGTGCTGTCCTGGCCGGTTGCTCGATCTTGTCTTCAGCTTTCTGTCGCGCCGGCTGCGCCATAAGGCAGAGGACACCGATGAAGATGAGCAGCAACTGACTCCAAGCTCGTTTCAAAGCTTCCTCCTTTTTTGCCGCAGCCCGCTCGTGGTCAACGCTGGATTATCGGCAGTTTGATGCGAGAGCATCGAATATTGTCAAAGTGTATGGTAGCGTCCCGCGCCGTCTATTCAAATCCGGGAAACTACGTATGGCGGAGGCACCGTTCCGGTTTCCAAAGCCCGGCGCCCGCGCGCACCATGATCCACGCTTTTTCCACACGCGACAGGGCGGGATGCGGCTTTGCCAGGACGTCGTACTGGATAGCCTCGATCTTTTCGAGGATCCGGCTGTATATCCGCATCAGCGTCCATAAGGCCGCCTGGCTATCGGGGTTGATCAGATTCAGCAGTGACGACCCTTCTGAGTAATACTGCCAGGCTCGATTCGTCTCGAACCGCATGAGTTCAATGAACGCAGGACTCGCAGCGTTGCTCGCAAGATCGCGTGCAGTACAGCCAAACCGATCGAGGTCCTCTTGCGGGAGGTAGATGCGTCCCATCGAGTAATCTTCCGGGATGTCGCGCAGGATGTTTGTCAGCTGAAATGCAATTCCTAATTTCGAGGCGAGTTCCAAAGCACTTGGGTCTCGAAAACCAAATACGTGCAGGCAGCACAAGCCGACGGTACCGGCGACACAATAACAGTAACGCTCGAGACGTTCGAATGTGGGATAGCTCTTGACCGTGAGATCCATCTCGGCGCCGGACATCAGATCCTTAAAATACGAAGCCGGAATTTCGAAGTGGCCGACCGTATCATGAAATGCCGGCAGGATGCGGCTTCCGCCGTACTGTCCTTCCAGCGCGCGATCCAAAGCCGCGTGCCATGCTTTCAAGCCTTCGCTCTTGTCTTTTATTTCTCTGTCGGAGTCCGATATGTCGTCCGCGTGGCGCATGAACGCGTAGAGAGCGCATAGCGCGTCGCGCTTGACAGGCGGCAACAGAACGAATCCGTAATAAAAGTTACGCGCGGCGGTGCGGGCAAGCCGGCGGCAATGTTCATACGACGCCGCCAACTCTCTATCGTCTGGCATAGGTAAGGGCGTACTCTCCGAGCGCGCGGCCTAGCAATTTCAATTTCGTCACGCCCGTGAGCGAAGGTCTTTGCTGGAGAGTGTTGTAACCGATCAACTCAATCGCGTCAAGCACTGCCAGGCCGCCGCGGCTAAACAATTCGATATCCACACGAAGTTTTGGAGCGACTCTTTGCGCGAGAGGAAAACCTTTTTTAAACAATTCGCGTGTTCGATCCACCAGGACACACATCAACTTCTCATATCGGCTGTCAAAGCGTCCCGCAAACAGGTCAGATTCCGCGATGCCGTGCGCCGTCATCAAATCGACGGGAATATAGATGCGATCCATCTGCAGATCCCGTGAAACGTCCTGCCAGAAGTTGGCCAGTTGAAGAGCCGTGCACGTGAAATCCGAAAGGACCTGGCGCTCGCGATCCTTGTACCCAAACAAATGAAGGACTATTCGGCCCACGGGATTTGCCGAATACCGGCAGTATTCAATGACGGCGTCCCACGTAGCGTAGCGGCGAACGCTCTGATCCTGACGGAAAGCTGTCAAAAGGTCGGAAAATGGTTCGATGGGAAGCTCGAATCTCTCGATCGTACCTCGCAGCGCGACGAAGACGGGGTGTTTCGCCGATCCCGCGTAGCATTGGTGCAATTCGCTGTCCCACCAATTCAATAACTTCAGTGCTTCAGAGGGATTTGTAACTTCGTCGGCGAGATCATCAGCCCACCGGCAATAGGCATAAACGTTGTAAAAATGCTGCCGCAGGTGACGCGGCAGAAATACCGATGCGACCGTGAAATTTTCGTAATGATGAGTCGCAAGCCAGCGTGTGTAGCTTTCGGCCTGTTTTAAGGAACCGCCGGAGGGCGGCAAGCCTCGAGCAATTTCCAAATCAACAGGCAACTGCATCATTTATTTGATGACTGCGCCCTATCGGGCTTGCACTCGCAGCCGCTCATTTATTTCAGGGCAGCACCGCGACCTTAAGCTGACCGTTCCTATTTTTCATATGCTGGAACAAATCCGGCAGTTCGCTCAAACGGATCTCGCCGGTGACGAAATCGCGAGCGGAGATCTCGCCGCCTGCGATCGTCTCAAGAGCTTCGCGCACGAACCGAGGAGTGTGGTGGAAGCTGGACTTGATCGTGATCTCCGAATAATGAAGAGCCGATGACTCGAATTCCACTTTCGTTCCGCTTGGACAGCCGCCGAAGAGATTGACTGTCCCTCCGCATCGCACCATTTGGACGGCCCACTGCCACGTCGTGGGACTGCCTACAGCTTCAATCACCGCGTCCGCGCCAAGGTTTCGACCGGTCAACTGACGGACGGCGGCCACGGCGTTATCCGTTTTCGAACAATCCACTGTCGCAGCCGCGCCGAGGCTTTCCGCAACTTTCGTCTGGGTGTTCCGTTTACCCACGGCAATCACACGAACGCCACGCCCCGACAAGATCCTGATGAATTTCAGACCAATGGGCCCGCAGCCGATGATAACTACGGTATCGCCGGGATGGATGCCGGTCTCTTCAATGCCTCGCAGAACGCAGGCCAGCGGCTCCACGAGTGCGGCATCCACGAACGAGAGATGCGGTGGAATCTCCATGACATTCTCGCGCAGGATGCGCCCGGGGATGAGGGTGTACTCGGCATATGCGCCATTGTTGAAGACAAGGTCTTCACAAAGGTTGGCCTGATCCTTCAAACAGAAGAAGCATTCGTTACATGGCGCGGAATTCGCAGCGACGACACGCATGCCCGGCGGGAAGCGGTCTCGAACTGCTTCGCCCGCTTCTTCGATAACTCCTGCCAGTTCGTGACCGAAGATTGCCGGAGGCACGATCATGCGAGCGTGGTAACCCTGCTTCCAGACTTTGAAATCCGTCCCGCATGTAATCGCCACCTTCACGCGGACCAGAAGGTCTCCAGCGCCGATAGTCGGGATCGCTACTCTTTCGATTTTCAGATCTTCGCGGCCGTACAAGACGGCCGCCATCATGTGTCCGTTGCGCTTTGCATTCACGGCAAGACCACCAACTTGAGAGAATTCTCCGCCGGATGAGAAGCCATTCGGAAAGCATCGCCGATGGTTTCCAGTGAAAAACGATGAGAAATAAGTTCTCGGAACAAGCTTCGATTCGCAAAAACGAGTTTCGCGGATCTTTCCTGCCAATCGATTGACGCGCTGTAGCTGCCTAAAATTTCTTTCTCTTCAACGCCCACGGCCGCTGCCGGAAATTGGATTTGCATGACCGGATCGTTTTGCGCAAACAACAGCACTCTGCCGCCCGGACGCGCGATACTGAGGGCCACGGGGACTAATTTCGGATCCGCCACAGCCAGCAACACCGCATCCGCGCCGATCCCGCCGCGATAACTCCGTGTTTCAGCGGCAGCGTCGGCCACCGCAGGATCAAAACACATTGCAGACCCAAAACGCACGCTCATTTGTTGTCTGAATGGAATTGGATCGCTGGCGAGAACAGTTGCACCTGCCTCGCGGGCCAGGAACGTCAGCGACAATCCTATAGGTCCCTGGCCCATAACAAATACGATTTCATCGCGAACGATCCGAGCCTTTTGTATCGCCTTCAAGCAAGTGTTCACGGGCTCGATAAACGTTGCTTCCTCGAATGTGACATCGTCGGGGATTCGCACCATTCCGCGTTCGACGATCCACGGCATCACTCGCACATATTGCGCGAAGCCCCCGCCGTTTGGATCGAATCCCCCAGTCACACCCACCTTTTTGTACATAGCGCACTGAGAGAACAACTGCCGCTCGCAATAAAAACACTCCCCGCACGGGATGTGATGAAAACTGCTCACTCGATCTCCGACCGACCAGCGTTGAACGCCGGGACTGACGTCCGCCACCGTCCCCGCGATCTCATGACCGAGAATTTGCGGCGGGCGAACCAGTCCATGCTGGACTTTCTTCACGTCGGTTCCACAGATGCCGCAAGCGGCAACCCGGATGAGCACTTCGTCCTCGAATAATTTAGGTACGGGCACATCTTCCGCTACGACGCGTCCTGTACCGCGATAGACGCCCGCGCGCATTTGTTGAGGAACCGACGAATCGATCGTGGAGTTACCGTGAGTTTCGGTGTAGCTCATCTCACCTCCGTCCGCGCGGCGTCCAACTGCAACGTTGCCTCAGTGGCGATACATTTCACGTACTCATCAAGAAAACGTCCGAGCCGCCGGGCTGCTCTTGAACTTTCGAACCCGAAGCGAATCAGTCCAGGAAGACGACCGGGCCCCGCCGCAACCTGCGACAAAGCGCGAAGCCAGCCAATTTTTCCGTCCCCATCTACAACTCGATTAAAATCCAGAGGCAGGTTCCGATCTACCGGATCCGAAACAGCACGCACCGCAACCGCCCGAACCCCATTCCGTTGAGCTTCAGCCATGATCTGAAAGCTCTCCATCTCGACCGCATCGGCAGTTTGGCCGAGGCGCATTTTTGCCGAGGCTGAATTCGCGATGGCGTCGGCGGTGTAAAAGAAATCGACCGCCGCGGCCCCGCATTGAGTGGCTATTTTCACAAGGGACCCGTCGCTTGTCATCACTGTTTCAGTTTTGTCACGTTTAATCGCTCTCGCCACGAGGATTGTTCCTGCAGCGTGTTGTCTCTTCAAACTTCCCGCCAAACCCGATACGACGCAAATATCAACCGGTCTGTCGAACAACTTCCGCAGTTCCTCGCGAATGCCACGCGTCCCGATCCCGGTCACCACGGCGTAAATGTCGTCTCCACCGGACTGCGACAAATATATTGAGTTCCCGTTCACGCGCTTAAAACGTCGCAACCGCCGCCACGGTGAGAATTCCGCACGAACTGCAAAGGTTACGATAATCCTAAGCAACTTCCGCACTCCGGAGTTGCGATCGCACGACATATCCATTCTCGATGTACCAGCGGACAGCCCGGCCGATCGCCGCGTCTACGCCTGCGGGGCGGAAACCCAATTCCAGTGTGGCGCGCGAGCAGTCGACGAACATCCTGTGCTTTGCCATTCGCACACCTTCGAGAGGAATCCGCGGCTCACGGCCCAGAACCGAACAGAACAGATTTTCTGTGTACCCTGCGGCAAGAGCCAGCGCGTAAGGCAGCCGGACTCGTGGAGCCGGACGCCCGGCTGGCGCAGCCACTGCCGTGAGGAATTCTTTCAGCGTCATGTTGCGGCCGCCGAGGATATAGCGTTGGCCGATATGCCCCTGTTTCGCTGCGAGCCAATGGCCTTCCGCAACATCTTCTACTCCAACCACGTTGAATCCGGTGTCGATATAAGCCGGCATCCGGCCATTCAAGAAGTCGACAATGATGCGGCCGGTCGGGGTCGGCTTCCAATCAGCCGGTCCAACAGGCGTGGTGGGATTGACCACCACTGCCGGGAAACCTTTTACGGCGGCTTCCAGCACTTCCTGTTCCGCCATGAACTTGGATCTTTTGTAATGGCCGATCATTTGGTCCAGGCGAGCTGGTGTTCGCTCATCCGGCAACCCGTCGCGAGCGGGGACGGCAATTGTCGCGACGCTGCTCGTGTAGACAAATCTCTCGACTCCGGCTCGCCGCGATGCTTCGATAAGATTGCATGTTCCCGCCACGTTGGTTTCATAAATGTCATTCGGGTTTTTGGCCCACAACCGATAGTCCGCAGCAACGTGAAAAACCTCGCTGACTCCGTCGAGAGCCTTGCTTAACGAAGTTCGGTCGCGAAGATCACCGTAAACTCGATCGACATTCAAGCCTTCGAGTGCGAGCAACTGGCTTGTCGGGCGCACCAAAACACGAACACCCGTTAAACGCTCCGACAGGAACCGGGTGACATGCCATCCGATGAAGCCCGTTGCACCGGTAATCAACGTTGTCATGGATTCGAGAGTTGCCACTTGAGCAACTTCCAGCTATCGCCGAATTTTCGATTGGCTCCCAAAACGGCCGACGGCTCATATCCCGCGTGAACCATGCAATCCTGACAGCGCGGATCGCGGCCGTGGCCGTATTTCTCCCATGGCGTCTTTTCGATCAAGTCCTTGAACGTCGCATGATGGGCATCGGTCATCAAATAGCAGGGGCCTTTCCAGCCTCGCGGGTTAAACGTGGGATTGCCCCAGGCCGTGCACATCATTTCGCGCTCGCCGGAAAGAAATTCAAGATAGATGGGCGACGTCATCAGCTTGAATTCTCCCAGCAGGTTTCGGGCCTCCCGAAACTTTTCCCTGATCTCGCTTCGTGGCATGAATATTTCTTTGGTCTGCACGGCCGCATAGGAATACGCAGGTGAAATCATGAACCCATCCACATTGAGAGTGGAGAGGTACTTGAACAGTTCCCGGATTTCTCGCAGGTCTGTTTCTCTGAAAATGGTTGTGTTGGTGCAAACAAGGAAGCCGGCCGCCTTCGCGGCCTTGATACCTTCGACCGCTTCTTTGAACACGCCGTCACGCTCGACGCAGAGATCGTGCGTTTTTTCCAGGCCATCCAGGTGCACATTGAAGAAAAGCCGCGACGTCGGCTTGAACTCGTGCAGGCGTTTGCAAATGAACATTCCATTCGTGCACAGATAGATGTGTTTCCTGCGGGCAATAATCTCGCTGACGAGGCGGCCCAGGTCGGGATAGATCATCGGCTCACCGCCGCAAATGGAAACGACGGGAGCGCCACACTCATCCAGAGCGTTGAGACACTGTTCGACGGTTAGCTTTTCGCGAATCGTATCGGCGTATTCACGAATACGGCCGCAACCGGTGCACGTCAAATTACAGGCGTGCAAAGGTTCAAGCATCATGACGAGCGGAAACTTTTCGGCACCTCGAATGCGTCTGCCCGCGATGTACTTCGACATGCTGGCAGTCAGGCTCAACGGAAATCTCACTTCATCCTCCGATAGCGAGCGAGCGCGGACAACGGAAAGTAAAGTCGATACAAGTGGTACTTCAGGTAAAACACTTTCGGAAAACCTGTTCCGGTGAAGGGCTCCTCGTCCCAGGAACCTTCGTCGTTCTGGCCATCGATAAGATACTCAACCGCGCGCTGTACAGCAGGATCATTGGGCGGCAATCCGGTCAATAGTCCTGACAATCCCCATGCGGTTTGCGACGCCGTGGTTTCGCCCCGGCCTATCCAGGTCGAGTCGTCGTAAGAGGCGATCGATTCGCCGAAACCTCCGTCGTCTTGCTGCACGCACCGTAGCCAATCCACTGCGCGTTTCACCGCACCATTGGTCTTCGCGCCGACAGCAGCAAACGCGCGAAGAACCCCGCTGGTGCCGTAGATATAATTCACTCCCCAGCGCCCGTACCATGGACCTGCCGGATGTTGTTCCTTCAACAGGTACTCCACGGCTCGTCGAATTCGTGGATGAGATGCCGTCCAACCGAATCGACCGAGGCATTCGACGACGCGAGCCGTCACATCCGGCGACGAAGGGTCGAGCATGGCATTGTGGTCCGCAAAGGGAATTTGGTTGAGGAACGTGTGATCATTGTCGCGGTCGAAAGCTCCCCAGCCGCCATCCTTGTTCTGCATGCTCACGAGCCACTTGAGGCCGACATCGATAGCTTTAGCAAGGCGCGCATAATCCGGATGCGAAAGGTTCTGAAGGGCCATCAGCACAAATGCGGTGTCGTCGACATCCGGATAAAAATCGTTGCGAAACTCGAAAGCCCAACCGCCCGGCGGCCCATCACGATTCTTGATTTGCCAGTCTCCCCCGCCCAGGATTTGCTTCTGCAAAAGCCAGTGCGCAGCTTTTCGCAGCCCGACATCCGCCGGCGACGTTCCGGCTTCGAGCAAAGCAAACACTGCAATCCCCGTGTCCCAAACTGGTGACAGGCAGGGCTGCAGTCTTAAAGTGTCGGCTTCCTCGATTTCGAAGCGGGCCAACTCGTCGATCTGTCGCGCTGTGACCGGGTGATCCGGTGAATATCCGAGCGCCATTGACGCAAAGATCGAATTCATCATCGCTGGATAAATCGCCGCGAGTCCCTCCGAACGCTCAAAGTGTTCCAACATCCACTCGCTGGCGCGGCGCACGGCGCGTTCGCGTCCGGGTTTCCATGAAAGGCGATCGTAAAGCTTTAACGCGCGGTCCAATCCCAGAAACGCGTTCCGCCAATTGAATCCCGGCGTGTAGTCGAACGCCGCGGTTTTCCGGGAAGGATCGCAAAACAGCTCATCGATGCGCGCATGCGAAGGCGCAGGCCAGCAAGGTTTTCGCGCATAAAGAATTGTTAGAGGGATAACGATGGCGCGGGTCCAGGACGACATCTCGTAAATATTGATGGGTACCCAGCGAGGCAGGAACATCAATTCCGGCGGAATTGCCGGCACCATTTCCCAGCCGATGACACCAGCTAAAGCGAGATAGAGGCGCGTGAACGAATTCGTCCGCTCCAGACCACCGATCTCGCGCACACGCCGGCAGGCGCGGACCATGTGCGGCAATTCCGGCGAATGCCCGGCGAGTTTGAGCGCGAAATACGCTTTCACTGTGGCGTTCAGTTCCGAAGGACCGCCGAAGTAAATGTTCCAGCCGCCATCATCGAGCTGCCGCCGCCGGATGAACTCTGCAAGTTTTGTCACACGTTTGCGATCGAATCGCCCGAGGACGTGAAGATAGAAAATGTAATCCGATTCGAGCGTCGTGTCGGCTTCGAGTTCTCCCAGCCAGTAACCGTCGTCGTGCTGAAGCGATCTCAATAAGGAAGCGGCCTTTTCAACGGTGGAATCGAGCCGATCCTTGCCGGCCGGATGGGGCAAATGTGCAGTTGGTGCTTCCAGTTCTACTCTATGTGCCATGTCCGAATCAGGAGACCACTCGATCAAATTTGTCTAGCGGAGCCGGTAATGGAAAATGAACGTCTTCGCCGATAATGTCCAGTTCTTCGACACGCGTGAAACCGAGTAGACGCAGATTTTCCAGGACCTCCAGCACAAGGATCTCGGGAGCTGAAGCGCCTGCCGTTACGCCCACAGAGAAACGTCCTTCAAGCCACGTCCCGGTTATCTCGCGCGCGGTTGCAATCAGGTATGCCGCCGTGCCTGCGGTCCGGGCCACTTCGACCAAACGATTCGAATTCGAACTATTCTGGGCGCCGACGACGAGAATGAGATCCGCCTTCTCAGCGAGCGCTTTTACTGCGGTCTGACGATTCTGTGTCGCGTAGCAGATATCCGAACTCGGCGGAGAGACGATCGCAGGAAATCTCTGCTTCAATCTCTCGACAATGGCCTGAGTGTCATCCAGGCTTAGCGTCGTTTGGGTAACGTAGATCACACGATCCGACTGCACATTTTCGAGAGCGTCCACGTCAGCGGCGCTCGACACCAGATGGACCGCGTTGGGCGCTTCCCCGAAAGTTCCGATGACTTCGTCGTGGTTTCGATGTCCGATCAAAATAATCGAGTAGTTCTGCCGGGCGTAGCGGATCACTTCAATGTGAACCTTGGTCACGAGGGGACAAGTCGCATCGATGATCCGCAGCTTGCGCGCGCGCGCCTCTTCCCAGACATGCGGCGCCACTCCATGCGCGCTGAAAATCGTGATCGCGCCGTCCGGGACCTCGTCCAGACTCTCCACGAACACGGCGCCCCGGGCCGCCAGGCGGTCCACCACAAATCGGTTGTGGACGATCTCTTTCCGCACATACACGGGGCGTCCCAACCGTTCCAGGGCGATATCAACGATGTCGATCGCACGAATAACCCCTGCGCAAAAGCCGCGGGGCTTCGGTAGGAAAATGGTTTTGGTGAGAGGAATCATTCAGAGCACTCCGGCTCTCCAGATTTTGTTCTGGCGGTACGAACTTAGCCGTACGATCCTAACATGAGCCGGTATGCTCTTCGGAACGTTTGTTTTTTGCTGTTAGATTAATTTTTCTTAATGTTTTCTAAAATTTTCTAAAAATCGATCCTGATTCCGGCAAGCGGAAGGAGAGGGAAGAGTGAGTCCTGATTGACGCTCAGCGAGCCGTTGGTCGTATCCTGCGTACTCGTCCAGCGCGCGTTGTCGTGTGCCAGGATGTTCAAGACTTCGCCATACAGGGTAAGCTGCCAGCGATCGAAACGGGACGCCTTGTTCACGCGGAGGTCGAGCCTGCTGTAAACGGGCATCCTTAACAGGTTGCGCTGATCGGAAAGGAGCACTCGCCCATTCGCGTCTCTCGCGAGGAAACCCGCGATGGGAAAGTCCGTACCATACCGATACTTCATGCTGACGTTCAAGCTGTTGGTCCACCGATAGGACCCGTAAACGCTGAATGTGTGCCGCTGATCGAAGTCTCCGTCCCAGCGCAACCCCGTCGCCGCATCGCGCACACGTGTTCGCCCGTACGCGTACGAAATCCATCCGAGAAGCTTGTTTGCGCTCCGCCTCTGCAGAAAGACCTCGACGCCTCTGGAATAACCTCGCAATGTGTTCTGGAGCGGTCCTCCGGGGCTCACTCCGGCGCGGGGGGCCACTGCCACGCCGTTAACGAGCCGGATCTCATCGTTCGCCGAATAGATGCCATTGCGGTCTTCCCGGTCGTAGGCTTCAACTCGAACCCTCGTCTTGTCCGTGATGAGCTGTTCGACGCCGAGCACGTAATGTGTAGCACGCTCGGCCTGAAGCGCTGTGTTGCTAAACTCTCCATAGAGCTGAAAAAAGTCCGGAAATTGTGAGTACTGGCCGTAACCCATAGTCACTCGAGTACTGGCTAGCGGCGACACGGCCATGTTGACGCGCGGCATCCATATGGTTTGCCCCGTCGCGCTGAAACGGTCGTAGCGAAGGCCGTAGGCGAGGGAAACCCGCGAACCCCAGAGGGTCACGTTGTCCTGAACGTAGGCTCCCGGCTGCCATGCTGAAGCATCAAACGCATCACTGGTCCGAAATTGAGCTGTCGTAAAGTTGAATCGCCGGCGCATCCCATTCTGATCGAGATTTCGAGCGTAGTAGCCGGCCTCGATTCGATTACCGGGCAAGGCCTGGAAAGAGATGTCCTGCTTCATTCCCACCTGTTGATAGTCGGATTCGAATAGTAACGCCTGATCACGATTGACGTTGTTTGCGTAGCTCGTGGAGTAGCTGACAGAGGAATCCAATACCATCTTCGACGAAGGAATCCATCGCCAATCGCCCTGGGCGATTCGATCGTGCCGATCGCCGTACAAGAACGAATTTACGCCAAGCGTGGCGAGTCTTTTATGCTGATTCGCTCTTGAATTGGCGAAGTTGCCGCCGATGCGAATCTGGTTATGGTCGTCGGGATCGAGGGTCACCTTGCCGAATCCATCATAAAAACCGAACACGAACTGCGTCGAGGTCGTATCGCTGCGGATCTGGTTGAGGATGTAGTCGAGGTAACTCTTGCGAGCAGAACCAATCCAAGCTGCCTTGGGCGACTTCCCCAATGGACCTTCACTGGTCCAGCCGAGGCCGGATGCGCTCGCCATGGCGCTGTTTGCGAATCGCTGGCGATTTCCATCGCGGGTTCGGACAACCAGTTCGCTCGCAGTGCGGTCTCCGTACTTTACGGGAAACACGGAGCTGAGAAGAGTCACGGACTCGATCACGTCGCCGTTGAAGATCGAAATGGAGCCGCCATCGGTGATGTCGGCGACGGAATGCAGCGGCGCAACCAGCAACACACCGTCCGTATTGAAACCGATCGAGCGAAAGCCCGCGCCGCGCACGGAAAAATCCGCGACGAAGTCATCCCCCGTGGTGACGCCGGGCAGCGTCTGGACGGATCGCAAAGGATCGTCAACGAGGACACTCGTCAGGTTCTTGAGTTCGGATTCGGTGAGCGTGTGGTCCGATATCGTCGAGGGTTCCGGAGTGACAAAGGGCGCTGCAGTAACGGTCACTTCGTCGGAACGCCGCAAAACGTCCGGGCCGAGAAAAATCTCGATCTCGACCGGCGTTCCCGGTTGTACTGCAATTTTCCGCCGGATGAGAGTGTAGCCGACCGTCGTGACATACAGTTCGACGTCGCCTGGCGGTACGTCTGCAATTTCGAAGTCGCCGTTTTCGTCCGTCGTGGTTTCTATTTTGAGATCGCGAATTGAAACCAGCGCCTTCGCGATCGGCTCATTCGTTCTCGAATCCCGTACGGTTCCGTGTAATCGCACATTCTGGCGCGCGTAGATCGTCCCCGCCATGAAAAACACTGCAACGATCGATACGATTACGTATCCGCTGTTCATCAGTCCTCCGGTCAACGATCTTTGCTCTCCGTAGACGGATGCGTAAACGAAAAAGTTAGCAGAGTGGACCTGTAATCGCGCGAAGCGCATCCGAATTACAGCCGCGGAGCGGCGTGAGAGTGTAGCCCCGGGCGCAAGCCCGGGGTTGTATGCGGTTAAAGGAGTCAGCACCGGAGGTGCGAAAGATTTCAAAGATTCTTTCGCCCCTGCGGGGCTTGAAATCCAAAACGACACCCTACCCCGGGCTTGCGCCCGGGGCTACACTCTCACGCCGCTCCGCGGCTCTTTTTCTGGTATTCTTGGCCTCTCAAAAACAGCAACTTCCCGGAAGAGGCTACAAATGGATCTTCGAAAGACGGCATTCACAACATTGATTGGATTAATTCTGGTGGTCTGCATGGTGGCGGGCCAGCAGGTCCGGCGAGTGGACGACGGCGCTTTGAAAAACGCCGCAAAGAACGGAGAGGAATGGCTTACGTACGGCCTGACTCAGGGAGAAACGCGATTCAGCCCGCTCAAGCAAATCAATACGAGCAATGTGGGCCGGCTGGGATTGGCGTGGTCGCTCAATATCGGACCCGGAGGCGGCGGCCAGGAAGCGACGCCTCTGTTCTGGAATGGCACCATCTTCGGAATCACCAACTGGAGTGTCGTTTTCGCTGTGGACGCGCGTACGGGCAAGGAGAAGTGGCGCTGGGATCCCGAGGTAAACCAGGAAGCCGTGCGGCCGAGAATCTGTTGTGGAGTCGTGAATCGCGGCATTGCGATTTATCAAGGCATGGTCATTGCTCCCGTAATCGACGGACGGCTTCAGGCGCATGATGCGGAGACCGGCAAAGTCATCTGGGAAGCCCGAGTCGCTTTTCCCCAGGACCAGCAAACGATCACCATGGCCCCGCGAATTGCAAAAGGAAAGGTGATCATCGGAGTGAGCGGCGGGGATCGGCCGACCCGTGGATTCTTCGCCGCCTTCGATGCGGCTACCGGGCGCCAGGCATGGAAGTTTTATACGATACCCGGCGATCCGTCCAAACCCTTCGAAAATGCGGCGATGCGCAAGGCGGCGGCGACGTGGGATGGCGAGTGGTGGAAGTCCGGTGGCGGCGGAGCCGTTTGGGACGGCATGGCGTACGACCCGGAAGCCGAGCTGGTCTATGTCGGCACGGGCAACGCCGAGCCCTGGCCGGAAAAGCTTCGCAAGAACAAAGACGCCGAGGCAGGCAGAGACAACCTTTATGTGTGTTCCATCCTCGCGGTTCACGTCGATACCGGAGAGTTGAAGTGGTTCTACCAGGTGGTGCCCGCCGAGTCCTGGGATTATGACAGCGTCCAGCACCTGATCCTGGCTGACCTCAACATCAACGGACGCCAGCGCAAAGTGATCATGCAGGCCAACAAGAATGCTTTCTACTATGTGATCGATCGGATTTCCGGAAGCTTCATTTCGGCTCAGCCTTTTTCCATGGTCACATGGGCGAAGGGCATCGATCAGGAGACCGGGCGCCCCATCGTGAATCCCGAGGCCCGCTACGGATCAGACGCCATCGCGATCTCGCCGGGTGGCGGCGGCGCGCATAACTGGTCGCCGATGTCTTTTAATCCGGTCACCGGCCTGACCTATATTCCCACTTCGACCGCCAACACTTTCACGTATGCTGCCGAAGAGACCTTCTCGCCTAAGCCGGGCCAGACTACCGGCACCGTGCGTCCGGCTCCGCAACCGAAGCTGCCTGCCCCGCCCGCGATCGGACCTCCTCCTTTGGAAGGGCCGGTGAGAGGGGCGTTGGTGGCGTGGGATCCCGTGACTCAACAAATGCGGTGGCGCACACCCGGCGGCGGGGGAATAGGTGGCGGGACCGTGACCACCGCCGGCAATCTCGTCTTTCAGGTTATCGGCGATGGACGGCTCGTGGCCTACAGCGCAGACAAAGGCGAAAAACTCCTGGATATTCAGACCAACCTGCGCAGCGGCATGGGACCGCCAATCACGTATCAGCTTGATGGACAGCAATACGTCGCGTTGATGGGTGGCGTCGGCACGGTCCCGACCGGTGCGAACGCCGGTCCGGGGAATGCGGGCACGCCGGTGCCGCCTAAATTGCTGGTCTTCGTCCTGGATGGGAAGGCTCCGCTGCCCGCAGCAAGCCAGGAATAGCGACGTCGACGGGAAGGGGATTTCTGCCGCGGATTACGCGAATTACGCGGATGGGCGCGCGCAGCGTTGTTCTCGATTTGACGAGAGATTGCGCGCCCATCCGCGTAATTCGTGTAATCCGCGGCTATTACTAAACCCAATTGAAAAGGCGAAGCTTGTTCCAAACACTCATGATCCGGGTGGGCCGGATCTTCGTTTTAGCTGTTCTTGGACTCGTGCTGTATGTCCGGATCTTTGAGAAGCGGCTCTTGTACTACCCGAAGAAGGAGCTTGAAGGCCATCCCCGATCGACGTACGAAGACGTGACCTTTCCAGCATCCGACGGGCTGATGCTCCACGGTTGGTTCATCCCACAACCGCTGAGCCCCGCCGTGCTCATCATGAACCATGGAAACGCCGGCAACATCTCGGATCGCCATGAGATGGGTGAGTCCCTGGCTCAAGAAATGGGCGTGAACGTTTTGATGTACGACTATCGGGGTTACGGCAAGAGCGAGGGACAGCCTTCGGAAGAGGGCACCTACTCGGACATTCGCGGCGCATACGCGTATGTGCGTTCTCGCGGATATGCGCCGTCGATGATTCTTGTTTTTGGCCAGTCGCTGGGCACTGCGATAGCGGTCGACCTCGCTGTCCACGAAACGGTCGGTGCCGTCATTCTGGAGGCGCCATTTACGAGCATTGGAGCAGTTGCCCGCCGCCTCAGCTTCGGTCTTCCGATTGATTACATTCTAACCACACGCTACGATTCGCGGTCCAAGGCGAGCTCAATTCGCGCGCCGGTGGCCGTGATTCACGCCAACCGTGATCCCGTGATTCCCTTCGAGCTGGGCATGGATCTTTACCAGCAATTCCCGGGTCCGAAGCGCTTCTTCGAAGTTCAAGGGGAGATACATGAAGGCGCATTCCTGGCGCTCGGTGTAGAACGTACACGCGAATTGAAGGAGTTTGTATTTCCGAAGTGAAGCACTGTAGCGGCGGTCTATGACCGCCGGTTTTTCGTGAATTCTGTGAAAAACCGGCGGTCATAGACCGCCGCTACAGTTAGAAACTCACTAAGACGCCCCGTACCGCTGTTCCTGACCCACGAGCTTCGCCTTGTCGGCGTTGGGCTTCGGCCGGAACTTCTGCACGCGGCCGTTGAAAACTTCGGCAAGATACAGGTTGCCTTCCTGATCGACCGTGATCGAGTGGGGTCCATTGAATTGTCCGGGTTGTCCGCCCGGCCCGCCCCAGCCGTACAGATAGTGGCCGTCCAGATCGTATTTGACGATCCTGTTTGTACCGCCGTCGGAGATCCACAGGAACTGGTCCGTCGTAATGATATGAGCATAGGGCGATGACCGGACGCCGGTCTTAAACATGTCGAGGAACTTGCCGTTCTCGTCGAAGACCTGGATCCGCCGGTGCCCGCGATCCACGACGAAAAGCCGGCGGTCCTTGCTGATCTGGATGCTGTGGACGGTATTGAACTCGTTGGGACCCGGGTTCCTGGGATCTTTTGGAGGTGTCCCCCAGTCCATCAGGAACTTGCCGTCTTTGTCGAACTTCGCCACGCGAGTTCCTCCGTACCCGTCGCTGATGAAGAACGTCCCATCGGGCAGCCATGCAATGTCGGTCGGCCGGTCGAAAAGCTTTCCGCCGTCGCGTCCCTTCTGGCCTTTCGTGCCAAGCGACATGACCATCTTGCCGTCATACGTGAACTTGTAGATCATGTGCAGCTGATCATCGATTATCCACACATGCTTTTCCGGATCGTACGGGCTCATCTTGATCTTGTGCGGTCCGCGTCCGCATTTCATATCGAAGATCTTGTCGAGGTCTTGCCACCACTGCACCATCTTGCCGTTGCGATCCACAACGAAGATGACGTGGTGATAGCGCCGTTCCCAACCGCGTTTTGGTTCCGGATCGCACGTCGGGGTGGAACCGTCATCATTGCCGTTGGAAACGCGGGCGGGGGTGAGGGCACCGTAGGGTGTCCAGGGCTTGGCACCTGCGGGCAGCGGCAGTTCGCCGCGCTGGGCAATCCAGATGCGGTCGGGCGTCTCTGCAAATACGGCGCCCACCGATCCCCAGGTCCAGCCCTCGTGCTTGACGCCGTCCGTGCCATTCTCCAGGGGTTGAGGCCAGTTCTCCACGAGTTCGTACGGCCCGAACTCCTCCTGCCCACCTTTATCCAGTGAGGCACCCGGTGCTGCGCTGGCAGCCGGGGTCGAGTCATTCGACGGCGCGCTGCAACCCACAAGGACCGCAAGCGCTGCCAACCCTATCACCAACAGAATCGTGAGTGACCGAATTCGAATACACATCGTGATTCTCCTTTTTTCCGGGGAAACGGCAACTATAATGAGCAAAACTGACTGCGTCAAACTCGAGCACTATTGAATTTTCGGTATCACCCTCAGGAGGGTTTATGAGTAGGAAGTGTATGGCGGTTGTGGCACTGGTGGCCCTGCTGGCAATGACGTCGCTGACGGCTTCAGCGCAGGATGCCAGGACTGTCATCGACAACGCATCCAAAGCCATGGGCGTGGACAGCCTCAATTCCGTCATGTTTTACGGATCGGGCGCGAATTTCGGCCTGGGACAAAACAATAACGCAAATGGGCCGTGGCCGAGGACCAACCTGAACGACTACGCGCGTGCGATCGACTTCACACAACCTGCTTCACGAGCGACATGGGTAACTTATGCCGCGCCGGTCACCGGCGGTCCCTCAGTGCAGGCAAACGGCCAGCAAAACATCACTGCTGCCAACAACGCCTGGGCACAACACCTCGAGATCTGGATAACACCATGGGGCTTCCTGAAAGGCGCATCGGCCAACAACGCGACCGCCAAATCACAAACCGTCGCAGGCAAGCGATACAGCATCGTGACCTGGAACACACCGCAGAAAGCTCCGTCGGGAGAAAGTTACAGAGTTGTCGGCTACATCAATCCACAGAACCTCGTAGACAAGGTGGAAACCTGGCTGGAGAATCCAATCTTCGGCGACATGCTGGTCGAGGGGATCTACAGCGATTACCGGGATAACAATGGCTTCAAATTCCCCGGCACGATCGTGCAGAAGCGCGGCGGCTGGCCCACGTTCGAAGCGCAGCTCCTCGGCGCAAACCCGAATCCTCGTAATATACAGCAGCTCGTGACGCCTCCTGCCGCCAGTCAACGCGGCGGCGCCGCGGCCGCAGGCGGCGCGCCGCCAGCTCCGACGGGTGCGCAGTCCGAGAAACTCGCCGATGGCGTTTACCGCATCACGGGTGGATATGTCGCTCTCGCAGTCGAGTTCAGCGATCATATTGTGATCTTCGAAGGCGGACCGCAGAACGAAGCGCGAGCACTGGCGATCATGGCGGAAGCCAGGCGAGTGATTCCGAACAAGCCGATCCGGTATTCGATCCTCTCGCACCATCACTTCGATCACTCGAGCGGCCTTCCCGCCGTCGTCGCGGAGGGCGTGACAATCATCACGCATGAGAACAACAAGGCATTCCTGGAGAAGGCCCTGAATGCACCGCGTACTCTGGCGCCCGACGCAATGTCGAAGTCTGGAAAGAACCCGCACGCCGATGGAATGCTCATCGCATATCTTCCCAAAGAAAAGATCGTGGCCTTTGCGGACATGTTCAACTTCCCCGCGGCGAATGAGCCGGTGCCGAACCCTCCCGTTGTGGGTACGCAGGTTTTCGTGGATAACCTTGAACGGCTGAAGCTCGACTTCAACACCCTTGTCTCGGTCCATCCTCCCAACCCGGATCGGCCGATGACGAGAGGGGACGTTCTGAAATCCCTTGGACGGGGAAACTAGTCAGTGAGGAAGTTAGCCGCGGATTTCACGGACTACACGGATGGCGCGCAACTAAAAGCAATTGACGCGCGCCATCCGTGTAATCCGTGAAATCCGCGGCTAAACGATATGACCAAACCAATCACACTCGAAGTATTCACCGACTTTGTCTGACCCTGGTGCTATCTCAGTACCGGGAGTATTGAAAAGCTGAGACGGAATTTCGATATAGACCTGCAGTGGGTGTACTTCCCTTTGCATCCCGACACGCCGGCGGAAGGCCTTGCGTTAAAGGACCTGTTTGCCGGCCGCGGCCTGGATCTCGAGGCCATGCACGCCCGCATGAAGGGTCTGATGGACGCCGAAGGCCTGCCGTACAATCGGCGCTCGCATACTTACAACAGCCGGCTGGCCCAGGAACTCGCGAAATGGGCGGACTCACAGCCGGGCTTCGAAGCCATTCACGATGCACTCTACAGGGCTTACTTTGTCGACGGCCGTAATCTTGGCGATCCGGATGTGCTCATCGGCATCGCGCAATCAGTGGGACTTCCCTCCGACGGGGCGCTTGAAGTCTTGACCAGGCGCACCTTCAAAGATGCCGTGGACGCGGACTGGCAGAAAGCACGCCGATACGGCGTCACCGGAGTGCCGACTTTTGTCGCGGGCGGCTACAAGGTCGTCGGCGCCCAACCCTACGACGTGCTGGCGGAGGGATTAGGCGCGGCAGGAGCGCCCCGAAAAAGCGGGAGTCCGTGATTCGAGCAGCATACTGAAGTGAAGCTGACACGATGGTGATGCCGAATTGCGGATGCTTCGACTACGTTGTGACCGTCCCCGGCAACAGCCCACCCTGGCAGGCGCAGCAGCACCCCGAAGACGTGCAGGAGCTCCGGGGAGACCATCTTTTTGATGGCCGCCTCGTTGGACCGAGCCCCACGGTCGAGATTTCCGGCGGCGTCGTCACTCTCAGGGCCACTGGCCGCGAGCGCGCGCAACTCGCCGCGGTGTCTTTCGAACTCGACACCAGGCTCATGGCTCTTCTCGAGGGGAGCGACGTATTGCGAGTCATGCGCACGCCATCCGCCGGCCTGGGATTGTCGATCACACGTAACAACCGGCTCCTCGTGGCGATAGGCGCCATCACAAACCTGACTCTCCACCCGCTAAGCGTTCGCAACGTCCGGGGTTCGATTGCCCGCCGCTCGTGGCCTTCCCGTGACGAAATGCGCGTTGAGTTCAGGGTCAATGACGAAACACGAACGTTATCGAGTGGAGACGAGGGAACGATCGGCGGCTACGGCGTGCTGGTATGGAATGGCTGGATGGACGGCACGCCGGGAACTGACGAGCACGTCGCTGTGTACCTTCTGCAAAAGCCTGTTCGAGAGGCCGTCATCGGTTCCGCGGAACTGCTCTCCGGCGAAAAACTCCGGCTGATCAAGTGGTAATTGGCCGCGAATTACGGGAGGGGCCTAATTCGGGGACAGAGGGGCCTAATTCGGGGACAGACGTATAAATCACCTAAATTCAATTCAAGAACTTCTTGATCGAATTTAGGTGATTTATACGTCTGTCCCCGAATTAGCCCCCTCCCGTAATTCGCGGCTAAAACAGAACCTTCAGCGCAAGCTGGATCTGGCGCGGCTGGCTGTTCGTTGCGGTGATTCTGCCAACGCTTCCGTTGGGGGACACACCGGAACTCGGGATCGCAGGGTTCGCCGTGGCCAGGTTGGCATTAAACACAGTTCCGCTGGGATTCTGGAACGACGGATGATTCAAGACGTTGAACGCCTCAGCACGGAATTGAAGTCTGAGCTGTTCGTTGATCTTCGTCACTTTCCATTCCTTGCTGAGAGAGCTGTCCATATTCCAGAGATTGGGACCGATGATCGTGTCTCTTCCGGCGTTGCCGTATGTGCCGAACGGTGCCGGAGTAAAGCAGTTCGGATTGAACCAGATTCCGTGCAGTTGCTGGTAGCCCTTATAGAGATCGCATCCTGCAACGGCATCCGGACGAGCGGCGTTGGCGCCAAGGCTGTTGTGGACACGGTTCGCGATGGTTCCGACCGTAAAAGGAGAGCCGGACAGGTAGGTATACACGCCCGTGAATTGCCAGCCGCCGACGACCTGGCCGAGAAGCCCGTCGGCCTTGAACGGAAGATCATAGATACCGCTGACGCGGAAGTTGTGTTTGCGGCTGAAGTTGGAAAGTCCGCGATCCGCACTCGCATCGATTGGGTTAGAAATCGCACCGCCGCCGTCCAGGCCATAGGCCCCCGAACCGTTGTCGATCGATTTCGACCATGTATATGTGACCTGCGACTGCCAACCGCTCGCGAAACGGTGGGTGAGACTGCTTTGCAGCGCATGGTAGTGCGCGTCCGCGAGCGCGTCCATCATCTGGAGATACGCATAGGCGGGATTCAGTCGCGGGTTCGCGACGACAGCGGTATTCGTTGCGTTCAATACGCCGAACGTCGGCCGGCCGGAAGGACCAGTAAACGGAACCGGATAATTGAAGTCCTTCTGAGCGGGCAGGTGCACGCTATGCGAACCGAGGTAGCCGACGGTGGCAACGGTGTTCGCCATTACTTCACGCTGGATATTGAAGTTCCACTGCATCTGATATGGCGTCGTGTGCACGCCGTAATAGTCGCAGTTGGTGCAACTCAGCGTGCCATCGGTCGGAATAACCGTCCCTGACGAGCGCGGCACGTTCGTCCACGGGAACGGGAACTGAATCGGCGGATTCGAAGTCGTGGTCTGAGCCACGGTCAGGAACGGAGGCTGGAGCCAGTGATTCGTGTCCCGCGAGTAGAGCACGCTGTGGAACACGCCGAAGCCGGCACGGACGGAAGTCTTGTGATCCGCGGACGGATCCCAGGCGAGGCCAACTCTTGGATCGAAGTTCCTGAGTGACGGGTTGGTTGCTGTGGACTGATTGACCGGTACCCACTGCCCGAAAGGCGCATTAATGAGGTTGAACTGCTCGTGCCCCACCGCCTTGATGATGCTGGTCGGGGAGTATCGCAGTCCAACGTTCAGCGTGAGCTTTCTCGTAAGTTTCCATTGATCGTCGACGTACGCCGAGAAAACCCAGTAACGGTAGTCCTTGGTGGAATCGGCGCCGGGATTCTGAGCGTCTGAAACCTGCCCGTTAAGAGTTGACGCGTTGCCCTGCATGAAACCGGTCAAGTTCGGAAAAACCCACTGTGGAGCAACCTGGAAAGGAGCCCACGTGTTTTCGACAAGCTTCATGACGTTGCCGCCCGCCTTGATGCTGTGGGCACCCGAGGTCCAGACGATGTCATCTCCGAATGAAAACTTGTTGGGAACCAGGTAGAACGGCAGCGTCGCGACGGCAGCGATTGTCGTGATGCCGCTGCCGGGATTGATCGAGCCATCCTGGCGCGGCACGCCCTGGCCGGCCGTGCTCACGGCATAGAACTGGCTGGCCGGATCGCTGCTGAAGAACTGGAGCGGGTGAACCCCGGGGCTCGTGCCGCCGGAGGTCACCGGCGTGGCGATGGTCCCCGGCGATGCAATTCCGTTAGAGACTATTGGGCTGCCGTAGACGTACGCGTCCTCGTATGTCCGGGAGTAGCCCACATGGGCCATGTTCACGAGGTTGTTGGTGAGAACGTGCCTTTCTTCGATGCTGATGAAGTGGTCGCGTGTGCGATCGAATTCCGGCCAATACGGAACATTCGTCATGAAATCGCGATTGGCCCGATCCATAACGTAGCGGACGAAAACGGAACTCTTCTCGGATGCCAGGTAATCGAGACGTCCAAGAACGTAGTTCTGGTTGCCGATGTTCGGATTATCCACAAGGGCCTGCCCGGTGGCTGAAGCTGCTCCCGTCGCTCCAAAGAGCTGCGGCACGTAGTTCGGCAGCGGATAAAGCGCCATCGCGTTCCGCACCCCCTGCCGGACAGCCGGATTGGAGTTTTCCGTTACCGGCGCGCCGCAGGCGCCACTGGCCGTTGTCGTAAGGAACTGGTGCGCGCAGGCATCCGGAACGGTCACAACATTCGTGATGATCTGCGTCTTGCGCAGTCCTTCATAGTTTCCAAAGAAAAACGCTTTGTCCTTCTTGATGGGACCGCCGAGGCTGCCGCCGAACTGATTCTGACGGTACGTCGGTGGCTGCGCGGTCGTGTGCCCAGGCTTGACAACAGTGTCGAAGAAGTTGCGAGCCTCGAGCTTGTCGTTGCGCAGAAACTCGTACGCGGAGCCGTGGAGCGTGTTCGTGCCCGAACGGCTGGAAGCGTTAATTACCGCGCCGCTGCCGCCGAACTGTGCCGTGTACGTGTTGGTCAGCGTCTGAAACTCCGCGATCGCCTCCACTCCGAGCGCCGTTCCCAGCCCGCCCGCGCCCGGACCATTGTTCCAGAAATTCACCATGTCCTGATCGTCCAGGAGATAAGCCTGTCCGGACGGACGCGATCCGGCGATCGAATACTTCTGGCCATTTCCATAAAACGTGCTCCCGGCGCCCGGAGCGCCAAGCGGGATCTGTGTGACGCCGGGGGCCAGCGTCAGAAGCTGCGTGAAGTTTCGCCCGTTGAGCGGGAGATCGGTAATCTGCTTCGATTCCACCAGCGCTCCGAAAGCCGTCGATTGCGTTTCCACTGCCGAAACCTCGGCTGCGACCGTGATGGTCTGCTGCGTCTCGCCCACCGGCAGTCTGAAATCGACAACAGGATTGCTCCCCACCGTGAGCGTGATGTCCTTGTGAACGATGGTCTGGAAACCGGTAGTCGAGGCCTGCACCTCGTACCCCCCGATGGCTAAGTCGGGAAAGCGGAATCGTCCCAATTCATCGCTGGTGGCGGTCTGCGTGAGACTGGTTCCCGTATTCTTCACTTGAACCGTCGCCCCGCCGATCGCAGCGCCGGACGAATCCATTACGGTGCCGGAAATGGCTGCCGTTGCTTGTGCATCCAGGCGGTTCACACCCACGACGCCCATGAACAGGAGCATCTCCGTGATCGCGCAAATCGCGACCAGCTTGCGAATTCTAAACTTGGCTAGCATTTTCCCCCCTTTTAATTTTCCCATCCCAATGAGCCCATGGCAGGCGCCCGATCTTTTTGTAAATATTTTCCCTACTCGATAATCGAAAGGGGGCCGGTTTGGCTTGCAGAAAACCCACTTTCCTGAACAGAATCATGACTTGTAAGAAAGCTGTAGCGGTGGTCGTTTCAGTTGCGAGCGCGAGTCAACGCCTGCTCGATCGTCAGGGAACGACCGGCAACGACAGCATCAGAGAAACCCTCTTTCCCAAGTTTTTCTTCGAGCGCGCCCGTCAGATCTTCATAAGTGCGGGCTTCTCGCGGGCTCCACGCGTACGCGCTGTTTTCCTGCAGTGAGATTGCCGATCCCATCAAAACTGCGGCCTTTCGATATTGCTCCTTTGCGCCGGCCACTTTCGCAAGATAGAGAAGGACGGATGCGAGATTTCCTCTTTCGCGGAGATCATAATAATAGGTCAGCGCCTCCAGGAGCTGCCCGTTTGCGATATCGAATTCACCCTTTTCAAAAGCGGCATCCGCCAGATTGAAGAGACAGGCGGCGATACCTTCCTTATCCGCGAGCTTGCGCCATATGTCGAGACTTTCCGCCCACAGGCGTTCAGCTCCGGCCAGGTCATTCTGATCCTGATGCGAAAGGCCCAGATTATTCAAAATGCCTGCGAGGCAATGTTGATCCTCCAGACCTCGAGCAATCTGTAAAGCCAGTTCCAGACAATTGCGAACTCTGTCCTGGTCGCCCACGCGCCTCGCAACCATCGCCAGGTTGTTGAGAATTGCCGCAACAGACCGGGCATTTCCGAGCCTGCGTACAATCTGCAGAGCTTCTTCCCAAAATGAAACAGCCAGATCGTACTCACCTCTGTACAACGCGACCAATGCCAGATTCCCCAGGCAGCGAGCTACTCCGAACTCGTCATTTCTTTCGCGAAATTTTTCGAGCGCTTCCTCCAGGAACTGCGTCGCAGGAGAAGGTTTTCCCTGCGCAATGGCAATCAGGCCGAGCGCACAGAGTGCCATGGCTCTCATGATCTGATCTTGTTCTGAAACCTCCTGCTTGACTGCTCGCTCGAGCCATCCTTCGGCTTCCACCAGCCGGCCGCGGATTCGCCAGTAGTCGGAGAGCGCATTGGCTGCTTCCAGCGCGACTTCAGGGTTAACCTGCAATCCCCACGTAAGCGCCGCCCTGAAGTTATCGTCTTCTGCAGCCAGTTCCTCCGACACCGCCTGCTGTGCGGAGTCCTGGAGCTTGAGCTCCGATTGCACCGCAACATCGGCAAAATGCATCAAATGGCGGTTACTGACCGCCGCCAGTTCCCCTGCTCTCTTGAGCTTTTCGCAGGCGTATTCGCGAATCGTTTCGGTGAGCTCAAATCTCATTCCGTCCTGGAACGGCTTTGTTTGAACCAGGCACTTGTCAGTGAGAGAAGACAACACCTCAAAAACCGGCAGATCGCCGCCGCTCGTACAGATTGCTTCCGCGGCTTCGAGTGTCCAACCGCCGGCAAAGACACCGAGCTGCCTGAATAATTGTTTCTCCTGGCCCGACAGCAAGTCGTAGCTCCAGTCCAGGGCCGCCTGCAAGCTCTGGTGGCGGGGCTCTTTTGTTCCGGATTGAGTTCGCAAGAGAAGAAAACGATCGGAAAGACGCTCACAGATCTGCCGTGGCGACAAGACCTTGATCCGCGCCGCTGCCAATTCGATCGCCAGTGGGATGCCGTCCACTCGATTGCAGATTTCCAGAATTGCGCTCGAGTTACTCGGCGTCAGTACGAACTCGGGAGCCACCGACCGTGCACGGTGAACAAACAACCGGATCGCATCGTAGTTGTGCAGTTCCTGTATCGGCACATCCTCAAATCGGTGCGTCGGCATTGACAGCGACGGAACACGCCACAACCGTTCTCCAGGAAGGCCCAATGAGCCCCGGCTGGTGGCAATGATCTTCGTTCTTCTGGAGCGGCTGAGAATCTCTTCCACGATGGCGGCAACGGATTCAACCAGGCGTTCACAATTGTCGAGGATGATCAATGTGCTTTTGTTTTCCAGGTACTCAAACAAAGTTTCGCTGATCGGTCTCGCCGGCTGTTCATGAACTCCCATTGCGGCGGCCACGACCTGATTCACGAATTGAGGCTCAACAACGGTCGCGAATTCAACAAGCCAGACACCATCCGGAAAATCGTAAAGCAGTTTCTGGGCTGCCTCGAGAGCCAGCCGGGTCTTTCCCACACCGCCGGGTCCCGTCAGGGTAAGCAGGCGATGTTTCGCCAGGAGCGACGTCATGTCACTGAGTTCCTGTTCGCGGCCCACAAACGCATTCAACTGCTGCGGCAGGTTGTGTTTTGGACCGGACACCGAAGGCTGTTCCAGCGCGCGTGCGATGCCGAGCATCCGATTCGGCCGGGAGTTTCGATCCTTGGCGAGGCACACTCGCAACAACGCGTGAATCGACAGGGGTGTACTCGCCGGCAACAATTCCCAATCGGGATCATGTTTCAGGATGTGAACGATCGTCTCTGAGAGGGTGCGTTGGCCGAAAGCGCTTTTCCCGGTCAACATTTCATACAGCACGCAGCCGAAGCTCCAGATATCTATGCTCTGATCCGAATCGCCGCCGTCCAGGGATTCAGGTGCCAGATATTCGACGGTACCCAGAATCCTGCGATCTGATTCGGCGGACACTGTGGTCATCGGATCCGGAGCCGCGACGCTGGAGGTTTGAACCGGCTTCGCCAGGCTGAAATCCAATAATTTTGGACCGAACCTCGTCAGCATGATGTTGCCTGGCTTAAGGTCCCCGTGAACCACTCCCTGCCGGTGCGCTTTTTCCAGCGCGTCCGCAATGTCCGATGCAATTTTGAGTGCTTCATTGATTGGCAGGACATCTTTTCGGAGCCGCTCCGCGAGCGTTTCCCCTTCCAGATACTCCATTACCAGATACCTGGCACCGTCTTGTTCACCGATATCGTAAAGCGTGCAGATATGCGAATGATTGAGGGCTGCAACCGTACGCGCCTCACGTTCGAAGCGCTCCTTCGCCTGAGGGTCCGACCAGAGTTGTTCGTGGAGAACCTTTATCGCAACCGTGCGGTTCAGGCGTGTATCGAGGGCTTTGTAAACCTCGGCCATGCCTCCGGCTCCGATGGAAGAGACTATTTCGTACGGCCCGAACTTCGTTCCTGATTCAAGATTCATGCGATGACAAAAGAGTTACCGGTGCGACGAAGTTTGCAACACTGCGGCAAACTTCGCAGCGTCGCCGCAAAAGATGTTCATGCCTCGGCGAAGATTGCAACGTCGCCGCTAAATTTGCTACGCCGTTGCTAAAGTAGCGGCGACGTTGCAAAAGATGTCGATGCCCCGACAAAGATTTCCCTGGCGTCGCTAAATTTAGCAACGCCGTCGCTAAATTAGCAACGCCGTCGCTGAATTTGCAGCGGCGTTGCAAAAGATGTTGGCGGCCTGACGATGTCAGTTCGCCAATGTCGGTGGTGCTGTTAATCGATACCAAAAACCAGCAGGACGTTACCGCCTGAAGCGCCGTTGCTGATGGCGTACCCTGATCCCACGAACACCATTCCGCCGGCGATAACCGCCCCGGTTGAGGTTATCGCGCCTCCATGCGCGGGAACCTTATTTACGGTCTCGAATTCCTGGGCCGTGTTGAATTCCCAGAGTTGTTTCCCATCCGCGGCCGAAACCGCGTAGAGCATCCCGTTGGAAGCTCCTTCGAAAACGACTCCCGGAATCGCCGTCGGCGCCGCACCAAGCAAACCGCCCCGGCCGCCCGCCGGCGCGGGAGGAGTAAAGACCCAGACGCGCTCGCCGGAAGCCGGCCGTAGAGCCGTAAGCCCGATTCCGCTCACTCCGTAATAGACATGCCGGTCGTCAACTGCCCCGCCCCAGACGATGGAACCGGCTCCACGGGCTCCTGTCGCCGGGGCGCCCGTCGCGGAAACCCGAAACACCAGGGCACCGTTGTTGTCGGGATCGAGCCCAAAGACTTCACCTGTTTTCGTGCCCGTGATGAGCACGCGCTTACCGTTCGGCAATGTCTTGAGAATAGGCGAGTTTCCGATGTCGAGATCCGGTCCGTTGGGACTGGGACACGCGTCACCTCGAGTGGGAAGAGTACAGCCACCCATGAACACGTCGTTTTCATGCGCCTGATAGGACCAGAGCAGTTCTCCGGTATTGATGTTCACGGCCATGACGCCGTCGGTGGTCCTGGGCGAGGGTGCGGTCGTGGCATCACCCGTGCCGAAGTAAACCGCATTTCGAACCGGATCGATCGTGGGCGAGTTCCAAACCGCACCTCCGGCCGGTCTGTACAGGATCACTCCATTGGATTGTGTCTTGTACGGCTTCGGCTCGTCGGGAACGACCCAGGTTTTCCAGATTTGTTTACCGGTGTTCGCGTCAAGAGCCACCACGCTGCCTCGCGAAGTGCAGCAAGGATAGTCCCTGTGACCGCTGCTGAACTCTTCGGATGAAGAGACAGGAACGAACAGTTTTCCGTTATAGAGCTTCACTCCTGCGGTGATGCGGGCGACGAAGTGGGGATCAACCTTTGTTTTCCACAGAAGTCTTCCGTTTTGTGCGTCCAGGGCGAAGACGTTGGCATGTCCGTCGCCGAAATAAGCGGCGTAGCGCGCGGAGCCTTGACCGGTGATTGGTCCAATCGTCAGCGCATTCCGCACGATCGAGCCATTCTCGAAGGACCAGTAGACGCAACCGGTCGCGGCGTCCAGAGAGTACACGAAGCCGTTGTCGCCGCCTACAAAGACGCGTCCACCGGCAACCGTTGGTTGCCCATTGGCAGACTCGCCGGCCGGATAACCGAAGGCCCACTTCAGCTTCAATCGCGGCACCTGCGCCGCCGTCAGGCCCGCGGCCTGCGCTTGCTGGAACCGCGTGTTTGCGATATCCACACCCCATCCATTCCATGCGGCGCCATTGGCCGGATTGGGTAATGCGGCATTGTTGCGGCATTGGTTCGGCATGTTTTTCGCATCACCGACTTTCGCGCTTCCCACAGGCCGGCCGCTCATGAATTCCGCAACCCTTCGCTTCTGGATATCGCTCAAGCCCTCGACATACTTCTGCATCGAACCCGTAGCAAGGGAGTCATAGATCCTTTCCGGTGTCATCTCACGAATTGCAGATGCCGCGGGCGCGCCCGGAACAGGGTTGTTGTGGCAAACCGAACACCG
>WNFT01000673.1_pt1 | contig 54572 bp, 52 predicted proteins | sample 5400191 | NCBI WGS metagenome assembly WNFT01 (sample SAMN13153359, study PRJNA577476) | soil metagenome | isolation source: 80 cm saprolite under Madrone tree | place: USA:California | collected 2016-06-14 | reverse complement strand
ATGAAGGTCGCGACGGACGCGGTCCAGGTGCACGGCGGCTACGGCTACATCACGGACTACCCGGTCGAGCGATACTTCCGCGACGCCAAGATCACCCAGATCTACGAGGGCACCTCGCAGATCCAGAAGCTCGTGATCGCCCGCGCCGTGCTCGGGGAGGCCTGATGGAACGTCCGGTTCGGTTCGAGTCGCAGAGCGGCCTTCCGCTCGAGCCGTTCTACACGCCCGCCCACCTCGCGGGCTGGCGCTACGAGGACAAGCTCGGCCTGCCCGGGCACTACCCGTTCACGCGGGGGCCGTACGCGACGATGTATCGCGGCAAGCTCTGGACCATGCGCATGTTCGCCGGGTACGGGCGGCCCGAGGACACCAACCTCCGCTTCAAGTACCTGCTCGAGCAGGGCCAGACGGGCCTCTCCACCGCCTTCGACATGCCGGCCCTCATGGGCTACGACGCCGACCACCCGCGCGCCCGCGGCGAGGTGGGGCGGGAGGGCGTGTCGATCTCGACGCTCGACGACATGGAGCGGCTCTTCGACGGCATCCCGCTCGGGGACGTCACGACCTCGATGACGATCAACTGCACGGCCTCGATCGCGCTCGCCATGTACCTGGCGATCGCGGACACGCGCGGCATCGCCTGGGATCGCCTCGGCGGGACCATGCAGAACGACATGCTCAAGGAGTTCATCGCCCAGAAGGAGTGGATCTGTCCCGTCGAGCCGGCCGTGCGGATCGTGGTCGACATGATCGAATTCACCGCCCGGCACGTGCCGAAGTTCAACCCGGTGTCGATCTCGGGATACCACATTCGCGAGGCGGGGGCGACGGCGGTGCAGGAGTTGGCGTTCACGCTGGCCGACGGCATCGGCTACGTCGAGGCGTGCGTCACGCGCGGTCTCGACGTAGACTCGTTCGCGCCGCGCTTGAGCTTCTTCTTCGACATCCACAACGACTTCTTCGAGGAGATCGCCAAGTTGCGCGCGGCCCGGCGCATCTGGGCCACCGTGATGAAGGAGCGCTTCGGGGCCCGGAAGCCGGAGTCGATGCGGCTTCGGACCCACACCCAGACCGCCGGGGTCTCCGCCACCGCCCAGCAGCCCCTCAACAACGTCGCCCGCGTGGCGCTCCAGGCCCTGGCCGCGGTGCTCGGCGGCGCCCAGTCGCTCCACACCAACTCGTTCGACGAGACGTGGGCCCTCCCGACCGAGGAGGCCGTCACCGTGGCCCTCCGCACCCAGCAGCTCATCGCCGACGAGACCCACGTGCCGTTGACGATCGACCCGCTCGGCGGCGCCTACTTCCTCGAGCGACTGACCGACCAGATGGAGGCCGCCGCGCTGGACTACATCCGGAAGGTCGACGCCCTCGGCGGCATCGTCCGCGCGATCGACAGCGGCTACCCGCAGACGGAGATCGCCGACGCCGCCTACCGCTCTCAGGTCATGGAGGACCGGGGCGAGAAGGTCGTCGTGGGCGTGAACAAGTACGCGATGCCCGAGGAGCGCCCGATCAACTATCTCCGGATCGACGAGCGGGTGGAGCTGGAGCAGGTCGAGCGGGTGAAGCGGGTGAAGGCCGCGCGCGACCCCAAGAAGGTGGCGACGCGCCTCAAGCAGCTCGCGGAGACCTGTCGTCACGGCGGCAACGTGATGCCCGTGCTCATCGACGCCGTCAAGGATTCCGTGAGCCTGGGCGAGCTCTCGGACGTCTATCGCCAGGTCTTCGGGCTCTACCGCGAGCCCATCATCTTTTAGCGCCGGCGCTCAGCGCGCCGGCCCGGTCGAGGCCGAGCACGGGGCTCGAGCAGCGGTGAGGGAGGGCGGGGCCCTGTCGGGCCCCGCGGACGAGGGGACACACATGGCGGAGCCGATCAGGATCACGCGGGCAGCGACGCTCAAGACACACCCCAAGGACTCGGAGCTCGGGTTCGGCACGGTGTTCACCGACCACCTCTTCGTGATGGACTACCGCGAGGGGAAGGGGTGGTACGACCCGCGTATCGAGCCGTACGGGCCGTTGGGCCTGGACCCGGCCGCGGCCGTGCTGCACTACGCGCAGTCGGTCTTCGACGGGCTCAAGGCGTTTCGCGGCCGCGACGGGCAGGTGCGGCTGTTCCGGCCGCAGAAGCACATCGAGCGGATGAGCAACTCGGCGAAGCGGATGTGCATCCCGCCGCTCGACCCGGAGATGGCCCTCCGGTCGCTGGTCGCGCTCGTCGGCCTCGACCGCGACTGGGTGCCGTCGTCCCGCGGCCACGCCCTCTACGTGCGGCCGACCATCATCGCCAACGAGCCGTTCCTGGGCGTCCGCCCCGCCCACGCCTACCTGTATTTCGTGATCCTCTCGCCGGTCGGCGCGTACTACCCGGAGGGCATGAACCCGGTCAAGATCCTCGTGGTCGACAAGTACGTCCGGGCGGTCGAGGGGGGGGTGGGGGCGGCCAAGACGTCGGGCAACTACGCGGCGAGTCTCTACGCGGCCGAGGAGGCCAAGCACCAGGGCTACACCCAGGTGCTGTGGCTCGACGGCGCCCATCGCCGCTACCTCGACGAGGTCGGCACCATGAACATCATGGTGAAGATCGGCGACGAGATCGCCACGCCGCCGCTGACGGGCGCGATCCTGCCCGGGGTCACGCGCGACTCCGTGCTGACGCTCTTGCGCGAGTGGGGCCTCCGCGTGCGCGAGCGCCAGGTCTCGATCGACGAGGTCTGGGCCGCATCGAAGCAGGGCGCGCTCCGGGAGGTGTGGGGCACGGGGACGGCGGCGGTCATCTCGCCGGTCGGCGAGCTGTCGTACAAGGGTGAGCGGATCGTGATCAACGGCGGCCGCATCGGCGAGCTGACCCAGAAGCTCTACGACGCGATCGTCGCCATCCAGTACGGCGAGGCCGCCGACACTCACGGCTGGCTGGTCACCGTCTGAGAGGAGGGGCCGCGTGACGGACTGCGTCTTCTGCAAGATTCGGGACGGGCAGGCGCCCTCGATGAAGATCTACGAGGACGCGCGGACGATGGTCATCATGGACATCAACCCGCTCAACACCGGGCACTGCCTCGTGCTGACCAAGCCGCACGCGGCGACGATCTGGGACGTCGACGGCGAAGACCTCGCCGCCGCGATCGCGGCCACCAAGAAGGTGGCGTCCGCGCTGCGGCAGGCGCTGAAGCCCGACGGCCTCAACCTGCTCCAGGCCAACGGCGCGGCCGCCTTCCAGTCCGTCCCCCACTTCCACATCCACCTGATCCCCCGCTGGAACAACGACGGCAAGGGGTTCGACTGGAAGGTCGTTCACGGCAATCGGGACCAGATCATGAAGGCGGGCGAACGCATCCGCATGCTGATCGCCAAGTAGGCCCGCGGGGTGTGGGGCCAGTGAGCGAACACAAGGTCCGCGTGGTCGTGGCGAAGCCAGGCCTGGACGGGCATGACCGGGGGGCGAAGATCGTCGCCCGGGCGCTCAGGGACGCGGGGTTCGAGGTGATCTATACGGGCCTCCATCAGACGCCCGAGCAGATCGTCGAGACCGCGATCCAGGAGGACGCCGACGCGATCGGGCTCTCCGTCCTGTCGGGCGCGCACAACTACCTGTTCACGCGAGTGCTCGACCTGCTCCGCGAGCAGGGGGCCGCCGACGTCGTGGTCTTCGGGGGCGGGATCATCCCGCCCGAGGACGTGGCCGCCCTGAAGGCGGCGGGGGTGAAGGAGCTGTTCGCGCCGGGGACGTCGACCCAGGACATCGTCCGGTTCGTCCGAGCCCACATCCGCTCGGCGGTCTGACGCGGACCCTATGCACGCGAGGGGGGTCGATCTCTGGCCGGGGGCGCTCACGCGGGACCTCGTCGAGGAGACGCACCTCGGGTGGCGGATGCGGTGTTACCCGGCCGACCGGCCGCGCACGGTGGGCGGGCTCCTCGACCGTGCCGCCGAGCGCTTCCCGGACCGCGACGCGGTCGTCGACGCCGCCGAGCGGCTCACCTGGCGCGAGCTCGCCGAGCGCGCGCGCCGGCTCGCCACCGCGCTCCACCGCCGCCACGGCATCAAGCCCGGCGACCGGGTCGCCGTGCTGCTCCGGAACGGCTCGCCGTTCTGCGTGGCCGTCTTCGCCTGCGCCCAGCTCGGCGCGATCACGGTGACGCTCAACACCAAACTCAAGTCCCGGGAGCTCGAGTTCATGCTCCAGAACGCGGGCGCCCGCGTCCTCCTCACGAACCCCGAGGAGTGGCCCGAGATCGACGCGATCCGCGAGCGCCTGCCCTGCGAGGCGTACTACCGGACGCCCTACCCCGAGCTGTTCGCCGAGCGCCCGTCGCCGCCCCCCGTCCTGGTCCACGAGGAGGACACGGCGTTCATCATGTACACTTCCGGCACCACGGGACGCCCCAAGGGAGCGATGGGCACGCACCTCGGCATCATCAACTCGGCGATCACCTACGAACGCTGCTACGGTCTCGGCGCCGGCGAGCGCACCCTCGTGGCGGTCCCGCTCTTCCACGTCACGGGCCTGATCGCCCAGTTCCTGACGCTCGCCCACCTCGGCGGCACGGTCGTCGTGATGCCGACGTTCAACGCCGCCGAGGCCCTGCGCCTGATCGACGTCGAGCGGGTCACCCACATGATCGCCGCGCCGACCGTCTTCGTGATGATGCTGCTCCAGCCGGGCTACCGGGGCGCGGGCGCGACCCTCCGCGCCCTCGGCTACGGCGGCGCGCCGATCGCGTCCGAGACCGTCCGGCAGCTCCGGGAGTGGCTCCCGCGATGCCGCCTCCACAACACGTACGGGCTCACCGAGACGTCGTCGCCGGCGACCTGCCTGCCCGACGCCGACGCCCTCCGCCGCGTCTCCTCGGTCGGCTGGCCGATCCCGACGGCCGACGCGCGCACGGTCGAGCCCGGGACCGCGCGGGAGTGTGCGCCGGGCGAGGTCGGCGAGCTCCTGATCAGGGGGCCGATGGTGGTGCCGGGGTACTGGGCCAACCCGCCGGCGACGGCGGCCACGATGGGCGACGGATGGCTCCGGACCGGCGACCTCGCGACGATCGACGGGGACGGCTACGTGACGATCATGGACCGCATCAAGGACATGATCAACCGGGGCGGGGAGAAGATCTTCTGCGTCGAGGTGGAGGAGGTGCTCTGCTCCCACCCGGGCGTGCTGGAGGCGGCCGTGCTGGGGGTGCCCGACCCCGTCTACGGCGAGGCGGTCAAGGCCTGCGTGGTGCCGCGGCCCGGCGCCCGCGTCGAGGCGGAGGAGATCCGCGCCTGGGTGCGGGAGCGGCTCGCGAAGTTCAAGGTGCCGCGCGACGTCACGGTGCTGGAGGCGCTCCCGCGGAACCCCAACGGGAAGGTCGTGAAGGGCCTCCTCCGGTAAACATCGCCCAGACTAAAAGTCCGGGGCTTTTCAGAGAAAGGAGCCCGTGCCCTTGAGTCCAGGAGCCTGGCCTTGCGGTCCCAGGTTGACGGTTCGTCGGACCGGCTTGCTGCCCGGTAGCCTCCCCGTCCAGCACCACCGTCGTTTCGACGGCTGTCTGAGCGGGCCCGCGGCTTGGTTATCGCCGGGGCCGCTCGCGGAGCGCGTGCTCAGCTCCAACCGGCGACAGCCTCCCACAGAGATCGGCGCTCCTCCCCGCCCTCAATGGCGAGGTTGCCGCGCCGGAAGGCTACCATGAACCTCGACCCCACCCCGGACCAGGCCCGGATCCGCGCCGTCGCCCGCGAGTTCGCCACGGCGGAGCTCGGTCAAAAGATCGCCCCCTACGATGAGCGACACGAGTTCCCCCACGAGATCGTCGGCAGGCTCGGCGACCTCGGCTTCCTCGGCGCGCTCGTGCCGCCCGAGTACGGCGGCGCCGGGCTCGACCACGTCTCCTATTCGCTCATCGTGGAAGAGCTCTGCCGGGGTGACGCCTCCGTCGGCATGACGATGTGGGCCCACAACTCGCTGTGCACGAGCCACATCCTGCTGTTCGGCTCGCGGGAGCAGAAGGAGACGTATCTGCCCCGGCTCGCCAGCGGCCGGGCGCTCGGCGCCTGGGGCCTGACCGAGCCCGGCTCCGGGTCGGACGCGGCCGCGATGCGGACGCGCGCCGTGCGGGACGAGGGCGAATGGGTGCTCACCGGAACCAAGGCCTTCATCACGAATGCGAGCGTCGGCCAGGTCGCGGTCGTCATGGCCATCACCGACCCGCCGAAGCGCCAGCGGGGCATCTCGGCCTTCATCCTCGAGAAGGGGACGCCGGGCTTCACCGCGGGCCAGCGCTACCGGAAGCTCGGCCTGCGGGCGTCGGACACGGCGGAGCTGGTCCTGGACGGGGCCCGCGTTCCCGCCGCCAACCTGCTGGGCGAGCTCAACCTGGGCTTCGTGAACGCCATGCAGGTGCTCGAGGGCGGCCGCATCGCGATGGCGGCGATGGCGGTCGGCATCGCCCAGGGCGCGCTCGACGCGGCGGTGACGTACATGAAGCAGCGGACCGCGTTCGGCCAGACGCTCGCCGAGTTCAACGGGCTCCAGGGGATGGTCGCCGAGCTCGCGACCGAGATCGAGGCGGCGCGGCTCCTGACCCACCGCGCCGCCTGGCTCAAGGACGCGGGGCAGCCGGTCCGGCACACGGCGGCGATGGCGAAGGTGTTCGCGTCGGAGGTCGCGATGAAGGCGGCCTCGAAGGCCGTGCAGATCCACGGCGGGGCCGGCTACGTCACCGACTTCCCGGTGGAGCGTATCTTCCGGGACGCCAAGCTGACGGAGATCGGCGAGGGCACCTCTGAGGTCCAGCGGCTCGTGATCGCGCGGGAGATCCTGCAGCTCAAGTAGTCCACCCAGGAGGCATGTATGAGCGACCACTCACGTCGGCAGTGGCTCTCGGCCGCGGGCACCTTGGCGGCCGCCGCCGCGCTCGCGAGCCCGGCGCGCGCGGAGGGGGGAGCGAGCGTCGACGACTTCGTGCAAACGGTCAAGGGCGCGCGCGTCTTCGATCTCTCCTTCGTCTGGACCGAGCAGTCGCCCGTGCTCGGGCTCAACCCGCCCTATGCCTTCGCCCTCAACCGCACGCACAAGATGACCCACGAATTCTTCGGCCAGGCGCCGGGCAGCCAGCTCTCCTGGGCGTCGGACATCATGTACTTCAGCGGCCAGCACGGCTCGCCGACGATCGACGCGATCGGGCACATCGGGCGGAACCTCCGGCTCCACGGTGGCGTCGACGCGCTGGCGGCGACCTCCACGCCGGGGGGCATCGGCGCCGATCTCGGCATCGAGGCGTTCCCCGCGGACCTGCTGGTCAACCGCGTCGTCTTCCTCGACGTCGCCCGCCACGTGGCCGGCGGCCGCCCCGATCCGCTCCCGGGAGACTTCGAGATCAAGGGAGAGCACCTCGAGGCGACCATGCGCGCGCAGGGCGTCGAGGTGCGGCGCGGCGATTCGCTCTTGATCCGGACCGGCTTTGGCCAGTTCTTCACCCAGCGCGACAAGTACCTCGGCGCGCAGTCGCCGGGCCCCGGCCCCGACGGCGCCCGCTGGATCATCGCCAAGGGCGTGCGGCTCGCCGGCGACGACACCGCGACCTTCGAGCGGCGGCCGGCCGCCTACGGCAAGGAACTGTTCAGCGTCCACATGATGCTCCTCGCCGACAGCGGCATCTACATCGTCGAGGCGGCGAACCTCGAGCCGCTGTCGGAGGCGCGGGTGTACGTCGCGGTCCTGGTGATGACGCCGCTCAAGATCCAGGGGGCGACCGGCTCGCCGCTCCGGACGATCGTGCTCGCTCCCTAAGTGGCCGGGCCGCACATCGTCGTCGAGGGGGTGTCGAAGCGATTCGAGACCTCTGCGGACGCCGTGCCCGCGCTCAGCGAGGTGTCGCTCGCGGTCGGCCGGCGCGAGTTCTGCACGGTCATCGGCCCGTCCGGCTGCGGCAAGTCGACCCTCCTCGCGATGATCGGCGGGCTCGTCCTCCCGGACGCGGGCGCCGTCCTCATCGACGGGCAGCCGGTCGAGGGCCCGGATCCCCGCCGCGTCGCGATGGTCTTCCAGGACCCCGCCCTCCTGCCGTGGCGGACCGCCCTCGACAACGTCGCCTTCGGCCTGGAGCTCCGCGGGATGTCCCGGCCGGAGCGGCGGCGAATCGCCGGCGACCTCCTGGGTCCCCTCGGGCTCCGGGAGTTCGCCGAGCGCTACCCGCGCGAGCTCTCGGGCGGCATGCGCCAGCGGGTCGCCATCGCCCGCGCGCTCGCGATCGACTCGGAGATCGTGCTCATGGACGAGCCGTTCGGCGCGCTCGACGAGCAGACCCGACTCCTCATGGGCGAGTGGCTCTTGTCCATCTGGACGCGCGCGCGCAAGACGGTCGTCTTCGTCACCCACAGTCTCCAGGAGGCGCTCCTCCTCTCGACCCGGGTGGTGGCGCTGACGGCGCGCCCGGGCCGTGTCAAGAGCGTGCTCGAGGTGCCGCTGCCGTACCCGCGCGATCTCGAGTCGCCCGGGCTCGCCTCCCTCCGCGCCACGCTCTGGGGCGAGATCCGGGAGGAGTCGCTCAAGACGATGGGCCGGTGATCGGGCGGGTGCTCGCGGCGCGCGCGGCCCTCGGGCTCGGCGTCGTGCTGGCCTGGGAGGTCTGGGCCCGCGCGCGGGACCCGCTCCTCTACATTCCGCCCTCGCGCGTGCTGCCGGCGCTCGCCCGGCTCGTCCTGCTCCGGTCCTTTCCCTCCCTGCCCGAGCACGTCTGGCTGACGCTCCGGGAGATCCTCGTGGCGTACACGCTGGCGGTCGGCGTGGGCCTCGCCGTGGGCTTCGCCCTCGGCCTTCGGCCGACGCTCGGGCGGGTCTACGCCCCGTTGCTCGGTGCGCTCTACGCGGTGCCGAGCGTCGTCTGGTATCCCTCGCTCATGCTGCTCTTCGGCCTCGGCGCGGCCTCGAAGATCGCCTTCGGGTTCCTGCTCGGCGTCTATCCGGTCGTGCTGGCCGTGCTCGCGGGAGTGCGCCAGGTGAGCCGCGAGCTCGTGCTGGTGGCCCGGGCCTTCGGCGCCGGGCCCGGCCGGGTGTTTAGGACGGTGATGCTGCCCTCAATGCTCTCGACCCTGACGGGCGGGCTCCGCGCCGGGCTCGCGCTCACGGTCGTGGGCGTGATCGTGGGCGAGGTGCTCGGCTCCACGGCCGGGCTCGGCTACCTGATCACCTACGCCTACGGCCTCCTGCGCACCGCCGATTACGTCGCCCTCGTGCTCGTGACGCTCGCGATCGTCCTCGCGATCGACGGCGCCGCGGGGCTCGCCGAGCGGCGCGGGCGGCGCTGGGCGTGAAGGTCCGCGCCCTCCAGGCGGCGAGCGTGGCGGCGGCGCTCCTCCTCTGGGAAGGGGCCGCCCGCGCGCGGCTCGTCGATCCGCTCTTCGTCCCGGCGCCGACCGCGGTCGCCGCGGCCCTCGGCCAGGTCCTCGGCGAGGCGCTGCCGGCCCTCGGTCGGACGGTGGCGACGGCGCTCGTCGCCTACGCGCTGTCCGTCTGCCTCGGCGTCGGCCTCGGGCTCGTCATCGGCGCGCGGCGCTTCCTCGGCGACGTGCTGAGCCCGTTCCTGCTCGCCGCCTACGGGCTGCCGAAGATCCTGGTGCTGCCCTGGATCGTGCTGATCCTCGGCACGGGCGCGACGCCGGCCGTCGTGTACGGGACCCTGCACGGGCTCTTCCCCGTCCTGCTCCTGGTCATCGGGGGCGTGCGCGACGTGGACCGCAGCCTCGTCACCACCGCGCGCGCCTTCGGCGCCCGGCCGTGGCAGCTCTACTCGCGGGTGATCCTGCCCGCGATCGTCCCCGCCGTCCTCGCCGCGATGCGCCTGGGGATCGTCTTCGCCCTCTTGGGCGTCCTGGTCGTCGAGATGTTCGCCGGGGTGCGGGGCATGGGCTGGGAGCTCTCGGCCTTCGCCAACGCCTTCCAGGCGCCCGAGCTGTTCGCCGCGACGCTGCTCGTGTCGGCGGTGGCGATCGCCATCGGGCTCGTCCTCGACGGGCTCGGCGAGCGCCTGGCCCGCTGGCGCTGAGGGTCTCTGTCCGCCCGCTCGCGCGCGACGATCGGGACACGGCGCGGGCGGTGGTCGGGCCCGCCCCGGCCGGGCCGCCGCGCAGGCCCCGCCGAGGTCACGCGGCGGGGAGGCGCTGCCAGCCCCCGCGGGCCCCGCGGGCGAAGAGCTCCGGATGGATGATCTCCGCGAGGATCTCGAGGCCGTCGACCAGGCGCGGCCCCGGCCGGTTGAAGTAGGCGGCGCCGTCGACCGCGTAGAGGTGGCCCGCGCGGACCGCCGCCAGGCGGCGCCACGCGTCGGGCAGGCTGACCCGCGGAAGCTCGGCGAGCGTCCGCTCGAGGCTCATGCCGCACGGCATGAGGACGATGATCTCGGGATCCCAGTGGGCGACCTCATCCCACGCGACGACCGTCGACGGCCGCGCCTCGCGGCCGAGGCCCTCCACGCCGCCGGCGAGCCGAACCATCTCGGGCACCCAGTGGCCGGCGCTGAAGGGCGGGTCGAGCCATTCCATCGCGAACACGCGCGGCCGCGCGGCCGCCGCCCGGGCCAGGGCGGACACCCTCTCGATGCGGGAGCGGAGCCCGGCGACGACCGCCCGGGCACGCTCGGCCACGCCGGCCGCCGCGCCCACCTGCTCGATCGTCTCCTGGACCCCGCCGAGACTCGTGGGCTCGAGCGAGAGGATCGTCGGCCGGCCGGCCAGCCGGCCGGCGGCCTTCCGCACGTCGCGGGAGGAGACCGCGCAGACCTCGCACAGCTCCTGCGTCAGAATGAGGTCGGGGTCGAGCCGCTCGAGTGTCGCCTCATCGAGGGCGTAGATGCTGCTGCCCGCGTGGAGGGCCCGGGCGACGTGGGCGTGGATCTCCCGACTCGCCCCGTGAGGCTGGGGCATAATGCTGCGCGTCACCACGGGGAGCCCGCGCGCCGCCTCGGGGAAGTCGCATTCGTGGGTGACGGCCACCAGCCGGTCGCCCAGGCCGAGCGCGAACACGATCTCGGTCGCGCTCGGCAGAAGCGAGCAGATGCGCATGGCGGGACGAGCATACCCGCTTGGGGCTGGCCCCGTCGAGGAGGCAGAGCATGGCTGACACGATTCGCCGCGTCGACTACTTCTACGTTCAGGTGGCCAATCGGCCAGGGGAGGGGGCGCGGGCGCTCGCGACGCTCCAGCAGGAGGGGGTGAATCTCCTGGCCTTCTCGGGCTTCCCCCAGGGGCGGCGGACCCAGCTCGACTTCGTCCCCGACGACCCGGGGACCTTCCGGCGGGTCGCCCATAAGGCCGGCTGGAAGCTCGTGGGGCCCAAGCGCGCGTTCCTGATCCAGGGCCAGGACCGCGTCGGCGCCGTCGCCGAGGTGGTGCGGCAATTGGGCGACGCGAAGATCAACATCGTCGCCCTCGACGCCGTCTGCGCCGGCGCCGGACGCTACGGGGTGATTCTCTGGGTCGAGCCGCGCAACTTCGTCCGCGCCGGCAAGCTTCTGGGCGTCGCCTGACGGCAGGTCGCCGGCGGCGGTCGCCCGCGGCGTCCCGGCCGTACTGAGGGAGCCGCCCGCGGCGATCCGGCGCCCCGTCGCCCACGACCTGACCGCTTCCCCGCAGACCGCGCGGATCGACCGACGGGGCGGTCCGCATGAGAGGCGGACCTGGAAGCGGATCGGTCCTTAGTACCGGAGACCCCGAGTGCCGGACCCGCCGTGTCGCCGCTCAGGGACTTTCCCCGACCCGATCAGGCTATTCACCTGATTCTCTCCGTCTGGGTCGAAGGCTAGCGTGTGGGCCGAGAGACGCGTTGGGCGCGGCCGGTGACCGGTTGGACGAGGTCACCTCTGCTAGACCGCCGCGAGAGGGGAGGGGCGCTGTGACGAAAGCACTCGGGGAGTGGCCTACCGTCGGTAGGAGCCTGGTCGCCCCACCCGGGCCGGCCCGGGGCGGTCTCGGCCGCCGGGGGATCCGCGACCGCGCAGCCTGCCGCGACCTGTTCAAGACGGACCATCCGCGGGCCATCGATCGCCACATCGACTACTTCGGTATCTACCAGCCGCCGGGGGTGGAGGAGCCCAGCCTCGCCGTCGGCGCCGCGCGGTCGGGGGGCGGTCGCGCAGGCGACTAACCGGATCGAGGCCGAGCGGCCGGGCCCGAAGCGCTACTGACGACTCGGGAGGGCCCCGCCGGGCGACTTGTGGAGCCGGCCGTCCTTCATGATCATGAGGATCCGTGCCCGGTCCTCCAGGATCCGGATGTCGTCGAGGGGGTCACCCTGGACGAGGAGGAGGTCCGCGCAGTACCCCGGCTTGACCTGGCCAAGGTCGTCCGCCCGCCCCATGATCTCGGCGCCGTGCCGGGTCGCCGCGACGAGCGTCTCCATCGGCGAGAAGCCGAGCAGGTCGACGAAGTGCCCGAGGTCCCGCGCGTAGGTGCCGTGCGGGTTCCAGGCGAAGCCGTAGTCTCCGCCCGGCAGCACGCGGATCCCGCGCTTGCGCATCCGGCCCATGGTATCGACGGACACCTCGAGCTCGCGCTCGAGGCCGCGCGCCCTCACCACCTCCGGCGTGAGGCCCCAGGGGCTGCCCGTGCCGTGGCAGAGGTTCCAGGTGGGCCCGATCGCGGGGACGACGAAGAAGCGGTCGCGGCCGGCTTCGAGGAGGTCGAGCGCCTCTTCGTCCGAGTAGTTCGCGTGGTAGATGATCTCGATCCCGTGCCGCACGCACATCTTGACCGATTCCGCGCTCCGGGCGTGGGCGCAGACGCGGAGCCCGCGGGAAGCGGCGACCTCGACGCAGGCCGCCACCTCGGCGTCGGTCATCACGGTCGCCTCGGCCCGGGCGGAGGGCGTGAACTCGTCGCCTGAGATGTTGAGCTTCAGGAGGTCGACGCCCTCCCGGACGAGCAGGCGGCAGAGCCGGCGTACTTCGTCCGGACCGTCCGCCACGTAGCTGAACGTCGGGCTCGGGTGATAGGGCAGGTGCAGCTTGTTCGTGTCGCCGAGGCCCCCGGTCACGGTGATCTCCGGGCCGTTGGCGAGGTAGCGGGGGCCGGGAATCCGGCCCGCGTTGATCTCGTTGCGGATCGCGACGTCGAGCCGCGGCTTGGCCGAGGCCGCCGAGACGCAGCTCGTGTAGCCGCACTCGAGGAACGTCCGCGCGTTGTGCATGGACACGAGCGTGTGTTCCTCGGGGGGCAGGCTCGTGAAGTCGTCGATCGACGCGGCGTCCGGGAAGGTCGCGTGGGCGTGGGGCTCGGTCAGGCCCGGCATCAGCGTCGCGCCGCCGCCGTCGATCACCTCGACGCCGTCACGGGGCGGGGTCCCCCCGGGACGAGCGACGGCGGCGATCCGGTTGCCCTCGACCAGCACCTCGCCCAGAAACGGCCGCCCGCCGCTGCCGTCGAAGACCTTGACGTTCGTAATGCGGAGCACGCTCATGGGGCCCACCTCTCCCGACGCCGGCGCTGTGCTAGCATTCGATCCACCATGGAGCCGGCCGCCGTCTCGATCGCCGTCAGCGACGGCCCCGCCATTCTGGGGGCACGGCGCCGATCCGTCAACAGCCTTGCGCCCGGCGGCGAGACCGGGGAGATCGGGTGCACGTCGGCCGCCGGCTGACCCGCGCCGCCCGGCGCCACCCCGGGCGTCCCGCCTGGTGCCGCTGAACGCGCGGCTCCACCCGCGCGAGCCCCAGCACGTGCCGGACGGCGCCGCGATCCTGATCGACGGCGAGGACCTCGACGACCACCTCGCGACGATCCGCGCCGATGTCCGGACCGTCGGGCCCGTCGTCCGCCTCCCCGGCCTGCCGACGAACGCCTGCGGCACGCTCCCGAGGCGCCCGCCGCGCGACCGCTACCGGACCGGGCGCGGCCCAAGCGTGTGACCCTCGCCCCGCTCGGGCTGCCGGCGCCGGCGGCCGGCGACGCCGACGCGCTCGCGGTGCCGCACCTCCGCCGAAACCTCGTGGCGCTCGGCGGCGACCTCGGGCTCTTTCTGATCGGTCTGTCGTTCGGCTCGCAGTCCACCGTCCTGCCGGCGTTCGTCGCTTCCCTCGGCGCCTCGAACGTGGTCGTCGGCGCCATCCCCGCGGTCATGACGGCCGGGTGGTTCCTCCCCTCGCTCTTCGTGGCGGGCCACACGCAGGCGCTGCCGCGGAAGCTCCCGTTCGTCCTCCGCTACACGATCTGGGAGCGCCTCCCGATGCTGGGGCTCGCGTTCGTCGCCTTCTTTCTCGCGGCTCGGGCGCCGGCCCTCGCGCAGGCCCTCGTGCTCCTCATGCTGCTCCTGCTGACCACCGTCGGCGGCGCGCTCATGCCGGCCTGGCTCGACGTCGTCGGCCGCAGCATCCCCACGCGGCTGCGCGGCCGGTTCTTCGCGGCGGCGAACGTGCTCGGGAGCGTCGGCGGCCTCGGCGGCGGCTTGGCGACGACGTACATCCTCGCGACGGTCGCGGCGCCGGCCGGCTACGGCGTCTGCTTCCTCGGCGGCGCGCTCTTCATGGCGCTCTCGTTCGTCGCGCTGGCGGCCACGCGGGAGCCCCCGGCCGCGCCCCCGGCCGGCGCCGTGCCGCTCGCCGCCCACCTCCGGCGCGTCCCCGGCCTCCTGCGGGAGGAGCCGAACCTTGCTTGGTTCCTGCTCGCCCGCGCTCTCGCCGCGTTCGGCGCGATGGCGAGCGGCTTCTACACGGTCTACGCCCTCCGGGCGTGGGCGGCGCCCGCGTGGGAGGTGGGGGTATTCACGACGGTGCTGCTCCTGGGCCAGACCGCGGGCACCGTCGCCCTCGGCTGGCTCGCCGATCGGGCCGGCCACCGCCTCGTCATCATCGCCGGCGTCGCGGCGTCAGTCGTCGCGAACGTCCTGGCACTCCTGGCGCCCTCCCTCCGGACCTTCCTGGCGGTCTTCGTCCTCTACGGGGTGCAGGTCGCCGCCATCAACGTCTCGTGGCTCCCCGTGCTGCTCGAGTTCGCGCCCACGGTGGAGCTGAGGCCGACCTACGTCGGCCTCGGCAACACCTTCCTCGCGCCGGCGGCGTTCGCGGCGCCCCTCCTGGCCGGGGTGGCCGCCGACCGGCTCGGCTTCGGCGCGACCTTCGCCGTCTCCACGCTCTGCGGGCTGATCGCCCTCGGGCTCTTTGTCGGGCGCGTCCGTGACCCGCGCCACGCCGGGGCCCTGGGCCCGCCCTGAGGGCCGCTCAGGACCGCTTGCCCCGCCGCGCGCCGCCTCCCGACCCCGGCTGAAACCTCCCGAACAGAAAGTCGACAAATTGCCGCGCCCCCAGCTCTCGGACCTCGACGGCGCCGTCGGCAGACCCCTCGCGGCGCAAGCGATCCTCGAAGATCTTGAGCGCCTCTCCCAGGAAGTCGTCGAGCGCCTTGTCGAAGATACTCGCCCCCGCGTTCAAAATCGCCGCCATGTGACACCCCCTTCTGCCAGCCCCCGAGGGCTGGCTCCACCTCGGCACCGTTCCCCCGTCGGGTCCTCTCTAGGATTCGGATCCCTAAGATAGGGCCTTGACGACCCTACGCAACCCTGTCTACGCTCAGCCGGTCGAAACGGGGGTCTGAACCCGAGCGCACCGCGGCCAACAGGAGGAAGAACCGTGAAGACGCGCGGCATACGGCGAGGAATCGAGTGGCTGGTGGTCGTCGCGCTGGGCCTGGTCGGCTGTCAGCAGGGCGGAGGCAAGAAGGTCGTGGCGCTCCTCTTGCCGGAGTCGAAGACCGCGCGCTACGAGACCCAGGACCGGCCGCTCTTCGAGAAGAGGATCAAGGAGCTCTGCGCCAGCTGCGAGATCATCTATAGCAACGCCGACCAGGACGCGACGAAGCAGCAGTCGCAGGCCGAGGCGGCGCTGACCAACGGCGCCCGCGTGCTCGTCCTCGACGCCGTCGACGGCGCCGCCGCCGCGGCCATCGCCGACAAGGCGAAGGCCCAGAAGGTGCCCGTGGTCTCCTACGACCGCCTGATCCTCGGCACGGACGCGGTCGACTACTACATCTCGTTCGACAACGAGCGGGTCGGCAAGCTGCAGGGAGAGGCGCTGCTCGCGGCGCTCGGGGCCAAGAAGGACCCGACGATCGTGATGATCAACGGGGCGCCCACCGACAACAACGCCAAGCTCTTCAAGGCGGGCGCCCACCAGGTCTTGGACGGCAAGGTCACGATCGCGAAGGAGTACGACACGCCGGACTGGAGTCCCGACAAGGCGCAGGACGAGATGACCCAGGCGCTGACGGCGCTCGGCAAGACACGGCTCGACGGCGTGTACGCGGCCAACGACGGCACGGCCGGCGGCGCGATCGCCTCGATGAAGGGCGCCGGGGTCAAGCCGCTCCCGCCCGTGACCGGTCAGGACGCCGAGCAGGCAGCCATCCAACGCATCCTCACGGGCGAGCAGTACATGACGGTCTACAAGGCCATCAAGCCGGAGGCCGAGACGGCCGCCGAGCTCGCCATCCTCCTCCTCGAGGGCAAGCCGGCGCCCGCCGACATGACCCGGGGCAAGGTCGTCAACAACGGCAAGAAGGACGTGCCGTCGATCCTGCTCGACCCCGTCGCGGTCACCGCGGCCAACGTCAAGGCCACCGTGATCAAGGACGGCTTCTGGACCGCGGAGCAGATCTGTACCCAGGCGTACGCGGGAGCCTGCAAGGCCGCCGGCCTCCTGTGAGGCGCCCATGGCTCACCCCGACCGGACGCCGCTCCTCGAGCTCCGCGGGATCCGCAAGCGATTCGGCGCCGTCCAGGCGCTCTACGACGTCGACTTCGAGGTGTACGCGGGCGAGGTGGTCGGGCTCGTCGGCGACAACGGCGCCGGCAAGTCGAGCCTGATCAAGGCCGTCGCCGGGATCTACGCGACCGATTCGGGGGAGGTCCGCTTCGAGGGGCGCCAGGTGACGATCGGCGGGCCGACGGATACCGCGCGGCTCGGGATCTCGACCGTCTACCAAGACCTCGCCCTCTGCGACAACCTCGACGTGGTCGCCAACCTCTTCCTCGGCCGCGAAGAGGTCCGGCCGGTCCTCCCCGGCCTGGTGGCGGCGCTCGACGAGGTCACCATGGAGCAGCGGGCGATCCAGGTGCTCCGCGACCTCTCCGTCCAGATCCCGAGCGTGCGCACGCCGATCGCCTCCCTGTCGGGCGGGCAACGGCAGTCGGTCGCGGTCGCCCGGTCCGTCATGTGGAACAGCAAGGTCGTGCTGCTCGACGAGCCCACGGCCGCGCTCGGGGTCGCGCAGACGCGCCAGGTCCTCGACCTGATCAAGCGGCTGCGTGCCCAGGGCCTCGGCGTAGTCGTGATCAGCCACAACCTGGCCGACGTCTTCGAGGTCTGCGACCGCATCGTGGTCCTGCGCCTCGGGCGGCGCGCCGGCAACTTCGACGCCCGCCTGGCCAGCCGCGAGCAGATCGTGGCCGCGATCACCGGCGCCGAGTTCGGGACGCCGGCGCCCGCCGGCGCCGCGTGAGTGCGATCGCCGGCGACCCCCGGCTGATCGCCGACCGGCCGGGGCTCGCCGGGACCCTCGAGGGGGTCTGGCGCCGTCTCTCCCCGGGCGAGATCGGCTCGCTGCCGGTCGTCGCCGCGCTGATCCTGATCGCGATCGTCTTCCAATCGCTGAACCCGAACTTTCTCACCCCGCGCAACCTCACGAACCTGGTCCTCCAGATCGCCGCCATGGGCACGATCTCCGTCGGCGTGGTGCTGGTCCTCCTGCTGGGCGAGATCGACCTGTCGGTCGGCGCCGTGAGCGGGCTCTGCGCCGCCGTCATGGCCGTGCTCAACGTCAAGGCGGGCCTGCCCGGCGCCCTGGCCGTCGGCGTCGGCATCCTCGCCGGCGCGGGCATCGGGCTCCTCCAGGGCGTCTGGATCACGCGCTTCCGCGTCCCCTCGTTCGTGGTCACCCTGGCGGGCCTCCTCGGCTGGCAGGGCCTGCTGCTCTGGGTGCTCGGCGACACGGGCACGGTCAACCTCACCGACCCCGCGATCACGAACCTGGCCGGCATCTTCCTGGGGCCGCGTCTGGGCTGGCTCGTCGGGCTCGGCGCGGTCGCGGTCTTCCTCGCGAGCCTCTCCCGCGCGCGCGGCCGGCGCGTGGCCGCCGGGCTCGGCGTCGGCACGACGGGCGCGCTCGTCGCCCGGATCGTCCTGGTCGGCGGCGGGATCCTGCTGGCCATCGCCGTCCTCGACGCCGGCCGCGGCGTGCCGCTGGCGATGCTGATCCTCCTGGGCTTCGTCGTCGCCTTCGACTCCGTGACCACGCGGACGCGCTGGGGCCGGCACGTCTTCGCCGTCGGCGGCAACGCGGAGGCGGCCCGGCGCGCCGGCATCGCGGTCGATCGGGTGCGCGTCCTTGTGTTCACGCTGTCCGCGACCCTCGCCGCCTGCGGCGGGATCCTGGCCGCCTCTCGCCTGCTCGCCGTGAACCAGTCCTCGGGCAGCGGCGACGTCGTGCTCAACGCGATCGCAGCGGCCGTGATCGGGGGCACGAGCCTCTTCGGGGGGCGCGGCACCATCTGGTCGGCGCTGCTCGGCGCGCTCGTGATCGGCTCCATCTCGAACGGGATGGATCTCCTGGCGCTCGCGTCGTCGGTCAAGTTCATGATCACGGGCGGCGTGCTCTTGGCCGCCGTCACGATCGATGCGGTCTCCCGCCGCGGCCGCCAGGCCGCCGGCCGGGCCTGAGCGCGCGGTCAGGCCGGGGCGAGCCGGGACGTGGCGGGCAAGCGAGCGGTGCTGATGACGGGGGCCTGCGGTTACATCGCCGGCCAGCTGCTCGACGAGTTCCGGCGCGACTTCGACCTCCGCCTCGTGGACGTGACGGAGACAGACCGCGGCGGCCGCCCGGTACCCGGGGTCGTGGTGGCGGACCTGACCGATCCGGACCGGACGCGCTACCAGAGCCTCTTCGCCGGCGTCGACGCCGTCGTGCATCTCGGCTACCGGCCCCCCGGGCCCGGGGGCGGGGCCGAGGCCGTGCCGCAGGTCGACCGGTTCGAGACCGAGTTCGCCAACGTCCGGATGGCCCAGAACGTCTACCGCGCCGCCTGGGACGCCGGCGTCCGACGGGTGGTGGCGGCGAGCTCGAATCACGCGGCCGACTGGTACGAGCACGCGCTGGTCCACGCGCGCGGGCGCGAGCTCCTCTCCCCCGACGACCTGCCGCTGTCCGACAACTTCTACGGCTGGGCGAAGGCCTGCTACGAGCTCCTGGGCTTCGTCTACGCCTGTGGCGCCTTCGGCCGGAAGCTCGAAGTGGTGCAGGTGCGGATCGGCGCGCCCCGCGACGTGTCGGGCACGCACTACGAGGGGCTCCTCCGGGAGCAGCATGTGGGGCCCGGCGGGTCGGGCCTCGCCAACTTCAAGCGCGACCTCGGGGCGTGGGTGAGCGAGCGCGACCTCCGTCAGCTCTTCCGCCGGAGCATCGAGACGCCGCGCATCGAGGACGAGCACGGCGTCCCCTGGCTCGTGGTCTACGGCCTGAGCGACAACACCCGGGCCTTTTGGTCGCTCGAGAGCGCCCGCCGCGTGCTGGGCTACCGGCCCCAGGACGACTCGGAGGTCCGGTACGCCGACGACGTACGACGGCTCCTGACCGGGCCCGGGGCCGGCGCTCCCGGCGGGCGGCTCGGCGCGCCAGGGGCAGGGGCGCCCGGGGCCGGCCCCGGGCCGTCGCGCCCCCCCGAGCCCTGACGGGGGTAGAGTAGAAGGGGAGGGGGGCCGTCCATGCGAGAGGTGGCGATCGTTGGCGTCGGCTCCACCCCGTTCGGTCGGGTGGAGGGCACGGGCCTCGTGGAACTCGCCGTCGCCGCGTGCCGCGAGGCGCTCGCCGACTCGCGCGTCCCCCGCGGGCAGATCCAGGCGCTCTACGTCGGCAACTTCGTCGGCGAGCGGCTCGCGAACCAGGGCGCGCTGGCCGCGCTCCTGGCCGGTCGGCTCGGACTCGCGGGCATCCCGGCCACGAAGGTCGAGGGCGCCTGCGCCTCGGGGGGCATCGCGCTCCGCCACGGCGTCCTCGGCATCGCGCTCGGCCTCTACGACTTCGTCCTGGTCGCGGGCGCCGAGAAGATGACCGCGTCGCCGACCTCCGAGGTGACCGCCGCCCTCGCCACGGCGGGCGACGAGGAGCGCGAGATGCGCACGGGCCTCACCTTCCCGGGCGCGTTCGGCATCATCATGCGCGAGCACATGGCGCGCTACGGCACCACGCGCGAGCAGGTCGGGCTCGTCTCGGTCAAGAACCACGGGCTCGGCGCGGCCAACCCCAAGGCCCAGTTCCGCAGGCGGGTCACCCTCGACGAGGTCCTCGGCTCGCGGCTGATCGCCGACCCCCTCCGGCTCTTCGACTGCCCTCCGATCTCCGACGGCGCCGCCGCCCTCGTCCTCTGCCCCGCCGACCGCGGCCGTGACTTTCATCGCACGCCCGTCCGGGTGCTCGGCAGCGGGCACGCCACGGGGCCGGCGACGCTCTGGGAGACGACGGACCTCACGTCCTTCCCGGCGACCGTGCGCGCCGCGCGCGAAGCGTACGCGATGGCGCGGGTGACGCCCGGCGAGGTCCAGGTTGCCGAGGTTCACGACTGCTTCACGATCGCCGAGATCATCGCCACCGAGGACCTGGGCTTCGTTCCGAAGGGCAAGGGCGGGCCGGCGGTCGAGGAGGGGTGGACGGGCCTCGACGGCAAGGTCGCCGTCAACCCCTCGGGGGGGCTGATCGCCAAGGGCCACCCGGTCGGGGCGACCGGCTGTGCCCAGGTCTACGAGCTCGTGCGGCAGCTCCGCGGCGATGCCGCGAACCAGGTGCGGAACGCCGAGGTGGCCCTCGCCCACAACCTCGGCGGGACCGGCGTCGTCAGCACGGTGACGATCCTCGGGAGGCTCTGACGCTCCCGGCCCGTCGCTGCGCCGGCTGCGGCACCCTCTCGCTCGATCGGGGACGCTCCTGCCCCGCTTGCGGCGCCGCCGACGGCAGCGACGTCACCCTCTCGGGGCGCGGCCGGCTCGTCTCGTGGACGGTGATCCGTGTGGCACCCGGCCGCTACGCGGCCGAGGCGCCGTACGCGGTCGGCCTCCTCGAGCTGGCGGAGGGCCCGCGGCTCACGGCGCGCCTCGAGGGCGATCCCGCGGCGCTCTCGGCCGGCCAGCCGGTCACGCTGGCCTCGATCGACGAGCTGCGCGGCCCGATCTTCCGCGCCGCAAGCCCCTGACGCGGCCGGTCGACCGGGGCGCGCGGCCGACCCCCGCAGGGGGTGCCGTCCTACCTGACCGCTCGGACCGGGTCCCACGCCTCGCGCCTCCTGTCGACGGCCCGCCCGGCGCCGTGTCGAGCCGGATCACGCGCGCCGCGGCCGTAGCCGTCGCCGTATCACGCGGCGAACGCTCGCACGATTCCTGAGATCCCGCGTCTCGCGCGGGAGGTCGGGGGGATCCGGATGCTCGCGATAGATATTCGCCATGATCTCGCTGGGTCGCTTGCGCGACGCGCGGGCGGTCGCGTGTCGCGCGTGCGCGGCGCGGATCGCCTCGCGCACGCGGCGGGAGATCGGGATACCCGCTCGCCGCAGGCGGGCTGCCCTGCGCGCATTCTCCGGAGCCAAGCGAACGTTCGGCAGCTTCACGACGCGTTGCTGTAAAGACACTCTGTCTTTACGTCGGCGGACCCTTCCGGCTCACGACCTGTCGGGCGCCGCCCTGGCGCGCGGTAGTTTTGTCCGACGTGTGTGGCTCGACTACCGTGGCCCCCCGCCTCCTCGGGCGCGCCGGTGGCTCCTGGAGATCGTGGGCTTCTGGACCGCCGAGTACGTGGCGCGAAAAAAGCGCTGTATCGAAGCGCTCGCTTGTCCAACCTGATCGTCTGCCTCGACGAGGACCGGAACTCTGCGGACGCACGGGGGCGGCTTGGTCGTCGGGTTCCGGCGTCGGGTGGACGCGGCTGCCGTGCTGCGCGTGGTCGAGACCACGTCCTGGCCCTCCTGACGGCCGATGCGCCAGCATCATAACGGTCCGTCGCTGAGGCCAGGAGGCGCTCATCGACCGTCAGCAGCTCCAGTCCGTCGAGTTCGCGCCGCGCAAGGACGAAGGTGGCGAGGTGGATCGCGTCCAAAGCGCGCAACAATCGGTCGTGGGCGACCTCACACGCCATCTCACAGACGCGGCGGGTGATCTCCTACAGCTCGCACCGAGCCCAGATCGCCGCGATATCTCGCTCGGCATCGGCGAGCCGGTCCTCCGGAGCGACACCGAGTGCGCGCAGCCTGATGAGCGCCCGGCACGACTCCACAAGGGAAAGACGCGAGGACACGCGCCGACCGAATCCGTCGCTCGATCTGCGGCACGGTTCCGCTCTCGAGCGTTGTCCGGAGGACCGCCGACGTATCGAGATACAGGAGTGGGCCGGGAGCCGGGTCAGAGCCGATCGCCGCGAACCTCGTCGAGCAACTGGGCCGCCGTGCCCGGGGGCAGCCCGAGCCCCTTGACCTTCCAGGTCCAGTCGCCCTTGGGCAGGCTCGGGCGGGTGAGTTCCCCCGCCTCGGCCAGGGCGTCGAGTCGCTCCTCGATGGACAGCCCGGCGCGTCCCTGTCGGTGCGCTGGGCGGAGCTCGGCAACGACTTCGTCACGATCTGTAATCAGTACCGTTTCGCCGGTCCTGACGAGGCGGATGTACTCGGAGAGGCGGGCCTTGAGTTGCTTCACGCCAACCGACTCCATAGAACCTCCCGGCGCGGAAACCCCGCCGCTTCAGGGCGGGGAGGAGCGCCGATCTCCGTGCCGGCCGGGCCGGGCCGGCCGGGGCCGGGCCGGTGACTACCATGATGGCGTAAACATCGCCCGGACTGAAGTCCGGGGCTTTCCCGAAAGAAAGGAGCCCGAGCCCTTCAGTCCAGGAGCCTGGCCTTGCGGTTCCAGGTTGACGGTTCACAGGACCGCCGTGCTGCGCGGTAGCCTCCCCGTCCAGCACCACCGTCGTTTCGACGGCTGTTTGAGCTGGCCCGCGGCTTGGTTATCGCCAGGGCCGCTCGCGGAGCGCGTGCTCAGCTCCAACTGGAGACACTCTACCACAGCAAAGGCGGCGCGGCGGTGTGGTCACAGAGTCAACTGGCCACGGCCGGGTTCGGCTGGAAGACCGCCGATCGCAGGCGGACACTCCCAGCATGGCGACAATGTGCCGTATCAGCTGCCTGTTGCCCAGACTGGGTGGACCCTCGATGGCACAGCCCAGACTTCGTTCACCTGGGAGTGCGAGGATTAGCGCGCGAAGCTGCTGGCGCTCACGACAAGGGCAAGAAACGGCGATGGGACGCGACCGTCATGATCGATTGGTCGCTCGAGCTTCCAGCCCGAGAACCCGCAGGAGATCGATGACCGGCTCATCCCCATCTTCGAGTCGAGCATCTGGAATCGGCTGACCAACGACGAGAAGATCCACGTCCGTCATCCTCAGCAGGCGTAGTCGCTCTCGCAGATCATGCATGGCGAGCAGGGTGCGCTCGTGGCGGCGGCCCAATTCCCACGCTGCCTCCGGTCACCACGGCGGTACGGCGGCGAAGCTCGAGGTCCATCGGTCCCTCCTGCCGCTCGTTCCCGCATTGTAGAGGCAACCGACGCCGTCTGCGCCGCCTCCGACCGGCGGCCTCGGATCGCAGGGTGACGCCGGCCATGTCCGCGTCGCGCCCGCCGGTCCGCCGTCGTTACGCCCGGAGAGGGTAGGCGAGCGCCTCGCGGACAGCGACGCGCCGTTGACGTCAGTTCAGAGGCCGTCGGTGAGCTCTCCGAGCGCGCGGATGATCCGGTCGGGCCGGACCGTGCTCTCGGCGGGCAGGCCGCGTCCGGGGCGGTCAACCCACACGCCGCGAAGCCCGAGCCGCTGCGGCGCTTCCACGTCGAACTCGAGGTGGTCGCCGGCCATCCAGGCCTCCGCGGGCGCGACGCCGAGGGCGGCCAGCGCGTGCCGGTAGACCACCTCGTCGGGCTTGCCGGCGCCGAACTCCCCCTCGATGACGATCGCGTCGAAATAGCGTGCGAGGTCGTGCCGCTCGATCTTGTCGCGCTGCTGGCCCGCGTCGCCGTTCGTCACGAGGGCGAGCGGAATGCCCCGGCGCCGGAGTCGCTCGAGGCTCCCGCGCGCGTCGGGGAAGAGGCGGATCGCCTCGCGGCGGCGGGCGGCGAACTCCCGGGCGACGGCGGCGGCGAGGCCGTCGGGCGCGACGCCGAGGCGCGCCAGCGCGTGCGCGCCGATCCGCTCCCAGGCGCGCAGCATGTCGACGCGCTCGCGGCGGTGGCGCGCGGGATCCGACCAGAACCAGGGGCCGACCAGGGCGATGGCCCCGGCGAGCGCCTCCGGGTCCACCCCCGCGGGCCCGGCGACGGCCCGGCACGCCTCCTCCCAGCACCGGGCGGCGGAGCCAGAGTAGTCGAGGAGGGTGTCGTCGAGATCGAGGAGGAGCGCCTGGAGCGGCGGCCGGGTCACGCGCGCACCGGGTCCTCGTCCGGCGCCCCGGCGAGAGCGGGCGAGACGTCGGCGCCCGCCTTGGTGAGCGCTCGGTCGAACAGCGTGTAAGGGTTCACGTTGGCGAGAGCGGCGCCGATCGATTCCGCCACGCCCGGGTGCCGGTGACGGAGGCCCGCGAGGAAGTCGCGGATCTCCCGGCGCACGCTCGCCCGCTCGCCGCAGACGCAGCCGACGGTGCGGAACCCGTGCGCGGTCGCGTACGCCGTCGTCAACTCCTCGGTGGCGTAGACGAGCGGGCGGATCAGCCGGAGCGTTCCTTTCCGCGACACGGCGACCGGCGGCAGGGAGGCGATCCGGCCGTTGAACAGGATGTTTCGCAGGAGCGCCTCCGCGCAGTCGTCGGCCGTGTGACCGAGCGCCAGCGTCGTGCAGCCGAGCTCCGCGGCGACCTGGTAGAGGGTGCGTCGCCGGTGGCGGCTGCAGACGTCGCAGCCGTGCGCGGCGCCCGCTCTGACGAGCTGGAGCGTGGCGGGGTCCTCGCGCATCACCCATCGGACCCCCAGGCGCTCGATCTGCGGCGCGAGCGCCGTGATCGGGGCCTTGAACTTGCCCTGCTCGATGGTGAGGGCGATCAGCTCGTAGCTGACCGGCGAGCGTCGCTGGTGGAGGACGAGGGCGTGGAGCAGGCAGAGGCTGTCCTTCCCCCCCGACACCCCCACCGCGACCCGGTCGCCCGGCCGCAGCATCGAGAACTGCCCCATCGCGCGCCCTACGGCGTCCAGCACCCGGCGCTCCATGTCGTCTCTTTGCATCGCCCCTCCTCACGCGTCAGAGCCTCACGCACGAGTCTCTCCGAACTTCTGCGCGCTGGTCAAATGGGGGGTCTCCGGACACGTCATCCCGTCTTGCCGGCTCTCGGGCGGGGACGCGAGGCCGCGGCACTCCCGAATGCCACGCTGTCCCGTCGATGCCCGGTGGGCACACTCGGGAGGCGATTCGCGTCAGGCTCGCACGGCAGATCAGCCAGTTATCGATTGGTACGCGGGTTGCCTTCTAGCTGAGCGGGAGGGCGGGTCGCCGTCCTCCCCGGAGGCGTACTGCTGATGAGCGCCGGTCTGGACGTCCTGATCGTCGACGACGAGCCGCGGGTCTGTGAGTTTGTGCGGGACGCGCTCAGCGGGTGTCGGGTCGTCGAGTCCCACTCGGGTCCTCACGCGCTCGACTTGATTCGGAGCGAGGACTTCGACGTCGTCCTCCTCGATCTCAGGATGCCGGGCTGGGGGGGGCTCGAGGTCCTGAAGGCGCTGGGGGGTGGCGAAGCCATGCCCGCGGTTCTGATCCTCACGGGCTACGGCGACTTAGACAGCGCGGTGGCCGCGATGAGATTGGGGGCGCGCGACTACCTGCGAAAGCCGATCGGCGTCGACTCGCTCCGGCAGGCGGTCCTGTCGGCCGCCAGGTGTGGTCGACCGGGGGCACCGAGCGTCCTCCTTGAGCACGCCGCTTCTCAGGCCGACCTCTCCGCGGTCGCCCCCGTCCTGCTCGGGGTCGATCCGAAAATTCGTGACGTGCGCGGAGTCGTCGAAGAGGTCGCACCGACCACCGCGACCGTCCTGATTACCGGGGAGACCGGCACCGGGAAGGAGCTCGTCGCGGGGATGATCCACCGGGGGAGCCCGCGGGCTGCCGGTCCCTTTGTCGTGGTCGACTGCCCCTCTGTCCCCGTGTCGCTCTTCGAGAGCGAGGTCTTCGGCCACGAACGCGGCGCGTTTACGGGGGCCGTGAGCGCGCGCCGCGGAAAGCTGGAAGACGCTGACCGGGGGAGCCTCTTCCTCGACGAGGTGGGCGAGCTGACTCTGGAGGTTCAGCCGAAACTGCTCCGATTCCTCCAGGAGCGGCGGGTCGCGCGGATCGGACGGGGACGAGCCGTGCAGGTCGACGTCCGGGTCATCGCCGCCTCGAACCGGGACCTCGGCGCGATGGTGAGCCAGGGCACCTTCCGCGCGGACCTGTTCCATCGCCTCGACGTGGTGCAGGTCGAACTTCCCCCGCTGAGAGAACGGCAGGGCGACATCCCCCTCCTCGTCACCCATTTCGTGGCGCGATCCTGCCGGGCCTTGGGCGTGGCTCCCAGGGCCGTCCCCCCCGAGTGTCTCAGCCGGCTCGTCGAGTACGCGTGGCCGGGTAACGTGCGCGAGCTGGAGAACGTGATCCAGCGGGCGTGTATCTTGAGTCGTGGGGCGACACTGACCCCGGACGCTCTCCCCGCTCGCCTGAGCGGCGGACGGACGGCGGACGCCCTCGGCGCCGACCGCGCGGAGAGCCTCGCGACCGTCGACCGGCGACACGTCCTCGACGTCCTGCGCCGGGAGCGGGGAAACATCAGCCGGGCCGCGCGCATCCTCGGGATCCATCGCGCGACGCTCTACCGAAAGCTCCTGGCCCTGGGCCTCCGGCCCGAGCGAGTCCTGGACCGGGCGTCTGGCTAATCGCGCGACGGATGCGACAGTCGACTGTCGCATCCGGGAAGGCTCCCGTCGGCCCCCGTCGACGTAAGCTCCCGTCCTTCAACGCCCGCCGCGGCTGGCCCGAAAGTTGTATCCCTCCCCCCCTGCCTCGGCGCGGCCGGTGGGGACCTGACACACCCGGGGCCGCCCCGGGGAGCGGTGGGTGGCCCCCGGCTGAGTGGCCGCGAACGACCTGACCAAAGGAGGATCCTCGATGAGGAAATGGCTGTCGGTTCCGGTGTTGACGTTGGCGCTCGTCGCACTCGTCGCTTCGGGGTCCAGTGCCGGCCCCGGCTCCTACACGCTGGGCATCGTCAACGGCATGTACGCGTTCTCCTTCGATGGGGCCTTCGTCGACGGGACCCGCGTCGCCGCGGTCGGCCAATTCTCCGCGGATGGGCACGGAAACATCCTGAACGGCGTGCGAACGCTGAGCGTCGGATATTCCACCGGCGCGGCGGTCATCCACCAGACATTCTCGTGCATGTATTCTGTCGACCCGACTGGGACGGGAACGGCGACCTGTCAGTTCGTCCCCGGGCATACGGAGACGTTGTCCCTTGTGGTCATCTCGAATAACGAGGTTGATCTCATCGGGACCGATGCGAATTCGGTCGTCCACGGCCTCGCGAGAAAGCAGGGGTGAGGTCGGCCAGGGCCGCCCCCGGCCGTCGCGGGGCGGCCCGGGGACCTCGGACGCTCCGAGCGGTGGAGAGCGACGCGGTGAAGCACCGGGCGTATCGGATCAGCCGCCCGTGCCCCCGCCGCCATTCGATACCCGCTGGACCGCACCCACTTGCTCGGTGCTCGCCCGGTCCTATCGCAGCCTCGTCTTCGCCGTCTGCGCGCCCACCTGCCCGACCGAGTACCGGCGCCGGCGCCTGTCAGAGGACGACCGGCCCCAGATCCGGCTGGCGAGGTCTCTCGTCTCAGCCGGCGAGCGCCGGCGGCAAATCAGGTCTTGCCTCTCCGTGGCCCGGCTGCTATTTTTCGTCCCGCCCATCCGGGTCATTCGGTCCGGGCGTATCGGGGCCGGGCGCGGGCCAACGCGGTGCCGCCGCCCCGTCCCCGGACGCAGCGGATTCAACAACGCGGCCGGCCGGTGCCGGCGCCGTGAGCGGCGCCCTCTCTCCGGACGCCGAGAGGTACGGGCGATGATGAGCGGGCGAGTGCGGCGGGCGGCGGGGTGGTGGCTTCTCCTCGGGGCCGCCGGCGTCGCGCTCCCGAGTCCCCTCGGGGGGTTCGCGGCTGAGCCGCCCGTCGTCGCGGGGCTCCAGCGACTCGAGGGGACCTGGCTGGCATTGGACGCGACGGTCCACGGATGGCGGTACGTCACGCGATACGACATCTCGCTCACCGGCAACCGCGTCGTCGCGATCGGCGAGTTGGTCATCGTATCTCCCCGGGGGCTGGCGGAGCGCTACTCGCCGAGGGTGAGCGAGTTCTCCGGCACGGTCGACGGCGATGTCCTGAACGGCGAGGTGACCCTCTACCGGCGGATCCCCCACCAGCACGGGGTCGAGTGGACGCGCCCGATGCGGGGGAGGGTGGACGTAGAGCGGCCCGAAGTCGCCATCCAGTACAGCGGGCCCGCCCTCGACGGTGTCGCGGGCGATGAGGCCGAGGGCTGGCACGACGCCGACCGGACGTTGACGCTGCGGTGGGTCGGGAACCCGTGGCGGCCCCGCGGGAGGAGCCTCCGTCCGTTCCCCCGCCGACGCGTCGGATCGGCTCGCCGCGACGCCCGCGGATTACTGGGCGGCGGGCGCCTTCCAGTTCGCCCCTTCGAGGGCGAGCGTCTCCAGGTAGGCGCCGATCTGGTAGATCTGCTGGTCAGACAGGACCCGTCCCCACGCGGGCATCTTCATCGTGCGGCCGGTATCCTTCCCGTTCTTGACCGTCTCCACGAACCTCCGGAACCCCTTGCGGAAGACCCTGAGGTCGGCGCCCTGCCCGCGCTCGCCCGCGCCGTCCGCTCTCCCCCCGTGGCAGACGCTGCAGGTCGCCCGGAACCAGGAGCGGCCTTCCGCGATCGACTTCTGATCGCCCGAGAGCGGGTTTGCACCGGGGATGTCAGAGTCGGCGCGCGCGCCGTGGCCGACCCCAGGCAGCCATCCATCCACGACGAGCAGCGCCAGAACAGTTCCCAGCGCAACGCCCAAACCGATTCGCCCCATCGCTCGACCCTTTTCCCGTTTCATCAGGTGACACGCACCGTGGGGCAGGCTCCCCGTGCCTCCGCCTTCGCGCCGTGGGCGAGAAGAGGTCCGCGCGACGAGATCCGCGCGGCCTCTGCCCGCCCACCCTCTCGCGACGAGTTCGCTTACTCGGAGAACCCGACAACTAAGCTGCCGAACTCCAGATTGTGGCCTTCGTATCCGAAGCCGGGCGTCCCGCCGAGGGCCTGGACGACCATCTGCTTGCCGTTATGCAGGAAGGTGATCGGTCCGGCCTTGGGCGCCGTCCCCAGATTGAGGGAGTAGAGAGTCTCGCCCGTCGTGGCGTTCATGGCCTGGAACGCCCCGTTCTGGCTCGTGTAGAAGACGAGGTTGCCCGCCGTGGTGAGCATCCCCCCGGCATAGCCGTCCTTGGCCTTCTGATCTCGCCAGACTTCACGGCCCGTTCGGACGTCTCTGGCTTCGTCCACCTCGTACCCCCAGATGAACTCCTGGTAGGCGCCGAAGTGCCGGACGTTACTGATGACCTTGATCTCCTCGAAGCCGTACTTCATCCCCAGGTTCCGGGCCGCGAGGTAAATCAGGCCGGTCTTGGGATTGTAGGCGTTGGGATACATATTCACGCCGCCGAGAAGGCTCGGCCACACTTCGACCGTCGGGCCCGCTACAGCGGGGAGATCGAGCTGGCCGACGGGCCGCCCGGTCTCGTCATACCCCTTGATCCAATTGATCTTGTCTGCAAAGCGGAGCGCCCGCAGAAACTTCCCGGTCTTCGCGTCCAGATAGTGGATGAAGCCGGTTTTGTTCGGGTGTACGACCGTCGTCGTGCCGTCGATATTCACGAGGATCGGCGTCTGCGGCACGTCGAAGTCCCAGGGGTCACCGGGGACGGCCTGGTAGCGCCAGGTCACCTTGCCGCCCTCGGTGTCAACCGCCACCACACTCGCGGCGCCGACGTTGTCCGCCTTGCCGCCGCCCCGGGTCGAGGGATTCCACGGGTAGGCGTTGGCGGTGCCCGTGAAGTACATCCTCAGGTCTGGGTCCCAGGAGCCGGTGATCCAGGGGCCGGCACCGCCCCACTGGGCGCTGTCACCGGGCCACGTCTCGGCGCCCGGCTCGCCCGGCGCCGGGATCATGTTGGCCTTCCACTTGATGTCGCCGTTGTCGGGGTTCACGCCGATCACGTACCCCGGGAGCCCGCCGGTGTCGGTGGCGTTCATCGGCACGATGATCGTGCCGGGGATCGCGAGCGGACCGACGGTGGTGCAATAGCCGTTGGCGTCCGCGGCCTTGGCGAAGTCCTTCGGGTAGGGGAAGTCGGGGTACGCCTTCACGAATTTCGCCTGACCGGTCTTGTAGTGGATCGCGTGCAGCTTGGCGTCATTCGACAGGAAATAGACGTACTCGCCGTAGATCGCCACGCCGCGATGCTTGCCGGTGAAGAAGGGCACGTTGTAGCCGCCCCAGTCGTCGGGCAGCTTGTGCTCGTACTTCCACACTACTCGCCCGGTGTTGGCGTCGAGCGCGAAGACCTTGTTGTCCTGCGGGAAATACACAAGCCCGTCGTGGTAGAGCGGCGTGGCCATCGCATCGGTCTTCCCCCCGGGGGAGAAGATCCAGGCGACTTTCAGGTTCTTCACATTGCTCGGGTTCAACTGGGCCAGCGTGCTGAAGCGTTGCGCGGCCCAGTTGCCGTTCGTGTGCAACCAGGATTCGCCGGGGTCGGCGGAGAGCATGACGTCCGTGACCCCAGTTCCCTTTGCCTGGTCGGCCTGCGCCTGACCCGCAACGCCGATGAGGGACAGCAACAGAACGCCCGCGATCGCGATCGTTCTCCAGAGTCGGTCCATGGTTCCTCCTTCGCCTCGAGACCCGCCTCGACTCAATGCCCGCTAGGAAAAGAGATGGGTCGCGTCCCTTTGGGCGTGGCGAGATGCCGGGAGCGATCCACGACGAGTAATGGAGCCGGCGGCGCGAGCCGGCGGCCCGCGTGACACGGACGGGGCCTGGCGCGCGGAGGAGCGCCGGCGTCCGGCCGCGCGGGCACGGCAGTCCCGGCGGCCAACCGGGTGGCCGTCCGAGGAAGCCCTCTCCTCGAATCCTGCAAGGGGCACTGTCGACCCCGTCGAGATCAGGATAGGTCCGTACGGTAGCGGAGACTCTGGGCCACGCGCCGGGCCCTTGTCAAGCCCTCGTATCGCGCCGTCTAGAATGTTACCGAGCGAAGATCGTCGCGCCATGTGCGATGTGACTTTCGCGCCAGGGCCCGTCGAGGCCCAGAGGGAGAGTGACATCGTGACGGCACCCGCCCGGTGGGAGTATCTCCAAGCGATCTATGCGCGCTATCGCCAGGCGCCGCGCCGAGAGAAGCAGCAGATCCTGGATGAGTGCTGTCGGATTACCCGCTATCACCGCAAGCACGCCGTGCGCCTGCTCAACGGCCCGGCCCCCAGCGGCGAGCGGTCGCACGCCCGGCGGCGGCGGGCCCCCCGCTATGGGCCGCCCGTCATCGAGGCCCTGACGGCAATCTGGACGGCCGCCGGCTATCCGTGGTCCGTCCGCCTCAAGGCGTTGCTGCCCCTCTGGCTGCCGCGGGCTCGGCGCCGCCTGCAGCTCTCCGCCGCCGTCGAGCGCCAACTCCTCGCCATCAGCCCCCGGCAGATGGATCGCCGGCTGGCCCCGCAGAAGCGCCAGCTCCAGAAGCGGCTCTACGGCCGCACCAAGCCCGGCACCCTCCTCAAGCACCCTATCCCGCTCAAGACCGATCGCTGGGACGTCGCGACGCCCGGCTTCACCGAGATCGATCTCGTCAGTCATTCCGGCAATAGTGCCGACGGCGAGTTCGTGCACTCCCTCAACGTCACCGACATCCCCACGACGTGGGGGGAGACGCGGGCCGTCCTCGGCAAGCATCAGCACGGGATCCAGCCGGCGCTCGTGGAGCTCCAGCGCGCCTTGCCGTTCCGCCTGCGGGGAATCGACTCCGACAACGGCTCGGAATTCATCAACGGCCACCTCTACGCCTACTGCCAGACCCACGCGATCCAGTTCACCCGCGGGCGGCCCTACAAGAAGGACGACAACGCCCACATCGAGCAGAAGAACTGGACCCATGTGCGCAAGCTGCTCGGCTACCTCCGCTACGACACGCCGGCCGCCCTCGCGGCGATCAACGTCCTCTACGGGCACGAGCTCCGCCTGCTCCAGAACCTCTTCTTGCCCTCCGTCAAGCTCGTCCGGAAAGAGCGAGTCGGGGCCCGCCTGCGCCGCCGCTACGACGCGCCGCGCACCCCGCTCGAGCGGGTGCTCGCGTGCGCCGACGTCGACCACGCGAAGGTCGCCGCCCTCGTGGCCCTCCGCGATCGTCTCGATCCCTTCGTGCTCGCCGCGACGATCGACCGGCAGCTCGAGACCATCTTCGCCCTCGCCAATCAGCGGCAGAGCCCAGGGCGGCCTGCCGCCGACGCGCCGGCCCCGGCGCCCACCGGCCCGCCCCCGCCCCCACCCCCGAAACGCCGGACCGGTTTCAAGCCGCTGATGTTTGGGGCACCGGCCCGAGACTATGACCGCCGCCGCCTGGTCACATCATGAATGGCGCGACGATCACCCCTTCGGTCACATTTAGAAATGGCTTGACAGGGCCCTGTCGAGTCAAAATCTGGGCTCCTGACGGGGGATCGTCGATCACGCTCCCGAGGTGGACACGCGCCTGCGGCGGACCCGCCGCGCGGGGGCCGAGACCACAGGACCCCGCACCCCGCTCACGCAGCAGCTCCCGGGCGCGGTCGCGCCCTCCGGGTCGAGCCGCGCGTGGCCGGAGCGGCTAGCCCAGCAGCCGGAGGAGCTCCCCTGGCGGGAGCAGGTAAAGCAGGCGCGCGGCGCCGGGGGCGGGGGTTGGGGTGCACTCGAGCGCGAGGACGCCGCTCCGGGAAAGCGCGATCCCGATCGTCCCGTCGGGATGGAGCAGGAGGGCGGCGAGCCGCGAGAGCTGCGGCTCGTGGCCCACGCACACGACGACGGCGTCGCCTGGGTACCGTGCGACCCTCTCGAGCACGCCCGGCGCCGAGACGTCGTCCCCCAGCGCCGCCACCGGTTCGATCGCGCCCGAGAAGCCGAGCGCCCGCGCGGTGATCTCGGCGGTCTCGCGGGCGCGGCGGAGCGGGCTCGTGAGGACATGGGTCGCCGTGAGCCCTATGCGGGCGAGGCCGTCGGCGATCAGCCGGTGCTGGCGTTCCCCGTCTGGCGTGAGCGGGCGCGAGCGATCGTCCGGGAAGCGCCGCGGATCGGGGTCGCCGGCATCGGCGTGGCGGATCAGGATCAGCCTCACGCGGCTTGGAGAATCACACCCGCGGGCGCCCCTGTCAACGGGACGGCGCAGGAATCGCGGCCTCGATTCGGTAGTGGACCCGGGCCCGCGCGTTGGTTAAGGTTGGGCGGATGGATACGTCACAGCGGGTCCTGGTCGTCGACGACGAGCCGTCGCGGAAGGGGCTGCGGGAGCTCCTGGCGAGGTGGGGCTACCTGGTCGACGAGGCCGCCGACGGCCAGGCGGCGCTCGAGAAGGCGCGGACGTTCCTGCCGAGCGTGGTCGTGAGCGATCTCGTCATGCCGGGGCTCGACGGGCTCGGACTCCTCCGCGCGCTCCAGGACGAGCTGCCGTTCGCCTCGGTCATCATCCTGACCGGGCACGGGACGGTCGAGACCGCCGTCGCCGCATTGAAGGAGGGGGCCTACGATTACCTGACGAAGCCGCTCGATGTTCCGCGTCTCCGAATCCTGATCCAGAAGGCGCTGGACAAGGCGCAGACCACGCGCGAAGTGACGCTCCTCCGGCGGACCCTGAAGGAGGTCTGGGGGTACGGGCAACTCGTGGGGGCGAGCCCGGCCATGCGGGAGGTGTTCGGCCTGCTCGAGCTGGCGGCGCCCACGTCCGCGCCCGTCCTGCTCTCGGGTGAGAGCGGCACCGGCAAGGAGCTGGCGGCGCGCACGCTCCACGAGCTGTCGCCCCGTCATCGCGATCCGTTCGTCCCCGTCAACTGCGCCGCCATTCCGGAGACGCTGCTCGAGAGCGAGATCTTCGGCCACGAGAAGGGCGCCTTCACCGGGGCCCTCGAGCGGCGGGTCGGTTGCTTCGAGCTCGCCCACGGCGGGACCATCTTCCTCGATGAGGTGGCCGAGATGACCCCGTCGACCCAGGCGAAGTTCCTCCGGATCCTCCAGGACGGGATGCTGCGGCGGCTCGGGGGCAAGACCGAGGTCGCCGTCGACGTGCGGGTGGTGGCCGCGACGAACAAGGACCCGGAGAAGGCGATCCGGGACGGCGCCCTGCGTGAGGACCTCTACTACCGGCTCAACGTCTTCAGCATCTCGCTGCCGCCGCTCCGGGAGCGGCGCGAGGACATCCCCCTGCTGATCCGCGCGTTCCTCGACGAGTTCGACGCGAAGTATGATAAGCGGGTCAAGGCGGTCGACGAGATCGTGCTGGAGATCCTGCGCCGCCATCCGTGGCCCGGCAATGTGCGGGAGCTGCGGAACGTCATCGAGCGAGCGGTGATCGCCTGCGCCGCCGACGTGATCGCGCCGGCGCACCTGCCGGCAGGACTCTCGAACTTCGCCGACCAGGGGCCGGCCGACCTCATCCGGCTCCCGGTGGGCACGAGCCTTGCCGACGTGGAGCGCGAGGTCATCCTCAAGACACTCGCCGCCGTCGACCGGAACAAGACGCGGGCGGCCGAGATGCTCGGTATCAGCGTCAAGACCCTCTACAACAAGCTCAACCAATACGGGGCATAGCGATGCGCTGGGGCCTGCGGACCAAAGAGGTGGCCGGGATCGTCGCGCTGACGTTCGTCGTGGCGACCAGCGCGACCCTCGTCCACCTGGCCCAGCTGACCCGGGTGGTCGTCGGGAACGCGGCCCAGCAAGCCGAACTGATCGCGAAGCAGATCTACGCCCAGACCGGTCAGTCGCTGGCGCGGGCCCGTCGCCGCCCGTCCGGCGCGGGGCTCCAGCCGGAGCCGGAGCTCCAGAGCCTGCTCGAAGCGAGCGTCGGGTACTCGCCGTACCTCGTCTACGCGCTGATCGCCGACGGCGCCGGACGGGTGATCCTGCACAGCGAGCGCGACAAGGAGGGGTCGCTCGCCCCCGAGCGGCCGGACCTTCGCACCCTGGTCTCGGCTGGCCCCGTCCGCCGGCTCCGCATCCTCTACGGCGGGGGCGGGGTCTGGGAGGCGGTCCTCCCCCTCGCGCTGAACGGGGCGCCGTTCGGAAGCATCCGGCTGGGCGTCTCCTCGAGCCTGCTCCGCTCAGAGCTCACCGCCGCCCTCAAAGGAAGCCTGGCACTCGCAGGCCTCGCCCTGGCGGTGGCATCGCTCGTGGCGATCGGTCTCGCCAACGTGCTCCTGCGCCCGATCCGGATCCTCGTCCGCGAGATGGGCCGCCTCCGGCAGGGCGAGTTCAACGTCAGCGCCGCCCTCGAGGCGGGCGACGAGCTCGGCGACCTGGCCGGAGGCCTCCAACTCCTCGGGCAGCAGCTCCAGTCCGAGCGCCTGCAGATGCTCAGCGAGCGCGCGCATCTCCAGCAGGTCGTCGACGGCCTGGAGGACGCGATCATCTTCCTCAACGACGAGCGCCGGATCCTCTTCTTCAACAAGGCGAGCGAGGCGATCGTGGGGCGGCCCCTCGAGCAGGCGGTGGGCGCGCGCCTGGACGAGGTGCTGGAGCCGGGACACCCGTGCCGGGCGCTGGTGGAGCGGATCTTCGCCGAACCGGCCGGCGTGCGCAAGGCGACGGTCGTCGTGCCGACCGAGCGTGGACCCCGGGCGCTGCTCGCCTCCGGCTTCCTCGTGACGGACGGCGCGCTGGCGCGCGGCGCCGTCGCGCTCTTCAAGGATCTCGAGTCGGTGAAGACGCTCCAGTCGCTGATCAGCTACTCGGCCAAGCTGACCGAGCTCGGCCGCCTCACGTCGGGCGTTGCCCACGAGGTCAAGAATCCCCTCAACGCCATGATGATCCATCTCGAGCTCCTCCGGGAGCGGCTCGGGGACGCCCCCGGCGAGGTGCAGGAGAACCTCGAGATCATCGGCAGCGAGATCCGGAGACTGGATCGGGTCGTCCAGGGCTTCCTCCGGTTTCTGCGACCGCAGGAGCTAAATCTGAAGCCCGTCGACCTGAACGCGGTCCTCCGGGACATGGTCGCGCTCCTCGAGGCCGAGTGGGGGCCCGCCGGCGTGCGGTTCTGGATCGAAGCCGAGCCAGCGCTCCCCGTCATCGCGGGCGATCAGGAGCTCCTCCACCAGGCCCTGATGAACATCGTCCTGAACGCATGCCAGGCGATGCCCGGCGGCGGCGCCGTCCGGATCTCGACCGAGCGGGCCGTTCCCGGTTCCGTGATCGTGCGCGTCGCCGACGAAGGCGTCGGGATCGCGCCCGCCGACCTCGACAGGATCTTCAAGCTCTACTACACGACGAAGCCCGAGGGGAGCGGGATCGGGCTCGCCGTCGCCTACCGGATCGTCCAGCTCCACGACGGCGCCATCGGCGTCTCGTCCGAGGTCGGCCGCGGCACCACGGTGAGCGTTCAGCTCCCGGTACGGTAGGGCAAGGCGCCGTGAGCGATGCCGCGATGCCGGGCGGACCGTTGAGGGGGTCGGTCTGGTGCGTGCTGGTCGCCCTGTTCCTCGCTTCCTGCGCCGGGGTCCCGGCGGTCGTGGCGCCGCCGAAGCTCGCCGCCGAGAAGCCGGCGCCCGTCGCGCCCCCCCGGCCGCCCGAGGCGAGCCCAGAGGCGGCCGAACGGCTGAGCCGGGAGACCCGGGCGCGGCTCGACGCGACGGAGGGGCTCCTCCGACCCCTCGACGGCAAGGTCGTGCCCGCGGAGCAGGCGGAGAGGTACTCGACCGTCCAGAGCCTTCTCGCGAAGGCCAAGGATGCCCTCCAGCGCCGGGACCTCCGCGGGGCGGCCACGCTCGCCGAGAAGGCCCACCTCCTGGCCAGCGAGCTTGCGGCCGCCCTCCTGGCGTGCTGCGCCGAGCTCCCGGCGGCCGTGGCGCCGCCCGTCGCGCCTGTCCTGTCGCCCGACGTGAGCCCGGAGGCGGCCGAACGGCTGAGCCGGGAGACCCGGGCGCGACTCGACGCGACGGAGGGGCTCCTCCAGCCGCTCGACGGAAAGGCCTTGCCCCCGGAGCAGGCGGAGACGTACTCGACGATTCAGAGCTTCCTCGCGAAGGCGCGAGAGGCCCTCGAGCGCCAGGACCTGCAGCGGGCGGCCACGCTCGCGGACAAGGCGAACATCCTCGCCCAGGAGCTCGTACAGCCCCGCCGCTGAGGCCCGCGGCGGCCTGTGAATCTCACAGACCCGTCCGAGGAAGCCCTGGTCCGCCGAGCGCTCGCGTGACCTCCTCCCGGGCGCGCCCGCGACGTCCACGGTTCGTCGAGGTTCGATCGCGCCGGCGTCGCGGCCGCCCCGGGGTGGCGACGGAAGCGCCTCCGGGCGCTCCCGACCCAGACCCGGCCCTCCCCACCAGTTTCAGAGGGGATACGAGCGAGACACTCCACACCCAGGTCGAAGCGCCCTCAAGCGAGTGTGATACCGTCACAGCGCTCGACTCACGGAATGGCTGTCACGGTCCGACAATGGAAGCTCAGCCCGGCCAGGGCCAAGGATCCCAGTACCAGGGCTCACCCGATGGCGCCGTAGTCTTGGGCCGCGCCACGCAGACTAGCCTCGGTGCGGTGCGCATCCGCCCCACGCTCAATGAGGTGGGACGAACATGGTGAGCGGATCACCCTCGATCACGATCTCGAGCATCTGGCCCATGGTCGTCCGTCGTTCGCTCTGCCGCCGCTCCTGCTGGACGGGCCGGGCGCCCGCCCGGCGCTCACCGCGTCGCCGATCGGAGATGATATCGACGTCGTCACGGCCCTCAAACGTCCTGCGAAGGCGGCTCTCGAGGAAGGCGTACGGTCTGCGGACGACCATGCGCATCCTCGCTGGGCGGTGGCCCTGCGCCTCCGTCACGCCGAGGATGCTCAAGACGAATTGGGGGATGAATCCCATCGACCTCGCTCGGACCTAGGGCGCTGGCCCCACCCCTGTCGGCGGGGCGCCGCGACGCGCCATCGCCGGTTGGACGCCTCTGAACGGCGTCGGTCCCCACCTCCGCCTCAGGTCCCGGCGGACAACGCCTACGATCAGCTGGAGGGAGCGTGCGAAGTCGAGTCCGGACAGAACACCCTCGGCGTTGACGATCGTCCAGGCGGTCTCTCGAAGGCTCCGATCCGTGCTCTTCTTCCGCTCCAGGATGTGCCGGAAGGCCTCGGCCTCGGAGCACCCGAGCCGCGTGATCAGCACCTTCTTGGCGCGCTCCACCAGCCTTCCGGTCTCCAACGCCTCCCTCGGGTCACCGCCTTCTCTCCGGAGGATTTGGAGTTGTCCGAAACGCTCCACCGCGACCTCGATGGCCGACACGAGCCGCTTCCGGTCGACGGACGTGAGGTAGGCGACGACCCCCGCCTCCCTTGCCCGCCGCACAAAATCGGCGCCGGCATAATCGGTCAGGAGGATCACGGGCACGGGGCGGTCGGTGACGATCGCCCTCGCCGTGTCGATGCCGTCGAACCGGGGCAGCTTCTCCTCCATGAGGACGAGATTCGGATGGAGTCTCTGGGCAGCCGCGACCGCCTCTGGCCCGTTCCGGGCCTGTCCGAGGACGCGGTGACCTAGGCTCTGGAGGTGTTCCTTCAGGCGAGCGGCGAGCAGGTCCTTGGGCTCGACGACGAGGACCTCGAGGTGCTCCGTGCTTCGGCAGTCGAAGACCATCACCCTGAAGACCACCGCGCGACGGCTCGGTTGACAATCCGCTATTTACCTTAAATCGTAGGGTGAAGTACTGGAGGCGGATCCGGGCGACCCCGGGGGACACCCCGCTCAAAACAGGCCGGACGGGGAATCCCTGAGGGAGGGAGGGGGCCCGAGCGCTAGGGCTGGATCAGGCCACGCCGAACCGCGTAGCGGACGAGGCTCGCCGTCTCGTGGACATCGAGCTTCTCCATGATCCGGGTTCGGTGGGACTCCGCGGTCTTCTGGGTGATCCCGAGGAGCTTGGCGACCTGCTTGGTCGTCTTGCCTTCGGCCACGAGTTGCAGCACCTGCCGCTCGCGCGGCGTGAGCAGGTCCGGCGGCAGCTCGGCCTTGGTCAGGTAGGCCTGGACCACGGTCTGCGAGACGCCCGGGCTCAGGTAGACCGCCCCCTTCTGCACCTCGCTGATCGCCCGGACCAGGTCGGCCGCCGCCTGGGTCTTCAGGACGTAGCCCTTGATGCCGGCGCGGAGTGCGTCCAGCACGTAGTGGTCCTCCGTGTGTATGGTCAGGAGGATCGCCCTCGCGCGCGGGCACGCCTGTTGGATCTCCCGGGCCGCATCGAGCCCGTTGAGGAGCGGCATCGACAAATCCAGGACGGCGACGTCTGGGCACCGCTCGCGTGCGACGCGGACGGCTTCGACGCCGTCTCCGACCTCGGCCACCACCGAGAAGCCCTCCCCCTCGAGCAGCGCCTTCAGAGCCTGTCGGACGATGAGGTGGTCGTCAGCGAGCAGGATCCGAGTCGACATCTCGCGCCTCCAGCTCCCTCACCTGCCTCGCCGTGTTTCGTCGTGGAGGCGTGTCCACACCAGCGGGTCCAAGGCCTCGAGCGGTGCCACGATCCGTCACGGCAGCACCTGGGTGACCTCGTCCGCCGCCGCGTCTCTGGACTCGGTCTTGTGTGCATCGTCGGCCAGAACGGTGGAGAGTCGCCGCGTCGAACGATCGGCAACCGGAAGAGCACGTCCCGGGGGGCCCAGGTGGGTTGGCTGCACGGACCCTACCTCGTCTGGTACCGCGAGGCCGCCCGGTGGGGCGGACAAGTAAGGCCCTACAGCCCCGAAAATCGCGGACCTTGTTTATACTTCGTTGAAGGCGCCGAAGTCAAGCGCGTAGCCGGGAAGTCTTTCGCCGCTCGAGACGCCAGAAGTCTTTCGCCGCTCGCGACGCCATTGGTGACCCAGAGCCGTCAGGCCGGGGCGGGAGAATCTTACAGACTCCGGCGTGTAACGCTTACACGGCGAGCCACACCACTATAGGGGTTCTCGCCGATCGCCGCCCTTGCCCCTGGCGGCGACGCGCGCGATATCAAGGACTTTCGATCCCGGCATGCGGGCCCTCCCGCGTGGCACCGGCGTTGCTGTGATCCGCTTTCGGGGCACCGTGAACAAGACGATCCTGCTCGTGGACGACGACCTCCACAGCCGCGAGGGATTGAGGCAGTCCCTGGTGGGCGGCGGGTTCATGGTCGCGACTGCCCAGGACGGGGCGCAGGCGATCAAGCAGATGATCGAGAGCGAGGTCGGGATGGCGATCATCGACCTCGACCTGCCGCCCGTGAAGGGGGTCACGATCAGCGGCTGGGACGTCGTCCGCATCTGCCGGGCTTTCGACGCGGCGATGCCGATCATCGTGGTGACCGCCGAGGGCGGGCCGGAAGTGAGGGCGCGGGCCAAGGAGCTGAAGGTGCTCGAGTGTCTGGAGAAGCCGATCGCCCCGGGGCAGGTCAAGGGGATCGTCCGGGCGATCGACCGGTGAGCCGCCCGGCGCCGCGGGCCGGCCCGCGCGCCCGAGAGCGGGGGCCGCGGTCATGCCGGCGGCGCCCTGGTCGACGGGAGGTGGAGGACGCGATGAGCAACGGCGACTGGAATCCGTGGAAGCTGTTTGCGGTCGGGATGGGGCTCGTTGCCCTGACGGCCGTGGTGACGGCGGCGGTGGTGGCGGACTGGTCGGGCCCGAAGGCGGTCACGAGCGGGGGGTCGACGCCGTCGACGGCGCGCGCGGTCACCCCCGCGCCCACGCCGGCTCCGGGGCCGCCTGCCGCGCCGGCGCCGATGGTTCCGACGGCGGCCGTGGTCGAGGCCTGTAACCAGTACGCGGCCGCGCACGTCGGGCGGCAGGACAAGACAACGGAGATGGTCAAGGATGGCGCGATCGGCGCCGTCGTCGGCGCCGTCATCGGAGCGGCCGGCGGGGCGATCGCCGACGGCGGCAAGGGGGCCGGCAAGGGCGCGGCGATCGGCGGCCTCGTCGGGGTCGGCGGGGGCACCCTCTACGGCCTCAACGAGAGCAAGCAGCACGATCAGCGGTACCGGGATGCCTACGCGGCGTGTATGCGGGGTCGCGGCTACAGGGGCTAGCGGGTCGCACCAGAGCCTCCGCCGAGCGAGGGAGACCGCCCGCCGGGTCTCCCCGTCGAGCCGGCGGCACGCCGGAACGCCGCGGGGTGCGGCGCCCGGGCGCGCGTCGCGCTACACGTGCCGCCGCAGCTCGATCCGGCCGATCTGGCGGCGATGCACTTCGTCGGGGCCGTCGGCCAGGCGGAGCGTGCGCGAGTGGGCCCAGGCCTGGGCGAGCCAGAACTCCTGGCTCACACCGCCGCCGCCGTGCACTTGGATCGCGCGGTCGAGCACGCGGAGCGCCACGTTCGGGACGGCCACCTTGATCTGGGCGATTTCCGACCGGGCGGCCTTGTTGCCGACCGTGTCCATCATGTAGGCCGCCCGGAGGACGAGGAGCCGCGCCTGGTCGACCTCGATGCGGGACTCCGCGATCCGCTCGAGGGTCACGTCGTGCTCGGCGATCGGCTTGCCGAAGGCGACGCGGGAGGCGGCGCGCCGGCACATCGCCTCGAGCGCGCGCTCGGCCACGCCGATCTGGCGCATGCAGTGGTGGATGCGTCCGGGTCCGAGGCGGCCCTGGGCGATCTCGAAGCCCCGCCCCGGGCCGAGCAGGATGTTCGACGCGGGCACGCGCACGTTCTCGAAGACGACCTCGCCGTGGCCGTGGGGGGCGTCGTCGTAGCCGAAGACCGTCAGCATCCGAACGACCTTGACGCCGGGAGCCCCGCGCGGCACCAGGATCATCGATTGCTGCTTGTGGCGGTCACGGTTCGTGGGATCGGTCTTGCCCATGAAGATCAGGAGCTTGCAGCGGGGGTCGCCGATGCCCGAGGTCCACCACTTGTGGCCGTTGATGACGTAGTCCTGGCCGTCGGCCGCGATGCTGGCCTCGATGTTGGTCGCGTCGGAGGACGCGACCCTGGGCTCGGTCATGGCGAAGGCCGAACGGATCGTCCCCTCGAGGAGCGGCGCGAGCCACTGCTTCTTCTGCTCCGGGGTGCCGTAGCGGACCAGCACCTCCATGTTGCCGGTGTCGGGGGCGGAACAGTTGAACACCTCGGGCGCGATCGGCGACCGCCCCATGATCTCGCAGAGCGGCGCGTACTCGAGGTTCGTGAGGCCGGCGCCGTAGTCGCTCTCGGGGAGGAAGAGGTTCCAGAGGCCACGCTCGCGGGCCCGGCCCTTGAGCTCCTCCATGATGGGCGGCACCTGCCAGCGGGTCGTCTGGGCCTCGAGCTGGTCGACGAACGTCTGCTCGTTCGGATAGACGTGCTTCTGCATGAAGTCCGTGACCTGCTCCATGTACTCCCGGGTCTTCTTCGAGTACTCGAATTCCATCGAGCTCTCCCTGGCGCCCGGCGAGCGGGGGCCCGCCAGCGAGTCTACGTCAAGACACGCTCGCTGGCCATGCCGTACAATCCAGCATCGTGGCCGAGGGCCCGGAGGAGCTCACGCAACGCGTCGGCGAGGTGCGCGAGGCGCACCGCTTCGAGGTCGCGGCGCTCGAGCGATACCTGGCGCGGCAGGTCGGCGGCCTCGCCGGCGCCGTCCTGGTCGGCCAGTTCCAGGGCGGCCAGTCCAACCCGACCTACCTCCTGAGCGCCGGCGGTCGGGAATACGTCCTCCGGCGCAAGCCACCCGGCCGGCTCCTGCCCTCGGCCCACGCGGTCGACCGCGAGTACCGGGTGCTGACCGCGCTGGCGGCGACCGACATTCCCGTGCCCCGGACGTACGTGTACTGCGACGACCCGACCGTGATCGGGACGCCGTTCTACGTCATGGACTGCGTACGCGGGCGCATCTTCGCCGACCCGCAGCTGCCGGGCGTGAGCCCCGCCGAGCGCGCCGCCCTCTACGACGCGATGAACGCGGTGCTGGCGCGCCTACACGGGCTCGACTGGCAGGCGCTCGGGCTCGGCGACTTCGGGAAGGCCGGCAACTACTTCGCCCGGCAGATCCACCGCTGGACGACGCAGTACCGGGCCTCGCAGACCGAGCCGATCCCGGAGATGGAGCGGCTCATCGAGTGGCTCCCGGCCCACATCCCGGCCGACGACGAGACGACGCTCGTGCACGGTGACTACCGGCCCGGCAACATGGTCGTCCACCCGACCGAGCCGCGGATCCTGGCGGTGCTCGACTGGGAGCTGTCGACGCTCGGCCATCCGCTCGCCGACCTCGCCTACAACTGCGTGCCGTACTATCTCGACGCGGACGGCCTGGGCGGGAAGAACCTGGCGGCGCTCGGGATCCCGTCGGAGCCCGCGTACACCGGGGCCTACTGCCGCCGGACGGGGCGCGCGGGCATCGAGGACTGGGACTTTTACGTGGGCTTCTCGCTCTTTCGACTCGCGGCGATCTCGCAGGGCATCATGGGGCGCGTGCTCGCCGGCACCGCGAACGATCCGAACGCCCGCGAGCGAGGGCTCCGCGCCCCGTTCCTCGCCGCTCTCGCCTGGGCCGTGGTCGCCGCGCGCGCCGGCTGACCGCGGCCCGGCGTCACCGGCTCGTGCGCCGGGACGGTCGGTGCCTTGGCCTGCCGGGCAGGCCTGGCCTCGCACGGTCGTGAGTCACCCATACCGTCGGAATCCTGATCGGGGCCGCCCGCCCGAGGACGGGGCCCCAGAGCTGCGTCGGGACCTGATCGGCGCGGGTCGGGGTGGGTGGATCAGTCGCGGGCGTAGTGGTCCATGATGTAACGGGCGATGCTGTGGCGCGACGGGCCGTCGGGGAGCCGGTCGGACGGAAACCACCGCGCGTCCTCGAGCTCGCTCGGCTCGATCCGCACCTCGCCACCGGCGTAGGTGGCGACGAAGCCGACCATGAGCTGGCTCGGGAAGGGCCAGTTCTGGCTCCCGACGTAGCGGAGGTCCGTCACGTCCACGCCGACCTCTTCCTTCACCTCGCGGTGGACGGCGCCCTCCAGCGATTCCCCGTTGTCCACGAAGCCCGCCACGAGGGCGTAGCGACCGGGGGCCCACTCGCGCTTGCGGGCGAGCAGGCAGCGGTCGCCGTCGCGGATCAAGATGATGACCGCCGGGTGGAGGTGCGGATAGTGCTCGTAGCGGCAATTCCGGCACCGCTTGCCCCACTCGCCCTCGATCCGCTCGGTGGGCTCGCCGCAGCGCGGGCAGTGACCGCTGGTGCCCTCCCAGTGCAGCGCCTGCATGGCCATGCCGCCGAGTGAGAGCAGGTCGTCGGGGAGCCGCGTGCCGCGCATCGGGACGAGCGTCTCGGCGTGAAGGCCGGCGGGGACGGCGGCGCCCCGCGCGAGCGCCAGCACCCAGCACGGCGTGCCGTCGAACGTCCCGAGCCAGAGCGCCTGCTCCCGCAGGCCTTCGAGCCCGGACGGGGGGTCGCCCTGCGGCAGCCGGAAGCGATCGCCCTCCCGAGCGACGAGGAGGTTCTGCTCGTGGACGACGAGCCAGTAGCCCTGGCGGCCCTCGGGCGCCTTCGTCGCGCGCTTGGCCGGCGCGAACGCGCCGCCGAGCGCCTCACGGTTGAAGGGCAGGTAGACCGACAGCGGCGTCACGCGAGGCTCGGAGTCCGCGACCGCCGGCACGCGGGCCAGGCGCGCCCCCTCCGTCGCCCGGGCGCGGGGTGACGCCGTCCTGGCCGAGCGATCACCGCGGCCGTCACCGGAGCGCGATCGTGGGGACCACGGACATGCCGGGGACCAGCAGATGCCGCGAGTTCTCGCCGGCCTCGAAGACGAGCTTGACCGGCACCCGCTGCACCACCTTGATGAAGTTGCCGGTGGCGTTCTCGGGCGGCAACAGCGAGAAGACGGCGCCCGATCCGGCCTGAACCGAGTCCACCCGCGCCCGGAAGACGACGCCGGGATAGGTGTCCACGGTGACCGTCGCCCGCTGGCCCCGCCGGACGTTGGTGAGCTCCGTCTCCTTGTAGTTGGCGACGACCCACAGGGTGTCCAGGTCGACGATCGCGAGCAGCGCCTGCCCCGGCTGAACGACCTGGCCGACCTCGACGGTCTTTTTCGTGACCCGGCCGTCGAGGGGCGCCCGGATGGTCGTGTAGGTGAGGTTCAGCTGGGCCTGCTCCAGGTTCGCCAGCGCCTGCGCGAGCCGTCCGCGGGAGGCCTCGACATCGGCCTCCTTCATGGTCACCTGGCGCAGCTGGCTCCGCGCGGTGGCCGCCGCCGCGTGGGCCTCGCGCACCCGCTGCCCGACCTGGGCCGCCGCCGACTCCTGACTCCGGACCGCGGCCGCCGCCTGCTGTACCTCGGCCCGCGCCTGGGCCAGCTTCTCCCGGGCCGCGTCGACCGTCGCCCGGGCGTTGTTGTAGGCGGCGTCCGCGTGGTCCAGGTCCTGCTTGGCGACGAGCTCCCGCTTGTAGAGTTGGGCGGACCGCTCGCGGTCCAGGCGGTCGCGCTCCAGGTCCGCCTCCGCCGCCCGCACCGCGGCGTCGGCGGCGGCTACCGCCGCCTGCTTGGACGCGAGCGCGCTCCGCCGCTCCTCGAGGTCGTGCTCGGCGACCTGGTTGCCGTGCTGCGCGGCCGCCAGCGCCGCCTCCGCCTGGCGAAGGCCACTCGCGGTCGTCTCGCTGGTCAGCGGGACGGTCGCGTTCGCGTTGCCGAGGTCGCCGCGAGCCGTCTCTACTGCCGCGCGCGCCTGGGCGAGGGCGACCTCGTAGTCCTTGGGATCGAGGCGAACAAGGACCGCGCCCGCCTTCACGTCCTGGTTATCGTCGACCAGGACCGCGACCACCGGCCCCCCGACACGGGCGCTCACGGGCGCGATGTGCCCGGTGATGTACGCGTCGTCGGTGGACACGTGCGTCCGGCCATACCAGTACAGGGAGCCGGCGTAGCCGAGCGCAGCCGCCACGCCGAGGGCGATCGCGCCGAATCCGAGCAGGCGACGCCGCGGGTGGCGCCCGCGGGCGGTGAACTCCGAGAACTTCCTGAGGTCCGCGAAAAAGTCGCCGGGTCGCATGGTCTCCGGATCGGCTACCGCCGTCGCGGCGGGCCCCCGCCGGACGCGCGGCGCGGGGGCCTTATACTGTGTCCATCAGGCTGCCATAATACCTTTTTCCCGCCGCGCACCGGCCAATTCAGGCTGGAGGCACAGGAGGACCAGCGACCGGCGATGGGCAACGGAGGCGCGGGCCCGACGCCCGAGGCGGGCGAGTGGCGGCCCCGATACAACGCCTGGCTCGTCGCCGCCTCCGTGATGCTCGGGACCTTCATGGAGGTCCTCGACACCTCCGTCGCCAACGTGGCCCTCCCGCACATCGCCGGGAGCCTCTCCGCCACCCCCTCGGAGGCGACCTGGGTGCTCACGAGCTATCTCGTCTCCAACGCGATCATCCTGCCGGCGTCGGCCTACCTCTCGAGCTACTTCGGTCGCAAGCGGTTCCTGATGGCCTGCATCCTGATCTTCACCACGGCCTCCGCGGTGTGCGGAGCGGCGTTGAGCCTCGGCATGCTCGTCCTGGCGCGGGTCGTTCAGGGCGCCGGCGGCGGCGCGCTCCAGCCGATCGCCCAGGCCATCCTGATGGAGAGCTTCCCGCCGGCCCGGCGCGGGGCCGCGATGGCGACGTACTCGATGGGGGTCATCGTCGCCCCAATCCTCGGGCCGACGTTCGGCGGCTGGATCACCGACAACTACAGCTGGCGCTGGGTGTTCTACATCAACCTGCCGGTCGGCCTGCTCGCCCTCCTGATGACCCAGACCTTCATCGAGGACCCGCCCTACATCCGGCGCGTCGAGCGCGGCCGGATCGACTACGTCGGCTTCGGCCTGATGGCCATCGGGCTCAGCACGCTGCAGGTCATCCTGGACAAGGGACAGGAGGACGACTGGTTCTCCGCGGTGTGGATCCGGTGGTTCGCCGTGGTCTCGGTGATCGCGTTGCTCGCGTTCGTGGCCCGGGAGCTGCTGGCGGACCATCCGATCGTCGACCTGCGCATCCTGCGGGATCGCAACTTCGCGGTCGGCACCCTGATGGCCGTGGCGGTGGGGGTCGGCCTGTACGGCACCACCGTCCAGCTCCCCCTCTTCCTGCAAACGCTCATGAACTATCCGGCGATGCAGAGCGGGCTCGCGCTGAGCCCGCGCGGCGTCGGCGCCATGTGCGCGGCCATCGTCGTGGGCCGGCTCATCGGGTTCATCGACAGCCGGGTCCTGATCGCCGCCGGCTTCGTGCTCTTCGGGTTCTCCGCACTCCTGTACAGCCAGCTGACGCTCGCCATCTCGCTCTGGAGCGTCGCGGTCGTTAGCCTCGTGAACGGGATCTCGACCGGCCTCATCTTCGTCCCCCTCTCGACCACCACGCTCGGCCGGCTGCGCAACGAGCAGATGGGCAACGCGACCGGCATCTACAATCTGATGCGAAACATCGGCGGCAGCGTCGGCATCTCGCTGGTGACGACCCTGCTGGCGCGCGCCGCGCAGGTACACCAGAACGTCCTCGTCCAGCACCTGACGCCGTACGACCCGATGTACCTCCGGAAGCTCCAGGCGCTCCGGGCCGGCCTCGCGCGCCAGACGGACCCGGTGACCGCCTCCCGACAGGCGCTCGGGGTGGTCTACAACGTGCTCGTCCAGCAGGCGACGCTGCTCGCCTTCGCCGATAACTTCCGGTTGCTGAGCTTCCTCGGCCTCGCCTGCGCGCCCCTGACCGCGCTCTTCGCGCGGGTGATGCCGCGGCGAATCGGCGGGGCGCACTGACCAGGCCGTCGGGGGCGGGGTCGCCACGCGGAGGAGCCGTTGACGACCGGTGCCGGGCTGATGTCAACTGGGCGCGAGACGGGGCATGGCGACGGCGACCCTGGCGGCGGTCCTGCTGGCGGCGATTCTGCTCGGGGTCGAAGTCTGGGTGGTCGGGATCGCGGCTCTCGCCTGGACGGTCTCCCGCCCGACCCTCACGGGCGTCGTGGTGGCGACGGCCGGTGCTGCCCTGACCGTGTCGGCCGTCGCGTACGTGGCGGTGGTGATCCTCGTCGGGCGCTGGGTCGCGCCATGACCCGCGCGGCGGGCGCCGGCCCCGGAGGCGGGATCGGCGCCGCGGCCACGGTCGCCCGCGCCGTCGACCGGCGGGAGGCGGGGGCACCGGCGTGACCCCCGCCCTCGACCTCGCCCCGTTCGTCGACCGCCGCCAGCGCTTCGCCGACGCCGTCGGCGACGGCCTCGCGGTCATCCCGGGGGCGCGGGAGGTGCTCCGCAACGGCGACGTCGCCTACGAGTTCCGTCAGGACTCGGACTTCTTCTTCCTCACCGGCTTCGAGGAGCCCGACGCCGTCGCGGTCATCAACCCCTCCCACGGCAAGGAACGCTACGTCCTGTTCGTGCGCCCGCGCGACCGCGAGCGGGAGATCTGGAATGGGCGACGGGCGGGGGTCGGGGGCGCCGTCGCCGACTACGGCGCCGACGCCGCCTACCCGATCGACGAGCTGGACCGGCGCCTCCGCGAGTACATCCTCGACCGGCCGTCGCTCGTGTATCGTCTCGGCAACCCGGCCTTCGACGGCCGGATCACGCGACTGCTCGCCGAGGGGCGGGCGGCGGGGAGCCGGGGGCAGGTCACGCCCGCGACGATCGAGGACCCGGGGCCCATCGTGCACGAGATGCGCCTGCGTCGGTCGCCCGGCGAGCTCGCCCGGCAGCGCCGCGCCTGCGAGATCAGCCGCGAGGCGCACGCCGAGGCCATGCGCTACGCGCGGCCGGGCCAGTACGAGTACCAGGTGCAGGCGGCGCTCGAGTTCGTGTTCCGGGCCCACGGCTCCCCGCGCAACGGCTACCCCTCGATCGTCGCCTCCGGGCCCAACGCCTGCATCCTGCACTACACCGAGAACCGCCGGCGGATGGCGGACGGCGACCTGCTGCTGATCGACGCCGGGTGCGAGTGGGGGTACCACACCGCCGACATCACCCGCACCTTCCCCGTGAACGGGCGGTTCACCGGGCCGCAGCGCGCGATCTACGAGCTCGTGTTGCGCGCGCAGGCGGCGGGCCTGGCCGCGGTCCGGCCCGGCAACCGCCTCGAGGCCGTCCACGACGCGGTCCGGCGCGTGCTCGCCGAGGGGCTCGTCGAGCTCGGCCTCCTGCCCCGAGGGGTCGCGGACTCGCTCGCCATGCACCATTACCGCGAGTTCTATCCGCACGGCACGAGCCATTGGCTCGGGATGGACGTGCACGACGTCGGCGACTACCGGATCCGACGCGTCTCGCGCCCGCTCGAGGCCGGCATGGTGCTCACGGTCGAGCCCGGCCTCTACGTCGATCCCGAGCGGGAGACGGCGACGTTCGCCCTGCGGGAATACAGCGAAGACGAGATGTGGGAGCGGCGCTATCGTCTCGGCGCGCCCGCGGCGAAGCAGCTCGAGGAAGAGGAGCGGGCCCGGGCCGGGACGATCGTCCACCCCATCCCGACGGAGTTCCGGGGCATCGGCGTCCGCATCGAGGACGACGTGCTGGTCACGGCCGACGGCGGGGAGGTGTTGACCGCAGGGACCCCGAAGACCGTGGACGAGGTCGAGCGCATCTGCGCCGAGCCCCCGCGGCTTCCGCGCTGAGGTCCGAGGCCGCCCGGGATCAGATTCTGTCGGGGTCGATCCAGCCGCAGGGCCCGGGGAAGACCTTCTGGGCCTCGTCGTACGGCATCGCGCTGACGACCCGCAGCACGTCGTCCCCCGGGCCTTGGTTGCCGAACCAGACGTAGCCGGCTGGTGGTTCGCCGCTCGAGCGACCGCCGGACACTCGCCAGACGAGCCAGCGCCGGTCCTTGGCCAGATAGATGTACTGCTCGTGCTCGTGGATCAGCCGGGCCTTGAGCACGGGCTCGTCCGGCGTCTTCGGGCACGTCACCTGCTCGACGCTCACCGCCTCGGCGGACGCCTCGGCGAACGTGTTCCACGGCAGCGGCTTGGGCTCAGTGTTCGCGGCCGACGCCGTGCACACGAGGACCGTGAGCAGGGCGGAGCCGAGCAGTGCCGATCCAGGGCCTCTGATCGCCGTCGTCGTTCTCACTAGGTCTTCCTCCCCCCCGGGAGCTTCCGGGCACTGATCCATGGCGTCGCAGGCGCTCCTCCATCCAGCGTCCCACACAGGTGCGGAAGGCGATGCAGAAAATACCCAGGGGTGGCCGAGCGGAAAACCTCGCGCCGCGCGCGAGGGAAACCACGGGGCTCGGCGCCATGCCACCGAGGCACCCGTTCCCAGGACGGATCGCGCGGCTAGGCGACGACCGCCGGATCGAAGCGGAGTACCACGTAGCCACCGACGGCGCCGGCGCCGAAGCCGGGCGCGAACACTCGCAAGGGGCGCGTGATGACGCCCTCGCGGACGGCGTCGTAGAGCGCGAGCGGGATCGACGCCGAGGACGTGTTGCCGACGCGCTCGATGTTGAAGTAGAGCCGCTCGGGCGGGATACCGGCCGCCCGGGCCAGGCTCACGACCATTGTCTTGTTCGCCTGGTGGGGCACGATCACGTCGATCGCGTCCAGCATCGAGCCGGGCCCGCCGTCGGGGTGTGGCAAGGCCGTCAGCTCGCCCAGCATTTGGCTGAGGTAGCGCTGGACGAGCGCCCGGACCTCGGGGCCGTAGACGGTGATGTTGTTGTCGAACTCGGGGTTGGGCCAGATGATCGAGTCGACTTCGCTCATGGGGCCGCTCGCGTAGGTCTGGTACACCTCGATGTCGGGCGGCGCGCCGGCGGGGGCCGGGGCCAGCACGAGGGCCGCCGCCGCGTCGCCGAAGATCATCCGCGAAGTTCGTACCGTCCCGATCTTGTCGGAGAACTTCTCCCCGCATACGACCAGCACGGGGCGCTCGACTTCCTGGAGCAGGCGCACCGCCTCGGCGAGACCGTACGGCAGGCCGGCGCAGGCCGCCACCAGGTCGCACGAGACGTGCGTCTGGAACATCCCGAGCTGGCCCGAGAGCCAGGTGCCGACCGACGGCATCATCTTCACGCTCGTGCACGAGCAGAAGAGCAGGGCGCCGATCTCTTCCGGCCCGTGACCGGACTTGGCGAGCGCCGCCGTCGCGGCCAGGAGCGCCATATGCTCGAGCTCGAGCTCCGTGTACCGGCGTTGCTCGATGCCGGTCTTCTCGCGGATCTCGTCGGCGGTCATGGGCGACCAGCAGTAGGCGGCGTTGCGGATCAGGTCGTCGTTGGTGCAGACCCGCTCGCCCCGGTACACGGCGAGGGCCTCGAGGCGCGGCTGGACCGCGAAGCGGGCGCGCACGTCCACGGGCGGGTAGGGGCTCGCCGGCTTGCGCGCCTCGACCGGTGTCGGCCGGCGCAGGCGCTCGCGCCGGCTGCCCTTCACGCGCCGGATGAACTGGAGCACCTCCTCGGTGCGCGGGTGGAAGACGACCACGAAGTCGTCGGGGGCGAGCCGGCCGACCTCGGTGAGCCGGGTCTGCCCGCGGTCCCAGCGATACTGGTTGTGGAGGACCATCGCCTGCCGCGAGAGCGCCTCCAGCTCGGGCACTCGGTGGAAGCACTCGACGATGTCCGCGTAGCTGTAGCCCGGGTAGTCGGGGTCGTACGCGAGGAGGTGGTAGGTGAGGCTCTGGGGGTCGACGAGGATCTCCGGCACCGTCGGCTTGACGGCGGGCAGCTCCGCCCCCGCGCCCTTCTTGTGGCGGAACACGTCGAACAGGATGCGGAAGACCTTGTCCTCGGTCCCCTCGTCCCAGGTCGGGCCGAGCGCTCGGTAGCCCGCCTCGATCCGCGCCACCGGCCCGGCGCCGTCCCACGGCGTGAAGACCGGCAGGAACACGTCGTCGCGGTGACGGGGCACGTCGCGCCAGCGCGTGGGGCGCTTGTCGTACATCGTCATCGCGTAGCGATTGACCCAGAACAGGTTCAGCGCGAGATCCCGCAAGAGCTCGTGGCGCCGGCGGTAGAGGCCGGCCTCGAGCCGGGCCACGATGTCGGTCTCGGACGGAGCCTTCTCCTCGAAGTCGCGCTTGATGACCGCCGCGAACTGCTCGAGGCTCTCGAAGATCGAGAAGTCGAGTTCCGGGAAGAAGTTGAAGGGAAAGACGAGCCGCCCGTAGCGGTTGACGACGAAGGACTTCATTGGCGCCGCTCCTCGGCCCGGTCGACTGGTCCGGCGCCACGATAGACGACAATGCCCCCCTCGACAAGCGGGAGCCGGGCGTCCGGGCGGGGAGGGAGTCAGCGTCCGCGGAAGGCGGGCGCGCGCTTGGCGAGGAAGGCCTGCACGCCCTCCCGGAAGTCCTCGCTCAGGTAGGCCTGCACGATCAGGTCGTCGCACTCGGGCGGGCGGCGCGCCTGCTGGAGGCGGCGGAGGGCCTCCTTCGTCACGCGCAGGGTGATCGGGGCGTGGCCGGCGATCTCGCGGGCGACTTCGCGCACGCGCTCCTCGAGCCGGTCGGCCGGCACGACCTCGTTTACGAGGCCGGCCTGGCGTGCCTCCTCGGCGGGGAGCAGGCGCGCGCGGAAGATCAGCTCCTTCGTGCGGGCCGGGCCGAGGACGTCGACGAGCCGCGCGTAGTTGGCCATCGACAGGCAGTTGCCGATCGTGCGGGCGATCGGGATGCCGATCGTGCTCTCGGGCGTGCAGTAGCGGAGGTCGCAGGCGAGCGCGAGCGCGGCGCCGCCGCCCGCGGCCACCCCCGCGATGGCGGCGAGGGTCGGCTTCCCCACCCCCTCGAGCCGGGTGATGACGCGGTCCATGCGGCGCTCGTAGTCGAGGGCGTCCTCGGAGGTCTCGAAGGCCTGGAACTGGCTGATGTCGGTCCCCGCCACGAAGGCCCGGCCGCCCGCCCCCCGGAGGATGAGGACGCGCAGCTCGTCGTCGCCGTCGACCGTGTCGCACGCGGCCGCGAGCGCGTCGTACATCGCCCACGTCATCGCGTTGCGGGCCTCGGGCCGGTTGAACGTGAGGACGGCGACGGCGCCCTCGCGCGCGAAGACGGCCTCGGCGGTCATGCCGTGAGGTCCACCAGGACCTTCATGACGGGGCCGCCGCCGAGCGCCTGCTCCATGCCTTCCTGGAGCGCCTCGAGCGGGATCGTCCGGCTCACCAGCGGGCCGAGGGCGATGGCGCCGCTGGCGGCCAGGCGGATCGCCTCCTCCCAGTCCTCCCGGGCATAGAGCCGGCTGCCGTGCATGCTGAGCTCGCGCGCGAACATCTGGTAGAGGTTGACCGGCATCGGTTCGGAGTGGATGGCGACGATGCTCACCGTGCCCCACACCCGCACGACCTCGGTCATGGCGCGGACGGCCTTGGGGTTCCCCGTGACCTCGAAGGCGACGTCGGCGCCGTCGCCTCCGGTCCAGTCGTTGACGAACCCGACGAGGTCCTGGTCGGGCCCCACGGTCTGGAGGCCGAGCCCTGCCAGCAGGTCGAGGCGGAAGGGGTTCACCTCGGCCACGACGACTCGCGCGCCGCGCTGGCGGGCGACCATCGCGATCAGCGTGCCGATCGGCCCGCCGCCGAACACGACCACGGCGTCCCCCGTCCCGACCTGCGCGCGGCGGACGTCGTGGGTGGCGACGCTCAGGGGCTCGATCAGTGCGGCGTGGTCGTCGCCCAACGCGGCCGGCACCTTGAGGAGCCGCCCGACCGGCACCGGCCAGTATTCCCGCATGCCCCCGGGCAGGTCGACCCCCAGCACCTTGAGCTTGTAGCAGAGATACGAGCCGCCCATCCGGCAGGCGCGGCAGGCGCCGCAGAACCAGAGCGGCTCGACGACGACCCGGTCGCCCGCGGTGAATCCACTCCCCGCGGGAGCCTCCGCCACCTCGGCCAGCGCCTCGTGGCCGATCACGCCGCCCCGCGGCACGCGGTGGTCGAGGTGCCCCTGGAAGATGTGGAGGTCCGTTCCGCAGATGCCGACCCGGCGCACCCGGAGGAGGGCCTCGCCCGGCCCGGGCGCGGGCACGCTCGCCGTGCCCGTCCTGAAGCGTCGCGGGCCCTCGTAGAACGCCGCCCGCATCGTCGCGCCGCGCGCCATCGCTCTGTCCCTCGGCTGCTCTCGGGTTCCCGGGCCTCGGCTCAGCGGCGGAGGAGCTTGAAGGCGATGTCGGGGCCGTGACCGTAGGCGTAGGCGAGCGAGATCCAGAGCATCGCGAGCGGCTCGAGCAGGCGCGCCTGCGTCAGCGGGCCGGCGTCGACCGGGTCGAAGCCCAGGACCTCGGCGAGCGCCAGGACCGCCTTCTTGGCCGCCGCCGCTAGGTCGTCGCCGCAGGTAAACATCGCCCGGACTAAAGTCCGGGGCTTTCTAGGCGAAAGGAGCCCGTG